>Ga0247843_1001381_pt1 | contig 49711 bp, 45 predicted proteins | sample LaCruzMarch2017__FD_192420 | JGI IMG/M metagenome (GOLD analysis project Ga0247843, IMG submission 192420) | Freshwater microbial communities from meromictic Lake La Cruz, Castile-La Mancha, Spain - LaCruzMarch2017_8m | ecosystem: Environmental > Aquatic > Freshwater > Lake | place: Spain...
TTTATGGGTGCGACTTCGAGCATTGACAGAAAAAAATCAAATTGACAGCGATGGATCCGCAGAGGAAGTTGCTTGAATAAGACCGCCACTCTTCCGGCGAATTTCAACTAAACGATGGACAAGCCCCAATGAAGCGCTCAAGCGCGATGAATCCAAACAGATTTGCGAAGAAGCCTCTTACATTCGAATGCAAAGGGATGGACTCTACTCGCAGCTCGAGACCATTCGTGGCGAGCTGCGCGCTCAGAATGCAAAACTGCGCGACCAGCGCAAAGAGTTGGAAGAAGTGAATCTGGAGCTGAATAAAATTCCTTAGCGGTCTACTAATGATGAGGCCCTGACTCTACGAGAAAATGAGTAAGAGCTGAGGTTTCCTAAGCCGCTAAAATATCCGCCGATGTCCCTAAGTTTTCTAGAAGAAAGACACTTCCGACTGCCCAAATTTTTTGGTCAGCTGTCAATTCCATGAACAGCCTAGCTTCCTGCCTTTCAAAGAATCCTCTTTATTGAAGCTGAGGCGCAATACAATAAATTTGAAATCCAATAGGCCTAGACTGAAAACCGCATTCCTGGACCTGATCTTGAATAGCTTACTCAAGGAGGCTCTGAGCCTCATCGAGTTTTGGAGTTCTATGTTTGTCAGTCAAGCCAATAGCCAAAAGGACTTGTTGAGTTCATTGAAACCCAACCGCCTTTTTTTATTACTCTCCGCTCTCCTTTCGCTTCATATCGGGTCAGTTTCTCAGGCCTCAAATTGTCATGAGATTTTCTCCGCAGACGCGAGTGCACTGACTCAGCGGCTCAGGGAGCGATTGGCCAAACTGGAGGGAGAATCTTCCCTCACCGCTTCAGAGACTGGTGGGCGAACCACCACAACATCGACAGCGGTGGGACAGCTTCGGGCGCAGGCCTCCAGAATTCTCGAGCTCTATTTCAAAGATGGAATTACCTCCTATCAAACTGTGGATCAATTGGCGGACTCTCTAAAAAATCAGCCTGAAGAAATACAGTCGATCTATGTCGAAGAAACCCTCGGCATGTATCGAAGGCTTTCAAAAAAAAGTTTCGAAACGGATCGATTGCCTAGCTTATCCCCCCGTCGTTTGGCAGACCGATTGCTTTTTCAGCTCTATCGCGGCGACCTCAGAATCATTGATTCCATTCAAAATGGTCTGACTCCTGAGCTCGCCTACCAGGCTTACCTCGAGTCTATGTCCAAGAGCTCGAAAGCTGGCTATGGTTTCAAAGAAGTGAAAGAGGTCCTTCTTCTTTTTCAGCGAATCTTAAAAGAACTTCCAAAAAACGCAGAAGGCGATTCATTGAAGACAGGCGACTATTTCACAGTGGGAGGCAGCTTTTTCAATGGTCGAGCCGATCTCAGTCGGAGCGATGTGGACGTCAGCGCTTGGAATGAAAAATGGGAAAGAGCTTTTGCTGGTGGAACAAGGCAAATCGAGCTCAATGCTATTTTCAAAATTCGGGGACATAAGGGAGTCGACCTGGCATATGAATTTCACAGACTGAGTGATCACTTTTACGGTCTGATTCAACCTGTGGCCTTTCGCATCTTTCGGGATCGAATTGAACTCCTGCTGTACGCTCCTCCAGGGCGGGATGACCGTGATGTCTACCGCATCAATCAGCTTAATTTTCGTCCCACAGTAGTACACATGTTTGAAATCGAGCCCTAGGGAATATCAAAAGATCGGGACGTCCACGAGTCTCTTGTTTCAAGCCATCGGATAAAGCCAAAAAAGTGTCTCAAAATAGTCCAGGCCCCCTCTCAAGCTTAGCTTCCTAAAGTCCGATATAGAATGTGTGGAAAGAATTTTGCGTGCCCTCAAATTCAGCCTTCGCCTCAGCTGCTATTGTGCCATTGTTCTAGCGAACTCGGGCTGCAATGGAGGTATGAGTGATTTTGTCGAAGGTGGAGGAATTAAAGAAACCCCTCAAACAAAGAATCCTCCCTTTGCTTCTTGCAAGCAGCGCCTGAAGATCACTCCAGGATCTTTTTTGGGAACTGCAACTTCAATCTCGATGAAAGCGAATATTTCCCCTAAAGATTTTAAATTGGCCGGGGGCAAGATCAGCGCTCGCGTAGGGATTCACCAGCAATGAAAAAGCTTTACAGCTTCGTCTTTGCAATTGCGCTCAATCTTTTCTGCGGAGATCAAAGCCGAGCAGCAGGGGACCTTGGATCTCAGTTCACCTTGGAAGGGACCCTTTACTCAGACACGGTTTCGTCGGCACCTTTGCTCGACAATTCCGTCAGTCTAAAATTACAGATTCTGGATCCCAGAAAAGCCTGCGTCCTTTATTCCGAAACTCAAACTGTGGACACGAGCCTTACCAGCGGCGACTTCCGCGTGCGCGTCGGCAGTAACATGGGAGACAGTAAACGCTCTGCCTCTGAAGACCCCGGAAATAGCATGGCGAAAGTTTTTCAGAATTCGATTGGTATTGCCTCTCACGGCTGCGGGAACAATCCTTATGTTCCGCAGGACGGCGACACTCGATATCTCAAAATTACCGTCAGAACTTCCGACGGAGCTGAACAGGTCCTCAACCCTGAATTGGAAATCGATAGCGTTCCGAGGGCAATGGTTGCAAACACCCTTCAGGGCTATAGCCCCAGCCAAATGATCATTCAAAATAGCGCAGAGCTGACTCAAGCTAACGTGCAAAATGTGTTTTCATCGACAAACTATCCCCGCCTTCAGGATCTCCTCGCTGTTCCTGCTGCGAATTATCTGAGATCAGATTCGGATTCGGGAGTTCGTATTCCCAATCTAAATGCGCATCCCGCGTCGCCCGATTTAGGGACAGTTTGGTACCACGCGGGACTGGATAAAATGGTGTATGAAGGGCAAAGCGGTCCCGTCGTTGTAGGAACTTCAGGCGGATCGGTTCAATCCGTCACAGTTGCTGGCTTGCCCCTCACTGTGGCGAGCTCAAGTACGACTCCACAAATTTCAATCGCTCAAGCCAACGCATCAGCAGCAGGATATTTGTCATCAGCTGACTGGGTGGCCTTCAACAACAAGCAGGCTGCGGGCACATATCTCAGCTCAATTGCGGTCGGTGATGTCACAACGGCTTTGGGCTTCACTCCACTTTCAGCAAGTCTTGCACCAAATCAAGTCTACATAGGAAATGGCTCCAACCTTGCTACAGCAGGATTTTTTGGAATTGGCCAGATGAGAAACAGTGTTGGTGCGCTTCAGTTCCCAACGAGCTGTGCCGCCAGTCAGACTTTAACTTGGAGTGCCGTGACTGATGCACTTGCTTGCTCAAATATTGGATCACTACCGGCCTCAGCGATTTCATCTGGTACAATTGATTCGGCTCGCTTGCCGTTTGGCGCCAATCTTTGGCTCGATGGCGGATCAAACAGGATTTACTATAGTGCTGGAAATGTTGGGATCGGAACGACGTCTCCGTTGACGGCTCTTCACTTGGGCGGCGCTGTGGGGTCCTTCGCCAATGGACTCTCGTTTTCCAATGGAACTTCCGGAATCTTCGAGTCAGCAGCCGGGACCATGAGTTTTAACCTTTCTGGAGCTAGCAGATGGTTTATGTCAACGGGACTTCTGCACTCAACGACAGGATCTGGGCCCGCACTTTCGACAACTGGCAATGCCAGTGTCCGACCTCGCTATAATGAAGATACAGGTGTTGGATGGGTGGCCGCAGGAAAATTAGGTTTATTTACCACCGGCACTCAGCGAATGATCTTTGATGGAGCCAACGTGGGGATTGGAACTCCATCACCCACTGCAGCTTTCAATGTCAGCTCAACTGCCGCGACCGACATTTTCAAACTGACTTCAAACGGCGGCGATGTGGTTGTCGACCAGTGGGCTAACCTAAGCTCCCCGTCGGCTTTCTTTTCAAAAAATGCCACGTTCCAAGGTACGGCGGATGCTGGCAATGGTTGGAACCGCCTTCTGATTGGCTCCAACGTCGTCTACAATCAGGCCGCAGACTATTATGACCTCTCAACCGGAGCCGCCTTTGATCGCGCAGCGATTGAATTTGTGAATGGTGGTGGAATAAGGTTTATAACTGATTTCGGAGACCGCTCCGGAGCACCCACTCTGAACGAAGCAAGTTTTGGAGCGCTGACAAAAATGGTGATTCAGCCTTCAGGCTACGTAGGAATCGGAACGACAACACCCTCTGCGATTTTGGATGTAGCTGGTCACATTGGTAGTTCCGGATCGACCCCCAGCATTGGCAGCTGTGGCACCAGTCCAAGCATTGTAGGGACAGACACAAGAGGTGAAATTACGACAGGAACTGGTTCTCCGACTTCTTGCACGCTTTCTTTTGCAACGGCCTACTCGAGCTCTCCTTTTTGTGTCGTGACACCCGTTGGATCAAATCCCAACACTCAGTTCTGGATTTCAGCTAAGAGCACAGCCGCCATAACCATCACGTTTGCCGCCTCGCTCAATAGTCAAAAGTTCAATTATTTTTGTATGAAATAGTGAAAATAGAAAAGCGAAATCTAACTCAAAAGTTTACCCGAATTGCAAAAATTTGGGGAACCAGTGGACGCTTTCCTTCCTCCTCCGGTCATACCATTACAGAGGGCACCGAAGGCAAGAAGGTCCTCGCTTACAATTTTAGGACTCTGGTATTTTCTTTTTTTGCCAGCGTCGGCCTTAGCATTTGAAAAGTCCGTCGGTTTTTTCTTAGGATCTTTCATCTTACCCCCGCATCTTCAACGTCAGTCTTGAAAAGGATACTGGAGGCATTTGCCGATGGCAAATGGCAAAGCCAAAATCCGCTGGAAGATTGAGCAGGACGCAGCTGCAGTCCTGCAGCAAAAAGCTCACTACACACTTCCTGCCGACTTCTATATTCATGAAAGAAAAGCAGAGTCGAATCAGCATTGTGATTTCCCAAATAGGATCGCAAGGAATCGCCGGCTTCCCAGCTCTGAAAACGCGCTTTGAGCAATCGACTGGATAGTGTCGACCTCAAGCTCGAATAAGCCCAAGCTGACCCTGCAGGCGCAAATTGAGGAGCAATTTGAGGCGCAACATCTATCTGCAGCAAGAACTGTCCCTCGGACGCAAGAAGAAAAGACAGCTTTTTCATGAGCCCTACCCTCTCTTCCCGTCGAGGTAAGTGATTGAGGACTCCCCGAGCAACAAAAATAAAATCAAATTTCAAGTTACTATCAGGGTTCCTTTTTATAAAACTTGTCGTCAATAAATCATCTGGATTCGAAAGATAGAAAAACTCTAAATTCGCGCCAGCTGGATTTAGCTTTGTCCATTTGGATTTCACTTCTTCCGCGGCCCGAATCATCGGCGAAGAACTATCAAGACCACAGATCAGGTCAAAGTTTTTTGAAAGCGCAAAGACTTCGCGGCCGGCACCACAACCAATCACAAGTGCCGATTTCTTATTATCTAAAGCGGCAAGGCAGCTCTGGATCGCAATCGTTTCGTCTTTTTCCAAACCGCTCAAGGCAATACTTTTATAAAAATCTACTTCCGCTTTCTGAGCATAACGACTGTCGCGAAGCTTCAATAGCCCCTCATTAGAACAATAGTTTTTATCGACGAGAACTCTGAAAATTTGAAAAAATCGCCTGCCGAATAAACCCACTCTGAAGCGAACTCTTCGCAGCACAAGAAAATCCCCAAATTGCATCATGGCCACCGCAAGCCAACGAAAGAATCTGGGTTGATTTTTCGAAAATAATTTTGAAGCCAGCAGAAAAAGCTGACTATTGACTGGTCGGTCTTGGCCCCATTGACATTTGCCTCGGATGCCCACCACTCTCCCCCAAACCGATTGAGGAATTTCCGGAAAGAGGGCATGGTCGCCTTTTGTGCAAAGTCCACCCAGATCTGACAGCACTCGATGGCAAATCCACTCACCGTTTTCTTTGAAAATCACCAAATCACCGGGAACTTGTGTGGCAAGCGCGCGTGGCGCTTCAAAAAAATCCACCAGAGCAACATCCCCCGCCTTTAAAAAAGGGGACATACTATCTCCCTTAATTGGGACTTCGATATTTCTCATAGACTGCCTTTTTTATTCGTGCTTGCTCGAGGGCATAATCGGAAATTTTAAGTTCATTGCCGTGTTCATTTCGTGCCATTCCAGGACAGTGATCACAAAATTTGGCGACAAAATCCGAGGGTCGATTTTGAATGTCTTCGACCTTTAAGTTCCGCCACTTCTTTGCGATGGCACCTTGCCACAAATCACTAAACGAATTCTCAACAAGACTTCCTAATGGCTCCCGCACTTCAATGCAGGTGAGTAATTCACCGTAAGCTGTGACTGCACATTTTCCCTTCGCCACGTTGCAGATGTGGTCGCGAGGACCCTCCTCGACCGGCTGAGGAGTCCCTTTTTCCCATTTCTTTGCGCGCGTTTCAAAGTACCACTCCGCCTGCGCCGCCGTCATCCGCTGGAGGGTCGGCTTCATATTCCCCGAAAGTTTAGGAGTGATCATTGTGTCGGCCTTTATCTCCAGCCCTCGCTGATGACACCAGTCCTCAAGTTCAAAATAAGTTTCCACATTTTCTTTTGAAAGAAGGCAGTTAACTCCCACCTGCACGCCGGCCTTCGATAAAAGCTCGATGGCAGTTTTAGTTTTTTCACAGGATCCCGCGACCCTTGTCATTCGATCATGAATTGCAGGATCCAAGCTATAAAGACTGACTGTTGCCACCGATAAGCCTGTCAGGGCCAATTTTTCTGCCACCTCAAACTTTTGAATCAGTAGGCCATTGGTGATCATCGAACAATGAAAGCCAAGCTCGGCGCCTCGACGCAAAATATCCCAGAAGTGTGGATTCAGCATGGCTTCGCCGCCCATCAAAATTAAATAAAGACTGCCGGCACTGCGAAGCTCTTGGAGAATTTTTTCCCAGTCTTGGAAACTTAAAATGCGCTCGGGATCATCCGCAAACTTGTCAATGTAGCAGTGGGTGCAGCGCTCATTGCATCGATTGGTCAGCTCGAGTGATGCCTGCAGCGGGCGAAATTTTTGCCCAGCAAGATCCCGCCACTTATTGAGAAGGTCTACTTGACTCATTCGATAAGGCCCTGCTGCCGAAGTTCAATGAGATGCTTTTCGATTTCAGGACGAACCTCGTCTTTGTCACAATCGAAATCCACAAGAAACTGAGTGAAGAGTTCTTCGACCGTGTACTGGCCGTCCAACCTTGTCCAAAACCAAGTCGAAGTTTCATTCAGCTCGTGTGCCTTGCCTGCCTTTGGCTGCAAGACGAGAGTTTCAGTTCCAAGATTCTGCCAAGGTGCTGCGGTCGATCGCTTGAGTTTCTCCATCCACATAGTGCCAGAATCCTCCTGTTAGATTGAAATTGAGCTCCCAAAAAGGAATACGATTCAAAACATCCGACGTCAGACTCAAGACGGCAGGAGCCAAAGACTTTCCAGTTTCTTGCCAAAATAGATTTGCGCAGGAGGCTGCAAAGCGGCGAGCGGCCTCCCCTTTTGAAATATTCTTCAAAAAATTTTGCTCAGACTGTTTTAAAAAAAATATTCCACCCACAGGAATTCGAACCCCAAGCGAAAGCGGTGACTGAATGGCTTGACCAAAATAACCCAGCTGGGCGAAAACTCCCTCATGATTCAAAGTTAAAACATTCATATCATCCCCAAGCACATCTCGATCCCCGCGAAGCCGAGTCACAGTCGTTTTTCCAGCGCCAGAAGGACCTAGAAAAAAATAGGCAAGGCCATCTCGACCAATAACGCAGGAAGAATGTAGGAGTGCTTGGCTTGAACTGAGAAGATACCTGGGCAATATCCAGCGAAGCGCATTGAAAAAACCATCTTCATTTTCGAAGGGGCAAAGCAAAAGAATTTGAGGACTCCCCTGTTCAGAAAGAGTCAGTTGACCTGCAAAATCTCGCTGAATGGCATATTCAACTTCATTATGAAACTCAATTTCGCATTCTGGCACAGACCTTTCGTACCAAGATTCTGGACTATGCCAAAAAATTTCCACGAACTTTTCAGCCGCGAGAAGTTCAGGCGCGAACTTTTCGGTGCTAGAATTGGCATCTGACTTCAGCTGCCAAGCCAATGGAAGCTCAGTCTGCAGCTGATCAAGTTTGCTCTGATTTTGAGTGAATATTTTAATTGGAACCCCATGTATGCGCACACAGAGCTTTAAAATCAGCTGATCCTTAGGAAAGTCCTCAAAGGCCTGAGGAAAGCAGAAGTTTTTTTGCACACAAGAATCGTAAAAATATCAAGACAGGGGGTCAAGGCAAACCTCACGACGAAGGAGGAACTTTCTTAAAATAAGAGGAATCAGCATCAACAGAACTGTGATCCAAGGATTGACTCCACCCTGAGAATTCTGATTGAAATCTGCGGAAATACCTCCACAAACTCCACCGCCGCCGCCGCCGCCACCACCGCTCGGACTCCCCGGAGAAGGTGGAATTGGTGGGGAAGTTGGAGAAGGATCTGATGGCTCTGCCCCATTTGAATCCGAAGGCGGAGTGGGCTCTGCGAAAGCATTCGTCGGGATTTTCATCGAAGGATCGCCAAGCAGTGTGTAGCTACCGATCGTGTCCTGATTCATTTTTGCCGCACTCAGACCGAGCTTGGAATGAAGAAATAGATCTCCCAAGCGAAGAGTTTTGGGTAAATCTTTTGTCTCCGTGCCTAATTTTGTGAAAAGTCCCTGAGCCAAAGCCGTTTGCGCAACTGGCGCCGTCGCCGTCGTTGAGCCTATGAAAGCAACAGCGCCTCCAGAAGGATTTAGAATCATGGACTCGCCCAAACCGCGATAAGTAGGATCTGGATCATAAAAATAGGAATTCAGACAATTCAAAGTAAGTACAATCGGCAAGCGCGTATTTGTCAGGGCCTGAGCATCGGTTGAGGTAAAAACTCCGGCCGCAGCCCAGGTATTTTCTGCACCGTGCCCAATATAAGTGAGCAGCAAAGGTCCGGCCTGAAAAGCGCTTTCAATCTGAGTTTTTAGCGCTGCATCACTCGGCTGAACCGAGCGTTGTATTTTTTGCGTCTTCATTTCGGCATTCGCTTCACTGAGTGTTGCTGCAAGATTTTGGCTGTGTTGATCAAAGCCCTCACTGAGGCTGTCTTTGTCAGAAACTAAATAAACTTTTTTAGATGAATTGAGTTCTGGGGCTCTTGCTCCAGTTTCATAATCCATCAGCTTGTCGATATAGGCTTCCAGTTCAGCCGCCGATGAAGTCGGAATCCTTCCGATGGAAGCAAATGGAATTCCATTCTCGGTGGAGACAAAATAGTTGTCGCTGCCGTAATCTAAATAAATTCCTTTTTGCAGCGAAATAGGAAGAAAATCATTTCTCGAAGAAGCAAATCGATTTTTAGGATCATAGGTCGCATCACCCAGAATCAGAACATACTTAGGCTGAGGGCTGAGCCATCCCGTGTTTGCAAAATTTAAAAACTCACGGAGGGCTTCGCTGGACCTGCGACCATCTGAAAATTCAGCAAAAATCTGATCATAAGTCACGGGCTTAACGAGGAGCCCTTCATTGCTTCTTCGCACAATCAGATCTTTTGCCGCACTGATGAGATCTTGTGTTCCAATCACAATGAAGTCAGCCTGCTGCTGTGGGGATTTTAACGAAGTCGCATAGCCCATGCCCAAGAGAGCTTTCGCTGGAGGCAGCAAGGAGCTTGGCTGAAAGGCGAAAAACTTTTTGCCAAAATTTCCACCCAGATCACTGCGCGAGCGAAATTGGATAGAACCATTCACTGGAAAGTTTGCAAGCACCCCTGAAACTCGAGTCATATTGTCGAGGTTTGTAATATCCCAAACCTCCACAAGACTTGGATCGCTAAAACCCGAAATTACGAGATTATTCCCCGGCTGTGAATGTTCAACCAGCGCTTGATTATTCACAGCAACCCAGTCGGCTTCGTATTCCACTTCGACCCGATCAATAAAAATAAGGTCAGACTTTCCGGGGCTCACAAAACCAGCCAGTGCCTCGAATTTAAGAATGTTCTCATCGGGAGTGAGTGCATTATTAGGAACAAGAAACTCCACCACCTGCGGCGTTTCACCAATAAAGGTCTTTGCACTGACAAGATTCAGATTGGAATTAAGGTAAAGCCCCAGCTGATGAGTGGCAAGGTAGGTGTCTGATTTTCCGCCCGTCAGCCAAACTTTTATTCTCACGGAGCGCGATGAATTTAAAGACAAATTAGGCAGACCGATCGGAATTTCCAAAAATGCATTCGAAAGATCGCTCGAGCCATTTTGTTTGGAGATTCCTCCCCAATAAAAACGTTCGACATTGCTTCCAAGTGGAAAATTGAACACTGCTAAATTGTCTTGCTCAGCCTGCGCGATCGCCCTGCCCGATTGGACAGAGCTATCGATTCCTGAAGCGGGATTTCCGTCCATAGTATCAATACGCAAAGGAGGATTCGTTCCGCTGGATAGATGCGCGGTGGTAATCACAATTTCATCAAAGGCGTCTTCAATGGAGCGCTCATAAGGTGCCAAAAAGCGCACAGAGTCACCGGCCTGAAAATTTCCGGAAGGACTAGACACTTGCATCGGGATCTCTGTGCCTCGATAGAATAATCTCCAATCAGACATTGGTACGCCCGCCCAGGGGCCCTCAAGTCCGGCGCTTTCAAGATCTTCATAGGAAAGCGTAAAGACTCCTCCGCGCTCATATTTAATTCGCAAAGAATTTTCCAAAGCCGCCGGAGCCCAGATCGGATCAATCAGGGCCGGAGGCCTTGACCAAGCAGTTCCATCAAATGCGAGATCCAGAGTGATTCTATCGGCACGCAGAAGCTCTTGTGCCGCTGGATTGTAGCGATAAGGCGAGATCAAAAGTTCTAAATAAGATTTTCCCGAAATTGTGACCGCCGTTGGACTGAGAACAAAATGAGACTGAGGATCCAATGCGCTTGTGGCATAAGCCGCAGCATTGACCGAATAGTTTGGACTCAAGACCCCAGCACCACTCAGAGTATAACTAGGCGCTGGTTGCATCAGAACTCCGGCGACCGAAGCTGCTGTCACCACATTCTGCGCAATGAGGTGAATGCTTCTCGGATTTGATGGAAGCTCGATAAGGATCTTACGTTCCACCAATTCGGGAGTCCCCACGACTTGAGAGCTCGAATAACCCGGCACCGAAAGCCTACGATAAGAGGGGTTCCAGCTGGAAACCGACAGCGCTCCTGGCGGAGGAATGATTTGCAGCCTCATTGAATTCTGCGTCTGCGCTAAAAGATGAACGCCATAACCCAAATCAGCGAGAGAGCCATTTACCACATTACCAGAACCCGGTGAATTAGAATTTCCACCGCCCGGAGAGTTATCACCCTGATTAACTCCAGAATTCGGTGCAGGGGGTGCTCCCCAGCCTGCTTTTGGAGTTACCGAAATCGGCCCATGCCTTGTGGCGATGCCAGCATTCGAAAAATCTTCCAAAATATAATAATAGGTCTCGTCGTTGCTAACATCAGTATCTATAAAGATGTAATCACCACTCGACTGCCCGGATGTATAGGTATTTCGGATCAAGCTGGAATTGATTTGGACAAAGCCCCGAGCCGCATCGGTCGATCGATAGATATTAAAGCCAGAATGTAAAAACTCGAGCCCCGTCTTCCAAGTCACGGCGATGGCAGCATCGTACGCTGAGGCCTCGAAGCGAGTGAGCTGCACCGGCGAGGCACTCGCCGCAATTGTAATCGTACAGTTCGAGGCACTGACTTTTGTTTGCGAATCTGGATTTCCAATGCTCGTGTAAAAATCACCGAACCATTCATCAAAGGAAATGCTTTGATTGGAGCAGCCTGTGCTCGATGCCAGCAAATAACTTTCTCCAGCACCAGGAGGTGAATTCGAACTTCCCCAATTCCAACCCACATTGCTAGCCGTGGCAGGTATTGAACCAGAATTATTGAATTGAAAAGCCCTCACCGAAGAATAGGAATTCGACAAATTCGTAAACTGCCCACCTGAAATACTTGAGACTGAAGAGGATCCACTCAGGTTCACTCCGGAAGTATTAATAAAATCAAGAATAAACCCAGTCAGTCCCAATGAACCCGATGTGACGCTGAGGCCCCATGTTCCGCTGCCAGCATTTGTAATTCTCGCTTTATTTGAAGTCGATTGCGGATAAGCATCCGCTGTACCTGCTAGATTGAAGGTTCCGCCATTCACTAGAATACTTTGACCGTTTGGCATTCGAAGAGTCGATCCCCCGTTCATTGTGAGGGTGCCAGCCGTGACTGTCACACCATTCGTCAAGGTAACCGTATGTCCATTTTGCAAAGTTGTAGTTGAGGTATTTCCAGTCACCAAAGCAAGACTTCCAATGGTCAAAGATCCGCCAGTCAGAACCTGTCCCCCGGAAGTTTTACTCACTTGCAGCACGCCCAAAGAACTTGAAGAAGTCAGCGTTTGGTTGATGGCTGAGCTTTCGACCAATCGCAGAGTCCCGCTGTTCGTGAATGTGCCCGTACTCGTGAAATCGCCGTAAATATCCAGCGTGGCCCCTGAACTCACATTGAGAATTCCAGTGGTAATATTGATCGATTTGCAGCTGCCAGTGCCAGACCCCAGTATTGGATCATTGGTAAGATTTGGAATGGTGCAGTTCAGACTGCTTGTCGGAAGACCACCACTCCAGTTGGAGGCATTGGCCCAATCCGTGCTGACTGAACCATTCCATGTCGTCGTCGTCCCGACAATGCTTCTGGGTGAACCTAAATTAATTGGTGGAGCAGCGGATGGATTGAAGCTGTAGGTTTGAGAATTCACCATATCATTGGAGCCAGCGATTTGAACCCCGAGGGTCGCGCCGTTGGTAGCACTTCCTGAGATATCGAAAACAATGTAAATACAGCGCGTGGGCGGAGTTCCTGCCGATGCCTGTACGGTTGCGCCTGAAATACTTGAGAACGTGATCGTTCCTGGATTTCCTGAAAAGGAACCCGTTCCGATCAAGGTTCCGCCGCTGGTCGCACAAGAAGAGCTATAATAGATGCGTGCTTGAGTCACATCCGATGCCGTGCCTGTACCTGTGAGTGTCACTTTTAAAGAAGTGATATCCGTATCTGAAAAGCCAGCTCCCGCCGTCGTTTGTTTAAATCCCCAGGCCCCCATGGTGTAGCTGGATCCTTGATTTAAGGATCCGCTGGAGGTGGAATTTTGCGTGAGATCGATCGTATTGGTTTCACCAGACCAACTCAAAACATAAGTGGCACCTCCATCATCGTCGTAGGTGCTGCCAGTGAAATCTCCGGAGTGACTGCTCACGCTGAGAGTTCCCGCGGTGAGGCTGCTATCAATGTAAATATTTTTGTAACCAGTCGCAGCCGAACCATTCAAAGAAAAAGTAAGCCCAGTGATTGCATCGCCTGGAATCTTTTTGAATAAGCGCAGCATGCGAGTGTTGTTCGAAACTGGATAGGAAAAGGTTCCATCTTGCATCTTATAGGTCGCATCGATGGTGGCGCCAGAATTGATCGTGACTCCATTGGCCCCAAGCCTGCTGATTGAATAGTATTGTGCCTTTATGGTACCGTTGATCACCACAGTGTAGGCATTACTTGTCGACGTCGAGGTCATGTTGGCGGCTGAGCCCGAATTCCCGATCATACTCAAAGTACCACCAGTGTCCACGGTCACCACAGATCCATTGGCCAGCGTCAGGGTTCCACCGTTCACGATCTCCAAAGTGGCTGTGTTTGCAACAGTTACGGAGCCGCTGATTGTTACATTTGTTCCATTTGTGATGCGAAAAACTCCTGAAGTGACAGTCAGGTTTCCAGTGATCGTGACATTGCCATTGGTTGAAACAACGTTATTAGGTGCAGTTCCCGAGTTAGCGATCACAAGATTTCCCGGAAAAGTTGTCAGCACCGAAATGGACTGGTTTGTGGCTCCGGTGGCTCTCAAATTACCAGTGCTCGCATTCTGAAAAGTAAAACCGCTGTCAACCGTCAAGCTGCCGAAAGCGTTCAGCTGCCAGGCTCCGCTGCTAAAGTTCAGTGTCCCTCCATTTTGAAGGGTTGTGTTCTGGCAGCTTTGATTTGCAGTCAATGCGGGTATTCGGGCTCCAGCTCCCACTCGGCAATCAAGAATACTGGTTGGAACTCCACTGGGTGACCAGTTGTTGTTTGTTGCCCATGCTGTACTCGAAGAGCCATCCCAAACTTTGAGGGCGTCCCCAGAAATCGTCGAGACTGATCCAGCCACCGGCAAAGTCGAGGCCTCGGAAAGAGCATAACCGAAACTATTGGTGATGTCGGCCCCGGTCGTGACCTGCATTTGAATTGTATTTGCATTGGTGGCACTACCGCTGGTCGTTACGAGTACAAAAACACAAACATTGGACGTACTTGCCACTGACACTTCGCCTGAGGAAATGGTGAAGGTGGCAGTCGCGGGACTGCCCGACATACTTTGCGCAGTGCCAAGAATTGTGTCCGTTCCAGAGTCATAAACACAGTTGGAGTTCACATCTTTGTGAATTTGTACGGATGAAAAATCACCTGTGATCGCCGTGCCCCCATTACTGATTTTAAGCTGAGTGATATTCGTGGCGGTGTCGGCTTTGGTCAGCGAAAAACCCAAGGTCAAAAATAAGTTAGGACCAACTCCCTGTCCTGTCGAGGCTGTCGGATTTCCGGAGGCCGTTGAATTGGCCACAACCATTTTTGTTGTGGCTTCGGTTCCCCAATTGATTCGACCATTAGAATCAGCTTCGTAGGTGGCGCCACCAATGCCCGTCCAATTATCAACCGTGAAAGTGGAAACATTAAAGCTATTGGCGTTGATGTTTTTATTATTTCCAAAGCCACTCGTATCAAAGAAGCCAATGCTGTTCCACACCGAGGGAACATTGGCCGCTGCACCCAGGGTCACAGCATAGCCTGAGGAAGCTATATTTTGAAAATCACCATGATCTAACCCAGAGATCGTACCTGTGACATTCAGTCCAGCAGTCGTCATCTTGCTAAACAAGAAATAGTCGGCGCTGATTGTTCCCGCCACATTGAAAGAGAAGGTACCGCTGTCAGCCGTGATTGAACCTGCGTTTCCAGAGGACCCCTGAACATTCAGCAGCCCCCCTGAAGCCACACTCAGAGTTTTTGTATTACCGAGACGTAAGGAAGCACCCGGCTTAATCGTTAAAATTCCATTCACTGTGATTCCGCCAGCGGCCGTTAGAACTGCACCAGCGCCGACTTCGACGGTAACGCCAGCGGGGATCGTAAAAACATTGGTTGTGTTGGACAAATTGAGATTGTCATTGATATAAAGAGTGGTCGTTGAACCAGTGAGGTTCAAATTGGTTCTGATCGTAAAGGGATTAGTGAAAGTGACGGATGAATTGTTCGACACGGTCACGGTGTTGAAGGGATCGACAACTTCTAAAGTCTGCGCCCCTGTTCCTGCCATTAATAAAGTAAAGCTGGTTGCGGCTCCAACGACTGAGGAACTCGCTGAAAGTGATTTGTAGTAATCACCAGTGATTGTCAGCTGAGTGCTGTTCACATTGTAGTTGATACTGCCTGAAGTGAGCTCGAAACAAGAAATGGAAATATTGGTGTTCAAGCGAGGGACCCGGGCCTCGGAGACAATCAAGGCGTTTTGACCCGTCGTTGGGAAAGCATTGCCAGACCAATTGGCGTTTTGGTTCCAATTTGTATTGTTAGACCCATCCCAAGTCCTCGTCGTGCCCCCGCAAGCAGCGATTGAATCCTTGAGGAATCCTAAGCTGAAAAAAAAGAATAGCAGCAGAACGCCAATCTGCTTCAGCTGCTGGGATAAATTGTATTTTAAACTCACGGGAAAAAATTGCTTCATTCTTGCCTGATCTATCCTCTTTGATTTAGGTTCAACAAAACTGATTCTCTTAGGTTCTTATCGGCAGGTAAGTAATTAAACTTTAACATGTATTTTAATTATATTGAGGCCAAAAATAGCCCTGTTCTAAGCTATGATCGCAGCCCTGTTCTCATCCCTTATTGAGGCCGTGATCGCCATAGCGAACTGGACTTGGTCAATCAGTCCAGAAAGCCCTTGAGTCATCTCAAAAGAGTCCTGCAGCCTGGAATTGCTTGAATTTATAAAAATCTCGCTTTGAGCCAATTCCAATCATAAATCAATGCATCTCGCAGACGATCTTTCGCCAGGTGCTTGAGTAGAAGATATTTCCATCGAGGAGGCGAGGAACTCCACAGAAAGTTTTCGTCAAGAATGAATGCTAAGCAGGCCTCAAGGATTTTTGAGCCTTCATAAAGCCCCTCAGGCAAGGGCGTCTTGAAATATTTTTTAAGGACCCAGAAAATGATTCTTGCTGATCTTTTTTGGCGTAGATCCTTAAGAAGATTCCTTACCTTCACGAGATCCAGATCAGAACCATACTTACGAAGAAACAAATCAATATCCAAAAACCAGTGGAGCATCAAAAATGTATGCTGATATCCCAGGTGCCCCAACAGATGTACCAGTTGTTCTTCATTTTCGAGCTTTGATAAATTTGAATACTTATGATGAGGCTGCCGAGACCAAGAATCCGAATTATCATGCTGATAGAAAAGCCTCGAATGAAGTTCGACTACGATACTTTCATTGATATTTTCATTGATATTTTCATTGATATTTTCGTTCGCAGCCTTTTTGACATACAAAGCTTTAAATTGATTGGCCTCCCAAATTTCATCTGCTTGGTGCTCGTATTTGAGTCCCACAAGCACTTCGCAAACCCGTGCCCAATCGGATTCATTGACCAAGAGATCCAAATCACAGCGCGCTCTTTGACCCAGGTGAGAATAGACGTCCCCAACCAATGCGCTTCCTTTCAGTAGCGTCGCCTTTAATGGACATTTCGATTCATCTTTCGATGTAGCTAATGCGAATGCCGCGTCGATCTCACGAAGAGCTTCCTCTTGAACCAAGCCTTTCAGCCACTGCTGTTTCCATTTTTGATAGAAATACAATTTGATCTCTTGAGACACATTGCCATTTTCAAGAAACCTTTGGTAGACCCATCCAGAGAGCTGATTTTGGTCTAGGAGTGCATGAGCCTCATGCAGAACTTCCTTGTCAGCACTCTTCTTTTCGGTGCTTTCCTTGTTGGTGCTTTCTTTTTTAGTGCCCTTCAAAAAAGATTCAGACTCGGCAACTGCCTCATGACAGTCTCCGATGAACAGCTTCCAGGCCAAGTTCTGAGGCGATACCTTCATCAAGATTGAAGCTTTCTATATTCTGCAAGAAATTGCTCGAATTTTTCCGGCGCATTTTCTTTGCTGGCCCAGGCTTTCACTTTTTCTAGGCTCACGGGATGTTTTTGGCAAATCCATATGGCATGGATTAAACTTCTTCGATCATTCCAGTGAAAAAATGCTGACAATCGATCCATCACACTTTGAGTCGGCGATAGCATTTTGACAATGGTTTTGCCGACTTTGATTTCGCCTTCTGCCTGAACCGGAACTTTGTGACCGATACCCACTGGCCCCGAGGGAAACTCCACATAAAGTTCCGCATCAGGATGAGCAAAATACCTTCCTTTGCGAACAAAGCCGATCTCTGCTAGGGCGCTTGCTATGCTGTCCTGGGAGTTCGGCGAAATAAAATCCAAGTCTCGGGATTCATGTTTTTCATTTGTATAAATCGAAACGCAAGCTCCGCCCACCAGAACGCAGGATATCTTGTGCTTTTCCAATTGCCGGACAACGAGGGCGGCAAACTGCTTTCGATTCATTGCTTTCAAGTTTTTCATTAGATCGCTTTGTTCTTTTTACGGGGAGTCTTACGTCGCATAAAGAATTTCTCCTGATCTTCCAGCGGCATGTTGCTGATTACTTTCACGAGGAGGGCCTTTAGTTCCTTCGCTAGAAACCACCTCTTGTTGAAGGAGTAAATTCGTGTTCGGCCAACCTCTTGCCCCATTAAGATATCGGCTTGCTCTAGCTTGCTTAAGGTCCGGATCACCTGCGTATTACTGATTTTGTAGGCCTTGGAGATTTCCAAAGGATAACCCTCCCCCATGGCTTCTAAGTATATGAGGCACTTCACTGTGGTTCGACTGCCAAAAAGCTCTTCCAGCATATTTCCCTACTTTAGGTTAATATCGACCTATCTTAGGCAGACTTCAAGTCCAGCTTTTGCTATTGCCTAAATTAGGTAATTATTGCCCCTATATAGGTAAATGCCGAGAAAAGCTTGTGAGAAGCCGCTGGAATAGAGGAAGCAGTTCCTCAATATTCAGTCTTTGAGGATCTGAAGGCCAGGCAGTCTTTGGATCAAGTGCCAAAGATTTGGGGTACCCATGAGTTCAGCTCTGAGTTCAGCCGTAAGTTCGAGGTGAAATTCTTGATCCCAGCTATTCGTGTAGATGAGCTGATCGATGCGCTGACTGAGCTCCCCCAAATTTCCAGCTCTCAATTCTTGATTCAGCTTTGCCAGTGGACAGCTTAGCGAAGCTTCATAGCGCCAAGCCGTGATCGAAACGTCCCGGCCAGAGTCCTGGTATCTTTGCATGAGCTGCTCAAAGCTTCGGATTTGAAAGGTGGATTCTTGGTCAGGAGAAGCCTTTTCAAAAAGCTCAATCGGAGACACAAAAAGCGCGAGATGGAGCAGTTCCTCCTGCCTAATGTCGATGATGGACAGAAGATCACCTCGAGTCGCCTGGCCACTTGGAAGCGCGCGAAAGCAGCGAAGCAGAAGGTCAGAGACCTGTCCGGTCGTCCAAAGGCCAAAGAAAGGCACAAAGCCGCCTCCCCGCAGGGCCGTCGAAAAACAATTGGCCTCGCCAAAGCGCTTTTGATCCATTGGATTTTGCCAAGGTTTGAGTCGCACCGACTGACCGAGAGACTTGGCAACAAACTCCTCATCTGGTCGCGGAACAAAATGCGACTGAGATTGAGGCTGCGCAAGAGTCATTGCCGGAGCGGACAACAAGAAAGCCGTGAGGAGCGATAAGACCATCTTGCCATCCTTCCTTTTTAGAAGGAACTAGCGAAGCTCTTTCGGCGGGTCAATTTGGAATTGCTTTGGAGAGTTTTTTATCGCTCTGGTGCTTGGGCTCATGATCGGACTCCTTACTTTGCTGCCGAAATCGCTGTCAGGATTTTCAACACCACGTTAGTGCACTGACATCAGACACCTCTACACCACTGTCTCAGCTTGAATCACAAACTGAATTTCCCCTCCTGCAGAGCGAGCTAACTCTTCGATTCCCCTCACATCGTTCCCGAATTGAGACGTTTTAGACAGTTCGACAAAAAGCGGCACAGACTTCGCAGTACATCAGGTTAGGAAAGATTTTCTTTCCCGCGAAGGAGTGAGATATGAAAACGCCAACCCTAATGATCAAAGCAAGTCTTCTGATTGCGACTGCGGTCATTGCCATTGGCTGCGCTAAGGAGAACAAAGGCGGTGAAGTTGCCGGAGTCAACAATCCTCAGGTGGTAGTCCCTACTCCGACTCCAGATCCAACAGCTCCCACACCCACTCCTACTCCTACTCCTGTCACAGACATTGGAAATCCTTTTGAATCAGCCTCTGGAGGTCATGCGGAATTTACTCCTGTTGATCTTGCGACCTTTAATACTTATGTGGCACTGCATCCCGTGAATGCTCCGAAAGGATTTAAAGTGAGTGTGGATCTTCAAAATGTTGGAGGCGATTCAGTCAGCAACCAAAATCCTTCCGTGGATCGTTGGGCGGGCTATGTGAAAATTGCTTACTTCGATAATGGCTCTTGGTACGTCGCAACTTTTGAATCGGGCTTTAATACCAATCAAGTGTCTTATCAGGATCGGACCACAGGACGCAAAGAGGCCACCTTCAATCATTGGTATCACTTGAACAACAAAGAAGTGTTTCACGGATTTTTCCAAGACCAACATGGTGCTGTGATTCTTGTGGTTGATGGCGTCGGCGGCGAGGACAACGGCGACGGTCAGGTAGCAACAGATCTTAAAGGCTCCATTTATTTTAAAAACTTCCCGACCAGTATGGCGACACAATCACCAGAAAAATGCTGGTTCATTCGCATCGGGCCTTATGATTGCCGATCCTTCTTACTAAACAACAGCTCGGATCGATCGGAGCGAGACATTTGGTCTTTCTCAGATCCCGTGACTCCCGGCGCAAGCGATGGCTATCGCAAGCTGGGAACCTTTACTGGTTTGAATAAGGACAAAGCTTTTCATCAATAAACAATTAACTAAGAACGAATTGATTCAGATTTAACGGAGGATTTTATGGGACACAAAAGCTTAAATTGGAAGGTCGGAATCTTTCTGATGCTGGCTCTGTTTCATACAGTGATCGCTTGCAATAATAATAGTGGCGGTGGAGCAACAGCGGTGGCACCGACAAACCCTTATCCTTATAACCCGGCCTGCCCCAATTGTGGCCCGATTGGTCAACAAGGCGGTGCGCCCATTCTGACCAATGTAAAATCCGCCACGGGCTCTGAAAGAGTCCTCTTTGGAATCGATATTTTGGCGAATGGTCCAATGCCCGTGAATATGGCGGACCCAAAAGCCGCCGTGTATTATAACGGCCCCGTCGTTGTGCGCGGAACGATGCGGATCACCGACGCTTATGAGTCTATGTTCTGCTATGCTCAGCCCGGTGACTACACGATTCAAACAGTAGAGATGGTGCAGATGTCTTCTCTCACTTTGGCAGGTGGACGCTTGGTGGCTCAGGGTCCCGGTGGTCAAATCGCAATGCGAATTTACAATGCTCAGTTTTACAATCCGAGCGAAACTGTCTGGAGTCAGTCGCAGAACAACCGCGTTGGTTTGAATCTCTATGTTGAAAGCGTGAATGGCAGACCCTGCGGAAGTGTCTCAACCTACTAGGTTGGTTTGGTTTGGTTTGGTTGAGTTTTAGTTTTTTGTTTCGCTTGACTCCGGAATTGAAAAGGCTTCTCCTGAAGTGGTGCTACCCCTTTGGATTGACTTCTTTGATGAACTTCAGCACGTACGCGGACGCTCACTCAACACAGTGATGGCCTACCGCCGCGATTTAGAACTCTATGCGGAGTTCAAAACTTCCAATACAAAAGTTGAAGAATTTTTCGATTATATGAAGGGCAAAGACCTTTCGACACGATCCCAGGCACGTGTGATTTCATCGGTAAGAACCTACTTAAGATTCTTGGAGTCCCGCGGAGAACGAGCCCCCGAGCTGAACTTACTCAGACCCCCAAAAGTGAATCTGGGACTTCCCAATCCTCTCAGCATGCTGGAATTCGAGCGTCTGATGGAGGCTTCGAAAACCAATGATCCCCATCGAACTTTCCGCAATCAACTGACTCTCATGATGTTGTTCGGCCTTGGCTGCCGCGTGAGCGAACTTGTTGGCCTCGACTTGAAAGACTATTCCGCCAACGACCGCTGCCTGCGCATTCTGGGTAAAGGCAATAAAGAGAGACTGGCTCCCCTCACAGAACCATTGAATGATGCATTAACTATTTTTCTTCGCGAACACCGAGCAGAACTTTTGGGTAGTCCCCATGATCCATTTTTGCTGGTGAACGATCGAGGGCATCGTCCTTCTCGAGTCGATATTTGGCGCTGGCTAGCCGCTTGGTCCGTCAAGGCGGGATTTGATGAGCCCGTCGGCCCTCACCGTTTTCGCCACGGCTGCGCCACTCTTCTTTTAGAGGGAGGTGCAGATCTTCGTTCGATTCAGATGCTGCTTGGCCATGCCAGTATTCAAACAACGCAAATTTATACCAGCGTGACACACCAAAATCTTGTCCGCACTGTGGAAGAACATCATCCGCTGTCCGAAGTTAAATTGGATCTATCGCCAAATAAGAACGACTCAGCTCAGAACTAGTTTTGAAGTGCCAGCGCTTCATGCGCATATATTCCCTTATTCAAAATTCAGATGGTTTTTCTAAAGTCGAAGTTGAAGTGAGGCTCTGGCCTGGCCTACCAGAAATAAAAATTTCTGGCTTACCCGATCAGCACCTCAAAGAAGCTTCGCTTCGAATCAAAAGTGCATTAAAAGCCCAAGGCTTTAGCTTTCCGATCGCAAGGCAAATTCTTGTGAACCTGAGGCCAGCACATATTAAAAAATCAAGCCAAGGACTAGAGCTTGCTATCGCAGCGGCCTATCTGTGGGAATCCGGGCAAGCTCCGCTTCCTAAATTTTCCGATCAGGCTTGGATCTATGGCGGCTTGAACCTGAGCGGAACTCTGAGCGAACTTGAAAACCCAATTTTGCCTTTGAGTCTTCAAGATTTTTGCTTCATCGGCGGTCACCCACCAGAATCAATTGCACCTTACAAATTTTGGCAAATTCGAAGCTTAGCTGATTTAGCGAAACCTCCGCTCCAAGCCCCCCTAGTTCAGCAAGATCGCATCTGGCAAAGACCCGAACTTCAAAATTTAGAGGTCTCTGAGCGAGAGGCGCAGTTGATCAAAATTGCTTCCTTGTCAGGAGCCCATATCCTTTTTGCGGGGGCCGCAGGCTCAGGAAAGTCCACTCTCTCGCAGCTCATTCATCAGCTATCACCCCCACCCACCCTCCAAGAATCTCAAGAAATCAAAATTCATGAAAGCTGGCGACCTTTCGTCAATCCCCATCACAGCATTCCGCTGATCTCGATGATTGGTGGAGGCAGTTCAATTTATCAGGGTGAACTTCAGCGAGCCCACCTCGGAGTTCTTCAGCTGGATGAACTGTTGGAATTCAAACCGCCCTGCCTCGAAGCTTTACGCGAACCCATGGAGTGCGGCCAACTGCGTGTCGCAAGAGGCCCACAGGTAAAAACTTTTCGTTCACAATTTCAAGTGCTTGCAACGACTAACCTCTGCCCTTGTGGAGACTACGTCCCCGGTAAAGCAAAACCCCTTTGCCGCTTTAGTTTAAATCGTTGCCGAAGCACCGCCCAAAGATTGACGGGCCCTTTGGCCGACCGTTTTGAAATTCTCTATTTCACAGATTCAAGAGAGGAACGAACAATTCCCCTTCAAGATGTGCTGGGGGAACTTCAAGATCACTTTTACAGCAAACCCGAATGGCTTCAGAGGATTGCTGAGTTTCGACTCAAAAAAGAAAAGGTGATCGCGGGTCTGCTCATTCAAAGTGATTTGATGAGCCTAAATTGCTCCGAAAGGCGGCGCGTTGCAATTCTTCGAATTGCTCTGGCCTGCGCCTGGCTGAATTTTCGGGAAGAGATCGAAGTCTCAGATTTCGAGGCAGCCCTCGCTTGGTGCCATCATCCCTTTCGGCAACTGCAGAGGTGGGATTCTGCCGCTTATTGACTTCAACTCTGATAAAATTTATCCTGACAATCACTCCTGATTGGTGGGTTGGCCGAGGAGTTAGGCACGGCTCTGCAAAAGCTGTTACGGGGGTGCGAAGCCCTCACCCACCTCCAAATAGTTTCTGCACTCGTTAAACTAGTTGAGTCCGTTCGTCAGGTTATAGATCTCATCGGCTCGACTAAAATTGACGAGTCCGGTGGTTTGATCCACCAACTTCGGATCCGCCTTTAGAAAGTTTGTGTAAACTTCAATGTAACGGGATGTGACGAGAGTATCTGCACGAACGATCCTAGCTGTGGGTGAAACTTGACTCCAAGGAACTCCCTGAATCCAGCGTTGTTGGGCGGGATCAAAGAACGAAAATCTCAATTTTTCGACTTCGCGAATGTTCGTATAATTTCTCAAATCTCGACCAAAAGTCTCGTAGTCAATTTTTCCTCTCACCAGCCTTCCAACTGCCAACTGAAGGGCCGCCTCATCTGAAAGTTCAAAGGAGCTAAAACCCGGGGTTTTCACTTTTTCGCCTCGATTCATCACCTTCTGGATAAATCGCTCCGTCGCAAATTGAATAAGGTTAGCCATCTGCTCGGTACCAGCCAGTGTCAAGCCTTTCGACCGAGTGAAGCCCTGAAGCACTCCAAGATAGGTGTCCCGATTCCAATCAATTGGATGCAGATGATTGGCATAGATGTAGTCCTCAGGATTTTCACCTTTAAGAATGGCATAGTCCCGCACCAAAAGAGCTCGAATAGAAAGTGCGGTGAGTTCTAAATCTGTCAGTGTCAAACTTTTCGCCTCGGACAACAGCTCCAAATACTTCAATCGGTTGTAAACTTCGAGGCTGGTTCCTTCGATGATTTGGCGTCCGGCAGTGATCTCTGCAGCGAGAGCCTTCAGAGCAGAGTCTTTTTCCGAAGAGACAGACTTGTGACCCAATACTGACCTAAAATAATCAATCATTGCTTCCAAATCTTTGTAACTTTTATTTTCAGCTTGGCCTTTTGTGGAACTAAAATTTGTATCAATGATATGCAAAACACCTTTTCGATCGACCATGAACTGAAGATCGAAGAGATTCAACGAGTGCAATTCAGCCAGTTCTTTCAGCCGCACTAGACGGGATAGATTCTCAGAATTAATGAATTGATCGGGAATGGAGTATCTTGTAACGATGTGCTGAACTTTTCCCTCGATAAAGTCCGTCACAAGAATGTGCGAAGTGGCGTTTGAAAAGACACCACGGACCCGCGGACCAAGTCCGGCCTCACCCATGAGATGAGCATAATTTGCCTCTGCCAGAAAGGCCTCAGAAGAAACTTTTTTTGCTAAGTACTCTTTCATAAAAACAACTTCACCATTCGGTCCAGTTGCTTTGTAGGCGGAATCGATTCGGGTGCCACCAAGCTTGCCTAAATGTTCAGGCTGACTGAATTCGGTCAGAGATTCGATTCGACGAGGCCCCTGCCCTGGCAGGGAAGGATCGGAAAAAATGCCTAAGCAGGACCGACTGCCGCCAGAGACCGTTGAATTCGCAAAAGAGATAAAGCTGAAGAAAATTGAAAATAGAAAGAGGAATGCTTGCATTTTAGTTACCCTCGAAAACTGCGGTAGCGAGTTTAAACTCTACACACTTTTTGATCTTCACAATTATTGACCTACGCAATTGTTATGCGAAGGCTATGCCAAAGCTCTAGCGATTGGATGCGAGGGACCATTTCTTTTCAGTGGGCAATGGCTCTGGGAGCTCTTCGCAGTCGAACAGAGTCAAAAAAAATTTCGTACAAGCTCTTGTTGCCTGTCTACAATATCAACAAGCCTTCAAGACACTTTCACAAGCCCTTTCGTAGATAGCATAATCGACCCGGATTGAGGAGGGCGCTTCCTTCAGGGCACTTTAAGAATTTCTGATCAGACACTTTTCGGAAGCCCAATAAACACCAGCTTGGGCCGAACAGCTTCCATTCAGATTCAAAAACGCTGGCGTCGCTGAAAAGTAGTTGAATTTAACCTCAGGTACCTTGAATTGGATAACAATAGGAAGCGTGAAAGTCGCCACCACCAAATGATTTCCAACCTCATGAAAACCAAACACGACACGGTAAAAAACTCGATCAGTAACATTCGATAACGAATTAAAAAGATCGGGCCTAAGCTTCAGCCGCGTTCATTGGACTTTCTTTGAATTTCATTCCTCAAGAAACCGACGAATATTTGAAGTGTTTTCAAGATCTGCCATCACAAGATAGATTTCCGTTTTTAGTTCTTTCTCGGCAAGAAAAGGAGAGTCTCTTTAGAGTTCGGGTTCTTCGCGACTTCTGGACGAATTGCTTCATTTCGCGAATTTGTTCATGCTCTTGCAGAAAAGATCGAGGTCTATTTCGGAGGGACGATCGTAACCGTCGTTGTCCAATATTGTTGTCCGCGGAGTGGCGCTCCAAAATTCGTTGAATGGAGGATAGTTTTGCCTTCGGATGACGAACAGTCCTTTGAGCCGAGGATATCTTTGAATAATGAAGTAAGAAAACTGTCGATCGGCCGTTAAGGGAACCCCTGTGTTTGCCCATGAAACGGGGTAAAGATTCATCGAAAAATTTTCTAGCTCTTCAGTGCTTATGCTGCCTCTTAAGTAAGGAATCAAATTCTTGATACCAACCGAAGAGCCGTTTCTTGATGCAGAATCTTCGAGTCCTGGAACGGGACAATTCCACAGAGAAAGAAGAACCCTTGCCGCCACTTCGATATTCTGTTTAGAAGCGAGTTCACCCGCAATTCGCTCGAAGTTCAAAATTGAAATGTCGTGAGTGAAACGAGAGAGGTCTTCACCAGCAGTACGCCCTTCAGGTTGGGAAGACATCGCTGGAGCGAAAGTCTGCCGCAGATTCTGGAGGTGGCCGTACCGCGTGCTTGATAGGTCCCGATTGATGAACTTTTTGAGTTCCATGGCGGGAACCCGATTCAGCAAAGCGGCATCAACTGGCTCACCACTGTGAGGATGTGCATAGGAATCGCCACTGAGTGCGAAAGGGCGATCATCGAACTGCCCGTAGAAGGTCGGCCAAAAAGGATAGGACTCCCAATTGGGTCGGGGATTTGAGCGGTGACAGCTGAGGCAAAGCGGTGGGTTTGGCCCCTCACGATCAGCGCGAACCATGAGTTCCCGAGCTGCACCGGCTTGCCCCTTCTTGATTAGAAAATCGCGACGCTTAGTGACGTCCTCTTCGAAACTGAGTTCCTCAAAAATGAAACGCGGCAGGCCTTTTTGCCGGGTGAAGCGCATCGTTTCAATCGCCTCGAAGCCCGGGAGTGCGGGATCCCCGTTGAACGTCATAACAAAATTTGCCCCCGGCGAGATCAGCATCGCGCGGGGCGCCTGAAAGGTCGATTTTTGAAGACTTAAGCTGTCAAAGGAAAGGAGGTAACGCCCTTTGAGGGTATCCGGAAGCTCACGTAGCAAATGATCAATGGAACGAATCTGTTTCTCTTTGATGAGCCTGCGAATCGCTGAAAACCAGACTTCGCCATCAAGGTCGATTTCTAGCACAGAATCCGCATTGCTTGGACTTCGTTCGGTGGTCTCAAGAGATTCCATCGGACCTTGCTGGCGGGGAGATCTATTTCCGCAAGAGCTACTCGCTGCGATGAATGCCGAGACCCCTACGACGAGGAAAAACCCACTGTAGGAGCGAAGAGTTCGAACAACAGAATCAAATTTTTTTCGAACGAATGAGATCGACATATAACTCGGTTAATTAATCGGCTCGACCTGCTGAAGGCTCAAGTCTAGTTTTACCTAAGGGGAGAGATGATAAGTAAAGAACGCTTCACGATCACTTGATTTTTACTCTTCGAGCCCCAGGCTCGCAACAGAGCCATCTGGCTTCTGACCAGAACTGTATCGTCGTCCTCCGAATCATGAAATACACCTGCCAAAAGGCACCTCCTAACATTTCGGGACTCGCTGCGGCACCTTTAGAATAGTAGAGAATCTTGAGCTTAAAATGAATCAAGGTCATTCTTGAACTATTGATTAAATCCAAATCAGCTATTTTCATTTTGCTCGCCTATTTCTTCATAGGCTTTGTTCTTTATTCAAAAAGTTTAGATCACCCCTTTGTCCTCGATGATTTTCCGCAGATTTTAGAAAACCCAGCGGTTCAGAATTTTCCCAGTGTGGCGCCCTTTTTTTTGGGCTCCACCATGGCGGGGTCAGCATCCGCTTCCATGGCCGGCTCGGAAGCCTCAGAGCGAAACGAAGCTTCTGCTGATCGACTGAATGGAATTTACTATAAGCCAATAATGATGATCGGCTACTCCTTCCTTTGGTGGCTGAATCCAGGGGAACCTTTTCTTTTTCATCTGCTGCAAATCCTCCTTCATTGCTCAAATGCCTTCCTCATTTTCTGCCTCTTCCGAAAGTTGAAGGTCTCCCAGATAGCAAGTTTCCTAGCGGGCGCAGTTTTCCTAGTTCATCCAATCAATACAGAAGCTGTCGTTCTGATCGCCGACTTGCAAGAGCCTCTCTTCTCATTTTTTGGTCTGTTGGCAGTGAACCTGTTGATGAGTCAGCAGCCTCGGCCGCTTTCTGCGATCAGCTGGGTTTGGGTATTTCTATTATTGCTTGCATCTCTTCTTTCCAAAGAAACGGGAATACTTTATCTCGCCATGGGAGGAGCCGCCTGTATTCTTTGGCACTCCAAAGAATGGAGGCACTGGGTCCCCTGCCTGGCCGCGCCTCTTGCTGTGTATTTAGTTTTAAGAATTGGGATCGCAGGTCTAGTTCACCTTCAATCGGACAATATGCAAATCATGCGCGCCGACTGGGTCACTCGATTTCAAACCGTTCCATCTGTCCTACTTCACTATCTTAAAGTCTTTATTTATCCCGATATGCTTTCTCTCACCCAGGATTGGATCATTGCTAATCCCAACTTTTGGAACTTCTTCGCACCTTTATTGATTGTCTTTCTTATTCTTGGAATTCTTGTCATTTTAAATTGGCGACAGAAATCAAAACCTCTGCTTTTTTTTAGCTCTTGGTTTCTGCTGGGTTGGTTTTTTCATGGCCAACTTTTCCCTTTGGATGGAACGGTTTCAGACCGCTGGTTTTATTTTCCGATTATTGGCCTTCTTGGAATTTTCGGTACTCTTGTCATCGGCGAAAGAGGAAAAACAATTCGGCTGGCACTCATTTCTGTGTGGATCATTTTCTTAGCTGCTCGCGCGCAAGCAAGAAGTTACGATTATCGCTCCCCCTTAAGTCTTTACCAGGCCGACCTTGAGGTGGAGCCAAATTCTTTTTATCTCAATAACAATCTGGGACTAGAGCTTATGAAACTGCAAAGGTTCCAAGAGGCAATCCCCTATTTTAAAAAAACCATCGAAGTCTCTGAATCAGGCAGCCGAGCCTGGCTCGTCGCCCACCGCAACTTAGCCACGAGCCTCATTGAAATCCGGGACTTCAAGCAGGCATTTGAGCACTTAAAAATCGCACAGCTGGATCCTGATCCGAAATCCACCTATGGAATGGTGATGTGGTATCAGCGAAGCGGCAATATCGAAGGACTGCGCCGATTTTTAAAAGAAGAAGCTTTAGTAAGACACCCGGAAGACAAACTTTTATTGAAGATTCAGACTGAGCTTAATTCCTTGCCCCCTCGCTGACTCTGAGTTGACTCCGGGCGCTCAAATCTTAGTCAATGGAAACGACTTCAATCATCACTTCATTTCTTCGAAATGGAGGCAAAGTCCAAGGCGGATCATAACCCGCATAGACTGGAGCTGCTTCCGCTTTCCACTTTGGCTGAGACCTGAGCCAGCCCTCAAGCTCAAGAATTTTTTCATCAATCTGACTCTTACGCCCAAGCCCAGAGAACTGAATCACAGCAAAAATTTTTGGCGGCACTTCTGCGAACTGAATCCTTTTATCTTCGGGGCTTGGCAGATCGGCAAGTTGATATTTTGAGGGCATCATAAAGGACATTGTCCATTCATCGCCGCTCAAGCTTTGCATCACTGGAGCTGTCATTGAAATCTTTTCCGAACCAGATTCCCCAGAACTTTGAAACACCGGGGAAGTCATGGAGACTTTATCTTTCTTCTGATTTGCGCCAAAGATATAGCCTGCTAAAATTCGAAAGGCCTGAGACTGAGCTTCTTTGAATTCGCCTTTGACGCTAGTCTTGGCCACCAGGTAGCTGGAGTAGCGCCGAACTTCCACAGCTTCAGTCTTCTGAAGAACCTCGTACTTAGGGTTTTCCTCGCTATGAACTCCAAAGAGAGAACATGCCACATTAAACATCGAAAGGAAAACCCATAGAATATTCCTCACAGTTAAAAATCGGAAACCTGATCCACCAATTCTGGCCGATCAACAAATGGATTGCGATTGCCTTGAGCTTTTTGAACTGCTGAATTTCGCTTGAGATCGCCTTCGTTCACAGGATCTGCTTTGTGCCACTCACGCAGCACTTTTTCTTGCGCAGCGGAAATCGCCAAGCCGTAACGGACGGAAAAATAAAGTAGGGCGCGCGCAGCATCGCCTTTGTGGTGCTGAGGGGGCTCGAAAACAAATTGACCATTCTGATCTTTTCCAAAGCGCGATGTGGGACACTTGGTCGGTTTTTCGCCGCTGACAACTTCACCCAAAGGAAAATTTCCACGAATGGAATTCAACTCAGAATCCGAAGGATACAAATGATGCAAATCAGACTTTTGCACTTCCTTTTCTTTGCCGCCGAATTTGCTTTGGGGCCAAGTGTGTTCAGTATTCAAAATATTTGCGAGTGGAACTTTTCCAGGCGCCGGTCCTTGCCCGTCTGGAAAATCTTGGTCCGTGTAATCTTTGTCGCAATACACATCGCGAATCGCGTAGCCTTTTCCCTGCGATTTGAGATGAATTTTCCCCATCAGCTCGCGCCGAGCTTCGCCATAGCCCAAAGCGCGATGACCTTGCCGAGCCATCTCTTCGATGCTCTCAAGAATGTCTGTGCCGCCAGTCCCTACTTTTGCCTGTGAAGCTGCCGAAACTAAAACCAAGAACGATGTGAGAACCAAGCGACCTAATGCGCGACCTAAATTGCCACTTAATCTATGATGTAATCTTTGTTGCAGACTCTGCTGTGTATAACCCTTCAAAATCCCCCCTTTTTTGTAGGCTCAATCTTCACGCCTGCAAAACCGAAGGGTCAAGGAACCTTAGGGACTCAAAATACACTTAACAATCTCCTGACAATCGAAAAAATCCAACCAAGGAAAATTCGAATTGCTCTATTATATTCGGCTGCTAGAATATCGGTCATATGATTTTAGGCTATCAAGATTTTTATTACAATGTGCAGGATTTGAATCGCGCAGTTCGCTTTTATGAAAGCGCCTTCGGGCTTAAGACTTACTACGCCAATGAGCATTGGGTAAGCCTCGGTATCGGTGATTTAAAATTGGGTTTGCATTGGACCGAGGGCTCCCCTGTTCCAAAAAACCCAAGAGATAGTCACGGTTCACACTGCGGCGGAACTCTCACTTTTCGATCCACTGATGTTAACGGGGACCGCTTGAAAATAGAGGCTGCAGGTGGAAAAATTCTGAGCGCTTCGGTTCAGCCCTGGGGCGAAATGCTCGTATTTGAGGATCTGGACGGCAATGTTTTAAAGCTGATGAATCCCAAGTAATTGCCTGCACACTGTTCACAAATCTGCGAACACTTTTAGCACTGAACGATACTCAAATGGACCGAGTGGTTGTATTTTGAACGAGCTTTAAGCCTACCCACCAAACCGAAAAGGAGCCCCCCATGTCTACTTTTAAAAGATCTTTCATCCTTCTGACCCTGATCCTTGGCGCACAACAAGCGTCCGCGTGGACCTGCATCACTCAGTGCAAAACGTCCAGTGGTGAACTGGAACAAATGAGTTCTGGCTCTTTCCCCACTAGGGCAGCCGCTTTCCGTAATCTTCAAAAATATTGCCCCAAACACAAACAGACTCAGCTGAAATGCTTCAATCGCGGGAATCCTTCTGCAGACTAATCAACGTTCAAATTGATCTTCAAAAACTTTTTTTAGGCGCGGGGGCTAAGATCCACCGCGCCCACACAATCATACCATTTCATTTCATTTCCTCATCCACTCCTGAGTACCCTTATAGTTCGCAAAAAAATATGTTCTCTCCAGATCGACAAACCGGTCGTCAAAAACAAAAAAGGTCCAATGGGACCAGAGGAGAGAAAAAAATGAAATTACAATGGGTAGTCATGACAGCATTCAGTTTGGCTTTGTCAGCGCAGGCTCTCACGGTGCAACCAAGTGAAGTGGTCGATAAGACCAATCTTATAAAACTTAAAACCGTGAGTTTTGAAGGACAAGAACGACAAGTCCTCGCAGATAGGAACGGAATTTCTGTTTACACATTTGATCTGGATTCTGAAAACTTAAGTGTTTGTAAAGGCGGCTGCCTGCGTGTTTGGCCACCTTTAGAGGTCCCCGCGGGTTCACAAACCAAAGCACCTTTTGGAGTTATTGTCGGCAACAACGGCAAGTCTCAGCTAACGCTCAAGGGACTTCCACTTTACTACTATGTTGAAGATAAAAATCCGAGTGATACTTTTGGACACTACCCAGATTGGCAGCTTGTATTTGCGGAATAGATTTTAAAACGAGAAAAACGAACTGAGTGGTTTATCATTATGAAACGATTCGCATCAGAAATGTCAGGAACTCGCTGGCCTCACTGATGCGAATATTGATCTATGACAAAATTAATGACAGTTCTTTTTTCACTATTTTTAGCTAGCTGCGAAGGCTTTAAGACGAACGTCCTCGCAAACATAGAATCAAATGCAGTGGGTGTCGCCGCTGATTCTGAACGCGGACGAAGATCGTCCAATGTGAGTGCGGATGTGGACTGGTTCTTGAATCAACACGAAGAACTCAAAAAGAACTCCTTCGATGGAAAATTTGGAGTCTGGGACAATCCCATCGGTTGGTGGGAAGCATGGTACCTGAGAGCCTACATTGATATGTACGAAGGCTCCAAAGACGTTCGTGTCCTCAGAAAATTAAACGAACTTTTAAAAATAGTTGAAGCCGGCAACGATCTTAAGTCGGGCCATGTCGATGAAATGATCGGGAAAGTTGTGCCTGGCTGGGGAAACACATATCAAGGCGCTTACGGGGTTAATGGAGGACTTCGACATTCCGACCATACCCTGAATGGCCTCTATATGTATCCCATGGCTGCTTTTGCTCGCATTGTGAAGGAAGATTCAGAACTGAAAAACGAGTTCGATGCCGATGCGGATCGCTACCTTCTTTTGGTTGAAAATATTTTCGATGCCTTTGCACCTTACACCCAAAGCGCCGGCACATACCCAGATGGGACGGAAGGTGAATTTCACACCTATCCAGAATACTATTACGAAACCTATGATGGTCGCCAGGAATACTATGGCACACTAGAAAAGCCACTCAACCTCACCCTCATTCCTGCCGAAGCTTACGCAGAAGCTTATCGTGCCGGAGGCAAGCAGAAATTCGCGACTCACGCACAGCGTGTAGCAAACTATGTTTGGTGGAATATGCATTACGAATCCACCAATGGAGTCACTTGGCTTTATTGGCATTATTGGCCTGCGGCTCCCGCAGGTTATTACAAATACATGGAAGACCTATCGCATGGAGCCCGAATGATTCAATTCACTACAACGATGCATCGGTCGGGCATTCAAAGCCCCTGGAGCGAAAGAGGACGCCTTCAATACCTTGCCAATACTTTTAAGTACTCGCTAATGAATAGCTCAAGCACTCTTGTTTGGAGAATGAACGATCCCTCTGCTGCGCAGGTCGAAAATCACAACGTCTATATCTGCGCGGATTGGCTTTCCTTAACCCCGTATGACAAAGACTCAGGTTCGAGCATTCTTACCTGGTGCAATGGCATTTTGAAATATGCTCACTTTAGCAAGAAAACATATTCACCCATATTCGCTAGCTTCTTCCGTTACAAACAATAAATGTTCGCTTGGCAGCGGCAAAGGCTCCTAATTCATGGACTGAGTGGTGGAAGTTCTTCGATCAACTGAATAACACCGCCCGGATCCAGCTCAAAACTAGCTGCTAGAGCAAGTCTGCTTTCGATTTCTGACTTAGGAAAGTGTGAGCGAATAAAGTCCTCTACTTGCTTGCTATCAAGGTCTAAGTTCCGAAATTGAATGCTGCATTCACTTTGCAAACAAGTCATATTCGCTTTCTCACCGGCAAACTTGCTTTGATTTTTTGTCTCAGCTTGATTCGAAGCTGAGGCAAAAAGTTTCATCTCCACCGAGATCGGTCGCCCAGTCAATGCCAGAGGAAGTTGGTAATTTGCAATCCATTGTTCTATGGCTTTTTCATCGCTATTTTCAGATTCACTACTTTCTTCAACCACTTTCTTGAGCTCAATAAAACCATTAGTAAATTGAGCAAAGGGCAAAAGCTCCGGGCGGTCCATGGGAACAGGAGCCACATAGTTCATCGGCACCCGAAAGATAGCTTTCTCTGCCGCAGCATAGGTCTCCGAAGAAAGCGACAAAGACACCAAAATAAAAATTGCAAAACTCAAAGTGATCCTAGAAACAAAACCCATATCAACCTCTGCATTTCTGCGATTACTCAGCATTTGATAAACAGTACACCGTCGATCGCCCTCTACCTAGCGAGTGGACACAACCAAGTCCTAGCAGACCTTTAAGGTCCCGGAAAGCCGTCATCGGTGAAGTCTTCATTTTTTTTGCATAGCTGCGAATGTTCCAGGCCTCGACACTCCCATCCTCAAGAGATCTTAGGGCTTTTAGCTGACGGAGGTTCAGGCCAGCCACTTCCTTGGGAATCGCATTGGCTTCGAAAGACGAAGATTTTACAGCTGGCATAGTCCCACTGAGTCCCATTGAGGCTTCTGGTCTTGAGGGCTTATCTGACCAAATACAGTTTTTAAGCTTCCATCCGTCGTTTGTGCTTTCAATCAACCGAGCTGCAGGCCCCATTTTGCGCTTGAGAGCATTGATCGCACCATAAACCAATTGATCGTGGCGAAGAGCTTCATATTTATAGCCCCACACTTTTTGAATGAGCTCGCCCTTTCCCATGGCTTTCGTCCGCAGCGCTTGCAATATAAAAATCATTTGAGGAGTCAAATCTTCCAAAAGACTCACTCCTTCAGGACCCACAAATAGAAATCTTTGTCCATCCTCAAGCTCCACCAATAAATCAGATTCGTTGAGTTGTCCGCCAGAATTAGGAACCAATCCGATTTGATTGGGAATCAATCCATACAACTCCAAATCGATTAGAAAATCTAAATGCTCAACCGAATCTTCATTCAAGGCATGTTCTGGAAAACAGCCGATGAATTCGGACTGCGCATTCAGCTGTTTGCCTCCCCAATAGTCGCCAGATTGCATAATCAAATTCAAAGTGGAGTTTCGAATTCCGACTGCTTCTTCGAAATTTTTCAAAAGCCGCTGCAGCTTCAATTCAAATAGTTGTGTCCTAATTCGGAAGTGCGGATCAGGGATGAGGCTCAGACATCGCCTTGCTGCTTGAATCGAATGCATGAGGGAATTTGCATCTTGGGCTAAATAGGCCAATTGAGCAAAACAGAAATGAAGGTTCATCTCCTGTCTTCTTAAATCATAGCGATATATTTCGGGAGCGATTCGATGCAATTGATCCTTCGCTTCGCGCCACTGACCCTTTAAAGTGAGCTGCCGAGCAAGTTCCAGTGCCAGGTTGGCTCTTGTATAATAGCTCTGAGTTTTTAGTCTTGCTGTCCAACTTTCCAGCTTTGCAAGATTCTGTTTCACTCTTGGATTCACGCGGCACTCATAGATCAAGGCTTCGGAAGCCAAGGATTCAGCCCAAAGAAAACCTCCGAACTTTTTCGCGGCCTCGGCGGCCTCCTGAATCAAACGAATCCCACGGTGAGCTTCGCCCAATTGAAAAAGACAATGCCCCAACAAATCACCCGCAAAGACCCGCACCAAGGGGTTTGAATTTTTTAAAGCGGCTTGCATTGATTCTTCGGCAGCACTTTTCGCTAATTGATATTTACCGAAAAAGTAATAGTAAAGTCCTTTGCCTTGGTAAAAATATTCAATGGCTGGACACAATCCAGATTTGTCCTGCACTAAATACTTTTTGGAAGCGATAAAGAATTTTTTGGCGGCATTTGAATTTCGGGATCTGAGGGCTGAAAACCCCAAGGCAAAACTTGCCATCGCACGATCTGAGGGATGCATTTTTCCTTCATAAAGCTTATAGCACTGAAGGCTTTCTTCCTGTTTTCCGGCAAAAGACATTGCAAAAATAAGTTCAGCTTGGCCTTTGGAAGTCTTTAAGTTTTCTTCCCAAGCTTCAGTGATCGAATGATAGTCGCCCTTTAAAAGGGCCTGAGAAAGTTTCTGCATCCCAGGCCCACCTAGCATAGAATCATATCAATTCATATCAAAATAATCGACTGCATCACCGCTATTCGCGAATGAGCTCTGGATTCTTATACACAATCAAGGCTGCGATGTATTTCGCAAGATAGCCGCGGTCACCCTCATGGCCTTTACGGATGAGATCCCAGGCATCGCGGTCGCCTGTTCGATCAATGGCCCTTTGGACAGCGCTTTCCCCCATATTGTAGGAAAGAATCGCTAGTTTCCAGTCCTTAAACCTCAACTGATTGGCCATCAGGTAACGAATTGCCGCATCTGTTGCCATTGGGATGTTCAGCCTCTCATCCACTTGCGGATCTGGCTGTTCGTCCACTCGCAAGCCAAAAATTCGAGCCGTCGAGGGGATGAACTGCCAGACTCCAGCGGACTTATTGGTAGAGGAAATCTCACCCTGCTTCAAATTTCGATAGCCAGATTCAATGACTGGCAAAGCGATAATCTCTGCGGGCACTCCGTATTTCTCTGCAGTTGCTAAAACCAGCTCGCGATGATCTTGCAATCGAAGCAATGCTTTCCGCAGATAATCACGACCTTCTGGAGTTCCCACGAATTTTTTGAGTTCAGCATAAACCAACTCATTCATCTCAACGGGAATTCCAGATTGCTGACTTGCCATAAGTGCCATTTGCTTTGCTTCAGCCAAACTGATTCTGCGATCTTCAATGATTCCTTGGGTCGCGTAACTAGCCCCTGCAAGCAGCGGCACTGCCAGCAATAAAGCCCCAAAAAACTTAAGTCCATTTTTTCGCCGAGTGGCCATCTGCTTTCCATTTTCCTTCACTAACATTTCGATCCTCCTTGTGAGTAATGCCTTCTCCCTTCGAAATAAAAACCCCGTTGCGCAGGCGAGATCCTCCTCTTGAGTGATGGCGGTTTGAGCCGTCCTCCATAGACAGCTTGTATAATCCTGCGAATTCACACTTGTTCGGCCGACAACTGCTTCATCACAAGAAAATTCTTGAAGTGCCAAAATTTTCCGATTCCACTGGTGCACCATCGGATTCATAAAAAACAAATGCCGAACAAAAAACAAAAGATAAACAAACTTCGTGTCACCTTGACGATGGTGCTGAATTTCATGAAAGATTGAAATGCGCAGATCCCGACTTTTTTCAAGCAAGTTTGTGGGCAGCACGACATACTTCCAATTCAATCCTCGAAAGGAAAATGGCACAGCCAGGTCATCGTTCAGTAAAATGCGAATTTTGCCAATTTGCCTCAATATATGGGACCCTCGCACAATTCTTTTGAGTCGAAAAAGATCACGGCCCATTCTTACCAATGGGAACAGCATCAGAACTCCCAGAAGTGTGAAAGCAATAAGCTCGATCGGCCCCGTTTGAATTTCAAATTTTTCCCCAAAGGTTTCGAGCCTGAGACTTTCAACTGGCGGCTGCTTTAGACCGCCAAGGGTGCTTGCTTTCGCATCTTTCATAAGCCAAACTTTTGCTGCCGGTAAAAAGGAGACTTCTCTAGGAAATAGAAACCTCACCGATGGGCTAATCAAAACGGCAACAAGCAGCAAATAATTTAAATTCAATTTGAACAGAAAAGGCAATCGAACGGAAAATGTGCGCATCACCAAGCTGAAAATTTTTAAAATAAAAAAGGCCAGAACAAAGTTCAACTGAAGACTAAGAAAAACCTCAACGACTGAGAGCCAAGTCATACTTTTTTCTCCACCGGCTTGAGCTGACTATGTTTATTGAGAAGCTCACGGATTTCTTCCAGGTCTTTTGCTTGAAGGTCCGTGGATGACAAAAGCTGCTGAATCAGTGCGACCGGTGCGCCCCCAAAAACTTTTTTCACCACCTGCTGAACAGTTGCAGATTCAAAATCTTTCTTTTGAAGAATTGGTACATAGATATGCCCTCGCCCTTCTTTGCGGGTGCTGAGGACTTTTTTCTGTTCAAGAATGCGAAGAATTGTGGACACCGAAGTGTATGCAAGATCCCGCTCCTTCGGAAGTTCTTTGATGACCTCATTTACAGTTCCCTCGCCGAGAGACCAGAGAATACACATCAGCTCTTGCTCCACTTCTGTGAGCTGTTTGACCGAGACTGGATTGCTTTGATTTTTTTTCATCGAGAACCCCCGAACTCAGGAATAACTAAACTTTTAGTTATTAACAACTAAATTCTTAGTTAGTAATATTGGGCTCGACCTTAGGCTGCGATCAGGAGATGTTTTTCAATTAAAGGCAGATCAGAAAGAAAAACAATCATTGAAAAAATGGGCACAGTTGAAAGCAGTAAGAAATAGCTTCTCGGATTGAAAAACTCTGCTTTCGGAGCCTGTCTATAAACCTTACAGCCGACAAAAATAAATACGAACGAATCACCTCCAGGCAAAGCATAGATGGCCTCAAGCATCAGCAGGATCACCCTAGCGGTATGTAAGAAAGGTTGATCCTTGGCTACCTTTTTGCAGTTTTAGGTCCTTATGGGAACTGGGTACAAAGCAATTATATTTTCAGTGGTGCTTTTAGTTATCAGCCACTCGATTGATTCTGAGGCCAAGAAGAAGAGGCGGACTTCTGGCAGTCGCAGCCAACCCGCTTCAACTGATACCCGAGGATGGAAGCAAGAATGGAGCGATATTTTCATGGATTGTTATCGCGCCCATGGAAGTCGGCTTGATACCGTCTATTCACGATTGAGTGACAAAGCAGAATATTGTTCTTCGGGCACAAACCCAGCCGCCTTCTGGCTCTCGATTTTCATTCCTCTAGCCGGAGAAGAAAGCAGCTATCGGCCCACACTCCAAAGTCGTGGCAATCCAAATATTGGTCTTTTCCAAATGGAACCAAAGGACATGAGAAGAAATGGATGCAAAGGTTCCAATCCAAGGAATCTCAAACAGAACATTTGTTGTGCAGTAAGAATTGCCGCGAACGTTTCACGCCGAACTTCGAAAATTTCGGGAACTGGGCGAACGGGCGTCATGGGTTCATTTTGGCAGCCGATGATGCAAGAGCATTCGTGGAAACGATCAAGGATCAAGTCTGCTTCACGCAAACTTTGCACATCAAAGCACGCAAAACTAAGTCCCGCGTTTAGCTATCAAAATTTTAGATCAATCGCATCAAACAACGAACAGTAGTTAGCGCTTCTGCGTAAAAATGCGAAATGCTCGAACGTTCAGTACTCAGCCCGCTCGATTGAGTTTTTTCTTTAGTTTCCCGCCCACTCGATCCAGCAATACGATCATCTCATCCATTTTGATTAAATAGCCCACCATCACGAAAAGACTTCCACCCAAAAGGCTGGAAAGTAAAAACGCACCAATTTGTGAAAGCAAACTGCGACCCATCTCCTCGATCACGAATCCGTGGCTCATTAGACCCAATGTGAGCGCGGCACAACACAGAGCCGTTTTAAAAAGAGAACTCAAAATTTTACCATAACCAAAATTTCCGAATACAAAGTGATAGCCAATCAATAAGAGCCCCAAATTCAGAGACGCTGTGGCAACAGAGGATAGATTCAAACCAAAGAGTCCCCAGCTTTTCATCATCATGGGTGCCAGAATAATATGTACAAAGAGGCAGACTCCAGAAATCACTGCCGGCAGCCAAGTATTTTTAATCGAATAAAAACTCGGCACCAAAACTCTGACACAACTTCCAATGATGACCAGGAAAGCATAAATCTCAACAACCTCAGCCGTGATCACGGCCTCTTCGGGCGTGAACCTTCCCCTCTGAAAGAGCATGGTCACAATTGGCAGCGCCAAAACATAAAGCCCAGTGGCAGCAGCTCCACTGATAAGAATATTCAGTCTTAAATTGGAATTCACGGTGGCTTGAAATTCGCTTCGCTTGTTCTCAGACCAGAGGCGACTCAGCACTGGCAAAAGAGCTGTGCCCAAGGATACCGATACCAAGGACAGGGGAAGCTCTAAAAGTCGATCCGCCCAATAAATATAGGAAACCGAACCCTCACCTAGAGAACTTGCAAAACGAGTGTTGATAATGGCAGTGAACTGCAAAAGCCCCAGACCCAAAAGGCCCGGCAGCATTGCCAAGAGCACTCGGTAAACATCAGGATTTCGAAGATCCAATCGAAAGCGAGGGAAGAATCCTCGGCGATGCAGACTGGGCAGCAACACGGCAGCCTGCAAAATTCCACCGATAATAACGGCCCAAGAAATCGCTTGCCCTTCCCAATTCAGCCAACTTGTTGGAATCAACGTCCCAACAATGAGAGCAATGTTCATCAAGACCGGCGCTACGGCAGCCAAGGCAAAGCTTCCGAGGGCGTTCAAAAGCGCCATAAAATATGCGTAGGAACAAACTAGAAAGACATATGAAAACATAATCTGCGACATTTGAACTGTGAGCTCAAATTTACCGGCAATATTTCGGTACTCAGGATCCACGACCAAATGAACAACGGACTCGGCAAAGACAACTCCTAAAACAGAAAGCACTGCTAGAAAAATCAGAAAGATTGTGTAAAAGGCATTCACTAAATTTTTCGTTCGGATAAAGCCTGCATCGGTTTGGCTGTCGGCTATGTGGGCTTCCACAAACACTGGAATAAAGCTGACACTCAGACTGCCTTCACCAAAAAGTCTACGGAACAGATTCGGCAGACGAAATGCAACGTACCAAGCGTCGGTGATGGAACGACTAAAATAAGCAGCAAAAAGAGATTCTCGGAGCAAGCCAAAGACGCGGGTCACTAGAGTCCCCAGACTCATTAAAACTGCATTCAGCAAAACGCGCGAATCTCGGCCCGAAGAGGGCTGATCGACTTTTTTGGGATGTTTTGCGCTCGGAAGATTGTCTTGCATTTATATCTGCTACGTGTTAATTCCCGGACCTTCAATGATTGTCATACTGGAGGATACCCTTGGCAACACACAAGTCAGCAGAAAAACGAGCCCGTCAATCCGTTCGACGTACCAGCCGCAACACAAAAATCAAAAGCAGCGTTAAAACGGCTGAAAAAGGTCTGCTGTCCTCCCTCCAGGCAAAATCCAAAGAGACTGGCGACATGCTGAAGCTCTACACAAAAAAAATCATGAGCGCTGTTTCTAAAGGTGTCATGAAAAAGAGCACTGCTTCTCGAAAAATCAGCCGCTTGGCTTCTCGAGCAGCTTCCAACGGCTAAGCTTTTTTTATAAGTTCTCATAGTATTTTTTCAAGCGCCAGCGCCCGCCCAGTTAGGACAGGGCTCTGGAAGTGACAAAGGTGCGAATCTCGCGCCTTCTTTCAAAATCCAAATCAATAAATTGACAGCCTAAAATATAGGATCCTTCTTTGGTTTTGCGAATGCTTCTTGCCGTTGCTTTTACAATTGTGAAGTTATTGCTGGTCGCCACATAAAAGGCCAAGGCCATGAGGGAATAATCTTGAGACTCCCCTTCTGTGACGATCACGTTTTGCACGAATTCTTTGCTATCCACATTGAAACTAAGGCCACCTTCGCCAAGTTCCACTCCCTTCACCACCAAATAGCGGCCATCAAAAAGAACTCCGATGGGCCGATGAAATTGTCGGCGCGGATATTTCCTGCGCGATTTGTGCGGATCTGAAGGGTCTGTTCGGGTTTTCTCATCCCGTTTTTTTTCTGAGTTAGACAGCATGCTCGTCTATCGGCAACTATCCACAAAAAGTGAAGTCCTGCTAGGCAAAAGCCTAGTTGGTGCGGGCAAAGTCAAAAATCATAGCGTCCAACAAGATCTTGCCCTCGATGGGCGCGCTTTTCAGCTTTTTTTCCGTAGCCGCCGTGATCAGCAAAGCTTGCTTCAGAGGTCTCTCCTGCCAAAGCCTGGAGGCTTCTGTGTACTGCCTTAAAAAATAGGGAGGCACTCCGCAGAACTGCGCCAAAGAATTATCATAAAGCTTTTTCTGCTGGCCCAATTTCACCAGCATTAAAATTCGAAAATGCCGTGCAATCAAACTCACAACTCCAACTTCGCTTTGACCTGAATCCAGCAACCGCGAAAGCAAAGATAAGGATTTTTCCGTTTGCCGGTGGCCAACTGCTTCAGTGAGCTCGAACACACTTTCGGTACGACTGTTCTGAGTCACTTGCTCCACATCTTCCATTTCAATCGAATCACGATCACCAATATAGGAAACAAGTTTTGTGACTTCTTGATCCAATTCGGCAAGCGAGCTGCCGATTCTTCGATGTAAAAGCTGAATTGCGTCCAAATGTATTTCCTTTTGCCTTTCCGTAGCAAAAGACTTGATCCAACCAGCCACTTGATTTTCAAAAGGGGCTTTGAGCTCAATGGCCTCGGTTTTTTCCAGCAAGTATTTAAAGACTTTACGACGGCGATCGAGCTTTGAAGCTGTGATCAGAACCAGGACCGAGCCCGCTTCCGTAGGAAAACTTTTTTCAATTTTTTCCCAGTCTTTTTCTTTCATGGCATCAATGTCATGAAGAATGATCAATTTTGTGAGCCCAAAAAATGGCAAAGTCTGAAGCTCCATTGCAATGTCATCTGCATTGGCCTCGGGAAAATAAAACTGACGAAAACGAAGATCGTCTTGCTCTAATCCTAAGAATGAATCGCGTACGAAAATAAGGGATTTTTCTCTGAGGAAAGAATCTTCTCCATGCAAAAAATAAGTCGCTGCCCATTGGTTCTGCTGGGCCGCAGCCTGCAGGACCTCGAATGGATTTGCTGATTTTCTCGGTTTCAAAAATTCTCCGTCATGCGATCGTGGGCTTCGGACATCATTTGCGAAGCAAGGGTCTCGATGTTCTGCCGACGGGCCGATTGATTGTAAAGCGGATTCACGGTGTTCAGTCCCCCTTGCATCACAAGTGGTGCCGCATAGTTCGCCTCATTGGTGAAAGTGGACTCCCAAAGAATTTTTTGATCAGAAATTCGGCGCAATGAGACTTTCACATTCAGTACCATATTGTAGGCCGTCGCCACGACGGTTCCTAAGGGCTGACGAGGCCCAGGTTCCCCTGGAGCTGGGGCCTTGCGCAGCCCCTTGCCTTCGATCTTAAGACCTTCAATGACTCCGATGACCTCGACTTGGGCGCGAGCGCGGTCCACGTTCTGCGCCGCTTTGGAACGTTCAAACTCATATATTAGAGCATTTGAAAAAGGCACTTCAGCCCCGGGTTCAAAAGTCAAATTTTTGAACATTTGAACATAAACCTGGTTGTAGTCGCCAGGCAGTCGACGGTCCTGCCTTCCGATTCGATAGGCACACCCCGTCGTAAACAATAAAATAAGAAGAATCAAACTTCTCCAAATTGCTTGGGATCTTTGCGATACTTGCAGGGAACAAAGTATTTTCAGCATGATGTATCTTAGCCACGGGTCTTAGTCAGAGGCAAGCAGTGGCAGAGGCAGAGGCAATCAGAGAGACATCAAGAGAGGCAAATGATGAAGCAATACAATGTACTTGCCCCGGGACCGGTCAACCTTCATCCCAAGGTTCGAGAAGCTCTTGCTTTGCCTATGATTCATCATCGAACACCAGAGTTTGATGCGATCCTGGCAAATGTTCTTAAAAGATTGAAAGCCTTATTTCAGACTCAGGAGAATTGCTTCATTCTATCTGCCACTGGCTCCGGCGGAATGGAAGCCCTGTTCGTCAATGCTCTTTCCACAAAAGATAAAGTGCTGATTGTGAACTCTGGAAAATTTGGGGAACGCTGGGTCGAAATGGCGCAGGTCTTTTGCATCCCCTATCAAGAATTGAAACTTCCCTGGGGCGAACCTTTTCAAGCGAAAACAATTTTGGACATTCTTGCGAAGGATCCGTCCATCACGGCAGTGGCCACTCAGGCAACTGAAACCAGCACAGGTACTGCCCATCCCGTTAAAGAACTGGGACTTGAGCTAAAAAAACGCAGCGACATCATTTTCCTTGTGGATGGAATCACCGCTCTTGGAGCCTACGATCTTCCAATGGATGAATGGGGTATTGATGCGCTGGTGGGCGGATCACAAAAAGCATTTATGCTGCCTGCGGGACTCACCCTAATGAGTTTTTCGCAAAAAGCCTGGAAACGCGTCGAGACTTCTGATTTACCAAAATTTTATTTTGATCTCAGACGGGAATACAAAGCCAACCAAAAAGGCGAAACTTTTTTTAGCTCCAATGTGACTTTGACTCGGGCCCTTGCTGTTTCATTAGATCTTATCTTCGAGAATGGTTTGCAGGCACATTTTTCGGAAATTGTAAAAAGAGCTCAGCTCACGCGTCACTGCTGTGAGGAACTCGGCCTCAGACTCTATTCCTCGAGGCCCTCGAACTCACTGACCGCAGTGCGAACACCCGAGGGCATGGACAGTCAAAAGCTGCGTGGTCATTTAGAGAAAAATTACAGTATCACATTGATGGGTGGCCAAGATGAAGCACGCGGTAAAATTCTTCGGATTGGACACATGGGTTTTATTGAACCCCACCAACATTTCAATTTGCTGATGGCCCTTTACGATTCCCTTAAAGAACTTGCGCCCGAGCATTCTTTACCGATGAAGTCGCACTTTTTCGAAAAAGTGCGCAGTGAAATTTTGAATCTTTGGCCTTCGCTTGATAAAAACTCTAGCCAGGAAAGCCAGCAATGAAAAAAACTGTTTTGATTACAGATCGCTTTTCCACAGAAGCTTGGGTGACTTTGGAAAATCAAAATTATATTCAGCTGAAGCGCGCCAAAAATTATAATCTGCGGGATGAAGATCTCTCGGGCGTGAGCGGTATGATCATTCGTAGTCGAACGGAAATCACTGCGGAAGTTTTTAAGCGCGCGCCAGACCTGCAGGTGATTGTAACTTGCACTTCGGGTTTTGATCATATTGATCTTGAAGCCGCCGCCGAATGGGGCGTTACAGTGATGTTCACGCCAGAAGCCAACGTAGCCAGTGCGACGGAACTCACTTGGGGACTGATTCATGCTTGTGCTCGGAAAATTTTGCCTGCGCAAAAATTATTTTCAGCGAAGGCTCTCGGTGATGGCGACTGGGCGAGGGATGGAATTATTGGCACCGAACTTTGCCATAAAACCTTGGGCATCGTCGGCCTTGGGCGCATTGGTTCTCGCGTAGCCCAAACTGCAAAAGCTTTGCAAATGTCCGTGGTGGCTTATGATCCCTTTATTGAAGAAGAAGATTTTAAAAAAGCAGGTGCTGATCGGGTGGCCTTTGAAGAACTTCTAAAATCTTCCGATGTGATTTCTTTTCACGTACCGAAAACCCCGATGACAAAATACATGCTCAATCGATCTCACTTGGAATACATCCACCGCGGCGTGATCTTGGTGAACACCTCAAGAGGCTCAGTGATCAAAGAAATGGATTTGTGTGAGGCCATTGCCGATGGCTGGGTTGGCGCTGCAGGTCTCGATGTGTTTGAGAAAGAACCCCTTCCTCCGACATCAAAACTTTTAAGCTTTCCTCAAGTGGTCCTGACCCCGCATGTCGGCGCCAATACGCAGGAGGCCTTTTACAAAGCCAGCGAGATGGCGGCCCTCAAACTTTTGCGCTTCTTTGTCGACGGAACGGCGTCGGATAGCTTGCCTCCAAAGGCAGCATGGTACAATCAGACCAATCCCTGGGCTTGACCGAAGGCATTAACTCTCACATTCACTGGCGGGAACTTGTCCTCCTCTTCCTCGATGGTTAGATTAGCCGGTTTGTGGGGCTAATTTAAATGCCTCTCAGATTGTTGTTCAATCAATGTGAGTGGAGATCAAAAATGTCAGGAATCGTAGTCGTCGGAGCCCAGTGGGGCGATGAAGGCAAAGGTAAAATCGTCGATGTTTTTTCTGCTAACGCGGACATGGTGGTTCGCTTTCAGGGCGGCGCCAATGCTGGACACACGCTAGTGGTGAATGGAAAAAAAACAGTCCTGCATTTAATTCCTTCAGGAATTTTGCACAAGGAAACTATGTGCGTAATTGCTTCCGGAGTCTCCATAGACGTCGAAAGTTTAGTGCACGAAATCGATCAATTGAAAGTCGCCGGCTTTTTGACTGAAAATAAACAGCTGTTGGTCAGTGAGTCCGCTTCGATGATCCTCCCCTATCACAAGACTCTGGATCAGTGCCGTGAAAGCTATAATTCCAAAGATAAAATCGGAACCACTGGCCGCGGAATTGGTCCTGCCTATGAAGACCGAGCTTCTCGCCGGGGCTTAACTATCGGCGATCTCTTTCGCGACGATGCTTTGAAAGAACGTTTGGAATTAGCCCTTCGGGAAAAAAATATTCTTTTTGATCAGGTTTACAAAGTTCCTACAGTTTCTGTGGATGCACTGATTGAAAAACTGAAGCCTTTACGAGAAAAAATTGAACCTTACCTCAGCCGCGATGTCGCTGCGATTGTGCACAAGAATTTAAAGTCTGGTAAGCGAGTGCTGTTTGAAGGCGCTCAGGGCACCTTGCTGGATCTTTTTCACGGCACCTATCCTTACGTGACTTCTTCAAGCACTGTGGCTGGCAGCGCTTGCGTGGGAACTGGAATTGGCCCTACGAGCATCAGCAAAGTGATTGGCATTACCAAAGCTTATGCCACTCGCGTGGGCGAGGGTCCTTTCCCTTCTGAGCTTATAGATGAAACTGGTCAAAAGCTGCGCGAAGCAGGTGTTGAGTTCGGCTCAACGACGGGACGACCGCGCCGCTGTGGCTGGCTTGATTTATTTGCTTTGAAGTATGCAATTCGAATCAATGGAATTACTAATTTAGCATTGATGAAGTTGGACGTTCTGACTGGCTTTGAAAAAATTGGAGTCTGCGTTGGTTATCGCCTCAATGATGAACATCTGACGGAGTTCCCAAATCAGATTCATCGCTTGTCTCAGGTGGAGCCTCAGATCGAATGGCTTCCTGGCTGGAAAGAAGACCTTACAAAGGTCTCTCACCTCAAAGACCTTCCACGGGCAGCCACAAACTATATCGACTTTATTGGGAACCATCTAGGAACGCCTATTGATGTGATCTCTGTGGGACCTGGGCGAGATCAAACCCTTTGGGTCAAACCTCTATTTACGAATTAGAAATTTCTCAATAGATTGGCTGCGGATGATTAGTTTTAACTCATTCAAATCTTTGAGGTCTTTTTCAGCAGCTAGAAAAGTTTTTTATTCGAAATATTTGTCTTTCTACTTGACTGTTTTTTGTTTCAAACTACATTAACCAGTCTTTGTTACAGTGGTTCGCTAGCTCAGCTGGTAGAGCACTTCACTTTTAATGAAGGGGTCGATGGTTCGAATCCATCGCGAGCCACCATTTAAATTTTTTTGGCAGCACCAAAAATTTTTAAAAGTTGTGACAAAGAAATTTTTTATCTAGGTCCCCATCGTCTAGAGGCCTAGGACACCTCCCTTTCACGGAGGATGCAGGGGTTCGAATCCCCTTGGGGACGCCAATCTTTGTTTCCGTTCATTTTCGCAAGAACGGCAAACGGTTTTTGTAAATCAAATCTGATAGTTGCACCATCAAGCACTGGGTTCGATACGACCCTCTTTAGGAATTCGACTCTCTCTACTGCATTTCTAGAATTCCAAAGTGATTCTGCAGTGGTAGCGAGTTCGATAATTTTCTCAGTCGTTCTGCTATGTGATTCAATTATTGAGTGAGTGCATTTTTCAATGAGATCCACGTAGTAGCTGCGGCTCTCCTTAATTTTAGCAATATAGCGATGATAATACTTTTCATCAATCAGACCGTTCTTAAGATCTACATAAGCCTCATCTTGCTCCTTATCTAAGCCCTCAAGTGCTTTACGAAACTCAGAATGCTTTTTCTGATTAGCCAGCAAATGTTTGGCTGTAATCTCATCCATTGCCCTTTTCACTTGTTCTGCAAAGTCCCTATCAATCGAAAGCTCTTTAAACACATTCCTAAATTGATCAAAAATTTCAGCTTCACGCATGTTTTTACCTTTTCTGTCAGCATGAACTCTCTTTGAGTTAGTGCATCGATAGTAATGATACTGCACTTCCTCACCAGTGGACTTTAACTTCTTTTTTTTACCGTCATATACCAATGCACATCCACATGCAGGATCAGCGCATCTAACCCAGCCACCGCTGAATACCCCACGCTGCTTTTTATTCCAGCCACGCTTTGATTTATTACCCTGAACTATATCCAGAAAGTGTTGTGGAATAATTATTGGATGCTTGCCGTGATACTCAACGCCACCCCAATCGAAATAGCCGCGATAGAATTTATTATCTAAACGACGTGATATTGCGGAAATATAATAGGTTTTAATAGTAGTGCCATGAAGCAGGCCTTCAGATAATACCGTTTTCTTAATCTCCTCAAAAGACATGCCCTGTGCGCGTAGCTCAAATTCTCTTTGTACGAGCTTCACTCTTGCAAGATTAGAATCTACCTTAATTTCAGTACGGCCTTTTACTTCGCGTCCACTTTCATCCCTTAACCTCCGATGAACATATCCTAGTGGGACATGATTAGACGGAAACCAGCCAGACTCAGCTTTTTGTCTCATCGAATCTATAACTTTAACGCTAAGATTGCGTGAAAACTGCTTAGCCGCAGCCGCATTAATATCTCTAACAAAAAAATCAGACTCAGAAGTGTCTTTGTGCAAAACCTTGTTGTCTCTCGCGTAGTGCAGGACAATTTCACCACTTCTAATCAGCTTCTCGTTTTTCTCGTTATCAGTCAGATTTCGAGCTTCTCTGTCGTGCATATAATAAACGTGATGCAAAATACCGTCAGCTTTTGCCTCCCTGATAATCTTTTCATATTTTTTTCGATTATCAGAGTCTTTTGCTGACTCAGTAAGCTCTCGTAGTTCACCGACAAGTTCTAATCCTTCACGAGCGCAGTATTCTAGAATCACCTTAGCTTGCACTTCAAATGAAGAGTTCCCTTCTTGCCTTTTACTGCTTCTTCTTAAAATTCCTATCGCCTTTTTACTTTTCCACATATTCATAATGTTTCTCCTTTTTATCACCAATTGGTGAAGTTAATAATTCATTTCTGGTTCGATATTTCCCCTTGGGTGTCTAAATCTTCCTTCCATCGCTCTAACAGCAATAACGCCTCTGCAATTTCAGTTAAAATCTCTATATATGGATTTGGGATAATTTCGTTTTGTACCGATATGATTGGGGTTTCAGCAGGCTTGCTGACAGCGATTGGTTTATCAGTACTTTCGGTCGCGCCACGCGTTTTTACATATTTAGATCTACGCAATTGTTTGCGGCATTCAATGCAGACGGAATCTCGTCTACCATTTTCTTTAGGGTAAAATTCAGAATTAGGTTTCGCTAGCGCGCACAATCCTTTGCAAATACGCGATGGTGTTGAACCTTTATTTATAGCTAAGACATCAGGCTGGGCAGCAGTGCAATCTGTTGCCGACATCTCAATATTGAATTTTGTTAGATCATCGCTATCTTTCACCTACTATAATACCACAAACCAATTCGACAATTAGCGAAGTAGCCCATTAACTATCAAAATATTTAAAAAATATTTTTCCTAAAACTCGTCTGTTTTTTGAGTTTTGTGGAAACCGAGTTTTAATCAAAGTTTATGAAATTTATTGAGCCTAACGACCAAGGTTTTTGGACTTTTATAGTATTATACATATGAAGTTCTAACCAACACGAAACAAAGGAGTTAAAAATGCCCTCTGCTAAACCAGATCCGTCTAAAAGTTCGTCAACTAGCCCACCAGCTGTAGCACTATTGAATTCTACCGAATATAGTGTAACTGGCAGCCAACCACCCATCTTAATGGATCATGTCCAGATCAAGATGTGCCTAACCACTAATCTAACTGATATGAAAGCCAAAGCCGCAGTCAACTCTGATCTAGATGCCTATTTCCATAATACCAATGCATGGCTAAATGAGGAGCTTGCCCCGAAAGCCGTTAGGCTTTGATTCGGCGGACTTTGGTTTCTTAAGCTGATCGTTCCAATGAATCAACTTTTGTTTTTAGATTTTGAATCAATTTCTCGACTTGGCCTTTGCCTCTG
>Ga0247843_1001382_pt1 | contig 49702 bp, 47 predicted proteins | sample LaCruzMarch2017__FD_192420 | JGI IMG/M metagenome (GOLD analysis project Ga0247843, IMG submission 192420) | Freshwater microbial communities from meromictic Lake La Cruz, Castile-La Mancha, Spain - LaCruzMarch2017_8m | ecosystem: Environmental > Aquatic > Freshwater > Lake | place: Spain...
TAGTGTCTCATGTAAAAAAATGAGGTCCGGAAGTGGCCAGTTATTGTAGGAATGGCCGGCCAGTTACTGCAAGAATCGGTGGCCAGTTGTTGTAGGAATCACTGGCCAGTTGAGACAAGAATACGCAATGTTTTGTATGCGAAACTAATATATGATCCTGCGTTGTCATTGGCCCGGCTGGAAATTATCGAGGATGAGAGTCGTAATGATAACGGGCGAATGTCCTCAAAATATGACCTCATATGTGACTAATTTTAAAGGGCCCATGTTATTCGCCTTTGCCGTTTCAATCAAACCGTAAAGCATCGCACTCGCATGGGCACCCTCAACACTGTCGCTGAATGTCCAATTCTTTCTTCCGATGGCAAAAGCACGGATTTTGCTTGTTCGTAACATAAAAATCGTGATTGTAACAAAATTATGTTACGAACACGATTTTTATGATACAATTGGGATATGAGAAGCATAGCTGAAAAGACAATTAAGAAATATTTACCAAGTCTTAGGGTTGAGGGAAAGACTATAAGGCTCAAACGACTTCCTGCCCTTTACCAGGGATTTTATGATTTCGAAGAGCTGGATATATTTGAACAGCCATTTTTGGTAATCAAAGTTAACGATAAAGGGCTAGGGCCAAAAGACTTTAAGAAGCACAGTAAAATACTGAAGGCCAGTCTTGATTACCCTCAAATCTGGTTTCTGAAGGAGCTTCACTTTAATAAGGTTCAGCGAATGATTGAGAACGAGCTGAACTTTGTTATTGAGGATAAGCAGGTTCATTTACCTTCTTTAAACATTTCAATAAGACCAGAGGTCGTAAAGGTAAGTCCTATAACTCAACTTTCTGGGATGTCAGTAAATATGCTTATCAGAGAAATTCTCTTGGGCGACTTAACTGGTAAAAGTAAGGTCGAGATTGCCACGATCTTTAAAACGACCAAAATGTCATCAGGAAGGGCCATTGAGCCACTTCTAGAAAATGAACTATGCTCTGAGATTAAAGTTGGCGTCGTAAAGAAAATTCAGTTTAAGGATCGTTCTGAGCTTTGGAACTACCTTAAAAAGAATATTAATACACCAGTAAAAGAAATTATTTTTATAGATAAAGTTCCTAAGGCAATGCCACTATCAGGTGTCTCAGCATTATCAAAGCATTCGATGCTGGCGGACGATGAAATCTTTACTTTTGCTTCTGATAAGAAAGCTTTTAAGAAAAAAATTACGAACACAGAACCAGTCCTTGAGGAATTTGCAAAGGCCTGTATTGAATTGTGGGATAGGCCCACGACCTTGCAAGAAAATGAGTGCATCAATGTAATTGATACCTACTTGGTACTCAAAAACATCCAGGATGAGAGGGTGCAAATAGAATTAAGCAATCTACTTAAAAAGAAAAAATTGGAAATTTGAATATGGTAAAAGGTTTAGAACACTTTAAAGAATATTTCAGGGATCACTCAGAGAACTTTATTCTCGTTGGGGGAGTTGCTACTTATTTGCTCCTTGATGAAGCTGGGGCGCCGAGAGTAAGGCCCACAAAGGACTTGGATATTGTCTTAATTGTGAAGCCTAGCGCAGAATTTTTGAATGCTCTCAAGAATTACATAAAGCTAGGTGATTATGAAATTCAAAAGGGAAATAAAGGGCAGGCCACCTTCTACCGCTTTCAAAAGCCTAAGAAAGAAGAATTTCCCGTGATGATTGAACTGTTTGCAACTGCCGGAGCGGATTTAGATTTGAATGAAGGTCAGCATATAGTTCCTGTTGTAAACGAAGCAGGAATTGAATCACTCTCAGCTATTCTATTGGATGATGAGTACTATGCGATCATAAAGAAAAATGCTGTTGAGAAGGACGGCATCTATATATTGAATGAAATGGCCCTCATTCCATTTAAGGCGAAGGCCTATTTAGAAATCAAAGAAAGAAGCGGTGATTCCAGAGAATGGAAAAAACACCGAGGTGACATCATTAATTTGACGGTTGCCTTTCTCACGGATGAAAGCGAAGAGAAGCTCACGGGGAAGGTAAGGGAACATTTTTTGGAGTTTATAAAGCAATTTAAAACTGAGGTGACTCCCGAAATTATTCATGGAACTTGTGATCAGAAAATTCCAGTAGAAACGGTCGTTAAATTATTAGAAAAAACATTTATTTAAATAAGGTCGCTATGAAAACAGGTCAGGTTGATTGGGATGGAATGTTTTTAGATTTTATAAAAATGAGTGAGAGACATGAGATTCTTGATGCACTCGATCCCTATAATGATGCTTTTAGAAAAGAGAAAAAACTTTCTTAGGAGTACATTTAGCAATTGGTCTCATTATAGCTCTTTGGAAATTAACAAATCATCTTTTAGAAACAGCCTCTCAAGGATTAAAAGACGTTTAATCGTTCTTCAGAATAACAAGTTTGATATTTTTAGGATTGGACTTCAGATAAATTCTGAATACTAGGTTTTGGCAAACGGACATTCCTGAAAGAGATGGTGATAAGAAATTTAGTGATACTAAAAGGAATTTAAAAACTCTTGAATGTATTAGTCTAGATATAGAGACACTTATTTCATCAAATGATATGGCCTACATTGTTGCAGACCGGCCAGAGATATTTAAAAAATAATATATCTTCTTATGTTAGGTTAGATGTCGCCTAGATTTGCTTCCCTAATGAATGATTCGCTCTTGAGATTTTTTTTCCCAGATCCAATAGGTCACAGCAATGCCTCCATTTCTGAAAGGTCTTTTAGAGATAAGTTTGTATCCCGGAGCTTTTGAAAAGAGATCATCCATGTCTGATGGTAGAACCCATGCAAAACGAAAAGGTTTGTCCACGGTTAAGAATTTTTCCCACGCTTGTTTTAAAAATGATCCTCGTTTTCCATCAATTTTAATTCTTTCACCATATGGTGGGTTACAGATCATGATCATTTCACCGTCGATTTCAATTTTTTCTTCTAAAGAATTTTGCACCTTAAGAGAAATAGGAAGATCAACTTGGATTTTTGAGAGAAGCTCAGCATTGGTGTCGAAACCAAAGGCCTTACTTATTGCAAGTGGTGTGCTTTGAGCTGAAAGTTTTAAAAGTTTTCCCTTATAAAAAGGGGCCGTCTCAAAATCAAAAGTTCTTAAGTGTAGTGGACGGTGAAAGGTCAGGGCCTCCACTAAAAGAGTTCCTGAGCCACACATGGGATCAACTAAGATGGTTTCAGTTTTTAGATCACGGGTGAGCTCATACACCATTGCGGCCGCAAAGTTCTCCCGTAGAGGAGCTTCGCCCTTAATGGTCTGAAGACCTCTTTTATGAAGGGGATCACCAGTGAGATCTAGGCTTAACGTCAGAAGATCATCTTGGAGGCGAATATAAAAAGTTTGTGGCCGATAATTTTTTTTCTCCCAATCTTTAGAAAGTGGTTGGCGTTTTAAAACTTCCTCCATGGCCTTATTGATCGTCTCTTCCATGCGGCCAGTGTGGTTAAGTCGGCTTTGATGACAGACAATCTCCCATTGAGGATGAGGATGAGATAAAAAAGGAGTCCACGAAAAATTTAAAAACTTTTGATATAGCTTAGGAAAATCTCGCACCTTAAATTCAGTCACTCGCATGAGAATGCGGGTAGGGATTTTAAGTAAAGTGTGGGCCCTCTCAATCCATGCAAGATCAGCAGAGAGTTCAAGGCCACCTTTAAGTTTAGTGATTTCGGTTAAGGGACATTTAAGCTCAAGCTCTTCAAGAGCTAAATCTTCCATGCCAGGCAGAACAACGATAAACAAACGATAACTTTCCATAAAAGGATTCTTACCTTAAAGTTATGGGCAAGTCAGTGGAAATTCGATAAGCTTTGATTCATGCAATTCTTTTTACAAAAACATACAACAACTACGGACCATCATAGTATTAAAGTGAGCTTAACTCGCCAAGGGCGCCAGATTATTATTAACTTTTCCGTACAGAAAAGGGATGGCACTCCTTGGCTTTCTGAATCTTCATTTACGGAGGATTGGACAAAAAATTGGGGTCTGTGGAATCATGATGTGGTTGAGGCCTTTTTGCAGCTAAGAAAAGATGCTGAGGACTTACAAGCACCTTATTTGGAAGTTCAAGTCTCTCCTCTTAATCAGCCGTTTGCTTTAGTGATCAAGGAACCTAGGAAAATCTATTTTCCACCGGATCAATTGAATCTTAAAACAGAATCCATCATTGAGGGGCATCTTTGGATGGCAAGATTAGAACTTGAATTGCCTCAAGATATTCAGGGAGAGATGCTTTATGGTGGGGCCTTTGCTTGTTTGTCTCAAAACCCTCGAGAGTTTTTTGCTTTAAGGCCAAATCCTGAGGATAATCCTGACTTTCATCGACCTGAACTTTTTATTTATCTGGATGAAACATGAAACAACTGATCTTAGTACCCACTCCCATTCAAGATGATCATCCCTTGGAAACCATCGCTCGAGAGATGCTTCTTGCCGATGCCATGAAGGAAGATGTGGTGATCCTGGTTGAAGAGCATAAAGTTGCTCGTCAGCGTTGGCTAAAATGGGGATTACCAAGAGAGGCGATTGAAAAGTTTGTTTTATTTAATGAACATACTCAAGAAAAAATTCAAAATGATGTTTTAAAAGAAATCAAGTCTGGAAAAAAGGTTTATCTTCTTAGTGATTGTGGGCTCCCGGCCTTTTGTGATCCGGGACAAAAACTGGTGGATGCTTGCCATAAACAGGGATTAAAAGTTACCGCAACTCCTTTTCCAAATTCTATTGCCTTGGCCATGGCCCTCTCTGGATTTTCGCATCAGACTTTTGTGTTTTCAGGTTTTATTCCGGTGAAAGGGCCAGAGCGGGCGACTTGGGTGAAAAAAGAATTGGCCCGTCCTGAAACTCAAGTCTGGATGGAGACTCCGTATCGTTTAAAAAAACTGTTAGAAGAATTAGATACACTTCATTTAAATCGAGAGATATTTTTAGGATGTGATCTTGGTGGGCCTCGTGAAATTCTTTTGAGAGGCACAGTTTCAGCTGTGCTCAAAGGTATTGGGGCAGATGATAAAAGAGAATTTGTTTTGATAATCGCTCCTTTGTAATGCGCAGTTTCTTTTTCGTGCTCATAAAACAGACATAACTCATTGAATTTATGGCTATGACTTTAGGCAAGAAGACCATGACTTTTGATGCTCTTCTTGATACATAGATTTCCATGGAAAACAATTCGAATCCCTCTCTTTCCCATGAGTTAGCTCAACGGAAAGGGGATCATATTGAACTGGCAAAAAGAGCACGAACTTCATCTCAAGATGTTGATGTAAGGTTCAATTACGAACCCTTGTTTTTTACCCATCCGACCTTGGAAGATTGTTGGCCTATAACCTTTTTAAAAAAAGAACTTTCTTATCCTATTTGGGTTTCAAGTATGACGGGTGGGGCCCAGCATGCTGAGAACATTAATGTTAATCTTGCTCGATTAGCGGGAAAATATAAGTTGGGCATGGGTCTTGGATCATGTCGTGCTTTACTTCATGATGATGAGTACCTCAAAGATTTTGATGTGAGAGATTTTTTGGGTGATCAACCTCTTCTTGCTAATCTTGGAATTGCTCAAGTTGAAGAACTCGTGAAGAGTGGGAAAACAACACGCATTCACGAGATGGTCAAAAAATTAAGGGCCAATGGCCTTATCATCCATATTAATCCACTTCAGGAATGGTTTCAGCCTGAGGGGGATCGTTACCATGTATCACCACTGATGACGATGACACGCTTTTTAGAGACAACAACATATCCTGTATTTGTAAAAGAAGTGGGACAGGGCCTTGGCCCAAAAAGTTTGCAGGCCCTTTTAAATCTTCCGCTGGCAGGAGTTGAGTTTGGCGCCTTTGGTGGAACGAATTTTAGTCTGTTGGAAAGTTTTCGTGGTGATCATCAAATACATAAAATGCCATTTGTAAAAGTGGGCCACACGGCTTCAGAGATGGTGTCTTTTTTAAATAAACTTCCCATGGGGGATAAAGAATTTATCATCTCAGGTGGACAGAAAAATATTTTAGATGCTTTTGAACTCAAATCAAAATTGCAAGCGCCAGCATTGATGGGGTTTGCTTCGGCTTTTTTAGCACCTGCCATGGAAAGTTTTGATGTCTTGGAAGAATATTTTTTAGGAATGCGTGACTCTCTACTTACGGCCAGAAATGTCTTAGAGCTCAAGGAAGAATGATGAAAACTATTAGTGGTTTTTCTAAAATGTCTAAGAATCAGAAAATTGAATGGCTTGCCACTCAGCTTGATCCTGAAGCAGCAGGCCTTGTTATGGGCCTTAATGATTTTTGGCATCAAGACGAAGAACTTCAGAAAAAGTTTGATGAGTTCTCAGAAAATACTTTAACTAACTTTGATCTTCCTTTTGGAATTGCTCCAAACTTTCTTATAAACGGATCAGTTTACTCTGTGCCTATGGTCATTGAAGAATCCTCTGTCGTAGCGGCCGCATCTCTTGGAGCAAAGTTTTGGTTAGAAAGAGGTGGTTTTGAAGCACGGGTAATCAGTACCAAAAAAGTAGGGCAGGTTCATTTTTTGTGGAGTGGAGATAAAAAAAATCTTGAAGCTTTTTTTGAATTACATAAAAACGATTTCATTAATTCAGTAAGTTTTATTACGGGTAATATGGAAAAACGTGGAGGGGGAATTGTTGATCTCTCTCTTGTGGACATGACAGATAAACTAAAAAATTATTATCAGCTCAAAGTGACTTGTGAGACTAAAGATGCCATGGGGGCAAACTTTATTAATTCAATTCTCGAAGAGATGGCCCAGGTTCTTAAACGGAAAGCACAAAGTTGTGATTTTTTTGAGTCTCAGGAAAAAGATTTACAAGTCATCATGTGCATTCTTTCCAATTATACCCCAGATTGTTTGGTGGAGTGTTGGGTGGAATGTCCCATCGAAGATTTGGGAACATTCGCTAATGAGATGAGTGCTATGGAGTTTGCCAAACGTTTTGCTATAGCGGTGAAGATCGCTGAAGTGGACCGCTCTCGTGCTGTAACTCATAATAAAGGCATCATGAATGGAATCGATGCTGTGGTCTTGGCCACAGGAAACGATTTTCGTGCGATTGAGGCCTGTGCCCATGCTTGGGCCTCCCGAGATGGTGAGTACAAATCACTTTCAACAGTGACTCTTACTGAAGAGACGTTTAAGTTTTCGATCATTATTCCTCTTGCCGTTGGTACTGTTGGGGGGCTTACCTCTCTTCATCCCTTGGCCCGTACATCTTTAGCAATCTTAAACAATCCATCCGCTCCAGAACTTATGCAGATTATGGCAGCTGTTGGACTTGCGCAAAATTTTGGTGCAGTAAAATCTCTTGTGACCACAGGAATTCAGAAAGGCCACATGAAACTTCATCTTCTTAATATTCTCAATCAGCTTAATGCTACTGAGGCGCAGGTGGATGCGGCCAAAGATTATTTTTCAGATAAGGTGATCTCATATACGTCCGTTAGAAATTTTTTAAAGGTTCACTAATATGCGCGACCAATATTTTTACGGCCATGGAAAACTTCTCCTCTCGGGAGAGTATTTTGTCATGGATGGAGCTGAGGCACTGGCACTTCCAACAACGGTTGGGCAGTCCATGAAAGTTAAGTACCGTCATTCATACCAACCGACACTTAACTGGAAAAGCTTAGATCACAGTGGCAATGTGTGGTTTGAATCGGATTATGAATTTTGGCATTTTAAACCTATCAGAAATCAAAGTAGTGAAAAACAAGATTTTATTAATAGAGTTCTCTCGGCCGTTCGTTTGCAGAATCCCCATTTTTTGAGAGACGATATGGATGTGCAGGTTGAAACAAAACTTGAGTTTCCTGTAGAATGGGGGCTTGGATCTAGTTCAACCATTATTTATAATATCGCTCAGTGGGCCTATGTCAGTCCCTTTGAACTTGTGAAAAAAACCATTGGTGGTTCGGGCTATGACATTGCGTGCGCTCAGGCCAGTGGTCCGCTAAAGTTTAAGATAACAGATAATAAACCACAGTGGGAGTCGGCCCAGTTTAATCCTACTTTTAAAGACGAGCTTTTTTTTGTCTATTTAGGACGTAAACAGTCATCTGAAATCGAAGTTAAAAAATATCAAGAGATGAATATACCAGAAAAAGCATCAGTCATTACTGAGATCACTCAGCTTACTCGTGAGATGATGAGTGCCCGTGACCTAGTGACATTTAATAAAGTCATCACGGCCCATGAAGAAATTGTGGCCTCAGCTCTTAAATATACTAAAGTTAAAGATCGTCTTTTTCCTGATTATTGGGGATGTGTAAAATCTCTTGGCGCCTGGGGAGGTGACTTTGTTCTTGTCACTTCAGATAGAGGCCCTGAAGAAACTCGTCAGTATTTTGCAGAAAAAGGTCTTCATAGTTTGATTCATTTTTCTGAAATTGTTCGAACAGAATTGAGTTTCGGAAAATAAAATGACACTTATAGATTCTCTTTCAACATTATCTTTTACACCATTTGAGAGCCGTTGGATTTCTCCATCTAATATTGCTTTTGTTAAGTATTGGGGTAAAAAAGGGCAACAACTTCCGGCCAATCCCTCATTGAGCATGACCCTTAAAGAGTGTGTCACGGAAAGTAAGGTTTCATTTTTGCCAAGTGATAACCTTGAGGTATCACTCTTTTTAGAAGGATCTCGTCAGGATTCTTTTGCTTTTAAAATTAAAACCTATTTGCAAAACTTGGGTTTCGATCGACTCAAAGTTCATATCGAAACTAAAAATACTTTCCCGCATGGAGCAGGTATTGCTTCCTCTGCATCTGGGCTTTCTGCTTTTGCTCTTTGTCTGACGGATTATCTGTATCATTTAAAAGGCAAAACCGAAGACCAGGAGTTTATGCAGTCAGCAAGTCACCTTGCTCGTCTTGCCAGTGGAAGTGCTTGCCGTTCCGTTTATGGAGGCTTTAATGTTTGGGGAGAAAGTAAGATCTCTCATGATCTTTACACCTCTCAATTATCTCTTATCCATTCCGATTTTTTTCATCTTCAAGATACCGTACTTGTAATTAATGAAAAAGAAAAAGATGTTTCTAGTACTCAAGGTCACGCTAAAATGGGTGAACATTTTTTTGCAGAAGCGCGATTTATTCAGGCCAGAAATAACTTTGATAAATGCCTCAAGGCCCTGGCCAGTGGTGATATCGAAAGTTTGGGACAAGTTCTTGAGAGTGAAGCTTTAAGTCTTCATGCAATGATGCTCACTTCCCCTGAGGCGTTTACACTTCTTAAGCCTAAAACCTTAACGGCCATTGAGATGATCTGGGACTTCAGGCGGCAAGGGAAACTACCCCTTTATTTTACTTTGGATGCTGGACCTAATCTTCATTTGATTTATCCAGAGTCTTATAAAAATAAGATTTATCCTTTTATACAACATGAACTTGCCCCACTTGCCGTGAATGTGATTTACGATGAACGAGGAGAGGGGCCAATTCGGTGTTAAATAAGAGTTATCCATCAAAAGTTTTATTATTGGGTGAGTACACTGTTTTAAATGGTTCTAAGGCCCTTACGATTCCTTATCAAGGTTATACAGGGAAGTGGAGTTTTGATCCATGCGCTTCGGGTGAAGCACAGGTATCCCGAGAGAGTCTTAACAGTTTTTTTAAACATGTCTCTGAGTTTTTTGTCAATCGGCACTCCCTTGAAAATGATCTTAAAAAAGGGTTGTGGTTTGATTCTTCTATCCCTCATGGATTTGGACTTGGAAGTTCAGGGGCCTTAGTGGCCGCGATCTATGATGCTTATGGATTTAAAAAAGACAATCTTGTTGAGCATCGAGCGGTTTTAGCAAAATTAGAGGACTACTTTCATGGAGCAAGTTCAGGACTTGATCCACTTGTGAGTTATGTTAAAGAGTCACTGCTTATTCATCAATTTGATCAGATTGAAGTTTTGAAACAAACTCCTGATCTCTCTGGATTTTTTCTTTTAAACACGGGCAGACCTCGTCAGACGGGACCTCTTGTGAGTGTGTATAAAGAAAAAATGAAGGACCCTAAATTTTTACAAGAGTGCGCTCAAGTGTTGCAGCAAGATGTGAATTTTGCCATCGATTCTCTAGTGTGTGGTGATAAAGCGCATCTATCTCACCATTTATGGCATATTTCAAAATTTCAGTGGGATTATTTTGCAGAAATGATCCCTGATCATATGCATAAGATATGGACAAGAGGACTTGAAACAGGTGACTATATTCTGAAACTTTGTGGCGCTGGTGGTGGTGGATTTCTTTTGGGCCATAGCAGTAAAGTTGATATGCAGGGACTGCAGTCAATGATGCCTTCTTACGAATTAAAGGATTTAAAATGAGAACGATCATCTTACTTTTAGCATTCCCACTCCTGGCAATGGCCCAACCGTCAAAACAAGAACAGTTTAAAATAAGTCTTCAGACCGTGATTCAAAATTCAACCATGGCAGATGTCTTTCCTGGAATGGTGGTTGCAAGTCCAAGCAAAGAAAATCCAAATTATTATTATGATTGGGTCCGTGATACGGCCCTAACAATGCGCTCTCTTGTTGATTATTATGAATTAACGGGTGATGCAAAAATCAAAAAACTCATTTTGACTTGGGTTGATGCTGAAGCATTTCGTCAAAATCTTCCGACATTTAGCGGTCTTGGTGAGCCAAAGTATAATATTGATGGTTCTGGTTTTGAAGGTCCATGGGGGCGTCCGCAAAATGATGGGCCTGCTTTACGTGCCCTTACCATGATTAAATTTGCTCGTCTTCTTTTGACCCAAGGCCAAGAAGATTATGTTTTAAAAAAACTTTATCATGGCATTTTGCCGGCCGACTCAGTTATAAAAAAAGATCTTGAATACACGGCCTATAATTGGCAAGCCGCTAGTTTTGATTTGTGGGAAGAAGAAAAAGGTATGCACTTCTATACACTTCTTTCACAACATACGGCCTTGCAAGAAGGGGCGAAGCTTGCTCGCGAGTTACGAGACGATGGGGCCGCGGTTTTTTATGAAAAAGAGGCCCGAGCTATTGGAGCGATGTTAAAAAAAGATTTTCTTAACGATAAAATTGGAATTCTTGTCACAAAAGGTAAAGAAGCTTCCTTATGGTATAAAAATTCAGGTTTAGATGTGGCCCCACTTTTGGCCCTTAATCACAATTCACCTTATCAAAAACTTTTTTCATATAAAGATACATCAGTCAAAAAGTATATCAGCTCCCTTATTGAGCAATCTTCTGAGATCTATTCTATTAATAAACGTTATCCAGATCTTGGTGTGGCCATTGGCCGTTATCAAGAAGACCGATATGACGGTTACCGCACGGAAAGCATAGGGAATCCGTGGTTTTTATCAACACTTGCTCTTGGTGAGTACTACTGTCTTCTGCGTGATAAAACAAAAAATAAACGGCTTGATGATGTTATTGAAAAGCAGTTTAAACGTGTTCTTTTTCACTCTGATCGCAAAGGTCATATGTCAGAACAGTTTAACCGCGAATCAGGCAATATGCAGGGAGCACATGATCTTACTTGGTCCCACAATGCCTTCATGACGGCCATGATGAGATGTAAGCTTCTCTAGTGTTCGAGTGTTGGACTTTCGTCATTTTTAATCAGTGAGAGTTTCACCGCATATGACATTGACTTCGCAGGCATAAATTCTGTGTGGGTTTCTTCTGACCTTTTATTTCTCCAATCTTCAGAAACCATGGAGGCCTTGGCCACCTTGCGGTCCATGATGATCCCATTTTCAAATTGAGAACGAAGACTTTCAAAGAGACCTAGCTTGGCCTGAATCCGTTGAATGGGAGCAATCTTAGAGATTTGAGTTAACATTTTCTCAATGACTTCACTACGATTGGTTTTGTTATAAGTTTCACGCAAAAACCCAGACTGGATAAGAGTATCCGCTTCAACGATATTTCCTGAAAGGACCCATGATCTGGCAAATACCGGGGCCACAAGAGTGGTAAGCATACTCATGCCTCCGGCCGCAGGAACGAGTCCATAACGACAGTGATTAAAACTTACTTGCGTATCCTCTGAAGCGATTCTAATGTCTGCACCTAAAGTAAATTCACTGCCCAATGTTTCTGAACCATTTCCTAGGTCAATGATCACTGTCTGTGGAAGTTGCATCATAGAGAAAATAATTTTTTGAAGTTTTGTATTCATTTTATCCAGCTGCTGAGCAGACATAGATGAAAGTGAATCTAGTTCGAGACCTGTTGAGAAGATGGAAGATGATGAATCAATCAGGATCGTATTGATTTCTACTTTTGTTGTACACCAGGCCAGAAGGGATTCAAGTTCGAATAACATTTCGAGGCGAAATGCATTTTTCCAATCCGGGCGGTTGAGAGTAACGAAAAGAGTTCTTGTTGTCTTTTCGAGCCTGGTGGATAGAGTCGTGTAATTAAAAAGGGCCTGCATTTAACCGTCCTTGGTGTTTTCAGATCTATTGGATTTGTCTTCGCCATTCCATGGCAAAGAATCCTTCGTCTATTTTTTCAAATTTCATAGAGGGGTGTCAAAGAAGAAATGAAGTGGTCAATTTTGCTTGGGTTAAATTTCGAACTATTAAAGGCTTAGAAGGTGTCAGTTTTGAATTCTCGCACTAGTGTTGAGTCATCGTGCTTAATTGTGAGGTTAATCCTGCCCACTTCCCGGCCATCGGAGGTTTCGACGATAACCCTCCAAGCTCCTTCATGGTAGAATTGTTTGCTTCCAAAGCCTCTAAAACCAGCTTCTCTTCCACCCAGAATAGTGAGGGGAATGGTATCTTCTAACTTCCAGCCAAGCTTTGCATCATCGTAATACCACAGAAGATTCACGCGATCCCGAAAGTTTGAAGGTGAAAAAATCGATATAAGAACAAAAACCTTGTCTCCAGGGCGAGATAAAAACTCTTGAGAGCCTTTATCCCAAATCTTCCAGAATGGTTTTAAATGTTTACCGTTATAGTGGTCTTCGGTTTTTACGACATCGTAATAAACTCCAATCTTTTTTACGGCCACAGGTACCGGTGGAATGAGAGAGAAGTAATACCCAATAAGGAAAAACAGATGCACACCGAGGATAGGGGCAAGAACATGTTTTTTCAGAAGTTCTTGATAAGGTCCAACTTTAAAATTAAGTCTCCATATTCCAATGAGTGTTCCCAAAGAACTCAAAAAACCTAACCAAAAAGGAATCCAACCCACATGCCCCAAGAGAATTGGGTAAAAAAATGAAAAATAAGAAAGTACACAGATGGAGAAGAGAGTCACTCTTACAGGCATGCCTAAGCGCTGAATCTGAGGAAATTCGTTGGCGAGCATGAGCCCACCAAGGAGTACAATAAAAAAGAAACTTGTTAAGGCCGAAGCTGAAGTGTAATAAAAAATGGTGTAAAGAGAGAGCAGGGATCCAAAAAGGAAATGAACCACGAGGTCATGGTATTGCCAAAATTTTTTTCCTTTATCTGAAAGAACTAAACTACCTGTTTTGATTTTAATTTCACAAAGAAGAAGAGTTCCCAAAATGAGCAAATAAATTGCCTGTTGGATCAAGTTAAAAAGATCATCAATGCGACTAAGAGTGAGGAGATCAAAAAGGAATCCACCAACGAAAACGCTGATGGATACCAAGACTTCATGTTTTTGATAAAAAGTTAGAAAATTGTGTTTATATTCGCTGATTTTTTTGACCACGATCTAATGGCCCTCTAAAAATCTCTCAGCACGGATGGCGGCCTGACACCCAGAACCAGCGGCCGTGATGGCCTGACGGTAGTAAGAGTCTTGCACGTCTCCACAAGCAAAAACACCTGCAATATTAGTATCGGGACCATTTTGAGTTTTAATAAACCCGTGGTCATCCAGAGTGATTTGACCCTTAAGAAAAGAAGTGTTTGGTGTGTGTCCAATAGCATAAAAAAGACCATCGGTGGCACGTTCTTCTTTTTTTCCCGTTTTTAGATTTTCAACGATGATAGCGTTAACGCCACTTTCATTGCTCTTAATTTCGGTTACGGCCGAATCCCATAAAAACTCAATTTTAGGATTGTTAAAAGCTCGCTCCTGCATCGGTTTAGAAGCACGTAAAGTATCTTTACGGTGAACGATGTACACTTTTTTTGCAAATTTGGTGATGAAGGTTGCATCTTCCATGGCCGTGTCCCCACCACCAACGATATGAACAATTTTATCCCGGTAGAAAAATCCATCACAAGTGGCACAAGTTGAAACACCACGCCCTGTGAGTTCTTTTTCATTGGGAAGACCCGGCCATTTTGCCGAAGCACCCGTTGAGATGATGACGGTCTCTGCTAAATATGTTTGACCATTGGAAGCCATGACGGTGAAAGGTCGTTTAGACAAATCAATGTCTGTGCACATGACTGATAAAAACTCGGCATTAAAACGCGCCGCTTGTTTTTTCATTGTTCCCATAAGTTCTGGGCCCATCACTCCATGCTCAAAGCCTGGGAAGTTTTCAACTTCTGTGGTGAGTGTCAGTTGTCCACCAGGTTCGTGGCCCTCAAGAACAAGAGGTTTAAGATCAGCACGGGCAGCGTAAATAGCAGCAGTCAAACCGGCAGGGCCAGTTCCAATGATGATAACTTTACGAGTTTCCATGATTACTGTTTCTCTTCAGTTTTTGCAGGAACCGGAACACCTACACCCAATTTCTTTTTAATCACGGCAGGACGATCGTCCATGTCGAGATTCATTTCGTAGTAACCTTTAACTGATAAAAGTTCCTTTGGATTAGGGGCCTTTTCAGTGGTTACGAATTGCTCACCAGATAGTGAACACTCGTAGTTATAGGTCATTTTTTCGCGTCTGCGTTTCATAAGAATGGTCCTTTTTGATGCCTATTCCCTTTATAGATTTTTTGCAACGCTTTATCAAGGACTTAAAGCAAGAGGTGATGGGTAGAATTTATCTCTTATTCCTGTGTTTTCATAATCTTGATTGATGTTACAATAGTTAAATAGCGATGTATTTTTCAAGGACGAGAAAACTGATGTTAAGGATGCTCTTTTGTGTAGTGCTCCTCGTACTAACTGGACAGGTTTGGTCTTCCACTGAGGCGCGTCTTTTGGCCAGATCTTCTGGTGGGACCACGGCCCTGTTTAATTTGGGTAACCATGACAACATCCGCCCTGGCGATTACGCCATCATCGTTAAGCCTGTCAAAAATTTAGAAAACAAAGATTTAAGACTTGTTCCCGCCGCAAAAGCACGAAATGTGAAAGTCAATTCTGATTCTTCCATTTGGGTTCTATACCGAATCTATGACGAAGAACTTCTGGTTAAGGGTGATCTTTATATCGTTTTATCTGAAACGAGCATGCTTAATGGAAGATCTGACCCAAAAATGTCTCGTACGACTGTGGTGAGTGAAAGGGATAAAATTTCAGAGACCACAATTGCTTCTTTGAGCAGTGATGATTCAAGGCTTGCGAAACTTCAAAAAAAATATGAAATGGTGGCACCTCTTCATGAACGTGAGTATCGTGCTGACAGGGATTTTGAACTTCTTGACATGGAAGATTGGGAAAAGGCCGGTAAGACTCGTTACCGAAGTGCGCTTTATAAAAGTCCACATCAAGATGAATTTAGACGTGAGCAGAGAATCTCAACTTTTGAAAAAATGGTTACGGCCTATTTAAAACGCGTGAATCATCCTGATTTTAATTATGAGTCCTTTTATGAAGAGCAGATGAAATCAACTTTTAGCAATGAATTCAGGGTTAAAAGTAATTTCAATACAGAATATGAAGATTTTATTTTTAAACAGTCCCAGAACAAAACCGCTGATGCTAAAATCTATCGTTCTATCTTAGAAAAAGGTGAGAGTTGGTCAGAAGAATTTTCTGATGAAGAGCTTGAGCGCACACTTAAACAGATTTCTGTTCTTCAGGAAAAAGATCGCCGAATTGAAATGATGTCAAAACCAAAAAAATGGGGTGCTTTTCTTGATTACGGAATTGGTTTTATCGACGCTCAAAGTGCATCAGATCGGGCCCATCGTCGAGATCATTTAAACTCACTTGACTTGAGTGTTGAGCTCGCTCCATTCCTACGTCACGAAAAGTTAGGAAAATTTACTTTTGAGGCCAGTGTTCGTTCCAATAAAACGGCAGTGGATGCAAATTCATACAACGCCAACGTAGATGAAAAATCGATGGCCGGCGGAATCAATTGGTATGCTATGAGTATGCCATCTACCTATGAAAGTTTTCTTTTGTTCGCAGGTATTTATGTGCGAACTGGGGTGGCAACCTTAGACGCCCCAACGGCCGGTGAGAGATCAAATTATTCACTCATGGCGCTTCCTGGTGTAAAATTGGGATTTAAATATAATTTTAGAAATGGAATAAGCCTAAGAGCTAGCGCCAGTTTTGAAACATTAAATTTAGAACAAGTTGAGTCTAGCAATATTGTTTCACAACTTCCAGAGAGACAAAATCTGGTAGATGGAAAAACAGGATTTGGTATTGGGTATACTTTTTAAGGGGAACGATGAAGACTTTAATCTTAAGCATGTTGCTAATTCCTGGTTTCGTTTTTGCTCTCGAAATCGATGAGAAATTAACTGTGAGAATTGTCAAAAGTTCTGAGTCCAAAAAGACTCTCATGATTAATCGTGGAACTGAAGATGGTCTCGTTGAAGGGGATCATGCCAAATTTATTGTGACTGCGGGAATTGTGGCCCGAGCTGTACTTGTGAAAGTTTCACCCACTCGTTCGGTTTGGTCAGTATATCGTCTGGTTAATGCCGACTTTATTAATAATGATGCTGTCATGACGATAAAAATTAGTCCGGCCGTAAAGATTACTAAAGATGAAACTCAAACACTTGTGCAAGACGATACTCCAACAAAAGTTTCTGGAGATCCAACAACTCTAGGTATACCTTTGGCCGAAGGGGCCCAAGACTTATCTGTTACAGATGAGAGTCTGAGTGCTGCCGATCTTAAATCTCTAGAGGAGAGTCGATCTCCGGTTTCAATTGTTGAAAAAAATATAGAAATTTTAGGAATCATCAATGTTTCGGCCCTTACAGGTGCAACGGATTCTGGTAATGGCAAATCATTTAGTAATGCTCAGACTTCGCATCATTTTGAACTAGGTGGAGAGTACTATGCTAGAACAGAAAGAGATTGGTATTCGCGTTTATCTTTAGTGGGATCTGCGGCCTTGATGCGTTTAAGTAATCAGGCCTACAATGGATCGGCCTCAACTAATGATGTGACGGAGTTTTCCCTTGGTACCAATTGGCATCCATTTACTCTTCCTAGTGTAACAGGAGATTTTATTCCTTTTTTTCATGCGGCCTTTAATTTTGGCAATGTAAAATCAAGTTATACTGCTGGAACTGAAACCATAACGAAATCGGATTTGTCATCAAATGGTAGCAGTTCTGGTTTTTCATTAGGATTTGGATTTAAATTTTATACCTACAAGGGGTTAGGGGCCCGAGTGATGGTGGATTATTATAGTCGTAACGAAAAATATACAGAAGATGAACTTAAGAATACACACACAAAAAAAGTTTCAGGCCCAAGACTTATGTTAGGGCTTTCTTATCGATTCTAATTGATTGTTTCGAGGAGAGGGACTTATTAGAATTTAGAATAACGCCTTAATCTGTTCCACAGGTATTCCCATGACTTCTTTCAAATTTTTTGGCTCTTCAATGATGGAAAGTCGTCTTTTGACGAGATCATCAAAAGTTGTGGCATTCTCTTCCTTGATAATTTTTTTCACCAAGTCCATAGTGAGTGGCGGTTTGATTCCAAAAGTTGGAATTAAAGAATGCTGGCGCAAAGGATTTAAAGTGAGATTGGGATGATAAGGTTTACCTAGGCGAGGAACGATCTCTTGGGCAAGTTCTTGATTCATGCGTCTAAATGTCGTGTATTTTCCACCTAAAATGACATAAGTATTGGCATCAGGCCGAAAGATTTTATGAAAACGGCTGACTTTACCTAAAGCATCGGGAGAGTCGCTCTCACGAACTAAAGGCCGTACGGCCGCAAAGGTGGAAATGATCGACGATTCATTAACTGAAGAATTTGGAAAGTACTGCTGAAGCACACCTAATAGGTAATGGATTTCTTTTTCTGTGGCCTTAATGTCAAACATCTCTTGATCAACAGGTGTTTCTGTTGTTCCCACAAGAATAGATCCTCTTTGAGGAATCACAAACACAACACGATTATCCCGAGTCGTAAGAACAACTGAGCCAGAGGTTTTAATAGAACCTTCTTTAAGCCATAAATGAATGCCTTTAGACGGAACTAATTGAGAGGTCCAAGGGATGTTGAGTTTAGGTAAAAGTATGTCAGTAAATGGGCCCGTGGTGAAAACTAAAAACTTAGTATGAATTGTTTGAGTTTGACCAGTTCGAAGGGATTGATACGTCACTTCATAACCGTCATGAGTTTTAATCGTATGAGTGACTTCTGTATAACTTAAAGCATTGGCACATGGTTCAAGTAAAGCATCGTAAAGACACTCAAGAGTGAGTTTGGCATCATCGACCACTCCATCGTAATATTTACCAGCACCTCTAAGGTCTTGGGCCTCAAGGGATGGGATTTTTAATAAAGTTTCATCTTTATTAAGAATTCCATAAGCACGGTTTTGAAAATGTGAAAGAAAATCATAAAGAAAAAGTCCACAACCCAGCATCCATGGAGCGTATTTGGAGTAGGAATAAAGGGGCAGATAAAATTCTCTTTCAAAACATAAATGAGGAGCAAGTTTTAGCCAGAGATTTTTTTCTTCCAGGGCCTCTTGAACGAGCCCGAAATCAAAATTTTCCAAATACCGAATGCCTCCGTGAAGCATCTTCGATGAACCTTGAGATGTTTGAGAGGAGTAATCCCCTTTATCAAGCAAAAGTGTATTCACACCATTTAATGCTAAATCTCTGATAAGGCCGCATCCATTGATGCCACCCCCAATGATGACAACTTCATAATTCTTCATAACTTGTTGACCCAAACGAGGTTTCCTGTGCAACTAAGGCGGTACTTGTGTCCTGAGATCCCAATCTCGCTGGGAATAGGAGTCAGTTGATAATTGATTCCGACCACAGCATTGGACTGGGCCTTGAGAGCATGAGCACGAAGTTTTTGAGCAAGCTCTTGATAGTGGCGAGGTATATCGCTCGAATTTTCATCCTCGACAATATAACTATCAAGCATCTTATGTTCTGAGGCCACACCGAGGTAACGCACGACTTGATAACCCTCTAGTCCTTGAGTCGCAGAAATAATGATATGAGAGAGTTCTAACTTTGGATCATTAAAATTAAAATGATGGGTCTGATTTTGATAAAGATTAGATTTTGAAACCATACCTGTCTCGGGAATTTCTTGATGTTTAGGGGGATGAATGTCATCAGAGAGTCCAACCTGAATATCAACATCAAAACGTCGCAGCTTGTGGGCCACATAGATCGCTGCAAATTCAGAGATCCTTGGAACAAGAAGTGAGCCACGCATAAGGCGTGCTCGCATCTGTTCTTCAGAGTCAGCAATAAGGCCCAGCTCTTTGAGCATAATCAAGATATCGTTTACATCTTCAATATATCGAACATTTTTAATGAGAAGACTAAATGATGGATTACCCTCAGCTCCAACGCCTGAGAAAGTCGAACTTTCAGAAAACTTTTTTATATCTTCGAAGTTTTCAGGGGACTTAAAAGTGCTGACACTCTCAGGCCTAGGTTCTGGCAGCGTCTGAGTAATGATTTCTTCTGGCCTATCTTCGAAGTCTTCTAATTTAAAATCTTCGGTAGCAGTTTCAGTGATTGGTTCTTCTTCTGAAAGAGTAAAAGGTTCGGTTTCTTCTTCAGTAGTTTGAAAAATGTCGTTACTCTCAAAATTTTCGGGCCCATTTTCAGTAGAGGAAGTGAAATCAAGATTCTCTTCCGTTGAATCAGCAAAAGCATCGGCCTCAAAGGTTACCTGATCCTCTGGCGGAAGTTCTGGCAGCTCAGTTGATGTCTCTTCATCTTCCATGACTGGAAGTCCATCTTCAGCACTGGCAGATTCTTCTTCTATTTCATGAAGATATTCGGCCAGGTCTTCAATGCGAGTCAGATCCTTCTTATCGCTACTCAAAGGTCGCCTCCGTTAAGCCCCGTGACAGGCCTTAAACTTCTTACCTGAACCACAAGGGCATGGATCATTCCGTCCCACTTTCACTGTAGCGCGGATGATTTTTTTTTCTTCAGCTATGGTTTTAGATTTTTCGGCTTCTTGATGGGCCTTCAATTGTGCATCAAGCATTTCTTCTTGTTGGCGGTGAATGGCCTCAACTTCTTCTCTGGTCATAAGTTTAATGTGAGAGATACGTTCTACGACTGCACGTTTAATCGAGAACTTCATTGCCTCATAAATAGTGAAGGCCTCACGTTTATACTCGACCAAAGGATCTTTTTGTCCGTAAGAACGAAGATTAATGCCTTCTTTGAGGTGATCCATGGCCAAAAGATGGTCTTTCCAGAATTGATCAAAAGTAGCAAGAAGAACTTCACGATAAGTGAGTTTTACTTGTTCTTGGTTAAATCCAGCAAATCTTTGTTCTAAGTTTTTAACCCCAATGCTGCGGATGTAATCCACAAGATCACTTTTAAATTCTTGAGAGCATTTTTCTGGATTTAAATCTTCATCAGAATTAAAGAGGGCGTGTACTGTTTTTGAAACTTCGTGCCAATTATATTCTCTTAAAGAAGATTTTTTTTCTGGTTTAAATTGTTCAGCTAAATCAAAAGAGATCTCTTCCACAAAGTCACGGACAAGATCAATGTTGGCTTCATCATTAAGAATGTCGCGACGGATTTTATAGATCACCTTACGTTGTTCATTCATAACGTTATCAAAATCAAGAAGATGTTTACGGATGTCAAAGTTGTGTGTTTCCACTTTCTTTTGAGCTTTAGCGATCGCATTGGTGATCATGTTATGTTCAATAGGCTCATCATCTTTCATGCCAAGTTTGACCATGATGCCTTTGATTCTGTCAGAACCAAAAATTCTCATAAGATCATCTTCTAGAGATAGGAAAAACTTAGATTTCCCTGGATCACCTTGACGACCAGAACGACCTCTTAACTGGTTATCGATACGACGAGACTCATGTCTTTCTGTTCCGATAATAAAAAGACCACCAAGTTTTTTTGTCTCCTCAGTGAGTTTAATATCAGTTCCTCGACCGGCCATGTTTGTGGCAATAGTCACACCACCACGCTGGCCTGCGTTTGCGACGATCTCTGCTTCACGAGCATGGTTCTTAGCATTGAGGATTTCATGGGGGATTTTTTTAGCTTCAAGAAAAGTTGCTAGAATTTCTGAGGACTCAATGGAAATTGTTCCGACTAGAACTGGTTGACCTTTTTTGTGACATTCTTCAATAAGTAAAGCGACAGCTTCATACTTAGCTTTTCTAGAAGCATAAACCACATCAGGAACATCTTCTCGAATCATCGGTTGGTTTGTAGGAATCACAACCACTTCAAGATTATAAATTTTCATGAATTCTTCAGCTTCAGTATCGGCCGTACCAGTCATGCCTGAGAGAGTGCCATAAAGTCGGAAGTAGTTTTGGAACGTGATGCTGGCAAGAGTTTGATTTTCCGATTTAACTGGAACACCTTCTTTTGCCTCAACAGATTGGTGAAGACCATCTGACCAACGGGAGCCATCTTTGAGACGACCAGTAAATTCGTCAACGATAATAACTTTGCCTTCTTTAACCACATAATCCACATCTTTAAAAAAAAGAGTGTGCGCACGTAACGCCTGATTCACATGATGAAGAGATTCTATATTTTTAATGTCATAAAGATTTCCAATATTCATGATCTCTTGAACACGGATAATCCCTGCTTCGGTGAGAACCGAAGATTTTGCTTTTTCATCAACAGTATAATGAATCTCTTTTGAAAGCTGAGGGATCACTTTTGTTACCACTCCATACGAAGCAGTGTCGCCATCAGAAGGACCTGAGATAAGTAGGGGAGTTCTTGCCTCATCAATTAAGATGGAATCCACCTCATCTACAATACAGAAATAATGCTCACGTTGAACATAATCATCAAGATCAAACTTCATGTTGTCTCGAAGATAATCAAAGGCGAATTCGTTATTTGTTCCGTAAGTGATATCGGCCAAATAGGCAGCTTTTCTATCCTCATCGTCCATATTAGCGGTAATACATCCAACACTGAGACCTAACCAGGAATAAAGTATTCCCATTTCTTCTGAGTCACGTTGGGCCAGATAATCATTGACTGTTACAAGATGGGCACCCTTTCCAGCAAGAGCTCTTAAATAAAGAGGAAGAGTGGCGGTAAGAGTTTTACCTTCACCAGTTTTCATTTCAGCGATTTTTCCTTGATGAAGGATAAGTCCGCCCATGATTTGTACATCAAAGTGGCGCATGTTCATCACACGGCGACTGGCCTCTCTGACAGTAGCAAAAGCATCAGGAAGGATGTCATTAACAGTTGCACTCTTTGTGGTAAGCATGTCTTTAAATTTTGGCGTTTGCGCTTTAAGTTCATCATCCGACATGGCCTTATATTTAGGCTCTAGTGCATTGACCTCATCAAGCACGGGCCTTAAAGCACGGATGTCACGATCTTGTTTAGTACCAAAGAGTTTACGCATCATCGAATCAAACATAACGACCTTTTTTTTGATTTATTCTAAGATGAAATAGAGAGGATCAACTGCAATGCCGTTCACGCGAACTTCATAATGAAGATGGGGACCGGTAGAGTGTCCTGTATTACCAACTGCTGCTAATAAAGCACCACGTTTTACTTTTTGGCCTGGTTTCACATAAAGATTTTGGTTATGAGCATAGATTGTTTCAATGCCATAACCATGATCAATTTGAACGAACTTCCCAAATCCCGCCTTCATGCCAGAAAAGGTGATGATGCCATCAGCAGGAGCATTAACGTGAGTCCCATAAGGAGCTCCTACGTCAAGGCCTTCATGCATTTTAAGTTTCCCTAAATAAGGAGAAATCCTCTGGCCATAATAACTTGTGATCCATCCCTCTGCTGGAAGAATGGTGGGAGTTGAATTAAGAAAAGATTCTTTATCTAAAAGATGTTGATCCAATTCATGGATGTTTCCTTCAATGTTGGAAACGACATCTTTAATTTGAGAATATTTAAAATCAAAACGAGCGTAGTCATTTGAAAGAGAAAAACTTCTTCGGGCAAGATCTGACCACTGTTTAGTCAAAAGATACGAGCGCTCTAGTCCCAGAGAGGCAGCAATCTTTTTATCATATAAGGACTTAAGTTCTTTGAATTTTGTTTGGTCTTCCATATCTGAGTCGATCTTAATGTCAAAAGAAGAATTCAAATCGTCCAAAGAGAAAGATTCTTTATCCTCTTCTTTTTCTGGTTTATAGACGGCTCCTTTGGCACTCACATCTTCAAGGCCAGTGATGACACGTAACTTTTTCTCAAATGTATTGATACGTTTTAAATCATCGGCCAGAGTATTCATCTTCATTTGGAAAAGTTGAATCTGCTCTTTTAATTGACGGTTTTCAATGGAGAGATGTTTATTCTCATAAACCTGTTGTAAAATTTTCCAATAATCGTAGGCAAGAACCCCGATCAACATGGCCAGCATCACAAACAAGAAGGCCAGTGATTTAAACAAAACTGTTGGTATGCGATAGGTTCGGACCCCTTTTTGTTTTTCGGGGACCACCATCACGGTGTAGTACTTATCCATGCTCATATTTTAAGCTCATATGGTGCAATTGGAAATATAAAAGGTTGAAAAGACTCTGATTAATACGGCCGGGCCTCAGGCCTGGGCCACGGCGACAATAACTGATATATTATCCTGACCACCATTATCATTTGCTTGTTGGATAAGTTCCATGACGGCCGACTCAATTTCGGTCATTTTGCACGAGGCCGGGTTACTTAAATGCTTTTGCACAATGTGCAAAATATCACCGTCGCTGACTTTGCCATGCAATCCGTCAGAGCAAAGAAGAAAGATATCGTTTTTGCAGATCCGGTAGTTAAAGACATCGACTTGGATCTCTGCTTCAAAACCAACTGAGCGCACTAAGACGTTTTTTTGGGGATCTTTCACTGCCTCATCACGGGTATAAATCCCCATATTAAGTTTTTCTTGTACAAAAGAGTGATCACGAGTCATTTGAAAAATATGGTTATTATTAACCATGTACACTCGAGAATCACCCACATTTCCGATGATTAATTGGGGACCATTAAAATGAATGGCCGTGACGGTTGTACCCATGCCGTGGAGTTCAGGCTCTGCCGCTGCCCGATTGAGAATTGCCTGATTAATGGCCTCAATCATATCTTTCATAAGAATTGCAGCATCCTTACCCGGATGCTGTTCTAAATATTCTGGGATCACCTTCACAGAAAGTTGTGAGGCAATATCACCACCATTATGTCCGCCCATACCATCGGCAACGGCAAAAAAATGATTCTCCCGATTCACGCAGATTGAATCTTGATTGGTTTTTCTTTTTCTACCAATATCGGATGCTCCGAAACTTAGGATACCCATGTAGGCCTTCAATATAAAAGGTGAGTGATCCCTTAATCATAAATTGAAGCAAGTTATAGTCAAACAATTAAAGTTTTTCCCGAGTGGGCCACTCGGGATTAAGAGCTGCTTTTTCCTCATTGGCGGAATTGTCTGGAGAAGATATCCTATACAGGTACAATAAATTAAGGGCTTATGCCCAAAACTGCCTCAGGGAGGAAGTCCATGGCATTTGATATTCAACAATTTATCTCTCAGCACTTTAATCCTAAAGACTTCTCTCACCTTCATTGGCAGGGAGATTTTCAAGAGTACATCGATCTTGTGATGAAAAATCCTAGAATCGCTCGTAACTCTTTCCAAAGAATTTATGACATGATCATGAGTTATGGAACTTCTCAGTATACTGAATATAAAAAAGATGTTGTTCGGTATCATTTTTTTGATGATCCCATTGAGAACGGGAAAGATGCCATCTTCGGCATTGATGTTCATTTAATGAAACTTGTTAACTTTTTTCAATCAGCTGCACTTGGATACGGAACTGAAAAAAGAGTTCTTCTTCTTCATGGTCCAGTTGGATCGGCGAAGTCATCAATTGCTCGTCTTCTTAAAAAAGGTCTTGAGCAATATTCAAAAAGTGATGACGGTGCTCTTTATACATATGAATGGGTAGATGATGAAGGTTCTGCGATCCTTGGAGGACAGAAAATTTTCCAATCACCCATGCATGAAGAGCCACTTAAACTTTTACCACCTGAAGTAAGAGAGAAGTTTCTCATTGAACTCGCAAAGATTAATAAGTCTCCATATAAAGTGAAAATTAAAGGGGAAGTGAATCCAGCTTGCCGCTTCATTTTAAATGAATTTATGATTAAATATAATGGCGACTGGATGAAGGTGATGAAACACTTACGTGTTAAACGCCTCATTCTTTCAGAAAAAGATCGTCGTGGTATTGGTACATTTCAGCCTAAAGATGAGAAGAATCAAGATTCAACAGAATTAACAGGTGATATCAACTACAGAAAAATTGCGATCTACGGTTCTGATTCAGATCCTCGTGCCTTTAACTTTGATGGAGAGTTCAACATCGCTAACCGCGGAATTGTTGAATTCATCGAGATGTTAAAACTTGATGTGGCCTTTTTGTATGACCTTTTAGGTGCTTCTCAAGAACAGTCGATTAAACCGAAAAAATTTGCACAAACCAATATCGATCTTGTGATCTTAGGCCACACCAACGAACCAGAGTATAGAAAACTTCAGTCCAATGAATTTATGGAAGCTCTTCGTGACCGTACAGTTAAAATCGATGTGCCTTACATTACTCGTTTGGATCAAGAAGCTCGTATTTATAAAAAAGATTATAATAAGGATACAATCCCAAATATCCACATTGCTCCTCATACACTCGAGATGGCCTCTACTTGGGCCATCCTCACTCGTCTTGAGGAACCGAAAAAATCTGATTTAACAAAACTTCAGAAGTTAAAACTCTATAACGGTAAAACTCTTCCAGGGTACAACGAAGATAACGTTAAGGAGCTTCGTAAAGAAGCTGTACGAGAAGGGCTTGAGGGGATTTCTCCTCGATATATTCAAGATAAAATTTCTAATGCTCTGGTGAAAAACGGGCACATTGGTTGTCTTAATCCGTTCATGGTTTTTAATGAACTTGAATCAGGTCTTAAGCACCACGTCCTCGTTAATTCCCCTGATCAAATGGATCATTACCGTGAACAGCTTGCTGTTTGCCGACAAGAGTATGAAGACACTGTTAAAAACGATGTGCAAAAAGCAATCTCAGTTGATGAATCAGCGATTCAAACTCTTTGTGCAAACTATGTAGATAATGTTAAGGCCTATACGCAGAAAGAAAAAATTCGTAATAAGTATTCTAACAAGTTAGAAGAAGCAGATGAAAGATTCATGCGTGCCATCGAAGAGAAAATTGATATTCCAGAATCACGTAAGGACGACTTTCGTCGTGAACTGATGAATTATATAGGGGCCCTTGCGATTGAGGGGAAACAATTTGATTACAAGATGAATGAAAGGCTACATCGCGCTCTTGAGCTTAAACTTTTTGAAGACCAAAGAGACACGATAAAACTCACGACCATTATTTCAAATGTCGTTGATAAACAGACTCAAGAAAAAATCGAAGTGGTGAAGAGCCGCTTGATTAAAAACTTTGGTTATTGTGAAATCTGCGCCACAGATGCACTAAACTTTGTGGCCTCTATCTTTGCGAAGGGAGATTCTATCAAGTCTTAAGGGACTTTATAGAATAAAGGAGTAGCAGTGGATCATCCGATTAAACGTGACCATGCGAGATTCCGGAAAATTGTTAAGGGTAAAATCCGTGACAATCTCCGGAAATACGTCTCCCATGGCAGCCAGATCATTCCGAAGGGTACAGATAAATTTACTGTTCCGATGCCGACCATCGATATTCCTCGTTTTAAATTCGGAGACAAATCTGAAGGTGGAATGGGGCAAGGAAAAGGTGAGGCCGGTGATCCTGTCAATGGTCAGCCCGATCCTAATGGGCAACCTGGACAAGGAGAAGCGGGAGAGGGCGAGGGTAACAAAGAACTCGAAGTAGAACTATCTCTGGAAGAACTTGCGCGCATCCTTGGTGAAGAGTTAGCACTTCCCAACATTGAACCAAAAGGTAAAAAATCCCTGCAGTCGGTGGTGGATCGTTATACCAATATCGGAACAGTGGGCCCAGATTCATTAAGACATTTACGTCGAACCTATAAACAGGCGCTAAAACGTCAGATTGCTACTGATTCCTACGATCCTGAAAACCCGGTCATTATTCCTATCAGAAAAGATTTTCGTTATAGAGCTTCAGATACTAAAGTCGAAATGCAAAATGCCGCTGTCGTTATTTATATGATGGATGTGTCAGGCTCCATGGGGGATGAACAAAAAGAGATCGTGAGAACGGAATCTTTCTGGATTAACCTTTGGCTTAAGTCACAGTACAAAGACATTGAAATTCGTTATATCATCCATGATGCGACAGCTAAAGAAGTTGACGAGCATACTTTCTTCCGCACTCGTGAGAGTGGGGGAACGCTTATTTCATCGGCCTTCAATCTGTGTAAGGAAATTATTGAAAAAGATTATAATCCAAATGAGTGGAATATTTATCCGTTTCATTTCTCCGATGGGGATAACTGGTCAGCTGATGATACTAAACTGTGCATGGATCTATTAGATAAGGTCATCCTTCCAGTTTCTAATGTCTTTTGTTATGGACAGGTTGAAAGCCGTTATGGGTCAGGACAATTTTACAAAGACTTGGTTACAAAGTATGGCCAGACCTCTGATAAGTTGATTTTAAGTAAGATCAAAAATAAAGAAGGGATTCTGGATTCGATTAAAGAGTTTCTTGGAAAGGGGAAATAAATGAACCGCACCAAGCCCATCACTGGAGAACTACTCGCTCTTAAAGAAGAAATCGAAGGATACGCGATTAAAGCTGGACTCGATTTTTTTCCACAAATTTTTGAGGTCTGTGATTACGATACGATTAATATCTTGGCCGCTCAAGGTGGTTTTCCTAGCCGATATCCTCATTGGAAATTTGGTATGGATTATGATCAACTTTCTAAGGGTTATGCTTATGGACTGCAAAAGATCTATGAGATGGTGATTAACACCAATCCTTGTTACGCTTACCTTCTGCAGGCAAACAACTGGGTGGATCAGAAGATTGTCATGGCCCATGTTTATGGTCACAATGATTTTTTTAAAAACAACGCCTGGTTCTCTAATACAAATCGTAAGATGATGGATGTCATGGCCAATCATGGAACTAAGATCCGTCGTTACATGGACCGTTACGGGGCCGATGCGGTTGAGAATTTCATTGATAAGGTTCTCTCTTTAGAAAACCTTATGGATATCAATGAACTTTTTGAAACCTCATCACTAAAGCGTCACCGCCAAGAGCAGTCTGATCAACAGAAAATTGAATCCCAAGATGATGGTTATTTAAATGATGATCGCTCTCAGGCGTTGAAGTCTTTTATGCGAACAAAAGCACGCATAAATAAACGTGATGAACCTCTTCCAAAAAAAGAAGACGATCAAATATCGGCCGAAAGACCCCTTCAAAATAAAAGTAAAGATATCTTGGGTTACCTGATCCAGTACGCTCCGATTGAAGAATGGCAGGCCGATATTATCGGCATCCTTCGCGAAGAGTCTTATTATTTCCTCCCTCAGCGAATGACTAAAATCATGAACGAAGGCTGGGCCAGTTACTGGCACTCAAGAATCATGACCGAAGACGCTCTGGATTCATCTGAGATCATCGATTTCGCCGATAAACACGCAGGTGTTATGGCCATGAGTCGCCAAAACATTAACCCATATAAAGTAGGCATTGAGCTTATGCGAGACATTGAGTATCGCTGGAATCGGGGTATGTTCGGAAAAGAGTATAATGAGTGCACCGATATGAAAGAGAAGCATCACTGGGATACAAAACTTAATCAAGGCCGAGCTAAAATTTTTGAAGTGAGAAAGTCACATAATGATATCTCTTTTATAGATGAATTCCTGACACCTGATTTTTGTGAGCGCCAACAGCTTTTCACCTATAAATACAATCCACGCACAGGCCGATTTGAAATTGACTCAAAAGATTTTCTCGCCATCAAACAAAAACTTCTCTCGCAACTCACCAATTTTGGCCAACCCATCATTGAAGTTGAAGATGGAAATTTCATGAACCGAAAAGAACTTCTTCTTTCTCATGTTCATTATGGTGTGGATCTCGATGTCAATTTTGCTAGTGAAACCCTTCGTAATCTTTATGCGATCTGGCGTCGTCCGGTGAATTTAAAGACGAAGTATGAAGAGAAAGAAGTCGTCTTTCAGTACGATGGAAAAGAATTTAAAACTATAAATTAATGTTGATGTTTTTTTTATGATAAAAAAAAGGCCAAAGCTTAAATAAGTTTGGCCTTTTTATGATCACAAATCATTACTATCTTTGGCAAAAGAACGAACTAATCATTTAAAAGAAGCTCAAGTCCAACCCAGTTGTCTCTGAACTCAGTGAGTTTTGGTGTGGTCCAAACAAAGTCAGGAAAGTCAGTACCGGAATTCCAGTTACCATCAACGATGTTCATGTTGTTATCGAGATTTAATGTGTAAAGGAGCTCCATCGTGGTTGTCTTTTGGTTCTCTGTCCCAAAAACCACTTCCCAAGTTGGCTTAGATTCATCTGTGTAATAAAGGCTTGTGGCAACATCCACTGAATACCCGCGAGAAGTTTTTCTCACTCCAGATACCAGTCTTGATGAGAAACCACTGACAGGTTGGTTCCAGATTTCTTTTCCAGCGTCACGGTCCATCAAGAAGCCTTCATGATCAAGGCCTAATTTGTTGGCCATAAGAACGTGTAGGGCCGCAGGATTTACATCACCACCGCATCCACCCATGCCAAGCCATCTTCCGATCGAACATTTTGAACCCATCTGAGTGGCCTGTTCCTGTTGATCAGCATAAAAGTAACTGAGTAGAGCTTTGATGTCGCCTGATCCGAAAGGAACTTTCACACCGTCTTTGTTGATCAGAACTTTTGGGGTCGGCTCTTCATGATAAAGGGAAGCTGGCGCCCATCCGTGACAGATTCCGGCCCAAAGAGGTTTTCTTTTTCCAGTATAAGAAGCGACTTCGTGAACAAATGAATAAGCATAGTCGCCTTGGAAAATTGACCATTTTTCGGATGGAGCAAGACGAGCTAATTGAGATTCGCTCATGTTCATCACACTGGCCCGACCAGGAGAGGGAAGATTGTATCCAATCGGATAACTTGAATTCCAACGAAGATTGATGTTTCCAAGTTTAAATGCCCAATAGTCCCCTGACCAAGCTTTAGTGCCCGTGGCCAGTTTCCCTTCAAGAGGAAGGGCCTTGAAATTATAATTAAATTCACCAAATTCTGATGCATCTTGTGCATTACCTGCAAAAGCAGAGCTGGTGACAAGGATGAATACTAAAAGACTTAATCGTTTCATTGGACTTCCTTTGATATTTTATGAGAGTTTTAAGTGTAACGCTAAGCGTTTTAAGACAAGAGAAATGAGATTGAGTATATATTACAGATGGGAGGTTATAAATATTTCGATTTTAGCGATCATTTCCTGCCATTTTTCCTGGTCAAAAAAATCTGGATGAAACATCACATGATGGGCCCCTAATTCTTTTCTCAAACTTTTTTTCTCAAAAATAATAAATTTAAGATGAGGGAGCGGAAGCTTTTTTTTCATGATCTTAGAGTCTAAAAGTTCATCTTTTGGGTCTACTAAAATAAGAGTTGGCACAGGTATTTTATTATTGATGGCGTGAAAGCGTTTAATGCATTCAAAAAGCAGCAGATATTCCCAAATATAAAGATGATTGTAACGACGAAGAATCTTAGGAGTTTGGGAAAAAATAAAAAATGATCTTGGTAGAGAGTTTATTAATAGATTCAGAAGATGCCACTTCTTTATGTAAAGAGCAGGGGCCAAAAGAACTTGGCAAAGTGGTGCTTTTTGGGGATTTGAATCGAGCCAGAGTTGAAATAAGAGAGCTCCGTAAGAAAATGCGATGACGACATAAGGGGCATCATGTATTTTTTCCATTTTGTTGTTAAAGATTTCTTGGGCATCTTTAAAATGATGAGCTTCAAATCTCTCTGAACCATGTCCCGGAAGAGTCATGAGATGAGTTTCAAATCCTAAACGTTTAAATGTATCATTTAGAGGAGAAAAACTCTCAATAGTGTTGTTGAGCCCATGGATGATGATGAGTTTAGGGAGTGGTGATCGGAATGATTTGTATGAGTTTGTCATCCATTTCTTCTACATCGAGTTGATTCACGAAAGCAGTCTCTTTTAATGGTTTAAGTTCATCACTTTCAACAAGCTTTTCCCACTCTTTTTTATAAGGGATCTTTTCATCTCTGCGCATTGTGAGAGGGAAAGCATCCCATTGAGTCATTTGCAATTGAAGCCAGCAGTTCATGAGATCATATTGCTCACAACTTTGGAAAGCATATTTTTGAACACGGTCAGGTTTGTTGAGCATAAGATTCACAAAACTATAAAGTTGAGTGACATCAATTTCGGCCCCTCGTCGGGACATCTGAGTGATGGAATCTAGAGCTTTTGAAGCGCGTTCAAAATCACCTTTCTGAGTCAGAAAAGCGGCGACTAAGGTAAGTTTATTAACTTGATAGTCTGAAGAGGCGATAACTCTCTCAGCATACTCCTGACCTCCTTTCCAATCACCTAATAACCAGGCAAGAGGAAGAAGGCGTTCAATAGCATTTTGAGAGTTATCTTTTTGTTCAATGGCCAATTTAAATTGTGCATAAGCGAGTTCATATTTTTTTCGCCATATATAGAGATTACCTTTCATGGTCTCAGAGTTGGGAGATTTAAGATCTTCAATGAAACGATAAGATTTTTTAGGAGAGCCCAATCTAAAATAGATGTGTCCCACGATTTCACGGATTTCAGGATCGCGGATATGATCCTCTGTGAGGTCTGTTAATTGTCTTTCGATCATTTTTTCTTGGTTAATATAGAGTGCAAGTTTTAAAATGATTTTTAGGTCAGAATTACTTAACATTCGAAGGCCTGTTTCACGGAACGGAATAGACGTCGCCCCTTGACGAGGATTTAGTTTTAAGTCCACTAAAGTTTCTAACCACACAAGATTACTTTCTTGAATGTTGTTGGTATTTTCAAGCCGGCAACGTGACCAATCTTCTTGCAGTTTTAGGTTTTTATCCAAAATGATGTCGGTTAGAACTTTGATTGAACAGATCTTTGCAAAATGACCAAAATTTTTAAGCTCTGGCCGGTCTAAATAATAATAGGACTTCTCATAATTACCCTCGATGAAAAAAAGAATACCTAAATATCGAAGGATCACGGGAGTAAGTTTTGACTGTGTGTAGCTGAGTTTTGTCAGATACATTTTGGCCAAACGGATCTCACCGTTTAAGATATAAAATTTTACTTTTTTAAGTTCCTTGGCCTGATTAGTCGTTTCATTCAACAGAGAGGGATTAGAGTCTTTAAGCTCTATGATACTGGCGAGGGGATTTAATTCCCAACGTCGATTGTTTGTATGTCCCATTTTCTCTTCAGGGTTTGCTTGAACCCATAAAGACAAAAAAACGGTAAAAATCATGATCATGGTAAACCTATCGAAAGTTTCACCGATAAGCTTGAAGATAGGAAAACTATAGATGATTAAGTTAGTCGGAATACTGTTATTTTCTGTACCTTTTTATGCCCAAGCTATGATTCCCATAGAGGGTATCATCATGGGTGATGCACGCACAGACTTTCAGCACGATCCCTTAAGTTACATTTATAGCGATATTTACGATAAAGGTCAGTTAGGTGAAAATAAAAAGATTAAGCTCTATCAAAATACCTATGCTAGTGGGATCGAGTTATATGAGAGTTGTGGCCAATATTCGGCCCCTACTTATTCCACTAGCTGGAAAGAAAAACAGGCCCTAAGATCCACGGTTGCAACACTTCAGTACATCGGTCTTGATACGAGTATTAAGGCGATTGGTGCTTATGGGGTTAAGTTAGGGCTCTCTGAAAAGCAGTTTACTAAACTCAGTAAAAATCTTGTGGCCAATTACTGCTCACAAAACATAACGATTTTTTCTCTTCGAAATATTGAAAAAACGTTACTTCATTATTATAAAAATCATCAGGATTACATCATTCCATCGGTGTCCAAATCTCCTTTTGCTACGATACCGTTTGTTACGGCCACTGAATCTGAACAGGCCCGCTCCAATGAATTTGATTATGCCATTAAAAATTTTCGTGCATTTTGCTCATGGGGTGGAGACGTTGGGGATTACCGAATGCTTGCCCCCTATCTTAATAACCGTTTTATCATGGCCTTCGTGCTTAAAAATATGACAGGTATTCAAGATGTGATTAATGATAGAACCTTAAAGGTTGAAACGAGATCCAGCACAAGCACCGTTCAGGTTCTTTGCCGAGATCTTATTTGTCGTAAAACCGGAATCTCTGACATTAAAAATCAATTTCCATTAAGCGTGGGATCCACGGGGCTTGCAACAGATTTAAGTAAACTTTATTGCCATCATTTTAGATTTCAAGACTATCTTCCCAAGCAGACTTTACCTGAAGTTAAAGAATGGATAAATAAGGCCGAGATAGAAGAACCTATTCTTGAAAGTGGATTTTTTATTTCTCTCATGACAGGTATGCCTGAGCTGATGTTAGGGGTGGAATCTTATAAAGATATTCCTTTTATTGTTAAAAGTAGTATTGATGAGCGTTGGAACAAATGGGCCAATGAGACTCTTAGTTATTTTTCAAAGGATCTTTTATTTGAAGAATCTTTAAAAGTGAAAACTCGGCCGCAAGAGAGATCTTTTATCAAAGAAAAAAGATTTCAGTTGGATTTTACCGTGACTTTAGGTGAGCTTGATCGACTACTTAATGATACGGATAAAATAGAATCAACTTTTTATTTGAAGCTTACAAAAAATTACTTACGCGAATTACGTACAAAATGGAATGAGCTTTCTCAAGAGGTTGATCTAGAAGGGCAAAAAAACTTTAAAATGCACATGGCCAACTATATCGAGCTTCAACTTAAAAAAAAGGAGAAGTATTTTTTACAAGAGATGTGGAACAAAGATTTTGCTAAACTTATAGCTGATGAGCTCTTAAAACAGGCCATTGCGCAACGTTCTTCCTATTTTAGTTCCTACAAAGAAGAAGTTATAGAGATACCGGTTAATTTCAGATATGGGATTTTTGCTTTGAGTTACTTAAAATACCGCTCTGATGTCAAAGGAGGCCGCCTTAAAATTAACTTATAAAACTTTCATGATTAAAACTCTTGGAGTACTCTTGACTCTACGTTTTTAGCCCCCATTTTATGAAATTATTATGCCAAAAAAAATAAAACCTGAAGTTGTTGTTGAAGAAAAAAAAAGTCTGCGTGCAAAGAAGGCCGACGTCATCGAAATTAAAAACGATGATGAAGAGGATTTTCCTGATCATGTGGTCTTCAGTGAAGCCTTGGTTCCTAAAATTATTGAATCACTTCCTGTTCTTAAAAAATCCTCTAGTCTTAAGGCCCAAGATCCCCTTACCCTTTATCTAAAAGAAATTTCTCGCCATAAATTATTGAGTATCGAAGAAGAAAAGGAACTTACTGCTGAACTTCTTCGTACGGGTGATATTGATGTGGCAAGAAAATTAGTATTGGCCAATCTGCGTTTGGTCGTGAAGATCGCTTTTGAGTACAAAAGTGCCTACAAAAATATTATGGATCTGATTCAAGAAGGTAACATTGGCCTTATGAAGGCCGTCTCAAAATATGATCCTGCTAAAGGGGCCAAACTTTCTTATTACGCTAGTTGGTGGATCCGTTCTTATATTTTAAAATTTATCTTAGATAACTTTCGTTTGGTTAAGATTGGAACGACCCAGGAGCAGAAGAAGTTGTTTTATAATCTCATGCGAGAAAAACAGCGTTTGATGAGCAAGGGTATTACCCCTGATGTGAAACAGCTTTCCGCAAATCTAGGGGTTTCCGAAAAGGCCGTTATTGAAATGGATCAACGTCTCGGCACGGGGGGCCAGGAAATAAGTCTGGATAAGCCACTAGATAACGACGGAGGGCATCAAACTCTTAATGACCTTATAGGTGACCAAAGTATCGGCCCTGAGGGCCAGTTAGAAGAGTTACAAAACTTAGGAATTCTTAAACAGCATCTGGGAGAGTTTATCGGAACTCTTAAAGAGCGTGATCAAGAAATCTTTAAAAAACGATTACTTAGCGAAATCCCAGAAAGTCTTCAGAGTATCGCTGATCAGTACGGAGTTTCTCGTGAGCGAATCCGCCAAGTCGAGGAGCGGCTCATAGAGCAATTAAAGATTTACATGTCTGAGTTTCTTAGATAAAACACTCTCAAGTTCATAATTTAACGAGGAAATGGCCGCAATAACGACGGTCTAGACCTTGTACTAGGTTTCAAAAAAAGTTTGATACTTGGTCAAAGGAGACAAAATGGTTACAACTGAAAGAAGAGCAGAACTTGCAACGAAGTTCGGCAAAACAGCAACAAACACGGGATCAGTAGAAGTTCAAGTTGCACTTCTTACTGAGAGAATTAAAACTCTTACTCCACATTTTGAGAAAAATAAAAAAGATCACTCAGGAATGAGAGGTCTTATGAAGATGATCGGTCAACGCCGTTCTCTTCTTAAGTATTTGAGTGCAACTGATGAAGCTCGTTATACGAAGCTTATTGGCGAACTCGGCTTACGTAAGTAATAATAAAAGAAAGGGGCCTTTATTAGGCCCCTTTCTTTTTTCGCTGAGGAAATTGTCGAGGTCAGAGTATTTTAAGAGATAGAAAGCGGTTTAAATGAGTTCATTTCAACTGCTCTTTATCTCTCAAACTTTCGACTCACAAATACCTCAAAAAAATTAAGAACAAAAAGCAAGGCATCACTTATGTGCTTTGCGGATATTTTAGGAGACCTTATGCTGAATAATAAAAAAGAATTCAAGATGAATTACGGTGGTAAGGAAATCACCATAGAAACAGGCCGTTTGGCAAAACAAGCTGATGCAGCAGTTCTTGCCAGTTGCGAAGGAACTCAAGTTCTCGTGACTCTCACTTGTGCTAAAGACGTTAACGATGGACAAGATTTTTTTCCTCTCTTAGTTGATTATAAAGAAAAGTTTTATGCCGCTGGAAAATTTCTTGGTGGTTTCATGAAACGCGAAAGTCGCCCTTCAAACGCTGAAATCTTGATTATGCGTTTGATCGATCGTCCTCTTCGTCCACTTTTTCCTGAAGGCTTCATGAATGAGACAATTCTCATGATTCAAGTTTTCTCAATGGGAGCAGGGGATCCAGAAGTTCTAGCAGGTCTTGGAGCTGCTGCAGCTCTGGCCATTTCTGACGTTCCTTTCAGTGGTCCAATGGGCTACGCAAAAGTAGGAAAGATTGATGGCAAACTTGTTCTTAATCCAAATAAAGAACAATTCAAAACTTCAAGCCTTGAGCTTTTAGTTGCTGGTTCCAACGAAGCCGTTCTTATGGTTGAAGGTGAATCAAATGAGGTTTCAGAAACAGAAATGCTTGAGGCCATTGTTTTTGGTCACAACAATATCAAAGAATACTGTAAACTTTTGACTCAAATGACTAAAGAAGTGGGCGTTAAAAAACGTGACTTCACACCTGTTACTCCAAACGCGACCCTTATGCAGAAAGCGACTGAAGACTTTTCGGGAGAAGCTCGTAAAGCTCTGGCGAACAATCGTAAACAGGATAGAACTGTTGCTACCAATGATTTTCGTAAAAAAGTTAAAGAAGCTCTTAAAACATCTCCAGCTAAATACGGTCTTTCTGAAACTTCTGACTTCGGAAAAGAGGCCGCAAAAGTTACGGATGAAATTATGTACAAACTTATGCGTGCAGAAATCATCGACGAAGAAAAGCGTATCGCTGGCCGCGGTTTGAAAGTTGTTCGTGCCATTGAAACAGAAACCTCAGTTCTTTCTTCTGTTCACGGTTCGGCCCTTTTTACACGTGGTGAAACTCAAGTTCTTGCGGCCGTTACAATCGGTGGTAAAGAAGGTGAGCAGATGTATGATTCTATCCATGGTGTTGGATATGATAAATTCTACCTTCATTACTCTATGCCACCATTTTCTGTGGGTGAGGCAAAAGGTTATAGAGGAGTAGGCCGTCGTGAAATTGGTCACGGTAACTTAGCTGAAAGAGCTCTTAAAAAAGCTATGCCAGCTCAAGCTGATTTTCCTTATACTGTTCGTATTGCTTGTGAAGTTTTAGAATCAAACGGTTCATCTTCAATGGGTTCAGTGTGTTCGGGCTCAATGGGTCTTATGGATGCAGGGGTTCCTCTTAAAGGACCTGTTGCCGGGATCGCTATGGGGCTTATTAAAGAAGGCGAAAAATATAAAATTCTAACAGATATTCTTGGTGATGAAGATCACTTAGGGGATATGGACTTCAAATTAGCTGGTACTGCAAACGGCATTACAGCGATTCAAATGGATATGAAAATTGCTGGTATCTCTGAGCAGATCTTTCGTGAAGCTCTTGCCCAAGCTAAAGAAGCACGTCTTCATATCCTAGGGGAAATGGCGAAAACAATTTCTTCTCATCGCCAAGGCTTCAAAGCTGGCGTGCCACAAATTAAAATGTTTAAAATTGCACCGGATAAAATCGGCGCTCTTATCGGTCCTGGTGGAAAAAATATCAAGGCCCTTCAAGAAAACTTTAAAGTTACGATGGATGTTGCTGAAGATGGAACAGTTAAAGTTCTCGGCGTAGATGTTAAGAAAATTGATGAAGTCATCGGTCTAGCTGAGATGCAATTAAATGGTCCTAAAATTGGGGCCATTTATAAGGGTCTAGTTGTTACAATCAAAGAGTACGGAGCTTTTGTTGATATCGTTCCAGGTCTTGCTGGTCTTGTTCACGTTTCAGAAATTGCGAATGAGCGAGTTAATGATGTGAATGAGTATCTGACAGAAGGGGATACAGTAGACGTTAAAGTGATGGAAGTAGATCGTTTCGGAAAAATCAAACTTTCCATTCGAGAAGTCGCACCTGTTCCTAAGAAGGCGAAATAAAGATGGTTGAAGTTAAAATTAAAACGTTGGATCATTACGATGCAAGTTTTGAACTTCCCTTTTATGCAACTGATGGTGCCGCTGGTGCAGATGTTCGTGCATGCATTCCTGAGAAAAAGAATATTATTGTAAAACCTGGGGAACGTTTACTCGTTCCTACAGGTCTTAGCATGGAAATACCTTTGGGATATGAAGTGCAGGTACGACCTCGTTCAGGGCTCTCACTAAAATCACCTCTTATGATCGTCAACGCTCCTGGCACAATTGATTGTGATTACCGTGGAGAAGTGAACATTATAGTAGGTAATTTTGGGAAAGAAGATTATGTCATTGAGCATGGTCTACGAGTGGCCCAACTTGTAGTCGCTCCCGTAGTTCAGGCCAGATATGTGACGACAAAAACTTTAAATGAAACAGCTCGGGGCACTGGTGGATTTGGTTCCACTGGAACTCGTTAATAATCAAAGGATATTTTTATGGAGTTGAAAGTTCCTTATTCGTCTATTACAGATAAAAAACAGGGTTATGATTTAGCAAAAAAGCTTATCCCTGAAGTGATCTCGAAATTTAATGTGAGTGCAGAAGTTAAGAATGACGATGCAAACACAACCATGCTTGCGAAAGGCTCTGGCTTTGAAGCAAAAATTGAGTTTCGTGAGACGGAAGCTATTATTCATCTTGATTTAGGATTTTTACTTAAGCCGTTTAAAGGCAAAATTTTAGAAACCATTGAAAAGCAGATAAAAAAAGTTGTATGAGCGAATTTAAATGTACTTTATGGCCCTCAGGGGAAGTTTTAGACCTTAACACCGAAGAAAATCTTCTCATTCAATTGAAGAAGGCCGGAAAAAAAATAAAATCCAGTTGCGGAGGCTGTGCCACGTGTTCGGATTGTATGATTGTTGTTAAGTCTGGTGAAACAAACCTTACTCCACAAACTTTTGAAGAGCTTCGTCTTTTGGGCAACGTCTTTCACATCACAAAAGAAAGACTGTCGTGTCAGACGAAAATTATTGGAGATGTCACCCTTGATATTTCTGCTCACGAAAAAAATACCTTCACTGGAAAGGGTGAAAGACCTGTTCCAGTGCCAAAAAGCACCGCTACGATCCTCAAAAAGCGCGAAGATATCAAAAAATCGGCCAGAGAAAATGAGGAAAAAAATCGGGAAAAACCAACTGACACCTGGTATCGTCACTGGGAAAATACAGAAGACAAGGAAGTGGATAAGCCAAAAAAACTTGGTGGAAACAAACGTCCAAAACCTTTTAACTACAATGATGGTAACGATAAAGACGACGAGTAATTAAGGAGAAAGAACATGTCTCAAGCAGCTACTGCTGATTTAAATTCAGTGGACAACAAATTCCCCTCACAAATTAAATACATTGTGGGTAACGAGGCGTGTGAACGTTACAGTTACTATGGGATGAGATCAATCCTGACTGTATTTATGATTCAAGTTCTTCTTTTTCAAGAAGCTGAAGCGACATCAACGTATCATTTATTTGCGGCCGCATGTTATCTGTTCCCAGTGTTGGGAGCATTTATCTCTGATCGAGTATGGGGAAAATATAAAACGATCCTTATTCTTTCTTTAGTTTATTGTGCTGGTCACGCAGTTCTTTCTATTTGGGAAACAAAACTTGGTCTTTATGCCGGCCTTGGGCTTATTGCTCTTGGTTCAGGTGGGATTAAACCATGTGTATCTGCCCACGTAGGCGATCAGTTCAAAGCTAATCAACAACATCTTTTGAAAAAAGTGTATGAGTTATTCTATTTCATGATTAACTTCGGTTCTTTCTTTTCAACCATCGTGACCCCTTGGACACTTAAGCATTATGGCGCAAGCATTGCTTTTGGTATTCCAGGTGTACTTATGTTCATTGCTACATTTATCTTTTGGATGGGTAGAAAAGAATTCGTGCATGTTACACCTACCAAAGGGGATGGACATGGTTTTTTAAACATCTTGAGTTCTGCTTTTAGACATTCAAGTTCACGTGCCAAAGGAACTCCATTTTTGGATGGAGCTCTTAAAGAGCATAAACGTGAACAAATCGATGCCGCTAAAGCAGTTATCGATATAGCTAAACTTTTTGCTGCCATTTCGGTTTTCTGGGCCCTCTTTGATCAACATGGATCTTCGTGGGTCATTCAGGCCATGAATATGGATCCTCTTTTTATGGGTGTGCAATTTGAGCCTTCTCAGATTTCTGCATGGAACCCGATCATGGTTATGGGTCTTATACCTTTGTTCTCAATGGGTCTTTATCCCTTCCTTGATAAGGTCGGTATCAAAACAACTTCTATCCGTCGTATGACTTGGGGGATGTTTGTGGCCGCAGCTTCATTTGCCATCGTAGGCCTTCTACAAATGTGGATGGACACTGGTGTGAAGATCAATGTTATGTGGCAGTTCTTTCCTTACCTCGTTATTACGATGGCAGAAGTGATGATTTCAATCACTGGTCTTGAGTTTGCTTATACTCAGGCCCCACGTTCGATGAAATCAACCATCATGTCGATTTGGTTATTAACAGTATTTTTCGGTAACCTTATTACGGCCTACGTTTCAAAAGTTAACTTTTTTCCTGTTGCATCTACTGGGTACTTCATGTTCTTTGCTGCTCTTATGGGTCTTTTTGCTGTCATCTTTTGGTGGATGGGGAAAAACTATAAGATGAAGAACTACATGGAAAAATAGTTTCTAAATACAATGTGAAAGAATAAAAAAGGCCCGATTTAAATCGGGCCTTTTTTATTCTTCTTCGTAAACTTTTGGGAAAAGACTTTGTTCCCACCAACCGTTCGCCCCAGAAACTTGGGGAATCCATTCAGTGGAAATTGCTGCAAATGCTGCTGGAGAACGTTCCATTGGAATCATATCATCCCAATCAAGTCTATCATTAAAAGAATTATAACTATCAAAGTCGCCAAGAATTTCATCGTTACTCGGATTATCTTGTCGGGCAATAAAACCCGAAGAGATATCAGAGATCACCTCATAAGCTTCATTATTAGTACTTGTCGCAGGAATTCTATCCCAATCCCTAACCATCATACGTACACGTGCTTTGATGTCCATGGCCCTATCTAAACAATAAAAAGTATAAAAGGGATTCACTTCATAGTCTCTTCTACCTAGGAAAGGTTCGGCGGCCAATTTTTTAGATTGATATCCAGAAGCAAAGTCATTAGTCGACCAGGTCGCATCCGGTATCACTTTGGTTACACCATCCATTCTTAAATTGTGAGAATAAAAATCAAGTAGGGTTGGAGTAAAATCTCTTTTATAAGTCGAACTTCCGAATGGACCTGTATAACTGATGGGAAGATTAGTGCTATCACCGTAATCAATGTTTAAAGAGGCCAAGTTTCTTCTAAAATTAGCATAGTCAAAACTTGATTCAATGAGAGCATCTTGAAGTTTAGGAAGGGCAAATTCCTGAGTGAATACATTATTAGGAGTTGATTGAAAAATAACTGATCCCCTTAAGCTATTCGATAATCCAGGGATCAGTTTGATTGGCCCAGCGATACAGTTAACCGCTTTTCCTCCACAGTCGACTCTGGAGCTTGTTACGGTCTGACGAATGTTTGCAGGTGCTGAGGGCAGTGCTGAATCAATAAGCGAATAATCAATTGTGGAAATATTAATGATTCCGTTATCACAATTGGGAGCGCCATCTTGTAAGATTGAATAGTTAAATGTACAAAGATCAGCCTCTTCAACAACTGTTCTTGGAACTCTGGTAGCAATAGGAGTAAGTAAGTCGACATATTTATCAGTGTTACAAGCAACGTTTCCAGCTGCCCCTACGGATAGTGGCTGTATTGCAGCGAGATCAATGGTGCCCACATCAGCTTCTACAACCCCATCCCCACACGTGACAACAGCATAGTCAGAAGATGAATTACCTGGCATAAAGTTATAATAAGAAAATGGAGCGTAAGCAACATAGTCACAAGTATTTTGACTGGTTTCGATTTCAAAACTCAAACCATTAAAAAACATGGCCAGCTCTTCAGCTTCAAAAAAACAAGAGATGTCATACGTTGATGTGAAATCGCGAAAACGATCACTACTTAGAGCTGATGTTCCACCGACTTTACAGTCAGTACTGCCATTTCCAAGGCCCGTTTTATGAAGTTTGTAATTGAGCATAACATCTGATGAGTTTGAAATCTTAAAATAGTATTCAGTCGGAGGCACGATGACGACTGAACTGCTAGAATCTGAGCCTCCAGTGGTGCTTCCAGTTGTCGTGCCTGTACCTGTGGCGGCCGAAGCACTTTGAAGGTCTGGAGAAATCTCTTCGTTACAACTGGCCGCCAAAAGTGACATTGTTATAAAAAAGAGATGAGATTTAAAATGGGCTTTCATACTTATTCCTTAAGAAATCATGGTTTCTCCCATGGCTCATCGGTGATCTCAAAAAGAAGTTAATAGGGTGTGCTTTTTACTCCCTTTATTTTAGTGGTGAGTTAAAATAGAATAGAAAGATAGGATAAGACCTCGACTAGGAAACTCAGGTATGATGAGTAAAAATGTAGTATTGTTTTTCATTCTGGTTTTATCGGGTATAACGTCAGTGCTTGCCGCTCAAGAGGCCATCGTCTCCGCTGAGAAGGCCCTGATTTACGCTGATAAAAATATGACCAGTCCATTGGGATTTATCACACGTGGAAAACGCATTCGTATCGGGGAGATTCCACGGAACAGATCACAAGTTTATCCTGTCGTGATTTCCGGAAAAATTGCTTATATCCGCGCTCAGGATATCAGTACAGAAGAAATGGCCCTTCATGCAAATACTGTTTCAACAGATCGATTTCAGCGTCTGACCTATGAAGAAGAAGGTCGCAGTAGTGTTTCTCTTTCTTATATCAGCTATACCTCACAAATTCATATGGATCAGGTTAATGATGAACTGGCCGATAAAGATGTTGTCACATGGAGGGGAGCAGGGCTCAGAGGTGATGTGAAGGCCTGGGACCGCTGGGATTTCCAGATCCTTGTTAACTTTTTAAGAGTTAAAGAAAGTACGGAGAGTTTTAATGTTTTAGAAACGGGCCTTGGACTTTCTAATCGTGTTTTTGAGAAAAAAAGATTTTTAGCTAAATTAGAGGCACAGGCGCTAGTTATTCCATTTGCTAACTATGCCGTTAGTAGTGATTATCGTGTGAATGGTTATGGATTTTCTTTCGGAACAGGAATCAATCTCACTTATCATTTGAGTGATAATTGGGGAATAGAAGGTTATGGGGGTATTCATTATATAAAACTGATGGGATTCAGTGTTCCGTCACCCTTTAGCCAAATAGCCCCGACTTTTTTTGGACCCCGTCTTTCTTTAGGTGTTAACTACCGGTTCTAAGAACGAAGAGATAAGAGGGTGTTGAGTTTATCCAAATCGGCCCTACGTGAATGACGATCAACTAATATTTTTTTTCCTTCTTTAATTTCCATCCACAACATAAAGTACCCTTTATTTTGAAAACCTAGGCTTTCTTCAGTGCCTTTCATACGGGCCACATTAGGTGAGGTAAGATAGGACTCAATGTAAAATGAGTTTGTTTTAAATGTTTCGGAAAAAACTTTAAGGCCAAAAAGTCGATATTCGAGGGTCATTGTATGAGGTGTTTTGATGATCCTTTTTTCGTAGAAAAAAAAACTTAAAATAACAAGAGGGATGAGGGCGATAAAACCTAAAAGAGAATAACCCAAAATCGCATCAGTCCCATCACCCAGAGAAACGAGTTTAAGCACGGGTGCTCTTACGGCCGCAAACATAAAGGCCACAACAGCGATTGAACAGAAAGCATATAGCCAAAAAATATAGGGCAGACCGTATGTTTTTAGAGTGATGCTTTCATCATTTAAAACAACAAAATCAGTTTCATCAGTAGAAACGGGAAAGACGTATAATAGGCCCATAGTTTTCTCATCTGTTTATTTGTGATGAGGGGAGAATACATCTAAAATTTCCATTCGTGGATAGAGAAGTTTCATCCAGCCATTAAATACGACGCGCGAAGCATCTTTTTCTTTGAAATATAGATCGCGCAGGTGGTAAGAAAGCTCTTCAGACTCTACTGTGGGCACGAGATCTAATTTTTTCTCCATACGCATACATAACATTAGCCACTGATCTTTTAAGTTCTCAGGAGGCCTTAATGATTTTACTTTTTTATAAATCATAGAAAGTTCTCGGTTGTTTGTAATAAAAAGAAAATCCCAAAGACAGAGATAAAAACTAAAAATTTCTTTCCATACTGGATGGCCAGTAAGGTCTCGGGCAATCTGAAGCTCATGGTAGGCCCTGGCAAAATCGCCTTGATCAAAAGCACTTTGGGCAATTGAAGCACGTTTCCACGCTTTTTCAAATGATTTTGGTTCCGTGGCCTTTTTAATAATTATTGCTTCGCCATGTTTATCCAGGGAAAATTCAATAATAGCATCACTGCTGACTAAGGCAGCTGTGCCTTCTTTGATATGCAGTTTTCCATTGGTAAGATTCACATGAAAGGCCCCTACGGTGGAAAGAGTGGCGCATGGATGAAGCCATCTGCGGCCTTTCTGTTCTTCCACATCTGTCATAACATCTAAGATATGGCGAGAATCTTTTTTTGTGAGTTTTTCTTTAATTGAGTTTTGTCGGTCTTGGGAGAATTGCAAAAAAGATTCAAAACCTGTGAGTTCTTTTTGTAATGGAATGTTGGTAAAAATTAAGGGAGTGGTCTCATGGAGATTGTAGGTTTCAAAATTTAAATTTGGGCCATCAATATCTAAGGCCTGTGCTTCTCCAGACTTGTCTAAGAGTAAAAGACCCCATTTGGTAACAGAACTTTTCTTTTTTATTTCACGTCTGAAATCTTGATAATTGTTTGTTTCAAACAAAGCTTCAAAAGTAATTTGAAAAATACTCTGACCATCCCTATGATAGTGATGCCCTGGTTTGTGATGAAGTGAAAAACTCATCCCATTTCCATGAATAGCTTGAAAAAAGAGTGGGGCCAAACCTTCGCAGCTATAATTTAAGATGGCCGGTTTACCCTCACGTTGCCAGTAATAAAGTCTAGGGGCCTCATCAAATATTCCGACTAACGGAAAATCCAAAAGACGAGAATGTGTTATAGCGCCTTCTGTTAATTTAAAAACACTGGTGCACCCAGGAAGAAGGCCTTTAAGTTCAGGGTAAATTTGCCCATAATGAGCGGCCAATTCTAATAAAGATAAAAAACTCATATAACGGGAAGGTTCCACACCTAGCCCTTCAGCATAGGCCGCAATGACCTGATCAAAATATCCAGTTTCTTTTTTTTTCATAAGGGCACGAGCTCGGGACACAATGTCCTGGCCGTAACGAAGAAAAGAATTAGTAGAAAGAAGTTTTGTGACCCTGTCTTCCAGCTTTTTAAAGGCATCTTTTTCTTTGATACCCAGCTGATGGACGTGACTAAGAGTATCGCCGGCAAGAGAGATCAGTATTGTTTTCATATTAACCTACGTAGTATTGAACAAGATGTTTTAAGTTATTTGCAAAATCCAAATTAAACACTCGGTTCTCGAGATTTTCGAGCATGTGTTGTTTGCATCGAATATAAATTTTAAGTTTTCCTCTAGGATGGGCATCACTCATATTTTTTAATTGATAAAGTTTAGACAAAAATCTTACGTGTTGATGGTTCGTGAGCCTAAAAGACTCTTCACGTTTGACATGATTCCAAAGAGTCCACGGGTCATATCTTCCTAATAATAACGCTGCTAATGTTAAGTAGATAATGGTGTCAGATTCAAATCCATCACCAATGAGCACAAGATCATCCGGGATGCCTGTCATGAGAAGAATGTTCACGATTGTATTGAGTTTATAAAATCCCTGGGATTTTAAATCTTTTGTGTAAAGATCCCCCTCAAAAAATGAAAAGATGCTTCTGTAATCTTTCAAAAAAATATTACCTGTAAAAATCTGATGTTTATAAAGCCAATCACGGATAGCGTTTTCATAAAAATGTGGAGAGGCCGAAACGACAAAAGGTCTATATTCATCCTGAACAAGTTTTTTCACAAGATCTATGGAGCTATCAACAGCGGGAAAATAATGAATGGGATTTCTTAGGGAAAGAATGACTTCCTTCATGGTTGAATATCGGGTATCTACCAATGTTTTATCAAAATCGGTCACAAGAATTTTTTTAGGACGATAAATTTTTGTTGGGATAAAACTTCCGATCAAAAGCTCCAGACCTGGGTGAGAACGAGTTTCAAAAAGTTTGATTTTGGCCACTTTGTGTCCTTCAGTCTGAGGAATTTTAAAGTTAAAATTCCCAAAAACATCAGAATCAAAATAACGGATGGTACTTTCTTGATCCTCCTGAGTGAGACCCACAATTTTAAGCCTAAATTCATTGGATGAAAGTAGACCTAAACTCTGAATGGGTTTAGTGGGTACAAAGTCTTTAATGTTTTGATTAAGTTCAAATTTTCCGTGAGAAGAGTACGTCATTGAGGCACGGATATGAATATATTCGTCAGTTTCAATACCTGTAAAATGTACGAGTTTTGGCCGCCTCATGATGCTTATTGTAACCCGATACCAGTGCATTTATGAAGGATAAATAAGCTTGGCTCTCCCTCACTTTTTTGCCAGAATAAGAGTATGTTACAGATGACTCTTATCATTAAAGGCAAAGTTCAGAAAGTTGGCTTTCGTTATAGCGTCGTAGATTACGTTGTATCAAGCCAATTGCCCATTGTAGGTGTCGTACGAAATATGCCTGATGGTTCTGTCGAAGTCGTCGCACAAGGCGAATTGGAGGCCATTAAAGAACTTCATCGCTTCTGTACGAAGGGCCCACCAGGTGCTGAAGTTCGAGAAGTCACTCAAGATTTAATTCGTATTAATAAGGTCGGTTATTCTGAGTTTCTCATCACTGAATAACATTGGGCCTGTTAAGCGTGCTTGATGATGTATGTCATGACTCCATTCTCGTAAGAATTTTTTACTGATTTAGGATCTAGGAAGTTATTGGCCGATAGTCTGGTCGAAAAAGTTTCAACCTTATTAATCTTATTCACTGATCCATCTAAAGCATTGTTGGTATCAGTATAACGGCGATTAAAGTTAATATTGATATCCTTTTTATTCAAAGTCAGAAGAAGATCTTGTTTTGAATATTCAGGTACGCGGACCTTTACTTCCACACGATCTTCAAACTGAGTCATCTGAGGTTGAAGTTCTGTGAATTGATAAAAAGGGTCATCGGATTTTACGACAGCATTTTTAACTTGTTTGGCCAATTCAGTTTTTAGAGTGGCCACAACTTTTTGATTTAAATCATTTAGTCCTTTAAGATCGGTATTATTTTTATTTAAATGATTCAAATATTTTTTCTCAAAAAAAAGATCCTGATCTTTTAAACCTTTTCTGAAGTTTTCATCTCTTATTTCAAGTTGCTTGTTATGGTTGTCTACCATCTTGGTCATTTCAGATTGCTGGCGCAGGTTTGTAGAAAGTCGCTCTTTTTTCTGAAAGTTATCTTGTTCATATTTTAATTTTTCATACTTCGCCTCATCGGCATTAAAGCGGGTCGTAAAACCTTCTGTTTGATTCTGAATTCGGCCGCGATGAAAATCTTCATTCTGGAGTTTTAATTCAGTAAAGCTTTGATTGGCCGTCTGTAGGCTGTTCTGACCTTCAGAGTTGATCTTCTTGGCCTGATTATTAAATTGATCATTCATGTCATCAAGATGCATTTGATTTGTCATATGCATGCGTTCCCGATCATCACTTAGCTTTTGTTCATCCTGGGTCTTGGCATTAAAATGAGTTTCTTTAAGATCTTTGATTTCTTTGTCAGTCATCTTTTTTGAGATCTCAAGATTCTTTTTCATCTCTTCAAGGACTTTTTCCTTTTTTAGACCCTCATTGTTGAGCTGTGTTTTATGAACATATTGCACATCAACGATATCACTTTCTTGGGCCTTATTGAGTTCGGTCTTATATTTTTGGTGATTATTCACGAGATTTTTAACTTCACTGTCCTGACGACGTCTGATGCCATCAAGCTTCTGATTTCCGGCCCTTTCCGTATCCTTTATTGCTGTCACTGTTTAACCTCCTTATCATATGGATGTTCACAAGTCTGAAGGCCTCTGCCTGTGTAACCTGGACAAATCCAAGTGCGAAGTAAGTCCACACTCACTAAACTTCCTCCATGATATCTTTTGAACATTTGAGGGTTAAGTGTAGAAACAAGATACTGGGCCTGGGCCTTTGTGGCAGCGGCATAGGGATCGTTTGTTTTTACTAGGTACTGATATGCCCTGTATTCCGCAAAAGCGGAATGAAACGGAAATAAAATGAGTGAAGCAAAAATTGCTTTAAGCATCTTTAGTGCAGCTCCCTTAATCGGTCTAGGGCACGGTATTCAACCATCTTCATAAATGATAATACAAAATCTTTTCTTTCATCAACCTTGAGGGCCTGGATGGCCGTTTTTTTTCTTTCAATTGAATGGTGACATTCAATTTGTCTATATACCCTGTGAACTGTTTCAGCAGCACTAGAGAATGACATCTTTTTAAATTGTTGGGTATCAGAGAAGGATTCATGAATCCAGTCCTGATAAAAAAGAGGGAAATAGCCGGAGCTTCCTGCCTCAATCAATTGATCTAACCCACGCGCATCCTGCATCTTTCGCATATAACTCCTTTTTCTCTCTTCTATCTTAACTGGAGAGTGATAAGATGGTTGAGAGGGTAGCTTTTGCCAGGGGGAAAAGATGGACACTAAGGAAGAGTTTTTTGTACCGGATGAAGTGGCCGAGTGGATAGGACTAAAAAAGTCAGAATACCTTTCGACCCTCATTGAACTATCGATTCCAGGAGATTTTGGCTTTGAAGAATACCATCAATTCAACCATTTAGTTCCTGATACGATCCAAGATCCAGATAAATCTTTTGAAGATGAAGCAGATAGTTATGATCTTCGAACGTATGTTAAAAGTTACTCACGGCCGGTTTTGTTCCATCAGGTTGTCATAGGGATAATGTTGCCGGATTTAAAAAACAAAGCAGAAGTGTTAATTCCTGTTTTATGTTTTGTGTCTAAAAAAGATGAAATTGTAAAACGATTCAGCGTGGGTAAAGTCCTTTCAAGGCACACGCTAAATTGATTATTTTAATTGTTCGCAGTTAAGTGGGGATGCTTATTTTCACTTTTTTCCCTTTAAGGTCATCCTTTTATTTTATGCCCCATTTCATCCTCAAATGATTAAAGTCGTTTAGCCGACTTTAAACGAGGCACTCTATTTGTAGATGTCCTTGGGTATGAAGAAAAAACCTGATCAATTACAATCGATCCCTCCTTATTGCCCAAATTTTCGCT
>Ga0247843_1001383_pt1 | contig 49700 bp, 43 predicted proteins | sample LaCruzMarch2017__FD_192420 | JGI IMG/M metagenome (GOLD analysis project Ga0247843, IMG submission 192420) | Freshwater microbial communities from meromictic Lake La Cruz, Castile-La Mancha, Spain - LaCruzMarch2017_8m | ecosystem: Environmental > Aquatic > Freshwater > Lake | place: Spain...
CAAATATGCCCGGCAGTCCTCCTCGCTGGAGAACCAATCATGAAATTCCATCACCGTTTGCGGGTAATCCGCCATTCCTCAAAACGCTACCCATTGGGGTCAGGGGAATCAAGTGCATAGGCAGATATGAAAATCTACTGCACGATCACTCTTGCCTTGGTTTGGGCTATTTCCTCGCGAGCGACTATGTGCTGATGTTACTAGAAGCTCAGCCCTCGAGGACGCTATGCGTTAAGCCACCCTAATACGGAGGCGAGCACGCGAGCCTAGATTGAGGACAGAGCCGCGGTGAATTCAAAAAATGTGGTGGCGCCGGAAACGGTGCTAAGGCCCACGAATATCAGCATACAAACCGCCGGGAACCTAATCACCCCGCCCGCTCCTCCGCCTCCCACTTGCTTTCCCTTCCGGATGCTAAGGATGTTATGAAAAAACAATCCAGAAAACCGTTTTGCCTGTTGACAAAACCGCAGCCATATCAACGAAACAAGATCAGCGACCCGGCCCACGAGGGCTTTCGATTGCAACCTGGACGCGATGGCCGGGTTCGCTGCAGCGCATGGTTAGGCGACATTGGTTGGACTTGGGATGGGAGGCGGCTTCGATGTAACTCGCGAGGCCATTCGGCGCAGCGCAAGAGTGCCGATGAAAACACTGAGAGCGGCATTAGCGCCTGCCAGACCTGCGAGAAAGCTGGGCGGGGTCTTCGGCTTCATTCGCGGGCGGCCTGTAGGAAAAACGTCGGTCTGGATGAGCCCCACGACCATCGCTGTCGAGCATACTGCGGCAAGAGCCGAACAGATCCATCCAGTGCGCTTGGAAATCGAGCGTTTGGATTGCCTGAGTCCCCAGCCGCCCAGATAACCCACCACCGCTAAGGCCGCCAAGGGCATGCCGAGGAACCACACCGTGCCGGCAACGATGACAATGACGAGGATAGGACCGCCAAGCCACAACGCCCCCCCGTCTGACGGGTCGGCAGTAAAAAAGGGACTCACCAACATTTCGCTCATGTTGGTGACGTCCTCGAGAAAACTGTAGGTCCTCACAGTGGCCGCGAGTGAAATCAAGATCAGCAAGGATAGAATCGTAGTTCTCACTAGAGACGTTCGTTGTCGCCTAACAGTTTTATTGAACCACAGGTGGCGTTTGTTGGGAAAATGCCACCTGTGGTATAACTCCTACAAAGGCAACCCGAAAGTGTAGAACCCGGCGTTGGTGTTCCATGGTGCGATTTTGCACTCCGGAAACACCTGATCAAGAAAATTCGCGTTGTGTGTTTCGGTGAGGGGTTTACGCCAGATCTAACCCGCACGGCCCCGCTTCGTAGCAGACGTGCAGCGTGTGTTCCCGGTCGCCCCGGATCCTGCGCAGGAGCTTTTCCAGCGCGTGGAGGTCGTTGGTGATCGTCCCCGCCTGGCGCACCTCCCCGGTGCGCCCCCTTCGGCCACGGCCGCAATGATCGTTTCTTTGTGGACATCGAGCCCGATGTAGATTTTAGTTTTCTTCATATGGTGTGTTTGCATGTTCGCGTTTCACTTGTTGAATCAGAACGAGCCTCCGCCCAATACGGAGTCGTTCTTGCGGATAGGCCCTCACGGGCAGCCCGCGTCTTATGAACGGCAAACACACCACCCCTTTTCAAGGCCGCACTTGCCGCTCCAAAGCGGGTCCGCAGCCATAAAGTCTAGCCAGAAGAAATATCCTCGCTCGACATGACCGCACCAGCGAGTAAACTTTCCTCATGAAAGCTCTTTCTGATGTAACAAGAGATGCCTTGGAACTGCCTTCCGTCCAGAGGTTTACGCTTGCTCGCATCCTGCTGGATGTTTCCGAGATCGGATCCCCCGCTGATCCAAGCGTCGAGGAGGCATGGGATCAAGAGATCAGCAGGAGAATCGCTTCCATTCATGACGGTAGCGCAAAATACAAGAGCACCACAGAGGTATTCGCGGAACTCGACCGTCGTTTTCCGGGATGAAACTCCACATTCTTCAAGAAGCAGAAGAAGAATTCTCCGAGGCCATTCAGTATTACGAGGATATCACGACCGGACTTGGCATCCGTCTTAAAAACCAAGTTAAACAAGCAATTCATTGGATTGAGGCCAACTGTGAGTTGCCACGCATCCGGCCAAAAGGATACAGAAAGGTCAACTGCAAATCCTTTCCCTATTATATCGCCTATTTTGTCCGCAAAGATGAGATATTCATTGTGGCTATTGCGAACGGATACAAGCGTCCTGAGTATTGGATTAAGAGAAAAATATAATGCTAACGAGCCGATGGACCTAATCCCTATGCCTGCGGCACTTCTGTCATGCCTCCTGCTTTTTCTGCTTCGCGGGCAGGAGGAATGCCGAAAGCAAGCAGGGATAGGTCACTGGGGACGTTCGGCACAAAAATACACGCTCTCCAAACCAACCAACAGCAACAATGAAATACGCACAAATATTCCAATACAGACTATCACTGTCTCCTGAAGAGTATAAAGCCAGATGGCAAGAGCCTTACGCTAAGGATATTGCTAATGTTCCAGGTCTCATCCGAAAGACTTGGATGGCTGACTTTGATGCACGTGTGTTTGCCAGCGTCTACATTTGGCAAGACAAGGCATCGATGGATGCATTTATGACATCCCCTGCCAACGCCAAGGTTGCTGCCGAGCCATTTCTATCGGATCTGACAATCACCGCGATCCCAGTTCACGAAGAAGCTTCGTTGATTACCAGAGGTATCTGAACTCAAAAATATCTACTACAAACACACCTATGAAAAACGATCGAAACCCAGTTGGTTGGTTCGAAATCTATGTTGCTGACATGGAACGAGCCCAAGCGTTTTACGAAGCCATGCTTGATGTAAGATTGGAGGACTTGCCCTCCCCTGATGCTTCCATCCAGATGAAGGCATTCCCGATGAAAGCGCCTGATGAGTGTGGCGGCGAACTTCCGGGAGCTTGCGGCGCACTTGCCAAGATGGAAGGGGTCAGCCCTGGCGGCGGCGGAACTTTGGTTTACTTTTCGTGCATAGACTGCGCAGACGATGAGGCGCGAGCAACCAAGGCTGACGGCACAGTGCTTAAGCCAAAGTTCTCAATCGGAGAGTATGGCTTCATATCCTTGATTGCCGATACTGAAGGCAATTGCATCGGCCTTCACTCCATGCAATGAAAAATGCCGAACAGGCCAGTGCACCTAATCCCGTGCCTGCGGCACTTCTGGCATTTCGCCTGCGGAGCAGGCTCTGATGCCAGAAGCAAGCGGGATAGGTGACTGGGGACGATCGCAGAAGAAAATATCGCCGCTTGACATGTGTTGCGCCTGTGATACACTCCAGTCATGTCACAATCCGCAGTAGTCCATGCAAGAATCGACCAGGCGACAAAGGCCGCGACAGAGAAGGTGCTTGATGCCTTGGGGATAACTCCAACCGAGGCAATCAGGCTTTTTTATCGCCAGATCGCCATCAGAAAGTCCTTCCCACTGGAGTTGCGTGTGCCCAACAAGCTCACCGCCTCGGTGCTCGCCAAGAGCGACAAGAATCAGGACATCGAGCGGTTTAATTCAGCCGCTGAGCTTTACGCCTCATGGGACGAATGAAGCTCGCTCAAACAACGCAATTTAAGAAGGACATCAAGCGCATGCAGAAGCGAGGCAAAGACCTTGCAAAAATAAAAACTGTTATCGACATCCTCCTTGCAGAGGAACCGTTGCATCCAAAGAATCGTGATCACCAACTCGCGGGGAATTGGATCGGGCGACGCGACTGCCACATTGAGCCAGACTGGATTCTGATCTACAAACCTACGGAAGATGAGCTTCTTTTGGAAAGGACCGGGACTCACTCGGACCTCTTTTAAAGCAAAAATGAGAAAAGGCCGATGCACCTGCCTCCTCGTGTTCTACGCAGCATGAGTGAGGAACGTTTCAAGGAAAAAGCAGCTCTCCACTCAAGTGACGTCCCGACATTCCGTGTCGATAAACCGGCTTGTGAGCTGTGAAACAATGTTATGGACCCCACAAGAACCATTGCCGACTTGAAAGAGCTCCGCGCCCTGACCGCCGACCTGCGGGGCGCTCACCGGGAGGCGTTCACGCCCGGGTGGGGCACCGCAAGACAATTTCTCGAAGACAAGTTGTCGGACCTTCCTCTTGAGAGGCGCCGCGACGAGGCGGGAAATTTTTGGGCGACGCTACGCGGGCAATCACCCAAATGCCTCCTTATCGGAGGTCATTTGGATTCGGTCCCAAACGGGGGCTGGCTCGACGGTTCACTGAATACCCTCGCAGGACTCGAGATCCTGCGCCGGATTTCCAATGAGTTCAACGGGAGGCCGCCTGTGACTGTCCGCTTGGTGGATTGGGCTGATGAGGAAGGCACCCGGTTCGGAAAAAGCCTTTTTGGCTCCTCCGCCTGCGCGGGGATCCTCAACCTGGACGAGGTCCGGCACCTCACCGACCGGGAAGGGATTTCCCTTCCGGATGCCCTGCGCTCCGTCGGTCTGGATTTTGAGAAGGTTTTGGAATCCGGAAAAGAACTGGCCGATGCCGCCGCCTACATCGAGCTCCATATCGAACAGGGCCCCATCCTCTTGGACCTCGGCCTTCCCCTGGCGAGTGTTTCGGGAACGTGCGGAGTCGAGCGCCATGCGATCACATTCCACGGGCAGACCGCACACTCGGGCAGCACCCCCATGAACCGCCGGAAGGACGCTTTCCTTGCCGCCGCCAAGATGGCCCCGGAGATCTATCGCATCGCCGGGAGCCATGGCGGAGTCGCCACGATCGGATCCTGCACGACCGAGCCGGGTATCGTGACCAGCGTCGCAGAAACATGCCGGATCACTCTCGATCAACGGCATCTTGAGGCACAATCCCTCGCTGCGATGCTCGCCGATGTCCGCGCTGTGGCGGCCCGGTTTGCCACGGAAGGAGGGGTCGGGGTTTCCTGGGAGCGCCTCTGCCAGATCGATCCGGTCGCTTTTGACCGCCGCCTCCTCGACCTCTGCGACGAGGCCATTCTGGAAACCAGCGGCACCACCCACCGGATGCCATCGGGTCCGCTCCATGATGCCTCGGCGATCGCACGGGCTGGAATCCCCACGGTCATGTTGTTTGTCCAGAGCCTCCATGGCATCAGCCACAACGCCATCGAAGACACCAGAGAAGACCACATCGCCATGGCGATTCAAGCCCTCGACCGGCTTGCCTCAAAAGCCATGGAATCCCTGATTTGAAGCCCTGACGTATCGCGATCGCGACACACAGAAGATTAAATCGGGTGAATCCGCAGGAAAATGAAGCTGTCACTCGACAAGCGGGCGAAGCGGGTCATATTTTTGCGCGGCATGAACAGTGCATTGAACAACGTGGTCCGGGACATCCTCCGTTCGTATGAGGAAGTTGGAGGACTGAACAACACCGACGGGCACAATCTCCCGTCGAAGCGTGCGCTCGGGCAGATCTGCAGCCGCTTATTGCAGGTATTGTTTCCTGGATTCCATGATGATAAGCCTATCCATAAAAGCGAGTTAAACGACCTGACTGATGAGAGGATCCGGGAGTTGGCCACCGCATTGGAGGATCTGATTGCAAAGAGCCTTCAGGTGACGGACCCGACGTGCCCGAAAGCGAAAGCTCATGAGGTGCTGATGCGATTTCTCGGGGCGCTGCCGGGGGTGCGGGAGCTCCTGCGCACAGATATCGATGCAGCCTATGAGGGCGATCCGGCAGCACTGAGCAACGAGGAGATTATTCTCTCCTATCCATGCATTGAGGCCATTGCTATCCAGCGCCTTGCACATGTATTGTATCTGGAGAGCGTCCCGTTCATTCCGCGCATGATGACCGAATGGGCGCATGCGCGGACCGGAATCGACATCCATCCCGGTGCCCGGATTGGCGCCTATTTTTTTATCGACCATGGAACAGGCGTGGTGGTCGGGGAGACGTGCGTGATTGGGGCGCATGTGAAGCTTTACCACGGGGTCACACTGGGCGCCCGGAGTTTTGCGAAAGACGAGACCGGCCAAATCGTTAAGGGGGGAAAACGCCACCCGAATGTCGGCGAGCGGGTTACGATCTATCCGAATTCCACGATCCTGGGTGGCGAGACAACCATCGGGTCGGGGTCGACGATCGGCGCAAATGTCTTTCTCATGCACAGCGTGCCATCAGGTTCGCTGGTGGTCTATGAGGAGAAACAGTTGAAGGTCTTTGACAAATCCCAGCGCACCGAGGCAATTGAGCTCGAATGGTCTATCTAGATTACAACGCAACGACCCCGCTTTGCCCGGAGGCAAGGCAGGCGATGCTGCCGCTTCTGGACGGAGTTTACGGCAACCCGTCCTCGATCCATTCCGAGGGTCGCCGCGCTCGCGCGGTGGTGGACGATGCACGCGACCGCCTTGCTGCCGTGATGGGAGTGAAGGCTCACGAATTGATTTTTACCGGAGGAGGAACGGAGTCGTGCAATCTCGGAGTCATCGGGCTGGCCCGCGCCCATGCGCCGAAAGGCCGCCACATCATCACCTCCGCCATCGAACACCATGCGGTGCTCCATGCGTTTGAGTATCTGAAACATTTTGAAGGCTTCGATGTCGGGATTCTTCCGGTGGGAGGAAATGGAATCGCAAGCCCGGAAATCCTTGCTGCGATGATCCGTCCCGACACGACGCTGGTGAGCGTGATGCACGCCAACAACGAAACGGGGACCATTCAGCCGCTGCGGGAACTGTCGGAAATCTGCCGGGATCGAGGCGTCCTGCTCCACACGGATGCCGTGCAGACGTTCGGGAAGATTCCGGTAAGTCCTGCGGATCTTGGGGTGTCGGCGCTCTCCATTTCCTCTCACAAATTTTGCGGCCCGAAGGGTGTGGGGGCCTTGTTTCTGGCCGCGGGGGTTGCCCTGTCCCGCACCGCTCACGGGGGTGCCCAGGAAAACACACGGAGACCCGGCACCGAAAATGTGGAGGGCATCGCCGGCATGGCGGCAGCGGCTGAAGCCATTTCGTTCAACGGGTCCCCTCACCTCCTGCGCGAGCAACTCTGGGAGGGAATCCTCGATGCCTGCCCGGCAGCCGTGCGCAACGGAGATCCGGAGCGCTCGCTCGCCAACACTCTTAACGTCAGCTTTCCGGAGATGGACGGGGAGGCCTTGCTCATCGGACTCGATCTGGAGGGAGTTTGTGCATCGAGCGGGTCGGCCTGCATGGTCGGGTCGATCCAGCCGTCGCATGTCCTGCTCGCCATGGGCATCGCTCCCGCGACTGCCATGGCGACGGTCAGATTTTCCCTCGGGCGCGACACAACGGAAAGCGACATCCTCCACGCGATCGGCGCCGTGTGCAACGTCGTCGCGAACCAACTTCTGCCAGCCTGATGAAATACCAGCAGCTTCTCCTGAATTTCGGAAGGGCGGTGATGCGGAGGGTGCGGTCCTCACCGGACGATCTCCATGCGCCGCGTCGAAACTCGCGGCTGAGGTCGGACCCGCTCCTTCAGGATTTCGCCAACCAGCTCCTAGTGGCCGCCGGCTGCCGGGGGCTGGCGGTCTCGGTTTTTTGGAATCCCGCGCTGCGCACCACCGCTGGGATGGCAAGCTGGCGGGATCGCCGCATCATCCTCAACCCAAAGCTGGTTGAGGTATCGGCTGCAGAGGTCCAGCGCACGCTCCGCCATGAACTCGCGCATCTCCTGGCCCAGCACCGCTCGGGCCGCCGCCACATCGATGCTCACGGGCCCGAGTGGAGGCAGGCGTGCACGGATCTTGGCATTCCGAATGAAGCCCGCTGCCACGCCCTTCCGTTCAAGCGCCGCAAGGTCCAGCGGAAGCATTTCTACGCCTGCCCCGAATGCGCGACCGTGCTCGCCCGGGTGCTCCCGCTCCGCCGAAAAGTCGCCTGCGTGAAGTGCTGCCGGAAATTCAACGGCGGCGTCTATCAGGAACGCTTCCGGTTCAAACCCGTCGAGCCGCCCGTGGAGATCGCGGCGTAACCCTGTTCGCTTTGCAGAGGCAATGTGGCATCGGCGTCCCGCCGATGGGCACTCCGACATGGCCCGGACGGCCATGCCACGTCCGTGAACAGCATTGGCCCTGGTATCGTTGGAACGAAATCCGCCGGGCTAGTTGGCAGGGCGGTTTCGCGAGTCGATCAGGTTGATCCCCTCCTGCTTCGGATCGAAATTCAGCACAAGCATTTCGGGGAGAGACAGCGACTCGACCTCCTTAAGCTCGTCCGCGCTGCTCTTCATGAACGCGGCCAGTTCGGTCTGGAGGCTGAGGGTTTTGTGGGTGTTCCGGGCGGCAATGATCGAGAAGCCGATCCGCTTGTTCGCCAGCTGAAGCTTTTTCCGCTGGGCCTCGAGCTTGAGGATTGTCCAGCGCGCCCCCTCGATGGTCTCCTCGCAGGTCTTGATGTTCAGGCCAAGCGCGGCGGCTCCCTGGGCGTTGTCCAGCGCCTCGTCGGTGAGAAGCGCATCCTTGGCCTCGCGGATGGTTTTTTCTGCCTCCGCGATGATGCTCCTTGCATAGGGGATGTGGACCGCATCGATTTTTTCCATATAGTTTTTCTGGATCTTGTCGAGGGCCATCAAAAGGACGGTGTAGGTGGCGTAATACTTCCTCGCCAGATTTTTGTCCGGCTGGGCGAGCACCATGAGCTCAAGCTCTTTGGTAATGACCTGTATGCTGCGGAAACTCTGTGCCAGACCGATGATGTCGTTCCGATCCGGCGAGGAGCACAGATTTTTGACATTCTTTGCGTCTATCGGAAAGCCCTGGGCCTGCAGGGACTGGGCGATACGCTCCGCAAGCTCGTTGTTCTCCGCGGTCGCGATCTGGATCTTCCTGTTTGCTTCGGTGGTGGAAGTCATGCTTCCGGCCTGGGATTTGGCGATTGCCTCCGCAGCATCCGGATTGGAGGATTTCATCGAGGCGAGATCCTCGGTGGAGACCTTGGAGAGCTCCTCGTTGCTTGCGATCTGCTTGCGCGACACGTTGATGATCTCGTCGTTTTCCCGGTAGGTCTTGATCAGCGAGTAAAGCTCCGTGCTTCCGAGTTCCACGGCCAACGTCTCCAGCATCTGGGAAATGGTGTTTTCATTGGTGAGGCGGTCCTCCCGGAGAAGCGAGCGTTCGGGAAGGATGGAGTTGCGGTCGAGACGGTCCGCGACATCCTGCGCCAGTTTGATCTTTTCAGGGTTCGCGAGAACCTTTGAGGGTGGGTCGGGCAGCAACTCCACAGAAGTCCCGTTCGGTTTTGTCACGAGCACCTTCTGGTGGGCCAGGGCGGGTGCCTCCCACTTCCAGTTGGTGAAATGGGCCAGGATCCCTGATTGCACCAGGGCAAACCCCACCCCTGCCGTCAGGATCAAGAGGATGACGGCGGCAGCGAGGGTGGATCCGTGCTTGCCCCGGCTCATGAGATTATTCGAGCGCCTTGTGCGATCCGTCGCAGAATGGCGCGCCTGCGGTTCGCTTGCACTGGCAGAGCCAGGCCGGACCGTCTTTTTCGGCTGTGAATTTTACCGGAGCAAACCCTGTCCCCTTGTGGGCACCGTCACAAAACGGCTGGGAGGAGGATTGTCCACAACTGCAATACCAGTAGTCTTTTCCGGCTTCGAGTTCGACCTTGGCGGGGGATTTTGCTGCGACGTGTGCTTCCATCGGATCATTATGATCGATTTTCCGCGGAAAACAAAATCAAAAACCCTCCTCGCGAGGGGAGGAATGGATTTTTCGGGTTGCCACCACTGGCAATGTGCCGTTTCCCCGATCCCGGTTTCAAGGTTTTCTGTAGAATCTCAGCGCCTCGATCGGTCCACCGTAATCCCGGAGTGCATATACGCCCCGCGCACCGGCGGATCCCGGATCGCGGACCAGATAATCGAATCCCCGCTTGCCAGCGATCACCATGAAATGCGTCGTGCCGCCCGGATAGCGAAGACGGATGATCACCGGGTTGCCGCGAAGGAGGTTCGAATCAATGAGAAAAAATGACGGGGCGTCCTCGTAGTGGGGGAGAAGCCTCAACCCCGGGGACGCCTCGGCGGCAATTTCCCAGTAGAGCCAGCCCTGCGGAGTGTATCCGCCGGTGCGGGATTGCAGGAAAGCGTTGAGCCTCCCCGGGTCTGTATCCGTTCCGTAACCCGCAAGAACCATCGCCGCAGAAGCGACGGCACATCCGACGGATGCGAGCGAATCCCCTGTCGGACCAAGCAGATCCCCACCCCATGCGGGGTCGGACTGAAGGAAGTGCGGGCCGGGAATGAGAATTTCGCCGGGAATGAAGAGCCCGCCCGATGGCGGCAGCGGACGCTTTTCCATCCAGCCGGAAACCCAGACGGCCACCACGAGGAGGATCAGGATGGCAAAGATGGGAAAAATGCGTCTTGCGAACATGGGAAATCGAACGTTGCTTTGCGGGATGGTGAAACGATTGCTGATTTTTCTGCAGGCCTTCACGCTCGCCCTGCAGGCCGCGGATTTCAATGATGTTGTTCTGCGCGCAACCGCCGCCATGCCCTCCGGGGGCGGGTATTCCGTGTCGACTGCCGCGCATGAGGCTCTGTCATCGTCAGCCCGATTCGAGCCTGCAGGCCTGCGGATCCTCGCCAGCCAGGCCGTGCCGAGCTACTGCTCGGGCGCCACGTATCTCGTGTTTTTAAAGACGCTCGGAGAGCTCCAAAAGCGTGGAGCCATCCGACTCGACCGGTCTGCCTGGATCAGGTTGCTTCCAGGAAAGCTTGCCGACGGGCAAGGGGTCTGGGGACGCTGGAATGCCAACGGACCCGGAACCCCAAGGCTTTTTTACGAACTCGGGCTCGGCAGAAACTTTACCGGATTCCACGAAGCCAGACCGGGCGATTTTATGAAAATCTTCTGGACCGATGAGGTCGGGTCCAGCGAGCGCGGGCATTCGGTGGTTTTTCTAGGGCTGGAAAACCGTGACGGCACCGAGTGGGTGAGATTCTGGTCCAGCAACAAGCCGGACGGCTACGGGGAAAAATCCGTGCCGGGGACGAAAATCGCCCGGGCGATCTTCTCGCGCCTTGAAAATCCGGAGAAGATTGCGGAAGCCTCCGGGCTTCCCGACAAGGATCCCTACCTGGCCGGGCTCCTTTCGAAAAGGTCCAGCTTCGCGGAAGCCGCGCGGATGAGCGGAATCCGGTGACGGAAATCACGTTTCCTGCAGACGGGAATGATTCTTGCTGGTCAAATCCTCTGCATGTGTTAGGAGCAACTACCCCCGCCGTGCGGGCGAACGAAATAAAATTATGAGCGACATGAAAAAATTCCGGGCCGGAGTCCTCTTCGGCGAAGAGGTGAAGGAAGTTCTCGACTATGCGAAGGCGAACGAGTTTGCGCTTCCGGCGGTGAACTGCATCGGCTCGCACTCGATCAACGCTGCGCTTGCTGCCGGACGCGAAGTCAACTCCCCGATGATGATCCAGCTCTCAAACGGGGGCGCCCAGTTCTTCATCGGAAAAGGCATCAGCAAAGAAAATCAGCTCGGCCCGATCCTCGGCGGAATCGCCGGGGCACACTATGTGGATGCCTCCGCGAAGGCCTACGGCGTTCCCGTGGTTTTGAACACCGACCATTGCGCGAAGAAGCTCCTGCCCTGGGTCGATGGAATGCTCGCAGCCGGCGAGGAGCTTTTTGCCAAAACCGGAAAGCCGCTCTACAGCTCGCACATGCTCGACCTCTCGGAGGAGCCGCTTGAGGAAAACATCGCAACCTGCGCCAGGTATCTCGAAAGGATGTCCAAGATGGGGATGACACTGGAAATCGAGCTCGGCGTCACCGGCGGTGAAGAGGACGGTGTGGATAATTCCGGAGTGGACGAGTCCAGGCTCTACACCCAGCCCCACGAGGTGGCACATGCCTACGAAGTGCTCAGTAAAATCAGCCCGAACTTCACGATCGCGGCGGCCTTCGGAAACGTCCATGGCGTCTACAAGCCGGGCAATGTGAAGCTGAAGCCCTCGATCCTGAAAAATTCGCAGGATTTCATCGCCGAAAAATTCGGGACCGGGCCGAAGCCGGTGAACTTCGTTTTCCACGGCGGATCCGGATCAAGCCGCGAGGAAATCCGCGAGGCACTCAGCTACGGGGCCGTGAAGATGAATCTCGACACCGACCTCCAGTGGGCATTCTGGGACGGCGTGCGCGCCTACGAGGCCAAGAACCACGATTTCCTGCAGGGACAGATCGGGAACCCGTCCGGCCCCGACTCGCCGAACAAAAAATACTACGACCCGCGGATCTGGCTCGGGGCCGCTGAGAGCGCGTTCACCAAGCGCCTGATCACCTCCTTCGAAGATCTCAACTGCATCGGACGCAACGCCGCCTCCTGATAAAAGGCCGGGCCGTGGCAACACGGCCCCTTTTTAGCGACGAAACGAGCTGGCCGGATTCAGCCGTCTCCAGACTCGACAAAGGCCAGCGCCTTTTCGTAGCTCTGCCGCTCGAGGAAGTGAAGGAGCCGTGCGTCCGTATCGGCCGGGAGCAATGCCCGCCGGGCCTCAAGTTGCCGGTGGGCTGACTTGAGTGCCTCGAGATGTGCCGCAGGGTTGCGGTCGCGAAAGGCGTGGTCCGCAACGATGGAAAGACGATTGCGGAGCGCCTCCTCAAGTTCCGGGTGCTTCATGCCGGCCCGGTTTCTCCGGTGGCAGCCGGTTCTTCCCGGGCTTCCGGGGGCGGCTCATCCATCGCCGCAGGCTCTTCAAGGAAATCAGAAGGGGCCTCTTCCGCGGGTTGTCTTTCGCTGGCGAGCCGTCTGGACTTTCCGAACGAGTCGGCGATCGATCTCTCCGGATGTTCGGCATCCGCCTTCCCGCTGAACTTCACGCTCACGAGCTTGCTGACCCCGTGTTCCTCCATGGTGACGCCATAGAGCATGTCTGCACGGCTGATCGTCCGCTTGTTGTGGGTGATGACAACGAACTGGCTCTGGGCGACGAAGAGGTCGAGGATCTTCACGAACCGGCTGATATTTGATTCGTCGAGCGGGGCGTCCATCTCATCCAGCACGCAGAACGGGCTGGGTTTCACCATGTAGATCGCAAAGAGCAGGGATACGGCGGTCATCGTGCGCTCGCCGCCGGAAAGCAGGCTCACGCTCTGGAGCTGTTTGCCCGGCGGCTTGGCAATGATCTCGATTCCGGATTCCAGCGGGTCGCTGGCGTCCACGAGCAGGAGGTTTGCATGGCCGCCTCCAAAAAGCTCGGTGAACATCTCCTGGAAATTGACGCGGATCTTCTCGAAAGTTTCCGCGAAGAGTTCCTTCGTCGTGCGGTTGATCTTCGAGATGACCTCCAGAAGTTCGGCCTTGGAGTTCACCAGATCGGCATTTTGCTTCTCCAGGAAGACATAGCGTTGTTCAAGCTCGTCGAACTCCTGGATGGCCTCGACGTTTACCGGCCCCATGGATTCGATCCGCTCGGTGAGTTCCGCGACAATTTCCTCGATGCGATCCCAGGGGATCCCCTCCCCGGCTGCTGCGGCCTCCTGCTCAGAAGCCACGGGGTTTTCAACCGGCACCACATCCTGCGGAATCGCTTCGCCGGTCTCCTGATCCGCCTTGCGCTTGTTCCGGTCGCGGTATGAGACGAGAAGGGCGTAGGTGTCCGGCTCGAAGCCCTCGAGGTCGAGCTGGTAGCGGTGGGAGACATGGTTCCGGATATTTTCCATCCGCATCTCGGTCTGGGCCGCCTTGACCTCGATCCGGCCGCGCTCCTCCTGGATGCGGACGAGCTGCTGTCGGGCGGACCGGAGCGCTGCCTCGACAACATCGGCTTCCGAGTGAACCCCGGACCGCGCAGCCCCGAGGGTTTCCACCTTCCCCTCCTCATCGGCAAGCGACTGCTGCCACTCGGAAATCGAAACCTGGAGCGAGGAATTCTCCGCGTCGAGCGACTCGATGCGCGACTCGTAGTTGCGGATATCGGTGCGCCGGGCATCGAGAATCTCGGAAAGCTCGGTGAGGCGTGCGCTCATGGGCCCGCGCTGGCGGTGCAGGTTTTCCTGCTGTTGGCGCTCCGTGGCCACCCGCACCCGGATCTCGTTGAGTGCGTCCAGCGCCGAGCTCTCACGCTCGCGGGAGATCTGCACGCGCACCTCCGCCTCGCCGCGCGCGGAGCGGAAACCGTCGAGCTCGGACGTGGCGACAGCGATGGTCGATTCCAGCTCGCCGAGATGGGCGAGGCTCGCCCGCAGGGATTCCTCAATGGAGACGGTTTCGCGGACGAATGAGGCCCGCTTCGCCTCGGCATCAGCAAGCTGTCGCTCGGTGTGACGCCGCTCGTTCTCCAATGAGGCGGACTCCAGCTGGACGTTCTGCACCGCCTCGCGGGCATATTTGAGCCGGTCGGCTGCCGCATCGAGCGCCTCTCCCGCGCGGGCCCGCTCTGCGGCCAGTGAATCAAGTCTCGCCGTGGCGGCTGCAAGCTCGACGTCGAGCTGCGCGATCTGGGCCTTGCGCTGAAGGGTCGAGTGGCCGGGATTCTCCCCGGCCTGCCCGCCCTGAACGATGCCCTCATTGGAAATAAACTCTCCACCAAGCGTGGCAAAGGCGAAGCCGGGCGACTGCGGGCGCAGGCGGAACGCCGTCTCCAGATTCTCCACGACGAGCACGCCGGAGAGAAGGTGGCGCGCGAGATCCGCGGCATCACCGGAGCCGCCCACGCACTCGGAGGCACGCCCGGTCACGCCGAAGGGAAGATCCCGGGTTGGGTGCCCGGCACGGTTGATCCAATCCGAGGGTATCACCGCTGCACGCCCGAGCTTGTTGCGGGAAAGAGTCAGAAGCGCAGACTCCGCAACGCCCGGATCCTTGAAAACGATGACTTGAAGCGCAGAGCCGAGGGCCGCCTCGACGGCGGGGATGAACTTCGGATCGACCTGGATGTTCTGTGCCAGGGCACCCTGAATCGCCGGGCTGAAAAACGAGGGATTGTCGAGCCCCCGAAGGACCGCCTGTGTTCCTTCATCGAACCCCTCTCCCTGGTCCTGAAGCTGGCGGAGAACTTCGAGCCGCGATTCGATCCCTGTGGCCTCCTTTCCAGCGACCGTGAGAACGGCCTCCGTGCTTTGCCGGGTCTGCTGGGCCGCATCATGCGCTGAACCCGCTTCCGCAGCTTCGACCTGGGCGTGCTCGATCGCCAGTCGCGAGGCCTCGAAGCGGCGGGTCAAATCCGAAAGAGCAGCGCTGAGTTCACCGGCAACCCGGGTGGCGGTCTCCGATTCCCCCTGCAACAAACGAAGCCGGGTCTCGCCCGATTCCCGGCGGCCCGCAGCGGTGGAAATGTCTCCTCGCAACGACCCCATGCGGGCTTCGAGGCGGGAAATCCCGGCTCCGGCCTCCTGGATCTCGCGCTCGACTGCACCGCGATCCTCGCGGGCTGCACGGACTTTCTCAGTGTGCTCGTTGAGCGATTGCTCGTGGCTGCGGAGGGTCTCGATCATCTGGCCAAGAAGCGAGTCGGTCTGCTCAATCTGCTCCTGCTGAGAACGGATTTTTTCCTCCGCCTGCGCGATGTCCGAGCGGTGGCGCTCGATCAGCGCGGCGGACTCCTCGCAGCGTTCCTTGTTCGTCTGGATCCGGCTCTCGCCGGAAAAAATCCTGTTGCGGACCGTCTGGAGCCCGTCGCGGGCGGCGGAGATCTGCCGGTCGAGCTCGTCGATCCTCTGGCGGAATCCGGCCAGCTCGTTTTCCTGGCGGGAGATTTCCTCGTCGTGGATCGCACGCGCATCCTCGCCCTGGGTGAGCAGGATCTTGAGCGACTCCTGTTCGTCCGAAAGCACCCGGTAGTTCCGATGGGAGAGATGCGTATCGAACGTCCGCAAATCCTGCATCAACGCCTGATACCGGCGCGCTTTGCCGGCCTGTCGCTGAAGCGAACCGATCTGCCGCTTGACCTCCTTGATGATGTCCTGCACGCGGACGAGATTTGCCTCCGTGTATTCGAGCTTCCGGAGGGCCTCCTTTTTCTGGGCCTTGTATTTTGTGATGCCTGCAGCTTCCTCAAAAATCGCGCGGCGGTCCTCCGGCCGGCTGCTCAGGATCTGGTCGATCTTCCCCTGCTCCATGATTGAGTAGGCGCTGCGTCCCACCCCGGTATCCATGAAGAGCTGGTGGATATCCTTCAACCTGCATGGGGTCTTGTTAAGGAAATACTCGCTCTTGCCGTCGCGATAGACGCGCCGGGTGATCCGGACCTCGTTCCACTCGACGCCGAGCTCCTTTTCGCATTCCGCGAATGTCATCGAGACCTCGGCCATCCCCAGAGCCGGACGGCTGTCCGTTCCGCTGAAAATCACGTCCGCCATCTCCCCGCCCCGCAATGCCTTAGCCGACTGCTCCCCAAGAACCCACCGGATCGAGTCCAATACATTCGACTTTCCGCAACCATTCGGGCCGACGATCGCCGTCACCCCACGGTGAAATGTCAAAATCGTTTTCGGCGCGAACGATTTAAAGCCGATGATTTCCAAAGATTGCAGATACATGGGAGCGTCGTTAAGGTGTGGTCAAGAAATCGTAAATTGCCGGGAGGGGGAGGCAAGAGAAAGTACTATATAACGGGAGGTTTTTTCTCAAGACCACAATATATAGCGTTTTCCAGATCTCTGCACCATTTGATGTCTCTCCCCGTTTACTGAAACTCCATGGCGAGCCACATTGGATCCGAAAGCGTCCTTGGGAGAGCAACCTGCCCCCCCACCGGAAGGATGGAGGTTCTTCTTTGGCTTTACCCGGATTTTGATCTCCCCCTCTGCCTTCACTCGGCTAGTTCTGCCTGCAATTTTGCAATGCGCCTGTTGTTTTCATCGATTTCCCTGAGGAGCGCCCGTTTTCCCGAGGTGTCTGATCGAGCGGTCAGTTTTTTTTCAGATCGCGATTGGATGCTTCGTAAAAGCTGATCCATTTTTGCCTGCTTTTTTTTTGAACCAGCCGACGACGAAACCCTTTGCTCCTGTGTTTTATCAGGCGGTGCAGGCTGAGGTGTTGATGAAGAAATCTGCCGGGCTGGAGGCTCTTCCAAGGACAACTCTGGAGATTTTCCACAACCAACCAAAAGGCAAAGGCCTATTGGAAACAGCCGCCGGTATTGGAAGAAATGACACATCAGAGATTTGACAAATCTGTCTGACGGGGAAAACCGTCAACGCTATTCCAGTGAAAGCCTGGTCGAAGGAGTGCGCTTCATGATGAATGTCATGGAACGAATCCCGCCCCTCAACATTATGTCCGCAACCTCACTTTCTGATGACAGGCTACAAGCCGCCGTGTTTCCAGATCGAAAAGACGAGGCGGAGGCACATATAGGATCCAAAGAGAAGGCCAAGGGCACCCGGAACGCTGACGTGGCTGATGTGGGGCGGAACCGCTGCCAAGAGCACGATGCTGGAGCAGATGAGGACGGCGGCCGTAAGGATCGCGTTGGTGAGCCGGTTGGCAATGGAATCGAGCGTGGTCCGCAGGGGCTCAAATCCCTTGGGATCGATCTTGTGCTCGAGCGGGATGCTGAGCTTTCCGCGCCGGATGCTCTGGTAGAGCTGGCGGAAGTCGCCGGGTGCGTCGCGAAGAAAGTCGAGCATCTCCACGGCGACTCCTTTGAGAATCCCCCCCACCCTTCCGGCTCCGAATTTTCCAAGCAGGACGCGGGAGGCATAGGGCTCGCCGAGCTGGATGAAGTTGAGTGCGGGGTCGAGAGAGCGCCCGATCGCCTCCACCTGGGCGAGCGCCTTGATGCCGAGGTAGAAGGCCGGCTTCATTCGCAGATGGTTGTCTCGAAGCAGGTCGAGAAGGTCGTTGAGAACGGCCCCGAGGCTGATGTCGCGCAGCGGGCGGTTGAGATTGGATTCGGCGAACTTCTCGACCTCAGCCTGGAGGAGCATCTGGTCTTTCGCGATCCCCTCCTCGGACAAATCCAAAATCGATCGTGTCGTCTGCGTGTGATTTTTCTCCGCAAGGCCGCTGACAAGGAGGGCGATGCTCTCGCGCATCTGCGGGGTGAACTTGCCCATCATCCCGTAATCGTAAAGAACGATCCTGGCGTCCGGCAGGATGGTCATGTTCCCGGGATGAGGGTCCCCGTGAAAAAATCCGTGGGTGAAGATCTGCTCGTAAATGAGTCCGGTCATCGTGACGGCAAGCTCCCCGGGATCGATCCCCTCCGATTCGAGGGCCGCCGTGTCGGTGATTGCCGAGCCCGTCAGGTAGTCCATCGTCAGCACCCGGGCATTCGAGCGGTCCCGGTAAATTGCCGGAATGCGGATGGAGGTATTCCCCTCGAATTGTTCCGCGAAGCGCTCGGCGTTGGAGGCCTCGTTTTCAAAGTCGAGCTCGCGCTGCAACGTTTCGGTGAACTCCTCGACGACGCCTGTGGGGTTGAGGCCGGCAGACTCCGGGACGTGCTTCTCGACGAATTTGGCGAGGTCGTGAAGGATCGCGACATCAAGAGAAATGGTTTTTTCGATGTCCGGGCGCTGGACTTTCACAGCCACGGCAGTGCCATCCGGGAGCGCCGCCTTGTGAACCTGAGCGATGCTCGCGCTGCCGATCGGTTTATCCCCGAAGTGCGAAAAGAGGCGGCCCATGGGCTGCCCGAGCTCCCGCTCGATGATCTTCCTGGCCTCGGAAGCCGGGAAGGGAGGAACGCCGGACTGGAGCTTCGTGAGCTCGATGAAATAGTCGTCGGTGATCAAATCCCTCCGGCTGCTGAGGATCTGGCCGAACTTGATAAACGTCGGGCCGAGTTCCTCGAGCGCGAGGCGGAGGCGCACCGGGAGCGGCTTGGAAAGGATCTCGTCATCCGGGTGCTTGCGGATCGTCGCGTCCTCGATCCGGAGAACGTGCTGGAGCGCCACCAGGCGCAGCACGTCCGCAAAGCCATACTTGAAAAGGATGGAAAGGATCTCCCGGTATCGCGGCAGGTGGGTGTAGAGGTCCATCGCGGACCGGAGGGTGTCGAAAATCACAGGAGCCATCCTAATCTCCCTGGATGGCCGGGCAAAGCACGGAATTCCTGAAGAACGGGCCGGAGCGGGCGCGAATCAGACTCCCCGCATCCTGGCGATTGATTCGCTGGCTTTCTTAAGGACCGCAGCCATCTCGGTTCTCCGGATCGGCTTGCTCAAATAGTCGTTCATCCCGGCCTCGATGCACCTCTGCCTGTCGCCTGTCATGGCGTCTGCCGTGAGAGCGATGATGTAGGTCTGGGGCACATCGGGATGGCTGGACTCATATTTCCTCAGCATCGCGGCCGCCTCCAAGCCATCCATTACCGGCATCTGAAGGTCCATGAAGATGATGTCGTATGGCTGCTTCTCATGGCGCAGGATGCCGACCTGGCCATTTTCTTCCGTATCACTCGAAAAACCGAGCGACGTGAGCATCCGCTGGGCGAGCATGCTGTTGACAGGATTGTCCTCGACGATAAGAACCCGGAGGCTCTGCTTGCGACCCCCGTCGAACTCGCTTTCGAGAGCCGCACCGGGAGCCGCGGGAGCCTCGTCCATTACAGGCAGGGCGACAAGCGGCAATTCCACGGCAAAAACACTTCCCGACGACGAGGATTTTTTCAGGAATACGTCCCCTCCCAGCAGCTCGGAGAGGCGCTTGCAAATGGCTAGCCCCAGCCCGGTGCCGCCGAAACGCCTCGTCGTGGAAGAATCCGCCTGGGAAAACGGTTTGAAAAGTCTGCTGACCCGGTCGGGAGGAATGCCGATTCCCGAATCGGACACCTCGATCAGAAGTGGAAAACGGCCGTCATTGGTATCCTTGTCTCCGCTTTTGGCCGTAATCACCACCTCGCCTGCGGGTGTGAATTTGACGGCATTGCCGATCAGGTTCAGCAGGATCTGCCGCAGCCTGCCCGGATCTGTGCACAGCGCTCTCGGGACGTCGGGATCGACGGCCACCCGGAGCGAGACCCCTTTTGACTGAGCTGTCGCCCGGTAAAGGTCGGCCACAGCGCGCAGGCAGCTGCGGATCTCGACCGCCGAGGGCTGGATCGGCATTTTCCCTGACTCGATCCGGGAAAAATCTAAAATGTCGTTGAGGAGCATGAGAAGGGCGTCCCCGCTGTGCCGGATCATATCGACATGTTCCCGCTGTCCGTCATCAAGCGGCGTCTCGTTGAGGAGATCCGCAAAACCCAGCACGCTGTTGAGGGGGGTTCGTATCTCGTGGCTCATGACGGCCAGAAATTCGCTCTTGGCGCGGTCTGCGGCCTGGGCAGCCTCCTTTTCGCGAATCAACTCCTTCTCAACGGACTTCCTCACAGTGATGTCCAGTCCGGCCCCGCGGTATCCTGTCACCTGCCCGGTGATATTGTTGACGGGAACCCCGTTGACGCTGAGCCAGATGACTTTCCCATCGCCGCGAAGCATCCGGTGTTCGAAATCGCGGAAGCTCAGCTGCTTCGTTGTAATCTCAAGGGATTTCGTGCGGACCTCCTCGACGTCGTCCGCTGGAACAAAGGAGAGCGGATGCTGCCCGATCAGCTTCTCGAGCGGGTAGCCCAGCACATCCACAACCCGCTCCGAAAGGTAGGTATAATGACCGTTTGCATCGACTTCCCAGATGTATTCTCCGGCGGCGTCCACCACATCCCGAAGCCGCCGCTCGGTCTCGCGGAGCGGGGTCAAATTCAGAATGGTCCCGACAGCGATTGTTTTGCGCCCGTTGATTTCCAGATACTGCCCGCGGTCGAGCAGCCAGTTGACATGTCCGTTTTTTCCGATGATGCGGTATTCGACGTTCCACTTGGATCCATTGGTGCCGGTCCAGGCCTCGCGGCACAAATGAACGTCCTCGGGATGGACGCAAGCGAGCCAGACCTTCCGGCTTCGAGGAATATCTTTTGCCTCCGGCCAGCCCAGATCTGCAAAATTTCCCTGCCAGGAAAGGGCATCGAACAACGGGTCGAACCGGTAGATGGCTTCCCCGATCGCATCGATCAGGGCGGTTTCCGTGCGCTCCACCGTCGCCAACAGATTGGCATCCGCAAGGTTCCTCCGGCGGTAGGAATAGACCGCCAGTGCGACGGTGAGAGAGACGACGGCTCCGATGAGAACCGAAGACAGTGCTGCGGACCTGAGAGAAGCAAGCGTCGGCTGAAGGCGGTCGGATGTGGATTCGACGACCAGAACGCCGGAAGGCACATCAGGGGCCGAAAAAACCGGAACTATCGCTAGGACGAAAGATTCGGAGGACCCTGGATAAGCGATTTCCCCGACCCATCCCTTGCCGGTATTGTAAACGGAGAGCGCGCAATAGTAGAGGGTCTCCTTGCTGAAATCGCCGCTTTTACCGGGCTGGGCCGGTAATCTTTCCCATGTGCGCGCCGGAAATCCCTCGCTGTCGACAACCATGCGCGGGGCCTCATTGTCAAATGCCACCGTATAGATGCGGGAAAGGAAGGGCTCCTCGCTTTTCGTTGCCTGCACCGGCTTCTGCAACTGCAGGTATTCCCCGGCCCCCACTTTTCCCGTCGGAATGGATGCGATCCGGGCATGCTCGGAGGAGTTCAGTTGATTGGCCGTCCGCCAGGCAATCGACTCCAGCCGCTGGCGGTTGTGAATGTTGTTCCTTGCGCTCGCCTGGCTGTAGATAAAATACGCGGAGGCGATAAAGCAGAGAAGCACGGAGAGCCCAACATAAAAAGCGTCCCTGAGGGGAGTCGTTGGGGTGCTCAGTGTGATTTTCACTTACAGAAATGTTCCAGGGAAAACTCTGAAGAATTCTTCCGCATGACAGCCGTCCGCGGAATGCTTTGGGGAGAACATGTGAGGGTCTCTTATGCAGGTTTGAACTGCTGGCCTTGCATCTGAATCAATGACTTCCTCTGGTCCGGAGTCAGAATTCTTTTGAGCCTGTCGGACGCTTTCATGCGCCATTCACGCAGGCTCTGCAGGCGATCCTGCAGGTCGATCTCACCGTTTTCAAAAGACCGGTTGAGCTTGTCGGCAAATGCATCAGCCTCCGAACGGATTTTGTCGATCGCAGACTCCTGGGATTTGGTCACACCGAGCTTTTGACGGACGTGAGGCTGAAAGAGCATCCAGCCTCCGAGGCTTTGATGCCCAATCTGCTCCAGCCGCACACTTTGCTCAGCCGTTAAAACACCGGCTGCTTTCGCGTTGTAGTCGGCGTTGATCCGGTCAAGGGTTGTGTTGGCGGCTCTCCGCTCGAGAGCGGTGTCCGGGTGCCTCGCAGTGACCATCCGCGCGTCCGCTTTGTAGGCCGCCCGGATTGTGTCAAGCTGGGCACACTGGCTTTTTGAGAGCGCCAAATCCGCCCGGACAGACTGGTTTCCGAGAAGCACCGGCAGCGAACCCGGCAGCATAGAAGCGGCATCCCCGGCGCTCATTGGCGATAATGTGAGAGCCAGGCTGAACAGGATAACGGAGGCTGACAGGTTCGTTTTCATAAGTCTTTTTCAATAATTCCCTCGAGTTTGACAATGTCCGCCGCAAACTTCCGGATCCCCTCGGACAGCTTGTCAGTGGCCATGGCGTCCTCGTTGAGCATCCAGCGGAATGCCTTTTCATCGAGCGTGATTTTTTCGATATCCTCTTTCGCGGCTAGGGCGGGGTCCAGTTTGCGGGTGATCGCATTCCGGGAGCTCTGGAGTTCCTCGAGAAGGTCCGGGCTGATGGTTAGAAGATCGCATCCGGCGAGCTCGGTGATCTGCCCAACATTCCGGAAGCTCGCCCCCATCACCTGGGTCTCATAGCCGAACTTCTTGTAGTAGGCATAGATGCTGCCGACGGACTGGACGCCTGGATCCTCCGCTCCTGCAAATTCCTTGCCTGTGGTCGATTTGTAGTAGTCGTAAATCCGCCCGACAAACGGGGAAATCAGGCGCACCCCCGCCTCGGCGCAGGCAATCGCCTGCGGCATGGAAAACAAAAGGGTCAGGTTGCAATGGATGCCTTCCTTCGCGCAGACCTCGGCTGCCCGGATGCCCTCCCACGTCGAGGCGATTTTGATCAGGATCTGCTCCCGCGATGTTCCAGCCTTCTCGTAAAGCCCGATCAGGTAACGCGCCTTCTCGATCGTCTGCTCCGTGTCGAAGGACAGGCGGGCGTCCACCTCCGTGCTCACCCGGCCGGGCACGATGGACAGGATCTCGCGGCCGAAGGCAATCAGGAGGTCATCGATGATTTTCCGAACGAGGGAGCTTCCCGAGAGAGCGGTGTCCCGGTTTTCTGCAACGACCTTTTCAAGCAGGTGCCGGTATTCGGGCTGTTGCACGGCCTTGTAAATCAAGGTCGGGTTTGTTGTGGCATCCTGCGGGGTGTATTTCCGGATGGACTCAAAATCTCCGGTGTCCGCAACAACCGTGGTGAAGGATTTGAGTTGCTCGAGTGTGCTTGCGGTTTGGCTCATGGATTAGGAAAGTCATGCATAAGTTGCTCCTCACGGAAGACAAAAGCAATATGGAAAATGGAGCTCTTGTCGCGCATTGCTGTATGGACTTTTTTCCTGCCCTATCGCATACTGCGCCTAATCCTGCCTGGTGCGACCGGGTGTTGCAGACCATTCTCAATGAAGTCAGTCCTCCGAAAAACATCCCTGCCCGCCCTTCTTGAAAAACTCCACCCGGTTGCAAGAACGAGGGAGGTGGTGTTGCAGGAGCCGGAGGATGGCTCCTCGCCACTCAGGACCTATATGGCCACGGTTCGAAAGGCCCATCGCGATGACTGTATCATTCTGCCGCCTGGAGAATATCCTGCCCCCCCCACCACCAAGCCGCTGATGCTGCGTGCATTGCGCCCGGGAACCGTTGTGCTGAAAGGAACAGCCCGGCAACCCGCACTTGTCGTGGACAGCGACGTTTGCCTCTGGTTTTCAGGAATTTTGCTCCTTCCGGGAGAGGACGGGGACTTGGCCATTCAACAGAGCCGGGGTTGTGTGATCCTTTCAAACTGCCAGATTTCCGGGGGCATCGAAGTTGAGGGCCGGGAAGCCTCCCTGTATTGCGACTCCTGTCTTTTGGATCATGCCGATACCGGGTTGTCTGTGACAAACGGGGCGCGCAGCGAGATCTGCAGCACGGTGGTTGCCGGCTGCCATGTCGGACTGTTTGCCGGACATAATTCGACTCTGGACATCCTGCACTCGCGGATTGAAGGATCCTCCGGAAGCAATCCGGAAGCCCCCGGTGCGGGCTTGCATGGCGAGGGGGCAACCATTTGCTGCACTGGGAGTTTATTTGTCGATAATCAGTTGGGAGCGCACCTCGATGCCTGCAAGGAAGTCAGGTTTCTTTTCTCCCGCTTCGAGCGGCAGTTGCTGGGGGGATTCATGATGAGGCAGGGAGGGACTCTCCACATGCATGAGTGCCTGTTCCGTGAGCAGGCTGCCACCGACTATGCCCATCTGACGCTGGAAGGTGTGACGGCGGCATTGGATTACTGCGATATGGACGCCTCCGCAGGAAGCGATGTGGATTTTCAAGGGGGAAGCGTCACCCGCCAGAATGACTCCCCAAAAACTTCCCCCGCGAAGGATGAGATCTTTTCTCTTGCCCTCGCTGAGATCCACAAGGTGATCGGCATGAGCGATTCCAAGGCGATCATGGAAAATATCCTGCATCAGGCCCATGCGGCCATTCAGAGGAAGGAGCGGGGACTCCCGGTTCCGCCCCAGAGATTCCATTGCATCTTTGAAGGGCCGGAAGGAAGTGGCCGCAGCCATGCGGCGGGCCTCCTCTCCCGGGCTCTGCACGCCCTGGGCCTGCTCAATGGAAACGGGAATGTCGTTGAGGGCCGCATGGAAAGCCTTCTTCTCGGGAGCACGACTGTTTCCGACATGGTCGAATCGGCAAGCGGCGGCATTCTCATGCTCCATGCGCCCGACCAGCAGGACCGCAGGGATGCCAAGCTTTCATTTTCGCGAACACGTGAAAATCTCCAGCAGGTCATCGAAGCCTGCGGCGCGGACACCATTTTGATTTTCACCGGCCCCCGTGACAGTGTCCGCCCGGTGGTCTGCAACTCCCCCGAGATGGAGGAGATGTTCCGCACCACCATTCAATTCTCCCACCCTTCCCCACCCGAGATCGCAGAGATGTTCGCGGCCCTGGCCGCCAGCCAGAATATCGGCCTGACGACAAAGGCGCGGATGAAAATCCTGCTTGCTCTGCACATGATGCACGAACGACGGGACCGGAGGTTTCTGAATTCAGGCGGGGTTGCCAAGCTTCTCGATGCGGCCCAGAAACGCTATTACGAGCGGTGCAGCCGGGAGCGGAATTTCGAGCTCCGCATGGATGCCGGCGACATCGACGTGCCAGTCGAAAAGCTTGCCGATACCCTGCTCCAAACCCAGCCCGCCTTCGTGAGCATTTGTCCGCACTGCAAGAGCGAGAACCCCTGGGTTCCGGGTTTGGAGAAAATCATCAGATGTGCCAACTGCGGTCAGGGCTGGCATGCGGGTTGGGGTATTTGGACAGGGTCACTGTTTTACCGCATGAAAACTTCCGATGCGGAGGAAGTTTTACCGGCTGGATTGCTGCCCCGCCGGAAACGGGCGGGTCTTCCCGCCTGACAATGCACTCTCCGCGCTTCCGGCGGCTTTTCCAGATCGTCCCTGTTGCGGCTTTCCTGTCAGGAGGGTTGTCGCATGCTCCATGTAAAGAGGCCCCATGGAATCCCGCCTCTGCGGCTGTCTACTCCCGGTGCCATGGAGGAACAGCCCTGATAATCTACCGGAATGGCCGGGTCGAACTCGAAGAGTATTCCAGAGGAATTTCCAAAACCTCGCCTCTCCCGGGATTCAGCATCACGAAAAGCCTTGTCGCGCTGGCATGCCTCGCGGAGCCGGGGATTCTCCTTTCCGATCGTGTCGGCGCGGCTGCGGCCGAACCGGTGGTCACGGTCCGCCATCTCCTTTCTCAAACCTCCGGAATCGCGACGGGTTACAACCGTCTGTATTCCCGCGGACTCCGGGATGTCCGGAAGTCGGCCGGGGGGTTGAAGAGCGAGTCTGCGCCAGGGACGCAGTTCACCTATGGCCCATCGCATTATGAACTGCTCGGCAGCGTGCTCTCCCGTTTGGAGAAATCTTCCGGTCGGAGCCCGATCAACAGGTTTCTACAGAAATCCGCCATCACACCCGCAGGCTGGCGGACCGACCGCGCGGGCAATCTGTATCTTTCAGCCGGGGCATATCTCACCCCTTTGGACCTCCTGAAGGTTGGCAAGGTCGTGCTGAATCGCAGCCGCACTCACGGGATCATACCGCTCATCCCACCGTCAAAATTTCTCGAAGCCTTCCAGGGCACGGATGCCAATCCTTGCTACGGGCTGGGATTCTGGCTGAACCGAAACTCCGGGGATCACGCAAAAGCGAGGGACATCGAGGATGCCATCCGCGCCGGGCTTTCCAGGAGCGACTGGCAGTCCACCTGCATTTCCAAGGACGCCCCGCGCGATCTCGTCTGCATGGCGGGCACCGGAGGGCAGAGGGTTTATGTCATTCCCTCCATGCGAACCGTGATTGTCCGCACAGGCCGGCCGGAAAAGTATCGTGACCCGGAATTTTTGAACGCATTGTTCAGTAAGAGGGACGGGTGATCACTGCGGGCTCCTCCGGACCGGCGGGCGCGGCTACCGGTTCGGCCCGGGGGGTTACCTGGCGGATCGCAAGCAGCAAATTCGACTCCCCCACCTTCCATTTGTATCCGGTCCCGAAAGCCATGGGTATTCCCGCAGCCTGGAATGCGCGGTCGAGTTCCGCCTGGTGGTATCGTTTAAACAGCTCCAGCGTGCCGGAGTAAGCCCCGAAGAAATAGCACCTCCAGTCTCCGTTCTGAAAAAAGGAGAAAGGAATTCCCGAATCGTCCTGCAGGACCGATGCCCCCTGCCTCAGGAGGAAATCCCTGATCCCGGAAAATGACGCCTCGTGCATGAGATAGGAGGCGGCCTTCAGATACACATTTCCTTTTCCGAACCGCTCCGCCCATCGCAGAACGCCGCCGCTGGACTTCAGGCCGTCATCGGCCACATTCGACTGGACGTAATGGATTCTCTGATTCGGCGAGGCAGCGTCTTTACGAAAGGTGACTCTCACACCGCTGGCCTTTCCATCGGCATTGCTCCTGCCGGTGTCCTGGGCAAATCCCTCATTATCGATTCGAAAATAGCAATAATCCAGAACCTCGCCGCCGCTCATGGCGACAAAGGCAAGCACCACCGGCAGCACTCCACGGAACTCGGTGGCCTCCAGATCGGCCTTCATCTCCTTGGTGATGAAGTGCCCGTAGGAAAGGATGACGTCGGTCGAACCTCTCATGTTGTCGAGGGCAAGCTTGAGGCGATCCCGCGGCAGGGACTCGGGAGCAGGAAGACCACCCACTGGCTCGAGACCTCCCATCAGGTAATCCGTCGCAAAGGGATACAGCGCCATCGCAGAGATCGCATCCGGCCCGGAAAAAAAATAAAACACCGGAGCCGTCGGAAGAATCCGCGGGGTCAGCTCAGACGCTGCCCACTCGCGCATCGGGGTGAAGTGATGCTCATTATACCGGGCCCAAAGCCGCTCGAAAGCCGCTGCGTGAGCCCTTCCCGCGGGTGCGGACTGCATCCGCCCAAGCTGGCTCTCCGGCGGCAGCGGATACCCCGCTAGAAATTTGGCCTGCTCGTCCAGGCTGACAGCCGGTTTGTGCACCGCCGGAAGGGCGAGGCGCGAGTCCTGGGAAAAGCCCATCGAACACGACAACAAAAATATGCAGGCAGCCGTGGAACACCTCGTCGCAATCATTTTTTTCCGACAACAAAATACAGGCAAACTCCCGCAGCCAAAGTCAAAATACCGGCCCCCGCCTGAAACGGCCTCACCGCAACGGTGTAGGCCAGGGAGAACAGCCCTGCGGCAAGGAATGTCAGCGGCGGAAGGGGAAAGAGCGGACAGGAAAACGGCCGGGGAAGCTCCGGCTCCCGCCAGCGCATGACGAGCATTCCCACAATTGTCAGGCAGGAACAGGCAACCAGCGCAAATTGCGCATATAGCAGCACCGACTCGAAAGATCCCGATGACAGCAGAACCATCACGACTGCCGTCTGAAATGCCATGGCCTGAACGGGAATTCCCGCCCGCGACTTGCGGGCAAACCACGACAGTTCGCGGAAGTCCTCCCCGGCCACCTGGGCCACACGCGGTCCGGCCCAGGTCAGCGCGCTCAGCGCGGCAATCAGCCCCGCCGCAATGATCCCGGACATCAGCCGGCCGCCGGTTGCGCCGAAAAGATGCCTCGCGGCCACCTCCCCGATTTCGATTTTGCCCTGGAGTTCCGACAGGGGGGCGCTGGCCAGAAATACGGCGTTTAATCCGACATAGAGGAGCATCACCACAAGCGTCCCCGCCGTGAGCGCGGCCGGGAGAACCCTTCCGGGATCCTGGACCTCCCCGGCTATATACACCGCAGAATTCCAGCCGGAATAGGAATACATCACGAACATCAGGGATACGGCGAATGCCGGACTCGCAATCAGCTTCATGTCCCCGCAGGCCGGGCGAAAATCCGCCCCCCCGGCGAGAAATATTCCGGCAACAAGAAACCCCGCAATCAGCGACGCCTTGAAAAGTGTCGCCGCCACTTGAAACCTTCCGCTGACCCCCAAACTCACCGCATGCACGAGGGCAAGCAACAGAATCACGACCGGGGCCGCCACGCCCGCCGGCACTCCCGGAAACGCGCGCGAAAAATAGCTCCCGAATGCCATGCCGCCCAACGCCAGCGGTGCGGAAAATCCCACAAACACGGAGACCACGCCAGCCATCACCCCGAACGCCGGGTGAAAAATTCTGGAAAGAAAATGATACTCGCCACCCGAGCGCGGCAGAGCCGCTGCAAGCTCCGCGTAGCTGAGCGCCCCGCAAAGGGCGACCACCCCTCCGACCGCCCACACCGCAAGAATCACAAAAGGCGACGGCAGCACAGCCGCCTGAAACCCGAGGCTCGTAAACACGCCCGTCCCCACCATGCTGGAAAACACAAGTGCTGAACAGACCCGGAATCCCACACGGCGCATCCCTCACTCTTCCCTGTTATCTCCTTTCAGGCAATCCATTCCCTGGCGTTGAAGCAGCCTTCACGTAGCGCGAACGCGATGCATATTCGCATTCAGCAAATCGATCCGCCCCGGATGCGCCAAATCCAGAATCGTTTTGCTTGATGCGGAGGAAAGAAAAACCGAGTAATCACGGCATGATCGAAATGACGACGAGACAGGCGGAGCATCTTCCGCCCGGATTTGAAGCGGAAGCGGACGAATTGGTGAGCCACTATCCGGTCTCGAAGCGTAGCGCGTCCCTGCCGCTCCTGCACCTCTGGCAGAACCATTTCGGGTTCGTGGACGACAGCGGTGTCGAGTGGATCGCTGCGAAGCTGGACCTCACGCCGGTCAACATTCTCGAGCTGGTCACATTTTATCCGTGGTTCCGGCGCGAGGCGGCGGGGCGGACGATCATCCGCGTTTGCCGGACCCTTGCCTGTGCGATGGCCGGAAGTTATGCCGTGAAGGAAAAATTCTGCGAGGCGGTTGGGCTCAATCCCCATGCCGAACACCATGGATTCGGATGCGCTCCCCCGACCACGGCGGACGGGAAGTTCAGCGTGGAGTTCGTCGAGTGTCTCGCCAGCTGCGGAAGCGCGCCGGTCGCCCTGATCAACGATGACCTGGTGGAAAATATCAACACCTCCGACATTCCCTCCCTCGTCGAAAAACTCAAGTAACCATGGCCAATTTCCTCACGACCCCGCACCCGAAGGAGCGGCGCATCATTTTCGAGAACATCAGCAAGCCGGGCTATGCTCCCGACATCGCAACCTACCTTGCCCACGGCGGCTACGAGTCGCTGAGGCAGGCGCTGGCGATGAAGCCGTCCGAAATCATCGATGCCGTCAAGGCGGCGAACCTGCGCGGGCGCGGCGGAGCAGGCTTCCCCTGCGGCACGAAGTGGAGCTTTATCAAATACGACGACGGCAAGCCCCACTACATCGTTGTCAACGGGGATGAATCCGAGCCGGGGACCTTCAAGGACCGGTATATCCTCCACCAGGATCCCCACCAGCTCATCGAAGGGCTCGCGATCTCCGCGTTCGCGACCAACACGCACCTCGCCTACATCTACATCCGGTGTGAGTTTCCCCACGCCGCCCGCATCGTCTGGAACGCGATCAAGGAGGCGCGCGCGAGTGGATTCCTTGGAAAAAACATCCTCGGCTCCGGTTTCGATCTGGACATCTTCGTGCACCAGGGGGCCGGCGCCTACATCTGCGGCGAGGAAACGAGCCTGCTGGAATCTCTGGAGGGCAAGCGCCCCTACCCCCGCATCAAGCCTCCCTACTTCCCCGCTGTTCTCGGCCTCTACATGAAGCCGACGATTGTCAACAACGTCGAGACGCTCTGCCATGTGAAGCACATCATCCGACTCGGCGCCGCGGAGTATGCCAGAATGGGAACTCCCGGCGATGGCGGCACCCGCACGATGTGTGTCAGCGGAGATGTGGTGCGCCCTGGCACCTACGAGCTGCCCTGCGGCTCAGTGACCCTGCGCGAACTGATCTTCGATGTCTGCGGCGGACTCAAACCGGGACGCTCGCTGAAGGCGGTGATTCCGGGAGGCAGCTCCGCAAAGATCATGCGCGCGGATGAAAGCTACAAACTAAAGGTCAAGGGCGATGATGGCAAGATGACCGAAAAGGAAATCCCCATGCTCGACGTCGTCATGGATGCCTCGAGCCTGCAGTCGGTCGGAACCATGATCGGCAGCGCAGGCGTCATGGTCCTGGATGATTCCCGCGACATGCTCTGGGCCCTGAACAACCTGAATCAGTTTTACGCCCACGAGAGCTGCGGGCAGTGCACCCCATGCCGCGAAGGAAGCCTCTGGATGTCGAAGATGACGACCCGCATGCTCGCTGGAGGCACCCTGCCCGCGGACCCCGGCAACCTGAAGAATGTCGCGGATAACATCGCGGGACGAACGGTCTGCGCATTCGGCGAAGCCTGTTCCTGGCCGACACAAAGCTTTCTCGAAAAATTTCCGGAAGAATTCAAGAGGGCGGACATCTGAGGGGCTCGATAACCGCCCTTTCCTATGGAGCCGACCGCATCCGCTGGAGATAAGAGCAGGCAGGGAAGGCACTCGGGGGGAAAAATCGCTGTCTCCCCGCGCAAGGAGACCCTGGTCGGAGGAGAAGCATCGCCACGGCTCCACCTCGTTCCCGAGGAGCCGATTTGGGAACGTGGAAACCGGATCCGACCGAAGGAGCCGAAGATCCCATTTCAGGAACCTCTGAAAACCTCTGTCCCTCCCGGGCAGGACCCCTCATATTCTCCGGCGGCTAGAAGCCGGACAGGGCATTCGTTCCTGCATTTCTTCAGAAGCCGCCGGAAAGGCCGATACCGGATCATCAACTTCCTTGTCCTCCCGCTCGCCGTTCTGCTGACGTTTCTCCTCATCCTCTGGATGATGAAATTTCTTTGAGCCACGGCTTTACAAGGAACTTCGGGGGATTTATTCTTTTGTGTTCTGTATGTTTATCGTTCTGCCAGTCCTTGTCGTTCTGCACATCCTCGTGTGCCTTCTGATCATCTTCGTTGTGCTGATGCAGCGCCCGCGCAGCGAGGGGCTGGGAGCAGCCTTCGGCGGCGGTGTCACCGAAAACATTTTTGGCGCCCAGACGACCCACGTTCTGGCCAAGCTCACAACATGGCTGGCTTTGGCATTTTTTGTGATCACCCTTCTGCTTTCCATTTTGACGGCCAAGACCGCCTCCGGGAAAACCGCGATCCAGAAGAGCCTGCTCGCCGCTCCAATCCCCCAGGCAGCCCTTCCGGCACCAACGCCGCCTGCCAACTCCCAGACTCCGGCTGCACCGCTCGCGCCCCCTGCCAATTAGAACTGCCTGCGGCTGTAATTTCGTGTTCCCCCTGACATGAAGGTCGCAAAGTCCATCGCGACGTTACGCGCATGGCGGAAACGCCGGCCCGGCCGTGTGGTTCTTGTGCCGACTATGGGGGCACTTCATTCCGGCCATGCCGCATTGATCCAATGCGCCAGAAGACTCGCGGGCCCCGGAGGATCCGTCGTCGTTTCGATTTTTGTCAACCCCATCCAATTCGGTCCAAAGGAGGATTTTTCCGCCTATCCGAGGCCGCTGAAATCCGACCTCACGGTTTGCCGGAATACCGGAGCGGACTCTGTATTCGCCCCCTCCCCGCAGGAGATGTATGCCCGGGACCGTTCGATCTCTGTGGATGAATCCCTCCTCTCGGCGAGCCTTTGCGGACGTTCCCGGCCCGGACATTTCCGCGGCGTCTGCACCGTGGTCGCCAAATTGTTTCTGATCGTCCAGCCCACCCATGCCATCTTCGGCGAAAAGGACTGGCAGCAGCTCGCTGTCATCCGGCGGATGGTGCGCGATCTCAATTTCCCGGTCGGGGTGGTCGGGCATCGGACGGTGAGGGAGGCGGACGGGCTCGCAACAAGCTCAAGAAATGTTTATCTGAATCCGTCCGAGCGCGCTCTCGCACCGCGCATCCATGCCGCACTTCTTGCGGGTGCCGGAAAAAAATCCCCTGCGGCGGTTGAGGCGGCCGCCTCCCGCCTGATCGCCACAATCCCCGGCGCGCGCACGGACTACGTTGAAGCGGTTCATGCGGAAACCCTCCAGCCGTTGAAGAACCGGAAATTTCCCGGCCGTCTCGCCGCCGCAGTATTCCTTGGTGCCACCAGGCTCATCGACAACATCCCCCTCCCCCCGAACCCATGAGAGAATTTGATTACGTGGTCATTGGCAGCGGAATCGCCGGACTGACTTTCGCTTTGAAGGCGGCGGGCAAAGGCAGCGTTGCTCTGATCACCAAGCGCGGAAGGGCGGATTCAAACACGGCCTGGGCACAGGGCGGTGTCGCCTGTGTGACCAGCGAGGAGGATTCCTTCGACCTCCACATCCGCGACACCATCGCGGCCGGCGGAGGACTCTGCCACGAGGATGCCGTCCGGGAGATCATCACACAGGGGCCGGACAGGATCTCCGAACTGGTCGAGCTGGGCATGCACTTCGACCGGCGCGAGACCATGAACGGGGACAACGAACTGGACCTCGGCAGGGAGGGAGGCCATTCGAAGCGGCGGGTTCTCCATTTTCAAGATTCCACAGGCATGGAGATCGAGCGCACCCTTCTCGATCAGATCGCGGAACATCCCGGAATCGAGCTCATGGAAAACCACATGGCCGTGGACTTCATCACCACCGGAAAGCTCGGGTATGCGATGCAGAACAGCTGCGTCGGTGTTTACGTTTTGAACGAGGAGACCGGGGAGGTGGAGACACTGCGAAGCGATGTGAACGTCCTCGCCACCGGAGGATGCGGTAAGGTCTACCTCTACACGACCAACCCCGACGTCGCAACGGGCGACGGGGTCGCGATGGCCTGGCGGGCCGGCGGCCTGATCGCGAACATGGAATTCATCCAGTTCCACCCGACGTGCCTCTTCCATCCGGAGGTCAAATCGTTCCTCATCTCCGAGGTCGTGCGCGGGGAAGGCGGCTATCTCCTCGATGCGCGCGGGAGGAGGTTCATGGAAAAGCACAACCCCCGGAAGGAGCTGGCCCCCCGCGACGTTGTCGCGCGTGCGATCGATGCCGAAATGAAGCGCAGCGGCAGCAAATGCGTCTTCCTCGACATCACCCACAAGCCGGCCGATTTCGTCAAAAGCCGGTTTCCGAACATCTACGAGACCTGCCTGAAGAACGGCATCGACATCACCAGGCAGCCGATCCCGGTCGTTCCCGCCGCACACTACCAGTGCGGCGGCGTGAAGACGGACCTCAACGGCGAGACATCGCTCCGCGGATTGTTTGCCATTGGCGAGGTCGCCTGCACCGGGCTTCACGGCGCAAACCGGCTCGCGAGCAACTCGCTCCTCGAGGGCCTCGTCGTGGCTCACAATGCTTTTGAAAAATCCTCCCGTAACCGCCCTCCACGGGTTGCTTTCGACCTTCCGGAGTGGCGTCCCGGTCAGGTCTCGGATGTGGACGAAATGGTCGTCATCTCGCATAACTGGGAGGAGGTCCGCCGGTTGATGTGGGATTACGTGGGCATTGTCCGCACGGACAAGCGGCTCCAGCGCGCCGCCACCCGCCTCCGCAATCTCCACACCGAGGTGCAGGAATTCTATTGGAATTTCAAAATCACAACCGACCTCCTCGAACTCCGCAACCTCGTCACAGTCGCGTCCCTGGTCGTCGATTGCGCTCTCAACCGGAAGGAGAGCCGCGGGCTCCACTTCACTCTCGACTACCCGGACCGCGACGACGCGAAGTTTCTGAGGGATACGACGATGCGGCGGACGTAGCACTCCGCTTCAAAGCCGGAGCAGCCACGTGTAGATGATCAGACGGTCGGCGGGAATGTTCAGATAGTGCGGGCCCGGAACGACATTCCGGCTCATGAACGCAAACAGATGTCGCTGCCATGATGGCATCAGCTTTTCCGGACACGAGACGATGAGTTCCCTCGCAATCACAAAAAACGAATCCTCCGGGTCGAACCGGAACATTCCTCCGCTCTGATCCCCCGCCTTCTTCATCATGGCCGGAACATCGGGCTCGGCCATGTATCCGTGGGCTCCCCTCACCACCCAGAGCCCGCCATCGTGACCTGAGACTTTGACCTCACCGAGATTTTCCAACGGATTCTCCCATTCTGGGTCGAGGAGCAGGATGACAAGCTGCCGGCCCAGAACCTTGACCCGGCGGTTCTGCTCCAGAATGCAGGCGACCGCATGCTCGGGGTTCGGCCGCCTGACCACAAAGATTTCCGTGCCCTCAACCCGCTGGAATTCCCCGCCCGCCAGGCGCCTCCCGAGTTCCTCCACCGAGACGGTTCCAAACTTCATCGTGCGCCGGATCAACCTCCGTCCTCGGCGCCAGGTCAGCATGACGGCCCCCATGAGCACCGCGAGCAGCACCGGCACAAACCCGCCTTCAAAAAGCTTGGTCAGGCAGGCTCCAAACAGCGGAAGGTCCAGGCAAAGAAGACCGGCTGTGAGTGCGGCGGCCTGCCAGGTGGGCAGGATCCCGCGCGAAAAAAGCACGGCGCCGAAGGCGACCGACGTGACCGCCATCGCGCAGGTGACCGCGATGCCGTAGGCATTCGCAAGAGCCGAACTGTTCCGAAACGCCACCACCAGGAACAGGCACACGGCACCAAGCAGAAAATTCACCAGCGGGATGTAGATCTGTCCACGAATGCTTGTGCTGGTGTGCTGCACGAAAAACCTGGGAAGAAATCCGAGGTCCATCGCCTGACTCGTCAGGGAAAAAACCGCGCTGATCAGCGCCTGCGACGCGATCACCGTGGCAAGCGTCGCCAGGATCACCAGCGCCGCGCGCGGCGCCCCATCGGGCATCAGCAGGAAGAATAGATTCGGGTTCTCCGCCACCTCGGGATGCCTCAGGACAAGAGCAGCCTGCCCGAGGTAGTTCAGAATCAGCGCCGGAAAAACCACGAACCTCCATGCGCGAAGGATCGGCTTCCTGCCAAAATGTCCGAGGTCGGCGTAGAGGGCCTCTGCCCCGGTGACCGCAAGCACCACGGCCCCGAGGATTGCCCAGGCACCCCATCCAGCGGTTGCCAGCAGATGCAGCCCCTCACGCGGGTCGAGTGCCCACAACACGCCGGGAAAGCGCACAACCTGCACCGCCCCGATCACCGCCAGACAGAGAAACCAAACCACCATCACCGGACCGAACACTCCGCCCAGCCGCCCGGTTCCAAGCCTCTGGATAAAAAATAGCGCCGTAAGAATCACAACAGCCGCCGGCAGGGACAAATGCCCCCATCCGGGATGGACCGCCGCAAGTCCCTCCACCGCGCTCAGGACGGAAATGGCTGGAGTGATCGCCCCGTCGCCAAGAAGCATTGCAGCACCGAACACCACCATCGCCGTCAAAAATCCCCCCGCCGCCCAAGTCTTTCCGGATGTCCTCAGCAACGCCATGAGGGCGAAAATCCCGCCCTCCCCATGGTAGTCCGCCCGCATGACAACCGCTGCATATTTGATCGTCACCACGAGAAACACGGTCCACAGAATCAACGAAGCAACCCCGACAACCGATCCCGCTCCGGCCATGCTCAACGCTGCTTCGAAGGCATACAGCGGGCTTGTGCCGATGTCCCCGAAAACCACTCCCAGAGCCAGCAACGCCATCCCGGCATGGCCCGGCTTCTGGTTGATGGAAGACATCAACCCACTATACACGAACCCCGACTCCATGGCCAGCGGGGTCTGTCGGCATCGCTCACTTGACACCAGTATCGTGTGCACTAGAATCGTGTATATGAAGAATGTGACGCTCAGCGCAGAGGAAGAACTGATTGAGCAGGCAAGGGAGTGGGCCCGCCTGCAAAAATCCACGCTGAATTCGCTTTTTCGCCAATGGCTGTCCGACCTTGTGAAGCAGAAAGAATCCGAGGAACAGTTGAAGGCGCTGGAATTGCGCATCAGCTACGCGCGTTCCGGGGGAAAGTTTTCACGGGAGGAAATGAATGCCCGCTGAAGTTTTCCTGGATACTAATATTTTGGTTTACAGCTTCGATGCGGGCTCTCCCGCGAAGCAGCGGAAAGCCAGGGAGCTTCTTGCCGGCTCGGGCTGGTTTGTCAGCTGGCAGGTCATCCAGGAATTCTCCTCCGTGGCCTTGCACCGCTTCAAAGTCCCGTTGAAGCCACCGGATCTTTCGGATTACCTCTCGCTCAAGCTTTGGCCCCGTTGCAGAATCCTTCCGAGCGAAATCATCCTGACAAAGGCCATCGCCCTCCACTCCCGCTATGGCTTCCGGTATTACGACAGTTTGGTTGTGGCCTCCGCGATTGCCGGCAGGGCCCGAACACTTTTCTCCGAAGATCTCCAACACGGACAGTCCATTGGCTCTCTCACCATCCTGAATCCCTTTCTCTAGCCCGGAAAAATCGACTTCTCCGGCGCTCAGGGCCTGCGGCCTTGCTTCCACCGGCCTGCTGCGATCTATTGGCGCGCACCATGGACGAGAAGCAGCCAACGGGGGATCCGGACTCCCTCCTCCGGGAAGTTTTCGGGCACGGGCAATTCCGCCCGGGCCAGAAGCAGGTCGTGGAGTCCCTGCTGGCAGGCCGCTCCGCCCTGGCGGTGTTCCCGACGGGCGGCGGAAAATCTCTTTGCTACCAGCTTCCCTCCCTCCTGCTAGATGGGCTGACGCTTGTGGTTTCGCCGTTGATCGCGCTGATGAAGGACCAGGTGGATGTGCTGAAGGCGCGCGGAATCGGAGCCGCCCGCCTGGACTCGACGCTCTCAGCGTCAGAGGTCTTCGAAATCTACGATGCCATGGCATCGGGCTCGCTCAAGCTTCTCTACGTCGCCCCCGAGCGGTTCGTGAGCGAGACGTTCATGGCGAAGATCAAGCGCACGAACATCTGCCTCCTCGCGATTGACGAGGCCCACTGCATCTCCGAGTGGGGGCACAATTTCCGGCCGGAATACCTCCGCCTCGCCGCCCTGGCAAAAAAGCTGCGCATCCCGCGCGTGCTCGCGCTCACCGCCACGGCCACCCCGACGGTCGCCAGCGACATCTGCCGGGGGTTCCGGATCGCCAAGGCCGACCGGGTGCAAACCTCGTTCCACCGCCCGAACCTTGCGATCCACATCACCCCGGTGGATGCCAGCGCCCGGCTGGACCTGCTCACTGCGAAGATCCATTCCGGGCAGCGCTTCCCGGCGATCGTCTATGTGACACTGCAGCACACGGCGGAGAGCGTCGCCGCCCATCTCAAGAAGTCGGGCTTGCGCGCCCGCGCCTACCATGCCGGGCTTGCGGATGACGTCCGGTCATCCGCCCAGGAGGACTTCATGGCCGGGCGGTGCGATGTCATCGTGGCCACGATCGCGTTCGGCATGGGGATCGACAAGGCCGACATCCGCGCGGTGTTCCACTTCAATCTTCCGAAGACGCTGGAGAACTACCAGCAGGAGATCGGCCGCGCAGGACGCGACGGCCTTCCCTCGCACTGCGAAATCCTCGCCTGCGCGGACGACCTCACCGTCCTCCGGAATTTCACCCTCGGAGACACGCCGGACGAATCATCGCTCCGCCACCTGGTGGACCACCTGCTCCGACAGGGCGACGCGTTCGATATCAGCCGATACGACCTCTCCCGCACCACAGACATCCGACCGCTCGTCCTCGAAACCGTCATCACCTACCTCGAAAAGGAAAAGATCCTCGAACCGGCCGGCAGCTTCTACTCCACGTTCCAGATCGCCTTCCGGCACCCGGAGGATCGCGTTATTGCAGGACACACCACTGACCGGCAGCGGTTTCTGAAAAAGGTTTTTGCTGCAGGGAAGCGCGGGCGGCGGTGGCTGACAATCGATGCGGATGCGGCGGCGGAAGCCATCGGCGAATCGCGCGAGAGGATACTGAAAGCGCTCGGGTATCTGGAGGAATCCGGCGACATCGAGATGAAGCCGGCTGGCCTGCGCCACCGGTTCCGCCTCCTCGCGGGCTCGAAGGAACGGTCCCCGCGCGACATCGCGAACTGGCTGCACGGGCTGTTTGTGGAGCGGGAGAAATCCGACCTCGCGCGGCTGGATTCCATCGTGGCATTCGCCGAAGCGGCCGGCTGTTCGACAAAGCGCCTGCTGGAGTATTTCGGCGAGCCTCTCCCCTCCCCTTGCGGGCATTGCGGGCGCTGCGCGGGAGAGGTGGCAGCCCCATTGCCGCAAACCCCCGCGCGGGAAATTTCGCTCTCCGATCTGCAGGCGATCAAGAAGCTTCGCTTGGAAGGACACGCCGCGCTGCGCGGAGAGCGCGCCCTGGCCCGGTTTCTCTGCGGGATTTCCAGCCCGGCAACCACACGCGACCGCCTCACCCGGAACGATGCGTTCGGGATGCTGGAGGATGTGCCGTTCCACGAGATTCTCGAACAGGTTTCACCATGAGCCGGAACATCCCGCTTTTCATCGCCTTCCGGGTGTTCTTCAACGCGCGGTTCTACTACCCGGTCCTCGGCGTCCTCTTCCTCGACCTCGGTCTCACACTCGAGCAATACGCGCTGCTCAATTCCGCCTGGGCTGCGACGATCCTGCTTTTTGAAATTCCATCCGGCGCACTCGCGGACCTGATCGGGAGAAGATCGATGATCGTGCTCGCCGCTTGCCTCATGGTGGCCGAAATGGCCGTGTTTGCCTTCGCCCCACACGGGCCCTGGCTTTTCCCGCTCCTGATTCTCAACCGCATCCTCAGCGGAACGGCGGAAGCCTGCGCGAGCGGCGCGGACGAGGCGCTCGCCTATGATTCCCTCGCCGAAGAAAACCGGGAGGCCCGCTGGAGGGATGTCCTCACAACCCTCATGCGCTGGTCTTCCGCCGCATTTTTTGTGGCGATGATCCTCGGGGCTCTGGCCTTCGACCGGCAGATTGCCGCTCGGATTCTGACGTTCCTGGGTTTCGACGGATCCGTCCCCACGACGACCCGATGGCCGGTTTTTATGACGCTGGCCACTTCTTTGCCTGCCCTCGCGTGCGCGCTGGCGATGCGCGAACCGGGCGGCCCGCGCCAGGCCACCCACCCGATCCGGGGAGCCATTGCCAACATCCTGGCCGGAGCCCGCTTCGTCTTCTCGGACCCGCGCATCCGGCTCCTGCTCCTCTGCGCGGTCCTCTTCGACAGCCTCGTGCGCCTGTTTTTAACATTCGCAAGCAACTACTACCGGCTGATCGAAATTCCGGAGTTCGTGAACGGCTTCCTTGGCTCGGCATACGCGGTCCTGGGCTTCATCGCCGCCTCGCTCGCCCGCCGTGCCGCCGCAGGCTTTTCCGCCCCGCAGGTCTTCGTGATGGTCGGCCTCCTGATTTTCACCGGCCTCTGCGGGCTCTGCTTTGCAACCCCTTACTGGGGGATCTGGGTCGTCCTGCCGATCGGCCTCTCGATGCCGCTGATGCAGTATTTTCTTTCGAACTACATCAACGCGTGGACGGAATCCGGCCTCCGCGCAACCGTGCTCAGCTTCCGCGGCATGGCGATCAACCTCGGTTACGGGTTCGCCGGTCTCGCCTTTGCGGCATTCACATCCGCATTGCGTGCTTCTGCTCCCGGTCTCTCTGAAAATGCGCTCTTCGGCAAATCGCTCCTCGCGCTTCCGGTTGGATTCCTCATCGGATCAACGATGCTCCTCGCAACCGCACGTTTCCACCAGCGTTCAAAAACAGAGTAGGCGTCAGCGCTCGACCTGCTGGAGCTCCCTTGAGCGGTCGCGATCGAGCCGGGCCTTGGAGAAGGCGCCGCCCGCCCCGGGAAACAGCAGTTCGAAGCGCCTGCATTCCTGGACTTCGATCAGGACGCCCGGGTCGACCGTCATGCCCAGGATATGGCCTCCGCCCGTTTTGGTTTTTGAAAGAAAATGCAGATGGTAGCCGGGCACGTTGAGCGACTTGAAGTATGCGGGAAACCGGAATCCCACGACCGATCCGTCAGTTGGACCGAGGTCGAAGACCGTTTGTTTTTCCGCCGCGACCACCAGATCGGGATATGGCTTGCACTGGGCCGGCACGCTCCGGGTCTTCATGGCGGAAAAATTCCCGCTCAGTCGGATGGCATAAATCCCGTTGGGATTCGGGCAGAGCCGGTCGATCTGTTCCTCCAGCGCCCGCATGGAAAGCCCCGCGCACGTCCTGAATGTCCGGTCCGGCCGGAAGTCCACAACCGTGGCGAACGGCGTCCCGAGTGTGCCTGGCGCGCGGAGCACCGAGCCATCCGACTTGACCTGATAGACCCGACGGCCCGTGACCACCATCTCGCCGTCAAGCCGGTCAAATGTCCCAAGCCCGAGATTTCCTGCCCGTGCGACCTCCGCACAGTCGAAATCCCCGTCGTAAACCCCGGCCAGCAGGGCATCGATCGTGGAGAACTGCGTGACCTTCCCTCCACCGGCACAGCCGACGGCAAAAAGCGCGAGGACTAAGATTGCTCTCTTCATCCCGAAAGTGGTTTCATGAGTCACAGAGGGCACAGAGCACACAGAGAAAAATGAAGACATGAGCAGTCTGTCGCGTGAATCATGTGGCGCATTTCCAGTGTTCTCCGTGATCTCTGAGTCCTCTGTGGCAAAACCTTCTCCTGATTCATGCGACCGCAAAATCCACCTGCTGCTTGAACATGTCCACGCGGGCGACGACGACCTCGATCACGTCACCGACACGGTAAACCTTCTTTGTCTTTCTGCCAACCAACCGTCCCTTGGCAAGATCCGGCACGAAAAAATCCCCCGCGAGCGATGAGATGTGGACCAGCCCGCCGAGTAGGAACTCGGGCAGCTCGATGAACATCCCGAAATTCCGGACGTCCATGATAACGGCCCGGAACCCCTGGCCCGTGCGTCGGGCAACCTGGAGCTGGAAAAACTCCAGCTTTTTCAGGCGCACCGATTCGCGCTCGGCATCGGCCGCCGTGCGCTCGGTGGTCGAGATGTGGTCGGCGATCGCTCCAAGCGCCTGCGAATCGGGACCGGATTTTGTGAGTCCAAGCTGGCGCTCGAGCGCACGATGCACGATCAGATCGCTGTAACGGCGGATCGGGCTCGTGAAGTGCGTGTAGTCGGGCTTCGCAAGACCGTAGTGACCCACCGGATCCGGCGAGTAGCGCGCGCGCTTGAGGCTCTTGAGCAGCGCAACCTTCACCGCCGACTCGTGCGGCTGTCCGCGCAGCCCGGTGAGCAGCTTCTTGAGCTCCTCGCGGTTCGTGAGATCCCCCGCCCGCACCCCCTGGCCGGATGCGAACTCGCGGAATTCCTGCAGTTTCTCGGGATCCGGCTTTTCGTGGATGCGATAGAGCGCCGGCTGCCGCTTCAGCTTCAATTCACGGCCGACCAGCTCGTTCGCCAGCAGCATCATCTCCTCGATGAGTTGGTGCGAAATGTCGTTTTCAACCCGCTCGAGGCGGACCGGCTTGCCATCCCCGTCAAGCCAGACTTTGAGCTCCGGAAAATCCAGATCGAGCGACCCCGCAGCAAAACGCTTTTTCCGGAGGAGCGATGCGAGTTCCCATGCGGTATGCACGCGCTCGGCGAGCGTGTCCCCGCGCGGCGGAAGGTTCAGGATTTCAAACGCCTGCTTGTAGGTCAGCCTCACCTGGCTCCGGATCACCGACTTCGCGAATCTGACGGAATGGACTTTCCCCTGCCGGTCCACTTCCGCAAAGACGGAAAATGCCAAACGGTCCACCCCCGGTTTGAGACTGCAGATCCCGTTGCTCAGGGCTTCGGGAAGCATCGGGATCACCCGGTCGACCAGATAGACGCTGTTCCCGCGCACCTTTGCCTCGCGGTCGAGCCCCGACCTCGGCTTCACGTAGTGCGACACATCCGCGATGTGGATCCCCAGCTTCCAGCCATCGTCGGTCCGCTCGACATCGATCGCATCATCGAAATCCTTCGCGTCGTCGGGATCGATCGTGAAAATGAATTTGTTCCGCAGGTCCACCCTCCGCGCCGCCTCGCCGGCCTCGACTTCGGGCAGGACTGACTCCGCATCCCGCAGGACATCCGCCGGAAATGCCACAGGCAGGTTGTGCTTCCGGATGATCGAGAGCATGTCCACACCCGGATCACCGACTTTTCCGAGCACCTCGATGATGTGTCCCTCCGGGTTGACATGCCGCGACGGCCACGAATCCAGATGCGCCACCACCTTGTCCCCGACATGCGCCACCAACGGCGGTGCAGGCGGCTGAAGATAAAGGTTGTGAACGAACCGCGGGTCGTCGGCGACCAGGTAAAAAAAGTTTTTGGATTTCTGCAGCGTGCCGACAAGCGTCTCGTTCGCACGCGTCAGGATCCGGATCACCCGACCCTCGCGTCGCGCGGGGGATGGCTCGCGGAAACCCGGTCGCCCCGCATCGATCCGCGCCACCACCCGGTCGCCGTGCATCGCCGTAAACGAGTTCTCTGCGCTGATGTAAAGATCCGGCTCCCCGGCCGCCTCGTTGAGAACGTGCGCTCCCCCGCTGGCATGAACCTGGATGATCCCCGTGAAAAGATCCGCCTCCTTCGGAATGATGTAGCGATCCTTGCGGATGCGGGCGATCTCGCCTGCGATCTCCATGTCGCGCATCAACCCGAGCAGTTTCGAGCGGAGCGATGGATCCAGCTTCAGAGCCTCGGAAATTTCCGCCTTGTCCAAAGGCCTCTTCGCCAGCAGGCGCAAAATATCCTGCTTCAAGGAATCCGGTTTCCGCTCACCGTGTTCCGGCTTCTGTATTCGCACCGGCCTTTTCGAGTCTTTCCGTGGGGCATCCGTGGTGCTCCGGCGGTCCTCTTTAGCCCTCCCGAAGCCGAAGAATCCGCCTCCCCTCTTTTCATCAGACGCAGTCGCCTTGCCCTTCCGCCCGTGCGCGGCTTCCGCATGTAGGCCGGGATTCGATACAGCACGGGTGGGACGCCCCTTCTCCCTTCTTGGGTTGGCGGGGTTTCCTTCATTCCCCTTCCCGGCTTCCGCCCTCTGCGGTCCACCCTCCGCATTCCGAGCTCCGACCTCTGCCTTCGGGCCTCTCCGGCGATGGCGTGCTGGCTGTTGACCTTTTCCGGAACCCGACTTTGCAGACTGCCCCCCATTTTGTTTCCTGCCACGAGGGCGCTGGTTATTCACAGTCACATCCATCGCCCCGATGGAGGCTATTGGCAAGAAATTGCTTGCTGAGCCACCCCGACGACCCCATCGTGCAGGGAAAAGATACTCATGTCAGATTCCCCGTCCATGCGAAAATCGAACGCGTTCACACTCATTGAACTTCTCATCGTCATCGCCATCATCGGCATCCTCATGTCCCTCCTTTTTCCGGCTGTGAACTCCGCCATCGACGCCGCCCGCAAAGCCCAGGCAAAAAACGACGTCACCCAGATCGCTGCGGCTGTAATTGCGTATGAAACCGAATACGGGAAACTGCCTTTGCCCACAACGACCACTGTCGATACGGCATTGGTCAGAATCCTTGCCGGCCTCGATACCAGTGCGACCAACAATCCCAGAGGCATTGTTTTTCTGGAAGTTTCCACTGCCAAAAAAGGAAAAAGCGGGACGAATGCGAGTGGCGACTTTGTCGATCCGTGGACAAACACCTACAAAATTGCCATGGACAGCGACTATGATAATTCAGTAACAGCAAAAGGCACCAACCTGAGAAAAAAAGTCGCCGTCTGGAACGAACCGACTGGAACAAGTTCCAATCGACGGGCAGTAACCTCCTGGGAGTAACAATCGCGCGGGTGTAGTTCAATGGTAGAACGGCAGCTTCCCAAGCTGCATACGAGGGTTCGATTCCCTTCACCCGCTCTCTTCATAATCAACAACTTATGAAGCAACTGCACCAAAACTGCACCAAGGCAAAAAAATTTGCCCGATCGAAAATAAAATCAGGATTTGGTCATCGACGCCCACTTTCGATGCCAAAGGTGGGAAAATCCTCCTAGCAGTGTTGAGTCTACGCATAACCACCACAGCCGGATTGCTGGCCTGGCGCTTTGCCAACCCATCAAAGCCCGCTACGGCGAAGTCGAGTTTGACTATCGCCGCTATCGGGTGGCTGAGATAAAATTTGGCGAAAATTGGGAGCCCGTAGCTGCTCAAGGGTCGGTTCCCGATGGGGACCTGGGCGACGAGTGCAAAAATCCTGGACGACAGGGAAAATTCCTTTGCACATGGGAGACGAGCCCGAATATGTTGCCCGCAAAGCCGAATGGAACGCCCTATAGGTCAATAGTCCAACCGTCTTTGTCTATAGAGCGCAGCTTCTCGCCTGCTTTTTGATGCCCGTTGTCAGCAGCTTTCCTCCACCATTTGATGGCCTCCAGTGGATTTTGAGGAATCCCGTCACCGATAGCATAAAGCAATCCCAGGTTGAACTGAGCATTGGCGTAATCCTGCTCCGCCGCTTTAAGAAACCATTTGATGGCTTCCACAGAATCTTTTGCCACGCCGTTACCTCGGCAATACTTGATGCCAAGGTCGCACTGCGCTCTGGCAAATCCCGATTCGGCGGATTTACGAAACCACTCACCTGCCTCGACGGGGTTTTTTGCCACACCTGCTCCGTCCGTATAGGCAATGCCGAGCACGAATTGCGCCCGAGAATCTCCAAGTTCAGCGGCTTTTAGCAACCATTTTGCCGCTTCCGCCTTGTCTTTTGGAACTCCTGCGCCGTTGGCATACATCCCAGCAAGGTTGACCTGGGATTTCACATGCCCCTGCTCAGCGGATTTGAGATACCACTTCACCGCTTCGGCAGGGTTCTTTTCATCCCCGTTCGCATACATCACCCCAAGATGGAACTGGGCGTCGGCGTCTCCCGCCTCTGCCATTTCGAGGATTTGCAACGGCGACGCGTCATCGAGAGATCCAGATGAGGGAGGATCCGGTGGGGTGTCAGTTGCTTGGATTGGGATGCTCATTTTGGCTGTTGATTGTATTTAATGATGATCAGAAAATGTTACGACGAAATACGTTCAGAGTCTCAGGCTCACGGCAAAGGCACTTTGGCCCAGCCAGGATTCACCAGCGTTACGGGTGATTGGCGAGATTTTCTCCTTACCGTGTGATCCATGCCATGATTTCGATTTTGCACGCCCCGCCAACGTCTCCCGAATAATTGTAAGCCAGACTGCTCCTGCCGGAAAAGAAATCGTCCTGCGCGTGCGCACGGCGCGCTTCGGGGTAGGAGGAATCAGTCAGATCAATGTTGATGCGGCCGCGCCCACTGACCTCGACATGAAAGCCGACGGTCTTGTTGAGCTGCGCGTGACCGGCAACTTCTTTGGTGGATGGGACTGCCCATGACTGGGTCTCTCCACGGGCGACAAACGATGGTTCGCCCTGGCCGTTTTGTGCGAGAACATACTCTTGCGCCTTGACGTGCAATGTATCCGCAAGGCTTGCGGACACGGAGATCAGGGAAAGGGCAAGGGCCAATATTGTGCGCTTCATATTTGTGATGGGCTTGAGTTGAATTTGAAGAGACTTCAGGGAATCGTCAGAACCGATCCTCCTCCAAGCGTGATTCATCCGCCAATTCGAAAAACCGTTGGTGGCGGCGCTGATACACGAGCGGGATTTTTCCTGTCGGCCCGAACGGATTTTGAAGAATCTCAAACTCGTGGATGGGATCGCCCTCCTGATTCTGGGTTGCGGTCAGCACGGCGAGAAAGTCCGCGCTCGAAAACCTCAGGACATCTTCCGAGGTGGGTGCGATTCCGGGAAGATCTTCACAAATATGGGAGGTGTCCAGGGTGACTGTCGCCACCACTGGGATTTGCAACTGCCGGGCGAGTTCGCGCAGGCGGGCGATGCGTGCCATCAATGCTCCCTGCTTGTCGGGATAGTCATTGCCGGAAAACGCAAAGCCAACGTCGTCGATCACGAGGAACTGAAGTTTCTTGGATGCCTTGAGCTCCTTGGCGAACTCGCACAGGGAAATCGTACTGGGATCGGGCAGCGAAGCGATGGATGGAAATGTGCCGGTCATTTTACGCGCAGAATCACACAATCTCATAATTCCCTCTTTTCCGAGTTTGCCTTTATGGAAGTCAGTCGGATCGCACTGTGCCTCCCCTCCCATTAATCGAAGGGATACACTTTCCTCCGAATCTCGCAGGGCGATGAAGCCGACCTGTTTCTTGGAGATGGAGGCGGCGCGGGCCAGCATAGAAACAAAAGCAGTTTTCCCCTCTCCCGGCCTCGAACCGAGAAGGTAGAGACGCCCAGGCTGAAAATCGCCAGCCAAGAATGTCAGATCGAAAATATCCGCCCACCCGATTCGCTCTTCCCCGACTGGCTGGCGCTTCAAGACGCGCTGCTCAATGCGGTTGATCACATCGAACGTTCTTTCCTTGGATGTTTTCCAGACAGCTGGATCGACCCGGAGTGCCGCCAGCCGCCTAGATCGAGCGGACACCTCCTTGATCACTCCCTCCAGCAAAGAATCGTATTTTGTCAGGTCAGATTCCAGGACCTGCGAGACATCAGAAAAGAGACGCATCAAACGAATTGCCCCGATCAATCGCACCAACCGCTCGATCTTTTCATGGAATTCCAAGTCGAACTCGGCTCCCTCGGATTTGATCTGCTCGCGGTACAGCTTCGCACGGGCAGCGGGCCACCTTTCATGCAAGCGGGCAAACTGGTCGCGAAGCGTCCCTTCGGAAAAATCCCACGGGGACAGTCGCTCAAGCAGTTGCTCCCGCAATGCTGGCGGACCCTCTGCTGCGGCAAGCAGCAACTGCCGTTGCAGTTCGTCGGCATCCTTGCTCCACTGGATGATCTTTTGCCGGAGTTCCTGGTTCATTGATAACGATACCATTTCCCGTTTCTTTCCAGGTAAACCCCCAGGCCGGTCGTCCGGTATTCCCTCCCTCCGGCATGGACGACTTCGGTCATTTCGGCTGCCGGTAGCCCGCTCGAACAGGAGTAGCATGAGCGGGGTGTGGGGCGGGGCCCCCTGCTGATCCTTGTCAGGATGTATTCCCCGCTGTTGCCCGTATCGTGATTCACCCATGTTGAACGGGCTCCGACATATCCCTGATTCGCGGCTTCGGCGACGGCGTAATACATGAGCGTTTTATCCTCGGACGTCACTGGAGGCGGGTCGAAATCGAAGTAGCCGAGGCCAGGGATGTTGATTGCCGTGATGCCCGCACACCCTGTGGAACAGAGCAGGATCCCAAAAGTGGCAAAGACAGAGAGGCCCGATCGGACACTCACCCCGGAAGCCCTCCGTGGTGGCGGTTGGCGAACAAAACAGGATGGTTGACGATCTCGATCATGAGTTGCTTCGCTGTTTCGGCCGGTAAGAATTCCGCAAAGCCCAATTCCAGGATCAGCGGGTTGGGCGTTGCTTGGGGCCGGATCTGAATCAAGGTTTCAGGAGCCTGCACCCGGATTTCGTCATAGCCGGCCCCGCTCAGGTGCATTGCCCTCACAATGATCGCAAGCGCGACGGCTGCGCTTCTGGAGACTCCCGCCCGACAGTGAACCAGCAGCGGTTGGCCCGGCAGTGAATCTGCAAACTCAAAGATTGCCCGGATATGCTCAGATCTCGGAACACCCAGCATGTCGTCGCCGTCGAGACCTTCCATTCCGGTCACGTCATAGAATCTTGCCCCATGCACCTTCCGAAAACCTCGCATCGTGAGCCGGGGAAAGGATGGCTCCAGAATGGAAATGAGGTTCCAAAAATCAGGATCGCTTTTGGCAAACCGGGGCAGGTCTGCGTATCCACAAACTCCCAAGTGACGTTGGACGCATTCGAGGAACATACGGGGGCAAGCCGATTTCAGGCTTCGGAGGAATGTGGCAGAATACCTTGCGCACCAGATTGCGCCGCTCTTCAGCGTGGACCCTTCAAGCGGTCTGACGCCGATGTGGCTGCGTCGTCTGGCAGCGTCAGCCTTCATCGGCGGTATGATGGGAGCGACTCTTCTGACAAAGTTCGTGACCACATGGGCGATCAATCACTTCAAAGCAGCCAGATCCCGACTCCTGCCAGGTGAACACCTGCGGTTCTGGGGTTGGAATCTCTCGATTGCGTGCATCTGGCTGTGCAAACTCGCCTATATCGTGGCGATCGCTGGTCTTTACTTTTGGCTCTGGGGCTTTGCCCAGGAGCGCGCTGCAATCATCGCCGATCTGGCGCACTCAGTTCGACACCTTTCAGAAGGTGATAGTAAAATCGTCCAAGCGTGTGCCGAAGACCATATGCCGAAGATGCGGGCGCGAACATTTGATCTCGTATTTTCCAGTCCTCCCTTTTTCGATACGGAATACTACAGTGATGATTCAACCCAAAGTGTGATACGCTACCCAGAATACGTTAGATGGGTGGATGGATTTCTTCGTGTCATAATCGCTCAGGCTCACCGTCTGCTTAGGTCAAAAGGTTTTTTTGTCATAAATGTTACTGCATTGAAGCGTTGGCCTTTCGACAAGGACGCGGAAAGTATTGCAAGCAAGTTATTTGGTCCGCCTGTAAGAGTTTTGAGAATGACGATGCATACACGACCTGTCCAACGTGCAAACGGCTTCCAAATGAGTCGTTTTGAACCCATTCTTGTATTTCAGAAATCATAAATGAACCGTGACTCGCGTGCTACCACACCAATTGAGCAACATATCGTAAATCGCCGCGTCGTTTACGTAAAAAGGGATGATCTTTTTGCGGCTCCACCCTCTCCGCCTCTTGGCAAGTTGCGTGGCCTGAATGCACTGCTGCAGAAATATCATGTAGACGAAGTCAAACTTGTTGGATGCTGGGATACGCGAGTTTCAAAACTCGGGCAAGGGCTTGCAGTAGCAGTGCGAAAATACAAAGGAATGCGTGCTATTGTCTCCTATCCTTGTTTGAAAAATGGTAACACGCCCGTCTCAGTTTCCAATGCAGCTAAACTAGGTGCCGAAATACTGCCGCTGCGTGGAAATCATGTGTCAATTTGCTATTCTCAAGCAAGAAAAGTCATCGAATGCGGGCGCCGGTGCGAACGTCGGATGATTTGGCCAGTTTGAAAACCGGATAGCAAAAAGCGGTCTTTGAGGCATGGGCTGGAGGGATGGGTTTCAGGTTTCGATGCGGTCTTTCATGCGGAAGCTT
>Ga0247843_1001386_pt1 | contig 49615 bp, 44 predicted proteins | sample LaCruzMarch2017__FD_192420 | JGI IMG/M metagenome (GOLD analysis project Ga0247843, IMG submission 192420) | Freshwater microbial communities from meromictic Lake La Cruz, Castile-La Mancha, Spain - LaCruzMarch2017_8m | ecosystem: Environmental > Aquatic > Freshwater > Lake | place: Spain...
TTTGGCCAAATGAATGCATGAAATTTGCCAATCGTTCTGGTTCGCTTATTTCTACTTTCTTTTTCATTTCGCAAAATTGCAATTATTTTAGTTTTGATTCCAAGAAGTTCGGTCGTTCTCTATAATTTCTTCAATTTTTCTACCGTTTTTGCCAAACGTTCTATTTCGATGGGTTTAAGCAGGTAGTCAATCGAATTCTCTTCAAATGCTTTCATTGCATATTGGTCATAAGCCGTCGCAAAAATCACCATGGGCATATCAGTCAAATGAGCAAGCATTTCAAAACCGGTCATTAAAGGCATTTCGATGTCTAAAAAAATAACATCCGGCCGTAATTCCGTAATTAAAGTAAGCCCTTCGACACCATTACCGGCTTCCCCAATAATATCAAAAGTAGCTTCAAACTGATTAAGCAAGCGCCGCAAACGAGCGCGGGCCAAAGGTTCATCGTCAATTAGTAGCGTTTTTAATGGCATGATTTTCGTTTGCAGCTTACAATTTAGAGTGTATTATAAAATTTATACGGCAAAATAGTGAATTTCGTACTTGAACCAAACAGCGAGAAGAGGCGTTTTCATTTTGCTGAGAATAGAAGTAATTTTGAATTTAAAAAACGCCGGACCGTGAATTACCGCCTGTTAACTTATTATTTAGTGTTTGTTTGCTTCCTTTTGGAGTCTTGTAACATGGATCGCCGCGTTGAAGGCTCTAAAGAAGCCGTTGAAAAAATGAAAAGCATGCAAATCAAACGCGTTACCAACCCGCAGGTTATTGAGATTGTGGATGACTGGGGAGAGCGGATTGTAAAGCAGGCCCAACTGCAGTTAGAAAGTGTTTTATCCAAGCCTAAAGCCGATTTTTCGCAACTCTGTCAACTAAAGGGAACGCGTAAAATAGATTCTTTAGCAAGCCTGTATGCCGTTCAAATCAGCCTGTTGGGGGCAAAAGACATTAAAAATCCGGCACTTTCCACCAAAGAACAGGAGGTAATGGACGCTTATCTGTACAATGCGGAAAATAAGATTTCGCAAATCTCCAATATCCAGAAGTTGGGAGATTCGTTATTTATATATACCTCCCCTATCCCACTTACGAATAGGATTTGCCAAAAATGTTTTGGTGAAGATGCCACGCATTTAGCAGTATGGCGCGTAAGGTTCAGAAAGAGCGACGTCATACGAAAAGTGAATGCGAAGTCGTTGGAAAATAAGAGAAAAAGTTAATTGTTCCCAGTCATCCTTAATTACCTATGAAAAGTTTAATCAGTGCTGTCTTCATTTTATTGACTTTTACCGCTTTTGGCCAAATCCAAAATCGGGCACAGTGGACGTTTGAATCTCCCAAAAACGAAGTAAAAGTAGGGGATGTAGTTGAAGTTAAATTCAATGTGGTTGTTGACGCCGGTTGGTATTTATATTCCAGTGAATTTCCTGCCGAAGGACCTACAAAAGCCGAATTTAAATTTAAGAAAAATCCTACGTTTGAAACCATAGGGAAAATTAAGCCAGTCGGTTTTCATGAAAAATATGATGAGATATGGGAAGCAAAAATCAGTATAGCCGAAGGGAAAGCTTCCTTTGTCCAAAAAATTAAGATTCTTCAGGTAAATCCTGTGATTGAAGGAAGTTTAGATGGGCAAACCTGTACTGTAAAAGATGGATTATGTGTGCCGGTCAGCGCAGAGTTTAAATTTCCTGCCATTAAAGTTGTGGCCGCAGACACCAAAAAAGTCGAAGCCACTCCTACGCAACCCGTCACAAATGAGCAAGCAACAGCTGCCACTTCAACCACCGCAGACAGCAGCAAGTCTTCATTAGAAAGTGCACAACCTGAACCGGCAGCGCAAGCCTCAACCGATTGGTCGCCCACTGTCAATAGCGAACCACTTACCAACGAACCCGAAGAATCTCTTTGGAGTTTTCTATTGGCTTGCTTTTTAGGAGGATTGGCCTCGATTTTTATGCCGTGTATTTATCCCATCATGCCGATGACGGTGAGCTATTTCACCAAACAGGAACACGGCACAGGCAAAGCACTGCTTTATGGACTTTCGATTGTAGCAATTTTTACCTTATTGGGCTTTTTGGTATCCCGCATCGGTGGAGCACAAGCCGCTAATTTTATCAGTACTCACTGGGTGCCAAATGCCATTTTCTTTATTGTATTTATCCTTTTTGGGTTGTCATTTTTAGGTTTATTTGAAATTGTGCTTCCCAATTCGTTTGTCAATAGTGTCGATAAACAAGCCGATAAAGGTGGCCTTATCGGTATTTTCTTCATGGCTTTGACCCTCGTCGTTGTTTCTTTTTCCTGTACGGCTCCGATTGCCGGCTCGCTGCTGATTTTGGCTTCCAAAGGCAACGAAGTGATGCGTCCTGTCTTGGGAATGATTGCTTTTTCAGTACCTTTTGCAGTTGTATTCACGGGATTGGCAATGTTCCCCAAATTCCTCAAAAGCCTTCCTAAATCAGGCGGTTGGCTCAACGAGTTTAAAGTAGTTTTCGGTTTGTTGGAATTTGCCTTAGCGCTTAAATTTTTGAGTAATATCGACTTGGCGTATCGTTGGAACACACTCGACCGCGAGATTTTTTTAGCGATTTGGATTGTGTTATTCTCCATCATTGGATTTTACATACTGGGTAAACTTCGTATGGATAAAGACACGCCTATCAAAGGAATAAGCATTCCGCGATTGTTGATTTCGTCGGCTACCTTTGCGTTTGTGGTCTATATGATTCCTGGTATGTTTGGAGCTCCGTTGCGGGCCTTATCGGGTTGGTTGCCTCCCGAACAAACGCAGGATTTCTATTTGACCAATGCCGTGGAAAGCGGAAGTACTTCTACTTCATTCACCAAAGCAGACCGTAATAAACCACACCTTCCGCATGGCTTAGAGGGTTATTTTGATTACGAGCAGGCACTTGCCCAAGCAAAAACCGTTGGAAAGCCCGTTTTCATTGATTTTACTGGTTTCAACTGCGCCAATTGCCGAAAAATGGAAGCCAACGTTTGGCCACAGTCCGAAGTGCTGAACCGTCTTAAAAATGATTTTGTGATCGCGTCTCTTTACGTAGATGACAAAACCGAGCTTCCCAAAGAAAAGCAATTTGTTTCGAGCTACGATAAACGTGAAAAAACAACAATTGGCGACAAAAACGCCGATTTGCAAATCACGAAGTTCAATAATAACGCTCAGCCTTTTTACTGCGTCGTAACACCTGACGGTGAGCTCCTTACCAAACCCGTAGGATACACAAGTACTGAAGAATTTGTACAATTTTTAGACGCGGGCTTAGGGAAATTTAAACGTTAAAAATCTCTAAAAGAGGCTATTTTGAAGGATGTTCAATTGTATTTTGTTAGTTTTGTGATACTAATAATATATTTAAGCTATGGAAATTACAATAACTATTCCGAAAGGAAGCAACTTAGAGCAGGCTGTAAGGGATATGATAAAAGATAAGAACGAAATTCATCAGGAATTGAGTAAAGGAAATACTTCTGTTATCACACAAAAAGGCCGCAAAATTGTTCGAGTCTCCTTACCCAATCGTTGAAAACCCCGACGGTACTTACTCTTTTTTATCAGATTATGGCATCAATTACAGTATTGCTCTTTTTGATGCCTCTTTCCATTTCAACAATATAGTTATTCCTGAAGGAAATATTGTAGAGTTCAGCTTCGGGGCTGATAAGGAACTTCCAATTGACAAAAAAGTAACTGACACTGTACTACAGTTTTTATCTGATTTTTTTCAAAATCTACAAAATGTGCTGCTTTATGTTTGTGAGAGCATTGACCGTAAACAATTACCTCGCAAAAGAGTTTTTGATAAATGGTTTTTGAAATATGGTCATACAGATTTAGAAAAATATGACTTTTCATTCTCTTTAGATGATATTATCATCACGGGAGCGGTCATTATAGATGCAAAAAATACAGAGCGAGAAGTTCTGTTAAACGCTTTTTTAGAAAGCTATCAAGTTTATTCTGACTACAAATCATGAAAATTTTAGATAGATACATTCTCAAAAACTTTCTCATTACTTACGTCTTTACGGTACTTGTAACGCTGTTGATTATCTGCGTGATTGACTTTACCGAAAAGATTGACAACTTCCGCAAATTCAACCCTCCCCTTCACGAAATTTTGCTGGATTATTACGGCAATCTAATTCCGTATTATGCCAATTATTTGAGTCCGTTATTGGTATTTATTGCTACTGTATTTTTTACAGCCCGTATGGCTGCCCGCACGGAAATTATCGCCATTTTCAGCAGCGGAATCAGTTTTCTACGAATGTTAGTCCCCTATTTTATCGGTTCCATACTATTGGCAGCCTTTACATTTTACATGGTAGGTTGGGTCATCCCTCGGGCTAATAAAATCCGTTTGGCATTTGAATATAAGTACATCGAAGATCAATATTATTTCAGTCAGCGCAATTTTCACATCAAAGTAGCTCCCAAGCATTATGCCTATTTGGAAAGCTACAACAATGCCTCCCTGACGGGTTTTAAATTTACACTCGAACACATAGAGGGGAATCAACTAATAGAAAAACTGACCTCTGACCGCATCGTGTGGGAGCCCAAAAAGAAAAAATGGACTATTTTTGATTATAAAATCAGGAAAATCAATGGAATCCATGAGACAATTACTCAGGGAGTTCAAATAGACACTACACTCAATCTCAGCCCCAAAGACTTTGAAAACGATAAAAATCGCTTTGAAGAATTGACGCTAACTCAGCTAAACGATTATATAGAACTGCTCAAGTTGCGCGGTGCAGACGGAGTAGAAACGTATTTGTTAGAAAAACACACCCGTTTTACTCACCCTTTTGCATTTATTATCCTTACCATTATTGGGGTTGTGGTCTCTGCCCGAAAAAGTCGGCGCGGCTCGGGGCTGCAAATTGCCTTTGGTTTTATTCTGGCTTTTGTATATCTGTTGTTCTTTATGCTGGCTAAAGGCATTGCCGAGTCTGGCAAAATCAATACCATGTTGGCCGTTTGGCTACCCAATATTATCTTCGCAGGTATTGGCTTTGTTTTGTACAAAACCTTGCCGAGGTAAGCGAAAAAAAATTCACCCAAATTAGGGTACTTATCTCCCGAAGGTTTTGCACTATTTCACATCGTACAATCAACAACTAACAACAACTAAATCCACGTTTGAAATGAAAAAATGGCTAATCACCTACTGTTTAGTAGTTACGACTCACCTCCTCATGGCGCAGCAGCCTGCTCCCGCCAACTACCACGCCAACTCCCGTTTTGAGCAAATGGGAACCGCTATGCCTACGCCCAATACGACCCGAACGGCCTCCGGTGCGCCTGGAAAAGAGTATTGGCAGAACCGCGTAGATTATGACATCAAAGTGGAACTAAATGATGAAAAACAGCATTTAACGGGCTCCGAAGCCGTTACCTATTTCAATAATTCTCCCGATGAACTGCGTTACATTTGGATGCAATTGGATCAAAATCTGTTTCAGAAAAACTCCATGTCATCGCAAACGCGTACAAGTTCAGTCAATGAGAAAGGAATGCCAATGGCTTCTATCATGCGTACAATGATCGAAAAAGACTATGGTCATAAAATCACGTTGGTAAAAGACATCAAAACAGGCCAACCGCTTAAATACACGATCAACGAAACCATGATGCGCATTGAGGTTCCCGCACCCCTGAAAACCGGTCAATCGTTTAGTTTTCAGATAGACTGGAATTATAACATTACTGATTTTCGCTATGCGCAAGGACGCTCAGGAGCTGAGTTTTTCCAAAAAGACGGCAATTTTATCTACGAAATAGCTCAGTGGTTTCCGCGTGCCTGCGTCTATGATGATGTAAACGGTTGGCAAAACAAGCAATTTTTGGGACAGGGCGAATTTACATTGGCCTTTGGAAATTATAAAGTAGCGATTAAGGTTCCTAATGACCATTTGGTTGGCGCTTCCGGCGAGTTGCAAAATGCCACACAAGTTCTATCTGCGGAGCAATTAAAACGTTTTGACCAAGCTCGCAAGACGTTTGACAAACCTGTACTTATTGTCAATCAGGAAGAAGCGACCAAAAACGAATCCAATAAACCAAGCGGCAAAAAAACGTGGATTTTCAAAGCAGATAACGTACGCGATTTTGCTTTTGCCACTTCTCGGAAATTCATCTGGGATGCTATGAACGTAGAGTTGAACGGCAAAAAAATTATGGCCATGTCGTTTTACCCTAAAGAAGCCAATCCGCTCTGGGGACAATATTCGACCATGCTGGTAGCGCATACAGTAAGAACGTATTCCAAGCTCACCTTTGATTATCCTTATCCCGTAGCTCAGTCCATTCACGGGCCCGTTGGCGGAATGGAATATCCGATGATTTCATTTAACGGCGCACGCCCGGAAGCTGACGGCACCTACTCACAAGGCACTAAAAACTTTTTGATTCAGGTCGTTATTCACGAAGTAGGACACAATTGGTTCCCGATGATTGTCAATTCAGACGAACGTCAATGGTCATGGATGGATGAAGGATTGAACTCTTTCATGGAATATTTGGCCACTAAAGAATGGGATCGCAGCATGGGTGGTGACGTAGCCGAACCACAGAACATTGTAGACTACATGCGCACCGAACCATCGAAGCAAGTGCCTATTATGTCAAGTTCGGACAACATCATGGGTTTTGGGCCAAACGCCTATACCAAGCCGGCAACCGGCTTGAATATCCTGCGCGAGACCATTATGGGCCGCGAATTGTTTGATTATGCTTTCAAAGAATACGCTAACCGTTGGAAATTCAAGCACCCAACTCCAGCTGACTTTTTCCGCACCATGGAAGATGCCTCAGGCGTAGACTTGGATTGGTTTTGGAAAGGTTGGTTCTACGGCGTTGAACCCGTTGACCAAGACTTAGTCGAAGTCGAGTGGTTTGCCTTGGATACTCAAAACCCCGATATTACCAAAGCCGACGCCAAAAAAGAAGCCGATGCCAAACGCAATACCGTAGCCCGTCAGCGCGACAAAGACTATATCAAAGAATCAGTGGTAGAGAAAAATCCGGATATGAAAGACTTCTACAATACCTACGACCCTTACAAAGTGACAGACGCTGATAAGAAAAAATACGAGACTTATTTGGCAAGTTTAAATCCTGATGAGCGCAAATTGGTCGAATCCGGGGTGAATTTCTACACATTGAAAGTAAAAAACAAAGGCGGTTTGCCGATGCCGGTCATTGTGAAGATGCAGTTTGAAGACGGCACCGATTCAGTAGCCCGATTCCCGGCGGAGATTTGGCGGTTGAATGACCAAAACGTTTCCAAAGTAATTACCAGTAAAAAGAAAGTCGTTCAATGGACTTTGGACCCCTATCGTGAGATTGCCGATATTGACGAAGAAAGCAACAGCTTCCCGCGTCAACCGACACAACCTACTAAATTCCAGTTATTTAAAGGTGGACAGGGTTTCCAACGCGGCGGAGGCACGAATCCGATGCGGGAAGCTCAACAAAGCCAACTTCCGAAAGCAGGACAGCAAGGCGGGGCCAAAAATTAATAGGTATTACAAGGGCGGGAATTTATTTCCGCCCTTATTTTTGTATAAACAATTGAGCAGAATCAGTTTGCAGTGTGTTTACAATCAGTATTCACTCAAAATTACTTACGCATGAAACGAATCAACATATCTTCGGGAGCACCGTGGGAGGCGGTTGTTGGCTATTCAAGGGCAGTACGAGTGGGAAATGTAGTCGAAGTAACGGGTACAGTAGCCACCGATGAAAACGGCCCTGTTGCCTTGGGAGATGCGTATGGCCAAACAAAGTTTATCATTAGAAAAATTGAGACCATATTAAAGCAGACAGGCGCTTCACTTTCGGATGTGGTGCGAACCCGGATGTTTGTAACCGATATTTCACAATGGGAAGCTTACGGACGTGCGCACGGGGAGTTTTTCGGCGAGATTCTTCCGTGTACTACCATGGTTGAAGTGTCGAAACTTATATCCCCGGAATATATGATTGAGATTGAAGCAACTGCAATTCTTCAAAATGGGTAGAAAATAGCAAAGGGGATGCAAACTCATCCCCTTTGATTAAATAAATTGATTTCCTAACAGCTTGGCATCAGCCACAAAGTCTCTTACTTTCTGTTCTTCTTCTATTTTACAAATCATCAACACGCCGTCGTTTTCGGCAATGATATATCCTTCCAGCCCCTGTACTACAACCAGTTTATCTTTGGGAGTTTTGATAATACACTGATTAGTACCGTATAACAGTAGTTTGCCTTCGGTTACGTTTTGTTGTTCGTCTTTTTCAGATACATCATACAGCGACTTCCACGTACCCAAATCTGACCAACCCAAATCGCTCAATACCACATATACATTATGGGCTTTTTCCATGATTCCAAAGTCAATGGAAATGTTTTTACAAAGCATGTATGCTTTTTCAATGAATTCTTTTTCCTGCTCGGTGTAATAATCATTTTCTCCAGCCTCAAAAACTTCAGCCACTTCCGGAAGGTATTCAGCAAACGCCTTTTTAATAGCCTGTACACTCCACACAAAAATACCTGCATTCCACACAAAATCACCGCTTTCTAAAAACTTAACCGCGATTTCCAACTGTGGTTTTTCGGTAAACGTTTTTACTTTTTGGGTCAACCCTTCTTCCGCCAAAAATTGAATATAACCATAACCGGTATCCGGCCGGGTAGGTTGAATTCCAAGGGTCAACAGAATATCATCGTTTTGAGCGGCAGTCAGTGCGATACTTATTTTTTCACGAAAAACATCTTCCTTTAAAATAATGTGATCGGCCGGAGCTACTACCACATTCGCTTTGGGGTCACGATTCGCAATCTTATAACAGGCATAAGCAATGCAGGGCGCCGTATTACGTCGGTTTGGTTCCAACAGGATTTGGTCATCGCTCAGAAAAGGGAGTTGTTGTTTTACTAAATCGTAATACTCCGTACTGGTAACAATATAGATATTTTCTAATGGACAAACTCCTTCGAAGCGGCTTGCTGTTTGCTGAAGGAGCGATTGTCCCGTACCCAATACATCGTGAAATTGTTTGGGATTATTGTTGCGACTAAAGGGCCAAAACCGAGTTCCGACTCCACCCGCCATGATGACTACATAGGTGTGATTCATTGCTTTTTCAGAAAACTTTCTACGCGCAAAGCTACGTTTTCTCTGATGCTCTGCCAAAAAAGGTTGATGTCGGCCGTATGCCATACTTTGGTTTTAAGAAAAATCCGTCCTCTAACATACGGTTTATTAATCCACAAAAGTCCCTTATGTACCTGAGCATCAGCTAATTGAGGATGAAAAGTATATTTCAGTCCAACTCCTCCCTTATTTAGTTTCTTTGAAGCGTACTCTTCATTCAAAACCCATGTCAGGGGATTGGTACACACACTCGTTTGAAAATTGTTGGTTTGGTATTTTTCAGGAAAAAAGCCTTTTTGATAGGTGCGCCAAGCCGCAAACCCGCCTGTTTCGTCGGGTGTCTGAGCAGGTTTTATTTGTTGAAATTCGTTAGGCTGAGTTGGAATGTCGGTTATATCACCTACCAAATACGCAAATATCAACTGTTGTTGTAATGGTTTTCCATCAAAAAACTCTTTGAGAAGGCGCTTGGCATGATGAGTGCCCTGACTGTGCCCAGCAATGACAATAGGCTGACCCTGATTATAGTGACTAAGGTAATGTTGAAAAGCGGCTTTTACATCCAAATAAGCCAAATCCAGCGCTTTTTGCCGGTCTTCCTGATTGCGGGTTACAAAAGAATAATAATGTGCCTGCCGATAACGGGGCGCATACACTCGGCAGGAACCGTTGAAAACAGACGCCTGATTCAAAATGGTTGATTCATCTACTCGACGATTCAGCTCAGCATCGTTGACATCAGCATTCCATTCAAAAGTCCCTTCTGCCGGGCGATTCGTATAGATGGTAGGATGTACAAAAAAAACGTCGGCTTTAGCCGTAGCCTGTTCATCTTTCAAATCATCTGCTTTATGAGGTATATTATCAGCAGCGTCTTTTTTGGTGGGCAAGGCAGCCCAGTTATCAAGATTTTCATACTCCGGAGCAGTTGGAATTTTTCCAAAACCGTACGAATTCTGCAATATGACTTGGGCTGTACAAACAGTCACGACCCCTAAAATCAGTCCAATAACTCCTAAGAGTCGAAATTTTAATTTATTCATTTTGGATTTTTCAAATAATTATGCGTGCATAACACCTTATTTTTGTAATTATAAAAAGTATAAATTGTAAATTATCTTTAAAAGAGCGAAATTTACGCAGTAAATTTATCAACAAGTGAAATCAAAACCAACCCAAAACTTATGAGTAAAGCATTACATAGAGCCGTATTTTACCTAACGGCGTGGTTAATCAGTACAGGTGCGTTACTGGCTCAAACCAAAATTTCGGGTAATATCACCGATGCCACCACGCGCGAAGGCTTAGTGGGAATAAGTGTTCAGGTACAAGGAAAAGTAATCGGTACTATCACTGATTCAAAAGGAAACTTCTCTTTGACTACCAACACACCTACGCCATTTACGTTGGTCGTGACCTCAATAGGTTACGAAACCCAAGAAGTAAAAATAGAAGGCAATCGCACAGACGTTAAAATTGTAATGAAAGAGCAAGCACTGATGGGGCAAGAAGTAGTCGTGTCTGCTTCGCGGGTAGAAGAAGGTGTATTACAATCGCCCGTTACGGTAGAGAAAATGGACATTCGTGCGATTCGTGAAACACCTGCTGCATCGTTTTACGATGGATTGGCCAACTTGAAGGGAATTGACATGGCGACTCAAAGTTTGTTGTTCAAATCCATCAACATGCGCGGATTTGGCTCAACGGGAAACCCACGTACCGTACAAATGATTGACGGAATGGACAACTCGGCCCCAGGCTTGAACTTCCCGATTGATAACATCGTGGGTATGCCCGAATTGGATGTTGAAAGCGTTGAGATTTTGCCAGGTGCTGCTTCTGCACTTTATGGTCCCAACGCCATAAACGGTTTGGTATTGATGAATAGCAAAAGCCCTTTCTTGTACCAAGGCTTGAGCGCAGCAGTAAAAACAGGGGTAATGTCGGCCAATAACCGCACCGAAGCCACTACACCTTTTGGTGATTTTTCTATTCGCTATGCCAAAGCATTCAACAACAAATTTGCTTTCAAAATCAACTTAGGCTATATCCAAGCTAAAGATTGGCAGTCGAGTAACTACACCAATTTGAACGTAGGTGGCAATGCAGACCCTTTGAGGGGGGCAGGAACTGATACTGATTTTGATGGCACAAACATCTATGGTGACGAAGTACAGGCCAACATGAGGACAGTAGCCAATGGCCTTATCGCCGCAGGACGCTTGCCTTCGGCAGCATTGGCACTTATTCCAAATACCGACGTGAGCCGCACGGGTATTGTGGAAAATGGGTTGGTAGATAATAACGTAAAAAGTTTCAAGTTTAATGGTGCATTACACTACCGCATTAACGATAAAGTAGAAGCAGTAGCGCAAGTAAACTACGGCTATGGTACAACACTCTACACAGGTACTGGCAAATACTCATTGCGTGGTTTCAATTTGACCCAAGCCAAATTAGAACTACGTGGCGATAATTTTACTTTGCGGGCATACACCACACAAGAGCGTTCGGGTGATTCATACACTGCTGGTTTGACGGCATTAGGCATGTTGAACGATGTCAAACCTCATGCTACTTGGCTTGGTGAGTATGTAGGTGGATATGCACAAGCAAGAGGCGCAGGTGTAGCCGAAGCGCAAGCGCACTTATTGGCACGTCAAAATGCCGACAAAGGAATGCCTGCCGTAGGTTCAGACGCTTATAATACTTTGTTGGATAAGTGGAGAAATACACCCATTACAAAAGGTGGCGGTACCTTCTTAGATAAGACCAATCTTTACCATGCAGAAGGTGTTTACAACTTCAAAAACCAAGTTAAATTCATGGACCTGTTGGTTGGCGGAAACATCCGTCAGTATCAACTTCGGTCGGAGGGTACGTTGTTTGCAGATCAAAAAGATGGTAGAAATGGCACCATTCCAATCAATGAGTATGGCGCTTTTGCACAGGCGGCCAAATCGCTGTTTAACAACCACTTGAAACTATCGGCTTCTATTCGTTATGATAAAAACCAAAATTTTGAAGGCCAATTCTCACCACGTCTTTCTGCCGTAACAACTTTTGGTCAGCAAAACATCCGCCTTTCTTATCAAACAGGCTTCCGTATTCCTACTACCCAAAACCAGTACATTGACCTACAAACACCTGGTGGTACTTTGATTGGAGGTTTGCCAGAGTTTGACAGCCGCTATAAATTGTCAACAGGGGTGTTGCGTCAAACCTTAGTAGATTTCTCTATCAATCCAACCAAATACATTACGCCACAAGTCCTTGCCCAAGCCCAAGCGTATGCAACTGCGGCCGTTACGGCGCAATTGCCCGCCATTCAGGCAGGTGTACTTGCCGCAGTAACGGCGCAAGTAACGGCGGGAGTAACAGCACAAGTAAATGCGGCTGTGGCTGCTGGGCAAATTCCTGCGGCACAAGCTGCTGCTGCTATTCAAGCAGGAGTAGCTCAACAGCTGGCCTTACCTGCAACTCAGTCAGCTATTGCGTCAAACGTTCAAGCCACGGTGGTTCAGCAAGTAACGGCCGTAACAACCCAAGTCGCTCCTGCTTATGGGTTGGCGGCTTTACCTAAGTACAAGGCCAAAGCACTGACACCCGAGCGCGTAAAATCCATTGAGATTGGTTACAAAGGCCTGGTTGGCAAGAAATTACTTATAGATGCCTCTTACTACCATAGCACTTACAAAAACTTCATCGGCGGCGTGTCAGTGGTAGTTCCATTAGTTGCTGGAGGCCCTGGCTTGCCTATTGAGTCTGGCTTGGGGAGTGCCTCTACGCGCGCTGGCTATTCGCGCCCTGCCAATAGCGACCAAGACATCGTAGTAACTGGTTTTTCTATTGCACTTAACTACTCGTTACCAAAGAACTTTTTCATAGGTGGTAACTTTGCGAACAACACCTTACAAAACTTTACACCAACTCCTGAATTAGAGACTTCTGGATTCAATACACCTACCAACCGTTACAATGTTAATTTTGGTAAGCGCATTAGTTCAGGAAATAAAATTGGATTCAACATTGCCCTCAAACAGCAAGATGCATTCTTGTGGGAGTCAAACTTTGTGGTACCTACTACTGCGGGGGTTTCTCTTTTCTCCAATACTCAGGTTCCAGCTATCACAAACTTAGATGCACAGGTGAGCTACAAAATGTCAAGCCTGAAATCTATTTTGAAAGTGGGAGGTACCAATCTATTTGGTAAACCTTACTTCCAAGCTTACGGAAGCCCATCAATCGGCTCAATGTATTATGTTTCATTGACGTTTGATGAATTGTTGAACAAATAAATCTTCAAGTTTATACACAAAAAGGCGCCGAGTGGGCGCCTTTTTGTGTTTGTGGGGTTTCATACTTTCCAAGTTTTAAAAACTTAGAAAGTATTCGTCTCATATAGCATCAGTTACTTCCACCCGTCCCTTTGGTGCCGATGGCAGTCATTAACGGCGGAACAGTAAGTGCAGTGCCATTATTCGTTTGGTCGGCTCCAATGTCCAATTTTACTCCTCTGGCACCGCCATCGTAATCTTTTTCTACCAAACTCCCCAAGGCTTTTCCCGCTCCAATACAAGGGCTACCCGTGGCAAGGTGATATTGCGCATCCAATTTGGGATCGGCGTTGGTGCTCGCAGCGTCGAGTTTGGATTGGGTCTTCCAATTGGCAAACCCGTCAAATTCTGTATAGTCATCGTCTGTTTTGTCAATTCGGAACGTAAGCGTTCCGGATTTAAAGTAAAAATTATTACTAACATCATTCGTACCTTCGGGTATACCCCGCAAACGGGCCATCTTTCCTTTAGCAGAAGTTGTTTGGACAAAAATATTGTTGGAAATTTTCAGGTCTTTGCATTTGGGATATTTATCTCCGGTAGGCGTTCCATAAATTTCCCCTCGGGCAATCATCAAGGCTGCACTTGCCTCCTGTGCTACGTTAATGAGCGTGTTGTTATACACTTGAGCATTGAGCGCCGCATAAAGACCAATACCTTCCCATTTGGTATTGACGACAATGTTGTTGCGAATAATGATGTTGATGCTTTCAAAATAAGTTGGATTGGTAGTCGTATTGAACCATTCAGCATCGGTATCCAAATAACCAGCCACCAAGCCGCCTTCCCCGCAATTCATAATAAGATTTTGTTCAAAAATACAGTCCTTGGCCCCTCCTTTGGCGTACAAAGCGTTGGTGGCAATGTCATGAAAATAACAGTTTCGAACAATCATCCTATCCGCATTTACATTATCAATTCCTTCCGCATTTTGGGCGCTTACATTTGCCGGACCAACGCCGGATTTATAAATCTCACAGTTCAGCACCTGAATGTCTTTACAGCCAGGCGTAATTTTTATGCAATCGCGACCGGTATCGTGGATCTTACAATTCAGGATTTTTACATTTGAAATTCCTTTTTTCTTATCGTAAGGTACTTTACGATCATCATCCCAATCACTTTCAAACTTGATACCGTAGTAGTAGCCTCCCACTATTTCCAAGTCTTGGAGGGTTATGTTTTCGGTACCCGGTTCGCGAAACCAAATACAGCTCGTTACATCTTCTACGTTGGTAACGGCCTTAATGATGGCCCACTCACCCGGATAGGAGCGTAAGATGATATTGGAAGTGCGAAACTTTATTTCTTTGCTTTCGTACGTACCTCCTCGCAAGATAATTTCGAGTCCTTTCACAGGGTCAGCTGCATCGGCCGCTTTTTGAATGGTTTTAAAAGGCTTACTTTCACTTCCGTCGTTAGAATCGCTACCGTTGGGAGAAACGTACGCCTTTCCACTGATAGTTTGTCCGCCATTATTTCCAAGATTACTGCAACCGGGCGGCTCTTGTGGACAGCCACAGGCGGTAGGGTCAGCGTCGCACTCGTCGGTTTCGACGGTTGGTTTTTTACATCCTTCTGTAACCAGAAATAGGGTAGTTAGGGCAACAAATAATTGCTTTTTCATGGTTATGATGTTTGATACGAAGGATTTGAACAGGCTATTTTCCTGAAAAAAGGCAATAAGAACCGCAAATGAGGTCTTTCCTCATTTTGATATGTATTCTGAAATAAGATTGCTTTTAGATTTTTGTGTAAACGATGGTCATGGATTTGCTTTTACCACCCGGATTCAATGTTTTGGGATTGGTCGAATAATCAAAAAACCAAATCATGGTATTTCCTTTGAACTCCACCTGATAGGTAGCCGTCGGAATTTTTGAAGAGGTAACGATGAGTTTGTTACCCGTCATAGTGCATTTGCCATCGCCGTTCATGGATTCAAGTGTCTTTTTCAAGGCTCCGCACTCATCAGGCACGTTGGTCACAATACTCCCGTCAGCTTTGAAAGTGTACGTGATGTTTTTAGCACAGGGCATGGCCTTCAGCATCGAAGCATTGTCGTCGGAGGCAGTGCCGTTGATATCCACGGAAGTCATAGCTGTGCGTTTCCATGTACCCGTCACGCTGCTCGGAAGTTGGGCAAAAACACTATTATTGATTTGCCACCCCATTAAGAATAATAAGAAAATACCAGCGTTTTTCATTGTTTTCAATTGTTTGAAATTAGATACATTTTTATTCCTTTTGGCGAATAAGAGTGGCAATGACCTTTTTATCAAAGCGAGGATCTGCACTGCTCCAAAACGAGGAGCCATCAGCCTTGTGATAACTAAAACTAAGGGTTAGCTGAAGCTCATTAGTTTGCCAAACACCATTTTTTGCTTCACCCAACGTAAAATTTGGTAAAATTCTTTTCTTTTCGTCTTTAGGCCGAAAATTGAAATGCAGGCGGTGAAAATCCTCTTCTTCAACGGCTCCATAAATTTCGTATTCTTCCTTTCCCAACTTACCAGTTACGGCGGCAAAGCCATCAAACCCGCGCTTTTCACTTCGAGAACCCAAGCCACTCCGCCGCCGCGAACGCCTGCTTGCTTTTTCTGACCTTTCTTCGTCGGTCGTGGGCTCCACGATTTCGAGTTCAATGGTTTTTGATATTCCATCAGGGTCTTGAATAGTGCCTTGCCATTTACCCACGAGCAATGATGCGTTTTCGTCACGGCTATACGCCCAAGGTCGGTCTTTGAGGTCGGTATAGTAGCTATAATAGTATTTGCACTCATACACGCCCCAACTTAGCGCTGCCAAAACACCCAAAAAAAGCAATAATTTTATCCCCTGTGTCATTGGTTCTTTACAATTTATGATAGGTGTAAATAAGCGTATTTTTTTTATACGGGCTAATTTTGGTGGCATCTACCCTTAGGGACATTATTTTTGCCTCGGACGATGTCTCAATAAAATAGGTCAAGTCACCACTTTGACCCAGCGTTTGGGCCAGGTTTTTTTCTTCCGCTCCAATAATTTTCAATTCCCCCTTATCAATATTTTGACCGCTCAACCGTTCAACTTTTAATTCCCAACGCACTTCACGACTTTTTCCACCCTCCGTGGCTACCAATCTTCCATCGCTGAAAAATTCCCAGATAATAATCGTTCCTTTGGATTTCAGCTCTGTTCCGGTAGCAATTTCCGAACCGTCCTGTTTCACTATTTCGTAAACAAAACGTATTGCCTCCCACTTGCCAATCAGCGACTGGAAATTGTCGGGTGTTGGATTTTCGGTTTTTGAGCTGCATCCTGCACCCATGTTTAGGAATAAAATACTCAACAGCACTGCGTAAGGAAATAGTTTTTTCATGGCCTTATTGGTTTCTTTTCATATACCATCTCATCAAACTATAATCTGTATTTCCAATGGATGGGCTACCTGTAACTACCCAGACAATCTCATTATCACTAAGGATTTCCAAATGTCCTGCCAATTTATCCCCATATACTTCCGCGATGTCTTTATTATCGTTATAGAGCGTTAATTCACCCGTTCCGGCCACTGCGCTTTTTACTTGGTAAGACCAACGGCCCTGTTTTTGGCAAGTTTGCTGATAACATCCATCCATTGACCCATCTGCATAAAATTTATAGCCCAAGTATCCGTCTTTAATCATCAAAGTAATTTTGTCACTTGCTGATTCGGAATAGGTTTTGTACACATCCCATCGGCCACCAACAAGAAGTTTAACATATTCTGGTTCAGGTTCTTCCTTTTTATCACTGCAACCCGCTCCCGAATTGAGGATAAAAATGGCACACAAAATACCGTAAGCGAGCAATTTTTTCATAGCTTCTTTGTTATAAAATATTGTCTTTCAGAACTTTAAAAATACAACCCAGTATAATAGCTGTAAAGAACCGTCCACGCCAACACCTTGGCCGGATACGCTATAACGGTGGCTTTGGAGGCCGCGGCCAATTTTCGACAAAAGGAAGGACTATTGCCCAAATCGCAGCAGTATAGGTCGATGACCTTGACTTTTCCTTTCAGAATCCTGCCAATCGTTTCCACATTAGCAAGGCTGATACCCGGATAGCCTATTTGCAGATTAGCGCCCTGCGCATGACAGACAATGTACAGTTTCTCCAAGCCTCCTACACTTAGGGAGTACGTTGCAACCCACTTCATGATGCGCTCAATATCAATGTCACCTCTGGGAAAAATTCCGTAGCTGAATCCAATTTCAGTGCCGTTAAAACTCGTAGAAGGTACCGAAGGTAAAAAATCAGCGGCGTACAAACACATAATTCGGGGATTACCGGTCATTTTTGAGAAGGGTTAGTAAGCGTTGAAAGTTATTTGCCCGCGTTATAAATACTCATTAACAAAGCCTTACTGATACGCTGTCCTGCTTTTTTGCCAATGTGCCCCTGGCCATCGGAAGAGTCTATTCCGTTAACATCCGACGGGTCAGAAGCGGTGTTGCGATTTTCGGTACAAATACGCCACACATTATTTTGCTGACATGCTCCGTTGTTGCTTTCCAGCTCCTGCAAATCAAAAATGACATCGGTGCTTTTGAAGGTATCTTTCATCCATTGACCGACTTTCATTTTGGCAGCGTTGCCCTCAAAAGAAGTAGTGGAATACACCAGCGGAGGTGTTACGTGAACAAAGCGAAGATTGGGAGATTGAGCCCGAAGGGCATCCACAAAGGCTTTGTATTCGGTTTTTACCTTTTCAAAATTATCGTCCATCACATCGGCATAGCCAAATTTGAAGATGGCGATTTGGAGCAAGTCTTTGTTTCGGGTCGCATTTTCTCTAAAAACCCTGATTTTTTCGGAGGGATTTCCGTTGGCTATGCCGCCTACATCCACAAAGATGCCGCCCCGTAATCCTCCTTCGGTCTTATCGTTGGGACCATAGTAATCAAACGGAAATCCGTTGGCTTTGGCGCCCTCTTCTAAATCCTGTCCAACAGACTGATGAAGGAATAAAGCATTCCAATTTTTGATGCGGTCTTTTTCGCTCGAAGCGAGCTTGTCCCAGGCGTCTATTCCGGCGATACCCACCACGCCGGGTTGGCCTTTGCCGAGTGTTCCGCCGCCGGTGTTGTTACCATTTGTGTTGCCGGAGCCGTTAGGATCAGGCTCACTCTCTGATTTTGAACAACTTACAATCAAAACGAGTAAGAGTAGAGTAATAAGGAGATTTTTCATTGTTGCTGAAATGGGGAAATTTTATTCAAAGTTCAGTACTAAGCGCGATTGTTTAGAGGTAAAAAACGGACATTATGCAAAAATCAGAACCAGCACTACGAGCAGCGCATACAGAAACCCTTGCCAGAGGTACTGTCGAGTGTTAGACATCTTCATAAAGCAGGAAGCAGTTTGGTTGAGGAACGAAAACTACACAAACGCCCGTAACGGGTGGGTTACCATTGCGTAAACGGCGGAGGAAAATGAGTGAAGTGCAGGAAATGGCATTTGGGTTTGCTGATGTGTGTCAGCAAACTCAATGAATTTCGTCATAAAATAATGGTAGCCTTAAATATACCTTCAATGTACCGCGACTAACTTACGGTATTAAAAAAATGCTTATCGGTATGAACACGGTTACTCTTCCATTTCATAACAAAACTCTCTCGGTAGAAACTGCTGAAATCATACGATTGGAAGCGTCAGGCAACTATACCCTTTTTTATCTGTTAGACGGACGCCAAGTGCTCACGTGTAAAAGCTTACATTTTTATGATGAACTTTTCCCTTTGTGAGGGTTCACAAATCCTGTTTAATCAATATCAATTACGTCACGGAGAGAAAAACGCCAACGCTGTTAAGCCTGACAGATGGGTCAGAAATACACATAGCTAGACGCCGAAAAGCTACCATAACCCAGTACATGAGCTACAAACGTAAACCCAGAAGCAGTTCATAAATTTGCCCTTATCAGCTTATCTTCAATGGCTTCCCACGTATAGCTATGACGAAGCATTTTGTCAAATACGAAGTTTTTTTTCTGTAGAATCAATTGCTGGAGCAAACGGGAAGGGGATTTTTCATAATAACTCTCCAAGACGTACCCAAGGCGATTTTGCGCCACAAACTGCGAAACTTTTATTTCAGCATTGATGATAACGGGCGTTTGCGCCTGAATGGCATCGTAGATTTTATTGGGGCTGGCGTTGAGGTTGTTGTCGTTGATGGTCTCATACACCGACAGAATATAATCACATTCTGATGCCAATCGCATGGTTTCCTGTTGCGTTTTCACTCCCCAAAACGTCACTTGCGGATCTTGGCTTAGCTGTCGGGTCGGGTCATCATAGACCCATCCAATCATCCAAACCTGTACTTTGGGAGAAAGTTGGATTAAGTCAGCTAAGAGTTGCGTACCGCGCGTTACCCCTAACGAACCACTGTACAAAATCAATAATTCGTCATCGGCGGCAGCTTTGGGTTGAACGTCCTCAAAAGCATACGGATAATTCTCGACAACCGTGATTTTCGATTGAAATTTTGTTGGAACAAGGGTTTTACGATTTTCGTCCGTAACGATGATTTGTTTGGGCAAACGATACACCAACGACTGCAACGAACGGATCAATGAACTCTCAGTCCGCAAAAAAATCGAGTCAAAAATATCAGCCACTACTCGCCTCCTGCTTCCCCACAAAAACGGGAAGAAAATCAATAATAACTGTTCATTTACCACATGAATACTTGCGTAGCGACGGGAAAAATACAGCCTGATGAAGGTTAAGAAGTACTTGGCAAGCGTTGGAATCGACTTATGGTGGCCCTTGACCAAACAAAATTGGGTACAAAACGGCTTTACAAACGACTGGGAATCATCGCGTCCAATGCCCAAATAAGTAATATCAAACTGAGTGGCTAAGGTCTTGATTTCTTTGTTAATGCGCGTATCAGAACCATCATTAATGCAAACGTAAAGTAGACGGGGCAAAGGCATAGTTGAGAAAATATCGGTATTTTGAAGGAATTTTCGTGGTTTTACGGGAGATTCGCAACTACTCAGGAATCTCCATTCGGATACGCCAATCTTTGGGCAAATAATTATTAATCCGATTCCCCAAACCTTTGACCCAGCCCAAACCCAAGCCCTGATGCGTGACCAAAAGCCAGCCTCTGGGAGCTTCAATGTTTAAGTTCTCTTTTTTCAAAAACAGTAAAGCTTCATTTCCCGATAGTTCCAATCGAAGTATATCGGGTGAAAGTGCCGTACTCAACGCCAACGCGTGGGAAGGTATAAAGTCATTGCCCTTAAATTCGCCCATTTCCAAACCAATCCCTTTGGCTGACAGCGTATTGTCTAAAATTCGCACCTCTTCCAACTGACTGTCCATCAACGCAAGTACTTCTCCGTTGGGTTTGACAAAAAAATGAAAGTTTTCGGGTTTCTCCAGCCAACGACTCGCTTCGGGTGTTTGCTTGGCGTGAAGCCGCTTGCAGGACCGAAATCCTTCCTCTTTGCTTCGTCGGGGAAGCGTGTCGTAGGGGTGCGCTGTTTCAAAGCCTGCCTGTTTTTGAAATACCGAAAAGAAAAAGCCCTCGCCTTTCACCCGATGCGGGTAGCACTGATAACCAATGGGTTTGGTCACAACGCCCCATGAGTCTGGAATGTCTATTTTGATTTCTGTAAACTGCTCACTGTCCAGTATCCACTGCCCGCTTTCCTGATTTTCAATGTCATTGTAGGTACAGGTACAATAAATCAAAATGCCTGACGGCCTGAGCAAGGGCATTGCCGCATCCAAAATTCGCTTTTGCCGCCCCGCACATACTTGCACACTTCCGGGCGACCATTCATTGATCGCGGCGGGGTCTTTTCGAAAAAGTCCTTCTCCTGAGCAGGGAGCATCTATTAAAATCACATCAAAAAATGCTTCCAACCGCTCAAAATCTTCCGGGTCATGATTGCTGACATGTACGTTAGGAAAACCCCATTTTTGGACATTTTCCTTCAAAATCATGACCCTGCCTTTAATCACTTCGTTGGCCAGAATAAGGCTATCAGGGTGCAAAATAGAGGTCAAAAGGGTGGTTTTCCCTCCTGGGGCTGCACACAAATCCAGTACGCGCAACGGTTTTGAAATAGTAGCCACCTGCGGCAAAACGTACCCCACAAGCATGGAAGAAGCTTCCTGCACATAAAACGCACCCGAATGAAAAAGTGGATCCAAGGTAAAGACAGGGCGTTGCTCCAGATAACGACCTTCCTCACACCACGGAATAATTTCGCCCGCAGAGGCGTGCTTTTTTCGGGGGTTATAACGAATACTGACGGGAGGAGTTTGCAGTAAAGCGGCCTCAAAATCAGCGAATTCGGTGCCGATTTGGGTTTTTAATTGATCGGTAAATGCTTGGGGAAGTATCAAAATGGGATTGATTCGTAAATAGTCACTAATTTCTTTGCTATGTTTTCTGCCGCAAATTGCTTTACGTGCGTTTGGCCCTTGGCACTCAATCGTTGACGAAGCGCTTCGTCCTGCCAAAGTAACTGTAATTTTTGGGCTAATTCATCCGTATCTTTAGGATTGACGTATAATCCGCCGTCGCCACCCGCCTCTTCTAGGCACGAACCTGTCGCCGCTATGACTGGAACACCACTGTGCAGGGCTTCGACAATCGGAATACCAAACCCTTCAAAAAACGACGGATACGCAAACAACCGCGCCGATTGGTACAGTGCCGGTAAATCAGCAAACGGAACGTTATTTAAAATCCTGACTTTCGTTTCTAACTGATTTTTAGCCACAAAAGATTCTATTTCCTGCTGAAATTTGGTTTTTCCGCCTACCAACACCAACTGAGCATCAGCCAACTGAGCGGCCAGAAATGCCTGCACCAATCGCAACTGATTTTTCCGCGCCTCAATCGTCCCCACACATAAAACGTACGGTTTAGTAATACCGTATTTAAAAGAACCCCTCTCCGACCCATAGAGGGGCAGGGGCGGCCGCCGCTGCGGTGAGGCTTTCCGTTGAAACACTTCATGACAATCCTGATATACCACCTGAATTTTCTCCGAAGATATACCGTAAAACTCCATAATATCCCGTTTGGTTTGCTCACTGACGGCCACAATCACGTCGGCTTGCTCGCAGGCTTTCCGAAATTTTTGACGGTAAAAAAAGCGGTCTATCGCAGGATACAATTCCGGATAACGCAAAAAAATCAAATCGTGAATGGTCACAACAGACTTAATTCCAGCCTTTTGGAGTCCGGTGGGAAGTTCGTTGCTCAATCCATGAAAAAGCTGAATGCCATCTTTGGAAAGTTGGTTGGTAATTCCATAACTCCGCCACCACGCGCCGTACAGTTTGTTTTTAGAAGACGGCAGTCGAATAGCATCCGCCGGAAATTCGTTAAAAAGCCCCGTTTTTATTTTAGGTGTATAAGCCCAATAAGTAGGCTCGGGAGCATAGTTGCGCAGCGCATTCAGTACAAATCGACTGTAATTGCCTAAACCTGTCCTGTTATTGAAAGCCCGTTTGGCGTCGAATCCGATGCGCATCACTCTTTTTCTGTAGGTTTATGAACGTGCTCAACTTTCTGTAAATCAATCCATTCGTTGCAATGGGGGCACTGAATGTACTTACGACCTTTGTCCCGACGAATTTGTTCCATAAAACCCGACGCAATGATACCCGTAGGAAGCGCAAACAAAGCAATTCCTAACACGAGGACAACTCCTCCGAAAAATTTACCGACGGGCGTCATGGGATACATATCGCCGTAGCCCGTAGTGGTCATTGTAATAACGCCCCACCAAAGCGTGGCGGGAATGCTCGAAAATTTGGTAGGCTGAATGCTGTGTTCCAAATAATACATCACGCTCGACGAAATGAACAGCGTAAAAAAGATAAATGAAAAACAAAGCAGCAATTCTTCTTTATGCTCCAGGATAACGGTTCGAATGAGCTTAAGGGCGTGCGCGTAGCGGGTAGCGCGAAACAAACGGAACAACCGGAACACGCGCAGAATCCGAATAATCCCGAAATCGGAGGTAAGCAGTGTGAAGTAAAAAGGAAAAATACCCAGAAAATCAATGATGGCCCAAAAGGAGAAAATATACGACAATCGCCCGCGCCAACCGCTTTTAATGGCGGGGTTTTCGACACACGACCAGATACGCAGGAAATACTCAATGGTAAATATACCCACTGAAATAATCTCAAAATCCTGAAAAACCCGCTCGTAAAGGCGATTATTTCGGATTTCCGGAACGGTATGAAGAATAATAGCGACCGAATTGAAAAAAATGATGGACACCAAAGCTACATTGATGTACAAACTCAGCCCTCGACGGCCCAAGGCCGAAAATTCCAGCGTATGATAGACTCGTTTACGAAAGGTCACGGTTGATACGATTTTGTACAAAAGTAAGGAGATTACCTCACTTTTTTCATTCTATCGTACTTGTAGGACAAAGCGAACGGGACTGAGCAACAGATAATCTGAAAACTTTTCTAAGCAACTAAACTGGTTTTCTGACGGCTCATGTTTTTCTCTTTTTGTAAAAAATAAAGTATTGCCGCCAGACTGAGCAAAATAATCAGCACGCCCGTTCCGTACGAAATTTGGTGTATAAAATCCAGCCAGCCCGTTTGATTGCTCCGGAAATTTCGATAAAACAGAATCCCTACACTCCCCAGATACCCGAAGGCATCGGCAATATAAAGCAGGAAACCAATATTACTTCGGTAGCGAAACAAGGCGATCCAACGTTCAAAAAGCATGGTGTGAAAAGTAACGTAAGCAAGGTAAGTGGCAAAACCAAACAAAATCATCCACAACGGCGCGGACAGCAACCCATTGGTGAATAAATAGGTAGTAAGCATTAAGAGAAACCCGCTGAAGAGAACAATCATCAGGTTTATGTAAAAGGCCACTCTATTGTTTTTTATCAGCACCATCAGACCCGTAATAATCATGATGGCAATGGCAATGGGAATTTCGGCCGTAGCCAACACCTGGGAGTTTCCTTCGTAGCCTAATCTTGCCCAGATTTCTACCGCAAAATTGTCGCGGATATCCCTGAATATGGTCAAAGCCATGTAAATGAACACGACGAAAACAATGCCGGGCGCAAACATTAAAAAGAACCGCTTTCTTTCCGCTTTCCTCATCGGTACCCGCTCTGTTCTTAAATGAATGTCGTCCGGTGCTTGAGGAGGAATTTTACTCAACATCCATACGCCAACCAATAATAAAGGCACAAATAAAAACCCAGTATAAAAAGGCATCCAAAAATCGCTGACGCCTGCATTTTCTATCAAATACTTTCCCACCGCTTTTACCAAACCCGAAGAAATAATAAAACTGACACTCATGGCCGCCCCCGATAACTCGGTATTTTTCCTGCCTTCCAAAAAAGAAAAGACCAGTCCCCAAATCATCCCAAGAGGAAGGCCATTGAGAAACAACCAAACAAAACCAAAGGATGGGGGAGTAAGGGCAAAAAGTAATAAGGCCAACCAAGAGACACCAATCAGACCCAAAATAGCTTTTATCCGTCCTCGCGGCTGCATCTCGGATACAATCTTGATTCCTGCAAACTTTGAGAGGGCGTATCCTATTACCTGTGCCGTAATCAGCACAATTTTGTAGTCAATTCCCCACAATTGTAACCCGTCGAAAGTAGCGGCCGTAAAAGGTTTCCGAAAAGCATACATGCTGCAATAGGTAATAAAACCGGCCATCATGCAATAGAGGGAGAAACCCAATTTATGGGTTGGGGTAAGCCACGTTATTTTTGTCATTGGTAAAAGGGTATAGGGTAATTACGAAAATCTAATGGAGTAAAAGCAACTAAAAACGAATTCCAACGCGATAGGGATTTTGTTTTAGGGCATATTCAAAGGCTTCGTTTACGTGGGCAAGGTCGAAACCATCATAGACAAGTTCCGTAAAGGGAAACTGAGCGTAATACTGCTCCATAAATACGACAGCGGCTACAAAATCCTCCGTATTATAATTGTGCAACCCTTTGATAACATGCAGGTTGCGGATAATTTTTTCGGCGTCCAATTGCAGGGCAGGCTGGGGGAAAACGGCCCCCACCCACACCGCTGTCCCACCGATACCGAGCAGATTGAGCGTATATTCCATCACTGCCCCTACGCCGCTCAATTCAATAAGTCCATCTATCGGATTTGATTTTCCCATAAGTGCGTTCAATTCGGTAGCATACGAAGTATCTCCTCTCAGGCATATATCCGCTCCAAATCGCTTGGCTGTTTTCAGTCGCTCATCCTCTACATCTACTGCTACGATAGTTTTTGCGCCTGCGGCCTTCGCCATCGCGCAGGCGATAATACCGAGCATTCCTACTCCTGAAATCAAAATATTTCTGTTTTGAACATCTCCTAGCAAGCGATAAGCCCCCGCAACGGTAGCCACGGCACAATTGATAATGGCGGCTATTTTTACGGGCACGTCTTCTTTCAGTTTGGCAAGCGGCGTATGGATATGCAGGATGGTGTACTCACTCAATCCTCCGTGCAGAGTGTTGGTTTCGGTAAGTTGCTCGTGTCCGTATTTGAATAGCCCTTCGGCCTTCTGCGGTATTCCTCTTTCCGCAAGTTCCGTTTGGGGGTTACTGGCAAAAATGGCCCAAGTCACCAAATCACCTTCTTTAAGTTCCTGTCCGCGTTGGTCTTGGCGGGGAGTATTCGGGCCAAAAGATTCGATTCTCCCTACAATCTCATGACCAAGAATGGTAGGAGTTTTTTCCTTTCTTTTCCCGATATAGGTACTAATATCGCTGCGACACAACGTAGTACAGGCATTACGAATGAGCAATTCCCCTGATTTTAACGCTGGAATTGGCAGTTTCACTATTTCCAAAGCCTCACCGTTGGTATAAAAAACAGCGGTATGGGCATATCTTAATTCTTCGTCCATCATTCATTGAATTTAGCATCATTTTTGGAGACAGGCCGCATTTTAAGATTTTTCCATAGCTTTCCCTTGTTCAGAAGATTAAATAATTGTGTACATTGAGGCAAGAAGTAAGGTAAGATTGCCGAAGTGATGCTTTTTTGAAGATATAAAAAGAAGTTTGGAATACGTTGGCATCATAGCCTGAACGTTCTCCAAACTTCTTTTTTCTACTACAACCTTCTATTTTTTTTTGAGGAAAAGCTTGCATCCATTCAATCGGGCTGAGTTCGTCTATTCAAAACCGACTGGTGGGTATGATTTTCACTTCCTCTCAAACACCTTCTCTCCCGCTAAGTACGTCTTCAACACTTTCACATCACGCAATTCATTGGCGGGAGCGGTCATCAAATCTTTTTCTAATATGATAAAATCGGCGGCTTTGCCCAGTTCGATGCTGCCCAAACGGCCTTCTTCAAAATTGCCGTAGGCGGCCCAAATCGTCATGCCGCGCAGGGTTTGCTCACGGCTGAGTGCGCCCTCCATTTGATAGCCACCTGCCGGAAAGCCCTTGGCATCTTGCCGATACACCGCCGAGTGAAACGTATAAAAAGGCGAAACGGCTTCTACTGGAAAATCCGTCCCAAAGGTGATTTTGCCGTTTTGCTTGAATAATTCCTGAAAAGCGTAAGCGTTTTTCTCGCGCGCTTTGCCCAAACGTTCACCCGCCCAATACATGTCGGACGTAGCGTGCGTAGGCTGCACAGAAGGCATAATATTGAATTTACCAAACGTGGGCACGTCGGCGGCATCCACAATTTGCGCGTGTTCAATGCGCCAACGGCGGTCATTTTTCCCTTTTAGGTACTTGGCGTACAGATTGAGCATCAAACGGTTGGCTGAGTCGCCGATGCAATGCGTATTGGCCTGAAACTCGCTGTTGGCCAACTGAGCAATTGATTTTTCAAGTTCGGCGGGGCTAAAGAGCAAAAAACCCGTAGTTTCGGGCGCATCGCTATAAGGTTTGAGCAAACAGGCACCGCGCGAGCCTAAGGCACCATCGGCATAAATTTTGAACGAACGAACATTGAGGCGGTCGGTAACATAAATGCCTTTCTTCAACATTTTATCAATAGTCTCCTGACTCACGCTCACCATCGGGTACAACCGAATTTTGAGCGTTCCTGCCTTTTGGAGGCTATCCATGTGGTCGATAATCTCAGGTGATACACCCGCATCCCCCACGTTGGTAAGGCCATATTGAAAACAAAGTTGCTGCGCTTTGAGGAGTTTTGAGGTAATCTCAGTCTTCGTAGGGGTTGGATTGAGGGCCCGAACGAGCTGTTGGGCACGATCGACCAGTACGCCCGTGGGCTGCCCATTTTTCAAAACCACCAATCCGCCTTCCGCTTTGGTATCGGCAGTGATTTTGGCGAGTTCCAGGGCTTTGGTATTTACCCAACCCGCGTGACCGTCAATACGAGTCAAATAAACAGGATTGTTGGGAAAAGCTTTATCCAGAATGTCTTTGGTGGGAAACTCTTTGACCAGCCAGTCATTTTGGTCCCAACCACGACCGATGATCCACACGGCATCCGGATGCCCCGTTTGGTATTTTTTCAGGCGCTCCACAATCTCTTCCGCCGACTTCGTATCTACCAAGTCGGCTTGGTCAAGCATTTGGCCCAAACCATAAAAATGGGCGTGCGCATCGTACAAACCGGGATAAACCGCCTGTCCGTTGGCATTGACAACCGAGTCAGACTGGTACTTCCCAAAAACAGTGGCAGAATCGCCGATAGCCACGAATTTGCCTTCTTTTATGGCAAAAGAAGTGGCTTTACTAAAGGTAGAATCAACGGTATAAATAGTACCGTTGTAAACAATCAGGTCGGCTTTGTCGCGACTTGAGCAAGAGGCTAAAATGAACGCTAAAAAGGTGGCAAACAGCGCGTAAAAGTAGTTTTTCATCGTGTCAGGGTTAAATCTTGCCTAAAACTACGTTTTAATACGCTATTTTTGAAACGTAAAGCGGGTTTTGTCCTATTATTTGGCCAATACTTCCGCTGTTTAGTACTTAACCCAGTTCAGTCTGCATTATATACTTTTATAATGTTCTTATAATCAGAAAATTATTCACCAATTCGCCATTCACTAATTCACAATTAGTATTTAAAGGCTAACTCACTCCGTTTTTGCTTGTATGAAACGTTTTTTGCTACTTTTTTTTACGATTTTACTACAACCCTTCCTTTCATTTTCTCAAGAGTTGCTCACCCTTGAAAATGCAATTTCAACGGCCCTCGAAAAGAATTATGCCATTAAGATAGCCCGCAGCCGCGAATCAATTGCGCATAACGATAATACCCGTGGCAATGCAGGAATGTTGCCTGTGGTAGCAGGTTCGACCCAAGCCAACTTTAACAACAACAGCGTTAACCAAACCTTTTTTCCATTAGGAAGCACCACGCGTGACCCGTTGGTACAAAGCGGAGTTCATAACCGCAACTCTACTTCAGGCGTCAGCTTGGTATGGACGGTATTTGATGGAATGGGGATGTTTGCCACAGCCGAGCGTTTGCGTGAAATTGAAAAATTGGGAAAAACAAACGTAGAAATCAACATCGAAAATACCGTAGCCCAAGTAGCTGCGGCTTATTACGACATCATCCGCCAAAAGCAACGCCAAGAATCACTGAAAGATGCGTTGGATATTTCAGGAACTCGTCGCGAATTGGCCAAAGCAAACTATGAGGTAGGAACAACTTCCAAATCTGAATATTTGGCTGCTCAAGTAGATTACAATCAAGACCAAGCCGCCTTGGTGGCTCAAGAGCAATTTTTAAGAAACAGCAAAGTCAACCTTAATTCACTGTTGTTAAGAGACTTCAACGTTGACTTTAACGTACCCGATACGATTATCTTCCGTAAAGATTTAGATATAGCTCAATTGCAACAAAATCTTAAAAGTCAAAATCCCAATCTGCTGGCGGCCAATCAAAACCGAAAAATTGCGTCCATAAGTGAAAAAGAAATTCATGCGTTACGCTTGCCGCAGGTCGATTTATTGGGGAGTTATACATACAGTACCCTTAACAACGAAGTGGGATTTGGGGTAAAAAGCAGCAAAAACGGCTCGCTCAACTACGGTGCTCGGTTGGTCATTCCCATTTACGATGGCTATAATCAACGCCGCCGCGAACAAAATGCAAAAATCAACACCATCATTACGGAATACCAAGAAAATGACTTGAAAAATCAGCTTTTGTCAGCATTGGAACGTACCTATATTGCTTATCAAAACAGCGTACAACTTTTTGATTTTGAGGAGAAAAACTTAAAGATTGCCCGTCAAAACGTGGACTTGGCTTTTGAACGATACAAATTCGGAAACTCAACGGCTATTGAATTTCGCGAAGCCCAACGCAATGCCGTTGCTTCGGAATCGCGCCTGATTGAGGCCGCTTATAATGTAAAAGTGACAGAAATTGAGTTATTGCGTTTGAGCAGCTCCATTGTTTCGGACGTTAAATAAGAAAATCAAAGCACGTTTACGGGTTTAAAGTACCTTTGCAGCATGAATTAACTTCTTACACAACCAGTTTTATGCTCACTTTCTGGAATAAAAACTTTACTCGCGACGTTCTTATCACCCTCGTTACCAGTGCCGTTGTAGTTGTTTCCTGCTTTTATGGGCCTACTGTACACATGCCCTTTTTGGTCGGGATGCTTACCGCAGTTGGGCTGGGGTGGCTGCAACCTCGCAAAGGGTGGATACTTGCCATCGAACAAATCGTTTTGATAGCCATTTTCTATTTTGTCATTGATGCCTTAAAACTACTTCCTGCTTTCGATGTCGATGCCACTCAATTTTCGGCCCTTTTGCAATTTTTCCCTGCGTTTACGGGCAGTTTTTTGGGCGGATTTATCAGGCGCTCTTTTTAAGGGCTAAAACGTACGTTATCTGTGTATCGGTTAACCGTTATTAGTTTGATTATCTACACTTGATAGCGCGTGGCTCTGCCGCGTGTTCCTTATTTTAAGACCTACGGCTTTAAATCCTTCCTCTTTCAATTCCCTTTGCCGCTGTATTGCTCAAGGCATGGACACCCATAATCAAGCCTGCAAAACGTTCATCCTTACTGAAACCCTGTTTCCAACGCGCATAAATTTGCTGAATGACTACCGTATTTTTAAACAGCCCGAAAACGTAGTAATAAAGAATATTCGACAAGTCACGACCGCTTTGCTGAGCATACCGGTCGGCAAATTCCTGACGCGTAAAATTGCCGGGAAGCCACGTCAGATTAAAGCTTTTTTCAAAAGGTCTATCTGTTGCCTCTGACCAATACGACAACGACGTTCCAACATCCATCAGCGGGTCGCCTACGGTGGTCATTTCCCAATCCAACACCGCCACAATGTCCGTCAAATCATGGGCATTGAGCACCATGTTATCGTATTTGTAATCGTTGTGAATCAACGTAGGCGCATTTTCAACGGGTCTGTTTTGTACGAGCCAATCGTGTACCTGCTCAAAGACAGGCACTTCATCCGTTTGAGCGGCTTGATAGCGTTTGTACCAACCATCTACCTGCCTTTGTACATAGCCCTCGGGTTTACCCAGATTAATGAGGCCCGTTGCCTGTATGTCAATCGCGTGTAGAGCTACCATATTATCGACCAACGCTTCCGACAAACCTCGCAATAGAGTTGGTTCCAACCCCATTTTGGGGGCAGAATGGGCACGTAAAATTACTCCTTGAACCCGTTCCATCACGTAAAAAGGACAATCCAATACGCTTTCGTCTTCGCAATACACAATAGGTGCGGGGATTTTGGAGTAGCCTGCCGCCTTTAGCAGCGACAATACCCGAAATTCGCGTCCCATATCGTGGCCGCCTTTAATGTGTTTTGACCCAAACGGCGGCCGACGCAACACGTATTCTTTCTGATTGTCTGTTTTGAGAAAATAAGTCAGGTTGGAATACCCTCCGGGAAATTGACTCACTTCCGTAATCACTCCAAAATCAGGCACTTGTTGACTAAAATACGTGTTTAATTTATCGACGTCGAGTTGTTCGCCATCACGTACGGCAGCAGGAGAATCGGTTTTAATGGAAGACATGGGGTTTGGTTTATTTTCACAAAAATACGACTCTATCCGAATCTTCAAACCATCTGTTCAACGCGGTGCTCTTTCGGTTTATTTAATCTCTACATTTGTCTCCCTCCTCCCTTCTCACTACTTTTGTAACAGTTTTGGGTGCCTCACGCTTGTTTCATGACAAGCTTCGACGGCTTAATAGGGAATTCCGTTCAAAGCGGAAACTGTCCCCGCAACTGTAAGTTTCACCCAAAGTCGCTCTTAAACTGCAAAGACCACTGGCAAAATAATGAGTGAATGCGTGAATTAATGAATGAGTGATTTTAACTATTCACTAATTTACTCATTCACAATTCACTCATTAGAAAAAACTGGGAAGGTGCAAGGGCGATGAAACGAGTCAGGAGACCTACCCGAAGTCATTCTTAGTCGCTGCGTACGGAGGATGCGCCCCGATTGAGCGGTAGCTCATTTGTATCAAGTCCCAATTCAACTAAAAAAAGGGACACAACTCATTTCATTTCTATGAACCGAATTTTTAAATCGGTCGGTTTCACCGCGCTTGGCTTCCTAGCGCACGCCTCGTTTGCTCAACAGGAAGTAACTTTAGAAGAAGTCACCATTACCGCCAACAAGTTTGCCCAAAAACAATCCCAAACGGGTAAGGTTGTTAGCATTTTATCGGATTCAATCCTGCAAAAGTATCAATCCCAAACCCTCGGCGAGTTGCTGACGCGCCAGGTCGGACTAATGATTGTGGGCGCCCAAGGCCCCAACGGGACGAATCAGGACCTGTATTTACGTGGATCAAGCACAGGAAACACGCTCATTCTCATCGACGGAATGCCCGTTTATGACCCCTCGTTCATCAGTCCCACTTTCGACCTCAACATGATAACTGTCGGCGAATGTGAACGCATTGAAATCTTAAAAGGAGCGCAATCCACGCTCTACGGCTCCGACGCGGTGGCAGGTGTTATCAATATCTTTACAAAAAAAGGAAAATCAGCAAAATCGGTGGCGGGAATGGTTGCGGTAAACGGAGGTTCTTACGGCACATTTCGGGGTTCGGCAGGTATTAACGGTTCTTTTTCAAAAGGGTATTACAACGTTCAATACACCCGTTTGACTTCCCAAGGTTTTTCTTCGGCTTATGATAAAGAAAACAGAGGCTTTGATACTGATGGCATTAGCCAAAACAATTTACTGGCCAACGTGGGACTTAATCTTTCTGAAAACTTAACGCTCAAACTACGAACGTTACTCAACGGGTATCAATCCGATATTGACGCTGGCGCATTTGCCGACGAAAAAGACTTTACGATTGACCAAAAATTCAGGATGATTGCCACGGGTTTGGAGCATCAGTATGAGAAAGGAAAGCTAACTTTTAACTACGGTTTCAGCCAAAGCAAACGCACGTATATAGATGACTCGACTTCGGTAGAGAAAGGTGCTTTTAACAACTATGCAAAACAATACTACGGAGGCACCACTCAATTTGTTGAACTCTATAATTCACTTAAAATCAATGACCACCTTGAATTGATTACGGGAACGGATTTTCGTTTCAACAACACGGATCAAACCTACGAATCGTACAGCAGTTTTGGAAAATATACATCTCCGCCCTTGGGTGCTGACACTGCCAAAACCAATATTCTAAGCGTATATGCTTCGGGTTTTCTGAAAACCAAAGTCGGTTTCTTTTTAGAACTGGGCGGGCGTTATAATCATCATTCGTTGTATGGGAGCAATTTTACGTATTCGTTCAATCCTTCGTACCTGATTCACGATCAACTAAAAGTGTTCTTCAATCTTTCGTCGGGCTTCAAAGCTCCTTCTTTGTACCATTTGTATTCGCCTTACGGCAACAAAACGTTGAATCCTGAGAAATCGGTTTCAATGGAGTTTGGAGTTCAGATATTTTCTAAAAATAAAGTTTCCAACGTACGTTTACTGTATTTTGACCGTCGCATCAAGGACGTCATTTTCTTTCAATCGCTTTCCCAAGCCCCTTACGGCCGCTACATTAATTTTGACAAACAGCACGATCACGGCTGGGAATTGGAAGGAAAATCACAAATTGACAAGCTGAGTATTTGGGGAAATATGACGCTCTTGGAAGGAGCTATTACGACCAAAGTTTCAGGAAAAGATACAACTTACAATAACCTATACCGTCGCCCGAAAGGTTTGGCAAACGTAGGCGCAGGTTACCAAATTTCGCAGAAATTATTCGTAAGTGCTTCGCTGAGAAGTGTTGGAAAACGATTGGATCGTTTCTACAACAGCGCCACTTTTAACACTGAAACTGTAACATTGAACCCCTATACGACGTTGGATGTATACGGCGAATATCAATCTTCGAAATCCATCAAAGCCTACGTAGACTTAAAAAACCTAACAAATAAACAGTACTTTGATACGTATGGCTACAACACGCGCCGATTTAATTTTATGGCGGGTTTGCAGTTGAATTTTTAGCATACATTTCAGCAGGAGCGTTTTACCTCGCTCCTGCTCTATCCATTCATAACTAAGATTAAACACAATGAAACAAACACTCAATCCCCGTTTTTTGACTTTGCTCTGCTTTATTTTAGGCTTAGCCATCATCCGAATTCTGAACGTAGCTCAACTGTCGCCCGTTTCCAATTTCACTCCAATCGGTGCGATGGGACTCTTTGGAGGCGCTTATTTTACAACGCGTTGGAAAGCGTTTGTTTTCCCAATGCTTACTTTACTTATCAGCGATTTGATTATCAATGCCGTGATTTATGGCGGTCATTATGGGTTTATTTACGACGGCTGGTACTTGGTTTACGGCATTTTTGCCTTGATTGTGTTTTACGGAAAAGTGCTGCTACAAAAAATCAACGTAAAAAACATTGTTCTGGCGAGCGTTATCGCCGCGTTATCCCACTGGATTTTAGCGGATGTAAGTGTATGGCTAAGCGGCGGTACCGACCTCAGAACACAGCTTCCATTAACGCGCGATTGGGCAGGTTTACAGCAATGTTTGACCCAAGGATTTCCATTTATGCGTAATTTCTTAGCCGGAACTTTAGCCTACAGCGCACTGCTATTTGGCGGATTTGAGTTATTAAAAGCGCGCTTTCCACAATTATCCATCGCAAAATGACACCCAAAGCGCTTATGAATTGGTCGGGAGGCAAGGATTCTGCCTTGTCTCTTTATCATGTGTTGCAACAAAAAGAGTGCGATATGCGATATCTTCTGACGTCGGTAAATGATTCTTTCCGACGGATTTCAATGCACGGCGTGAGGGAAGACCTCTTGGACCAACAAGCCAAAAACCTTGGAATTGAATTGGTTAAACTGCGCTTACCGGAAACGGTTTCGATGGAAGAATACCAAACGAGAATGGCTGAAACAATGCAACCGCTCATTGGGGAAGGAGTTACCCATTCGATATTCGGCGATATTTTTTTGGAAGATTTACGGCAACATCGCGAAGAGCGTTTGGCGCAAGTGGGAATTCAGGGTATTTTTCCGATTTGGAAGCGACCTTCCCTGGAGCTTTTGGCGGAGTTCTGGGACTTAGGTTTTAAAACCGTAGTAGTCAGTATCAATGGAAATCAGTTGGATACTTCTTTCTGCGGCCGTATCCTTGATCGTGATTTTGTGAAAGAATTACCCAAGAACGTTGACCCCTGCCGCGAAAACGGTGAATTTCACACCTTCGTTTTTGAAGCCCCTTATTTCCCCGAACCCATTCAGTTTCAACCGGGCGAAACAGTGGAAAAAACCTATCAATTTAAAAATTCGGCAGGAGAAGATTTAACTTCGACTTATTTTTTCACAGACCTGATTCCGATTTAGTTATTTGAGATGATGAACCTGCTCTATTCCATCCATCCAAAATAATCGTTTGTCTCTTGCGTTTTATTAGAGACACCTACCGCTCGAAGCACTGAATTTTAAAATCGTAAATTGCCCAAAAACAGTTACTTTTGCGACGAAAGTGTCGGATAAGAGTAAAGTAAAAACAAGCCAACATTTTTTAAAAATGCCTCCACAGAAACCCGCTAAAGGAAAACTATTGATTGCTGAACCGTTTCTAAGTGATCGTAACTTTGAACGAAGTGTGGTTTTTGTGTGCGAGCACAATGAACGAGGCACGTTTGGATTGGTCTTTAATCAAAGTACCAATTTGTTCCTGAACGATGTATTGCAGGAACCCGTTGCCACTAGTTTGCCTTTGTATTTGGGAGGGCCGGTAGAACAAAACACGTTGCATTTTCTGCACCGTTTGCCTTTTATTGAAGACTCCATTCCCGTAGGCGACAATTTGTTTTGGAGTGGTGACTTTGAACAAATTGTGAGTATGCTCAACGTTGGCAAAATAACCGAACAGGATATCCGTTTCTTTATTGGGTATTCAGGATGGTCAGCGGGGCAATTGGATGAAGAAATTCAAAAAAATGCCTGGATCATCTCCGAAGCCGACGCCCCTTTTATTTTCGATACGCCCACTAATCAATTTTGGCGGGCAGTTTTAAGGCGTATGGGAGGCGAATATCGTATTATGTCCCATTACCCAACCGACCCAAGTTTAAATTAAAACCTAAATTACCGGGAACAAGGAATATATTCCTTCCTTATACCCTACACCGCACGGGCGTTCCCGATTAAACTTTACACTCAATTAAAATGTATTTGAAAAGCAAACTACTATTTCTTCTGACGTTTATTTCCCTGAGTGCAACCGCCCAAACGGTGTATATGAAACCACATCTTGGACTGCGGGCAGGTTTGAACGTCGCTACCAGCACGTATTCTCCCAATTTTATCTATAATCTAAAGCGTCAGTCACACCCTAATTTGGGCGTTTTTTACCGCTTTCGTACCCAAAAATGGGCTTTCCAACCAGAAGTTCAACTTTCTGTACGCGGAGGCACGTTTAAAGGTGAATTAGAAGTAGTACGCAACAATTTTAACTTCGCCAGTTTTGTACCAGTGGTGGGTTACATCATTACCGAAGGTCTTACTTTTGAAGTAGCTCCGGAGTTTAGCTATGCTCTGATTGCGCCCAAAAGCATCGTGCCGCTTCGTCGCAACGAATTCAGCCTGGGTTCGGGATTTCGATTCGATTTTATGGACATGGCCGAAGACTTTAGCCTAAACATTAGATACGTACACGGTTTCACTAATTTGTCCACTTCAAAGACCGAGTCTCTGTATAATCGCACGTTACAGGTGTCTGTGATTTATAATCTTTACAAAAAGAAGTAAGTCTGTCTCCCAGAATATTTGGTTTTTTCAATACTGATTGTACTTTTGCAACATGATTTCTAACACAAAAAATATGAATTGGTGGTGGCGTTCTTCTTTTCAAGAGATGAACACGTAACGCTATGCTTATTTTTTAATCAAAAAAGCTCGCTGTTCATCCTACAGCGGGCTTTTTTATTTTAATTCTTTCGACTGTTAAACCTAAAACAATATGACAACTACAGAAACTACTTTCAGAGTAACTACCCAAAGTCGTAAACTATTGGGCGACATGCTTACTCCCGTAGGTATTTACCTTAAACTCCGCGACAAGTTTCCATATACCGTTATGCTCGAAAGTGCCGAATATCACGGTATGGAGCACGGCTTTAGCGTCATTGCCTGCGACCCCGTCGCCTCTTTTATTCTGGACGAAGAAGTAGTAACCCAAACTTTTCCCGACGGTTCCGAAGAGTCGTTTCGTTTACCGTATCGCAAGCACGCCATGCAAACGTTGCGGGATTTTATTCAACGTTTCGATGCCCCCAAAAACGAACATCCTTTCATCAACGGAGGCTTATTTGGGCACATTACGTACGATTCCGTAGAATATTTTGAAGATATTGAGATTCAGGAAAAAACTCCTGACAACGCCATTCCTCAAATGGTGTATCGTGTGTATCGGTTTGTGATTGCTTTTAACCATTTCAAAGACGAAGTATACCTTTTTGAACACGATTATGGCGTGACCCGCGAAGATTCAAATCACAGCAAGTCAATGGGTATGGATTTGGATTCGTTGGAAATGATTGTAAAAGCGCCGAAAATGGCCACGTTCCGTTTTAAAGCCAACGAAACAGAGCAAAGCAACGTTACCGATGACCAAATGGCTGAGACTATCCAAACCTGCATCAATCACTGCTTACGCGGCGATGTTTTTCAGATTGTCCCTTCCCGTCGATTCAGCAAAAAATTTGAAGGCGATGAGTTTAATGTATATCGTACCCTTCGTTCGGTCAATCCTTCTCCATACTTGTTTTATTTTGATTTTGGCAGTTACAAAATTTTTGGTTCTTCTCCCGAAAAACAGATTTTCATCAAAGACGGACAGGCGGAGATACACCCAATTGCGGGCACTTTCCGCCGAACTGGCGACGACCAAAAAGACGCTGAGCTGGCTCGTCAATTAGCGGCCGACCCTAAAGAAACCGCTGAGCACGTTATGTTGGTGGATTTAGCGCGTAATGACTTGAGTCGCAGTTGCGATGTAGTCAAAGTAGTCACGTACAAAGAAGCTCAGTTCTTTTCGCACGTCATTCACTTGGTTTCAAAAGTGACGGGTGAAATGAGCGCAGGCGTGAATCCCCTCCAGTTGGTAGCCGATACTTTTCCAGCAGGTACGCTTTCGGGTGCACCGAAGCACAATGCGATGACCATCATCAATCGTCTTGAAACTACCAACCGAAGTATTTATGGCGGCGCCTTAGGCCACATTAGCTTCAATGGGGATTTTAACCATTGCATTACGATTCGGACATTTTTGAGTAAAAATAACACGCTCTTTTATCAAGCCGGCATGGGTGTTGTGGCCAAATCAAACATTCATTCCGAAATGCAGGAAGTACATAACAAATTGGCTGCCTTACGGAAAGCAATTGAACTAGCCAATGAATTGTAAAAAGCTTAATGTGCTTTTTTTACAAAGTTTCTTTATCTTTGTTTCGCTTGTTGCGTATAGTATTATCATCTAAAAAGAAGTCTTATGCGTAATTTTATCGGGTGTATGAGGGGCTTGATTATCATAGTAAGTATATTGTTTTCCACACTTTTGTTTGGACAGGGGTTTATTGACCTTTCCTCAGGCAATGAAACCTCGCCTTGGTCACCTGATGGTACCTTAACAAAAACGTTCAGTAACGTAGGCATCCCTCCCATCACAGTGACTGCAACCGTTGGAGGTTTTACGGGTCGTTTTAATAATAGTACTCCCCGAACTGACCCCCGCGGGCTCTGGTTCAGCATGAACTTAACCAGTCGTTTACAGGCAGTTACGATTAATTTTACATTTAGCGAGCCTGTCAGCAATTTATCATTCAGTGTACTGGGGATAGACAGAGACTTGAGTTTCAGTAATTATCAGGACCGCATTGCCATCGAAGGCTATGACGATAAGGGCATTGGAGTCGCGCCAACTGTCTCTTATAATCCTGTTTATGCTTTTTTAACCGACGGGACAGCTCCTCATATCAAGGTAGTTTCGGGATTCAATGCCGATCCTTTTGACAGTACTCCTACTACCGTCACTTTCCGTAATTCGGGTATCAAAACACTGACAATAACTTACGGAACAGGCCCAGATATACGATTCGGTGGTCTTACTACACAAAGTATTTTCCTAACTGGTTTATCCTGGTCCAGTATCGTTCCGGTGCAACTGATTTATTTTCGAGGAAAATCAGAAGCGGACCGTGTCAGACTGAACTGGGCTACCGCGACCGAAATCAATAGTTCTCATTTCAACGTGGAGCGAAGTACTGATTTAAAAGATTTTACAACAATTGGTAAAATTACGTCGGCGGGTGATTCCCGACAGCGAATTGAATACAATTTTCTGGATGAAGCCCCTTTGCCGGGAGTGAATTATTACCGGCTCAAACAGGTAGATAAAGACGGAACTTCCGAATTGTCAAAAATTATTGCCGTCAATCCCGATACAGACGCTTCTAAATTTGTGATATATCCCAATCCATCGGATGGGCAAGCCATAAAATTACAGTTCAACAACTTGGAGCTGGACGGCCTTCGATTGGTGACGATGCTGGGGCAGGAGATTCCGTTTGACATACAGGCGGGTACTTCCAATAGTCTGTCGATTCACCCTCAGCGTACTTTGGAAAATGGTCTTTACTTCGTTACTTACCTCACTCCCGACCGAGGCCGAGTTACCCAAAAATTATGGGTAAACCGATGAATCCACTTAAAACGATTTATGATGTAGTTATTGTTGGAGGAGGTCACAATGGGTTAGTATCAGCCGCTTACTTGGCAAAGGCCGGAAAAAGCGTTCTGGTACTTGAACGGAATGATTACATGGGCGGTGCTACTACTTCTCAGCGAATTTTCCCTGATTTTGACGCTAACTTATCTCGTTATGCGTATTTAGTAAGCCTTTTCCCAACTAAAATTATTGAAGATTTAGGTCTATCTCTTCAGCTTCGGAGAAGAGAAACGGCATCATTTACTCCTTTTGACAGAAACAATCACTCCACAGGATTATTGTTAAGCAACACCAACGAAGTTGCTAATCAACGGCAAATCGAACAACTTCATGCGGGCGATTATGCAGGATATCAACGAATGATTGCCATTCAACAGCTTTTTTCTGAAAAAATTTGGGATTCTTTTTTAGAGCCATTACGGGGAAAAACCGCTTGGGAAAAGCAGTTTAGTACACCCGAAGAAAAAATTGCCTGGCAAGCTATCGTAGAACAACCCATCGGCAACTTTATCGAAAGTCATGTACAGGATGATATTCTGCGCGGTGTATTACTGACCGATGCAAAAATCGGAGCCTTTACACATGCTCATGACCCTAGTCTGCTCCAAAATCGGACTTTCCTGTACCACATTGTGGGCAACAAAACGGGTGAGTGGCGTGTGCCGGTTGGCGGCATGGGCGCTGTAGTAGAAGCCCTTAAAAATGCCGCCCTAAAGGTAGGTGCTCAACTCTTAAGCGAAGCCCCCGTTACCCATCTTCAATTAGGACGTGACTACCATACAGTGGGTTATCAAAAAGACCAAAAAACCTACGAAATAAAAGCGAAATATGTACTCGTCAATGCTTCACCGGAAGCCTTGGGTAAATTGCTCGCTGCTCCTTATGCACCCACAGCACAGGATGAAGGAACTGCTTTTAAAGTAAATATGCTACTGCGGAAACTGCCCAAGTTGAAAGCTATGCAGATACGTTCTGAGGAAGCCTTTGCAGGCACTTTTCATGTTAATCAATCTTACTCTCAAATGCACACAGCCTATCAAGAAGCTCTCGCCAATGAGATTCCTGCGTTAGCGCCTTGTGAAATTTACTGCCATACACTGACAGATACGTCTATTCTTTCGCCGCAACTTGCTCAAGAAGGCTATCAAACCCTGACTTTATTTGGCTTGGATATGCCCTATCAGCTATTCGAAAAAAATCCCGAAGCAACTAAAAAACAAGTACTCCGGGAATATCTAAAGGGGATAAATTCTTATTTGGAAGAGCCGATTGAAGATTGTATTGCCCAAGCCGCCGACGGTTCACTGTGCATTGAAACCAAAAGTGCCTGGGATTTAGAAAAAGAAATAGGGTTGCCTCGTGGGAATATTTTTCACAAGGCACTTAGTTGGTTTTTTGCCGAAAATGAAAACGAAATCGGCAGTTTAGGCGTAGAAACCTCGCATGAGCGTCTTTATATTTGTGGCTCAAGTGCCAAACGGGGAGGAGCGGTTAGTGGAATTCCCGGCTATAATGCTGCCATGAAAGTACTCAATGGCTGATTACATAAACTCTCGCTGAATTTCTTCTTTCAACAATTTTAGGGCGTTGGCAGTAGGATTACGGTTTTCCTGAATAATCTTTTCAAAAATCTTCTTTGATAATTCCAAAGGAATGGCATCTGGAGCAACCTGCACCGCTGCCTGATTGATAAGGGTAATCACTTCCTGTTGGGCACCCCGTATCTGTTCCCATGTCTCGTGACTCATATAGACCTGTTGCGATAAGTTATGATTAAATTCTTCCCGAACCTCCTGCATCAAAATCTGCTGAAACTCAATGGCCCTCGTTGCCGAGCCGTTCATCCTTACAATAAGGTTGTTAGGACTGATTCGTTCCAAAAAAAGACACATCCGTTCGTAGGCCTGCAATCGAATGGGCAAAGCTACTTCTACCTGCTTGCGACGTTGTTCAAGTTGTTTTTCTTCAAATTGTTTTTTCAAAAAAGCCGTTACAGTCAAGTACATAGCATACAATACTAAAGCAGAAGGGAGAAGAATTTTCAACAGGTCGGTGACAATTTCCATGTATTTAATGTTTGTTTATCTAAAATAAGTTACCGCAAAGAACGCAAACCGGTGGCAAAATAGTGCGTATTTTGTAGATAAACGTAAAAAACACGATGATAAGTACTAATCCAATTCGGATTTCAGAAGTGGCAAAACAGGAAATACTGGAAACGCTGAGCACCAACAAAATTCCGGACGTATATGGTTTGCGGGTGGGGGTGAAAGGAGGGGGATGCGGGGCACAATTTTTGCTTGGGTTTGACTTACCTACTGAAAACGATCAAATTTACGTTATAGATAAAATCAAAGTTATTATTGATAAACGCCATTTGATGTATGTTATCGGAACTGAGGTAGATTTTGAAGAAACCGAGCATGGGGCAGGATTTACGATTGTAAAGTAACTAATTTTCACTTTATTGGACTTTAAAGAATACTTCAAGGCAAACACCAACTTTTGGCACGATTTTAGGAAGATATGTCTGTAACACTCACAAGACTCAATTTTTGGAAGTTCGTGCAGAAAATCAGTAGACATATTTTTGCTATTTTGGCCGTCATTTCGTTATTATTAGCGTTAATGTCCTTTTTTTTCTTTGAAAGAGGGGCACTGGGGGCTTCCGAGGAAAAATATTTTTCTGCCGTTAAAGAACGGGTTAAATACGAACTCGGCATTTCACAAAATGAGTTGGGAGAGGTGATGAATTTGCTTTCTCAAAATGCCAACACCCAATTCTCTGATTTACGACTTCCCACCAAATATCCTTATTACGTCTATCAGAACGGCCAGTTGATTTTTTGGTCTGATTATCGCTTTATCCCGGACTATGAAGCTATCCGGCGTATTTCACAAACTCAGTTAGTGTCTTTTGAGCAGGGAAGTTTTTTAGTGAGCCGTCGACAATATATTCGATTGCGGGATAAGATAGATGTCGTGTCGGTGGTAAACCTGTATCATCAATATAAAAACGAAAACAACTATTTACAATCCGGCTATAATCCCGATTTATTTACGGTTGATCCACAGAGCATTTCTACGCATCTTGGACCCATTTACAGCAATGTATTGGACCATGATACTCGTTTTCTATTTTCCATTGTTCCTCCAAAATTTGAAACCTATCACAATCAAACTACGCCCGTCAATACAGTCATTTGGGGTGTATTAGCAGCTATATTTTTAGGGATTTACACGTTTCAGTGGGCTTTTCGCTGGACACAACAACGAAAATATGAATTTGCATTTTTACTTATCGCAGTCTATTTATTGATTCTGAGAGTAGGTATGCTCTATTTCGGAGTTCCTTTTCTGTTTTCCGAAACCGATGTGTTCAACCCCAAATTTTATGCTTCTTCAACGATAGCTCCTTCGCTGGGCGATTTGCTGTTGAATTGCCTCGTGGTTTTTATTCTGGTGTTGTACGTAGCGGATTTTTATTTTCGCTCCAAACTTTATACCGATTTACTGCATACATCCGAAAATTTCAAAACAGCGTTATCCTCCCTGTTTGTCATTATTAGTTTTTGGGTTTTCTACGGCAGTTTTTCTGAACTCAAAAATATTTATGAAAAATCGCAATTTACGCTTGATATCACGCTGAGTATCTCGTTTTCGATGCTGAAAATCATTTGCACCGTTATTTTTATTTTCATTTCAAGCATTTATTTCCTCGGTACTCATTTACTCGTTAGCTTATTTATCCGCTTTAATCCCAAAAACCGAGCACGAGGTACTCTGGTCTTTACAGTCAATACGTTGGTTTGTTTGCTGATAATGTGGTTGATAGGAATTGAAATTGAGTGGGTTTTCATTGTTCATGGTGTCTATTTTTTAGTTCTTTATTTTTCACGTTTTCCACGCATCCTGTATTCGTTCAGGTATCGTACAACGATTTATTATTTTACAGGCGCTTTCTTCTGGGCACTTATTACTACGTACGTGGTCTATACCGAAGAAGACCAAAAAGACATCTCCAACAAAAAAGAGTTTGGGCAGCAAATCATTGCGGAAAATGACGGTTTTGGGGAGTTTTTATTAGACCGCGCCAAAGAATCTATCAGCCGAGACCCGGATATTCAAAATACTTTTGCGAGTGATACGGTGCTGTCGCGAGAGCGAATTCAGCAAAAAGTCAAAAGTATCCACTTGGATAAGTATTTTGATAAATACGATATAGAAGTTCTTTCTTTCCAAGCTGACGGGCAACCGCTCGACAACACAACCGCTGCGCTTACTTTTGACGAATACACTCAATATTATCGTCAGCCCAAATACCAAACTCGCTATCCTTCGCTCTTTTTTATTAATGACATCGTCAATAATTTCAAAAAGCAGTATTTGAGTTTGATTGATATTCATAAAGATTCGATATTAACAGGAAGGGTTGTTTTAAATCTAAATCCGCGCGAAGACCAGCCCAAAAACGTTTATCCGGAATTGTTGATGGATAAGAAGTTTGTGCAGGCACCGGAAACCCGTCAGTATAGCTACGCCATTTACGACGCCAACAAACAGCTAATTTATAGCTTGGGAAGCTATAATTATGATAGAAAGATGCCGTTGGCAGAACTGGAAAATACCGAGTTATTTAATAGCGGCGTATTACTCTATGATTACAAACACGTAGCGAGCAGAGACAAAAACAAGCGATATGTGGTTGTTTCTTCCAAGTCGTATCCATTCAAAAGTATCACTTCCAACTTTTCTTTTTTATACCTGATATTGGTCCTGTATGTCATCTGTATCATTGCAATATATGCACTGAAATACGGATTGCGCCGCCTGAAAATCAATTACACTACCAAGATCCAGATTTTACTTAATGTTGCCTTTTTCCTGCCGTTGATTTTGATAGTATTGATCACCTTGAGTGTTATCAATTCCAATTATTATAACAATCAGGAAAGCACGTATTTGGCGAACACCAAAAATGTAGCGGTTAATTTTGTTCCTTATCTCGAAGAACACCTGCGGGGAGCCCGCAGCAAAGAATCTATGGAGGAAGAACTGGGAAAAATTGCCCGGGATGCCAACGTAGACATCAATTTTTTTACCAACGAAGGAGCGCTCTACACAACCACCAAACCGCTTATTTATGAAAGTAAGCTGTTATCGAAATGGTTAAATCCTGATGCCTATATTCACCTCCTTCAAGACCGTGAAAATGAAGTGCTTCTCAGCGAATCATTAGGAAATAAGCAATACCGTACGGCGTATGTCACTGTGCGGGCGAGCAGCAGCAGCAAACCGTTGGGGATTTTGAGCATTCCTCACTTTGATTCTAAACCCGAACTCGACCGCCAAATCATTGAAGTCATTGCGACGATTTTAAGCGTGTTTGCCTTCATGTTTCTGATATTTTTAGCGTTGTCTTACTGGGCCTCTAACCTCTTGACTATTCCGCTGCGAATTATGACAACCAAGTTCCGGCGCATCAATCTGCATCAACTTAATGAACCCGTTGATTGGAAATCAGATGATGAAATCGGAACCTTGGTGAAGTCTTACAATGAGATGCTTAAAAAGCTTGGCGACAGTAAAGAAGAATTGGCAAAAAATGAAAAGCAATCGGCTTGGCGCGAAATGGCAAAACAGGTAGCGCACGAAATCAAAAATCCGCTGACACCGATGAAATTGACCATTCAACAGCTACAGCGAACTATGTTGCGTGACTTACCGCCCAATATGCCTCAAAGCGAGCGCATTCGGCGTACTTTTGAATCGCTCATTGACCAAATTGACAACATCAGCGACATTGCCACCTCATTTTCGGATTTTGCCAAAATGCCGCTTCCTAAAAATGAGTTATTTGAAATTTCGTCGGTACTGAATAAAGCTGCCGATTTGTACTCTGATGACCTAAAAATTACGCTTCGCCGCGATATTCAAGTGCGACGGGTCAACGTAGTAGGCGATCGGCAACTCATTGGACGAATCATTACTAACCTTATTATCAACGGAATTCAGTCGGTGCCCGACGGCCGACGGCCCGAAGTATTACTCCGCCTTCGTACCGACGATGCCAATGTCTATATCGAAGTTCAGGACAATGGAAATGGTATTCCCGAGCCCATTCGCCCTAAAGTTTTTTTACCCAACTTTAGTACAAAACAAGGAGGCTCGGGTTTAGGTCTGGCCATTGCCAAACGCGGAGTCGAACACGCGGGAGGAAACATTTGGTTTGAATCAGAAGAGGGTCTCGGCACTACTTTTTTTCTCTCTCTTCCGCTTACATTTTCTACTCAGCCTTCTGAATTAGTATTGGCAAAGTAGCGCTATTCCTTATTTAATGGATAAACTCAGCACCGGAATATCCGAGTGATTGACAGTGTCTTCAGTAATACTTCCCAACAGCATGTGAGCTAAGCCCCGACGTTGGTGCGTTGCCATCACAATCAAATCGGCATCCTGTTCGTGAGCAAAATCCAAAATCGCTTCTTCTTCATTAAATACATCTACCGATGAAATATATAATGTCGCATTTTTGAGTCCTGAAACTTTCAACAACTCCTCTTTCCGAGCTTCAATCGCTTCGTCATCTGCCAATTGGCTTGGATTATTAAGATACAAAAGCACAATTTCTCCGTCAAAAATATCCTGTAAACCGGCCAACGCAGTAAATGCCGCAATTTGATCGTTCTTCAACGTGGTTGGAAACACAATTCGCTCGAAAGATTCTACAGGTGCCGGAATGGCTAACACCGGGCAATTTGCCCTACGAATTACCTTCTCAGTATTTGATCCAATAAAAAACTCTTCCATTCCCGATACTCCTCTGGTTCCCATTACAATCAGGTCAATCGCATGGTCTTTGACCACTTCTTCTATCACTCCAATCATTCCCCCTGCGATAACTGCTGTTTCGATTTTTACCCTTGCAAATTTGCCGTTATCAGCTATTTCAGCCAGTGTTTTTTTCAGGCTTTCGTTGACCATATCCAAATATTCATCTTCAATGGCTTTGTCATACAGATAATACTCAGCCATCGGTGTAGCCATTACAACCTTTTCATTGGCATTCAGCAACATGATTGAAGCATTGGTTTTTAGGGCTATATCAGCGGCAGCTTCAAGCGCATTTTGTGCAAAAGCAGAAAAATCTGTCGGAACTAAAATCTTTTTCATTGTGATATATCGATTAGTTTATGAATTATGCCTCAAGATAGAAGCAGCGCATTAAATCAATACTGATTAAAATCAAGCCAACTAACTGATTTACATCAACTAATAACCCGAGCTAAGAAAATTTGTAGCCTACATGCCTTCTATCAACTCATCTCTGCTTAACTTTGGTTACAAATAGCAATTACGCGATATACACCGATGAATCTTTTCAAAATCAGTTGGGCTAATCTGAAAGATAAAAAGCTGAATAGTTTTCTGAGCGCACTTTTAATGACACTCGGAATCGGAATCATTTCTCTGCTTCTGCTGCTCAATAAGCAGTTGGACGAACAATTTCGCCGAAATATCAAAGGCATTGACATGGTAATAGGGGCAAAAGGTAGTCCATTGCAATTGATTTTATCGAGCATTTACCAAATAGATTCTCCTACGGGCAATGTATCACTGGCCGAAGCTCAACGAATTATTAAAAATCCTTTGGTCAAAATGGCCATTCCGCTGGCGATGGGTGACAATTATATGTCTTACCGGATTGTGGGGACGAATGCCAAATATCCCAATCATTTTGAGGCGAAAGTCAAAGACGGACGACTGTTTGAAACAACGATGGAAGCTACCATCGGTGCCAAAGTAGCCCGAGTTACGGGACTTAAAGTCGGGGATGTATTTTCGGGAGCCCACGGTTTCGATAACATGGACGACGTTCATGGAGACAAAAAATACAAAGTGGTAGGAGTTTTTGAAACCAATAATTCAGTGGTTGACCAATTGATTTTGACCGACATTTCAAGTGTTTGGTCAATCCACGAGCACACTGACGAGCCCGGAAAAGGCGCAAATGTCACCTCTATGCTGACAGGTGGTGATTCTACTGAGAAAGACGATCCAAGTCAGGAAATCACGAGTTTATTGGTAAAGTTTCGCAATCCAATGGGAATGGTTGCCCTACCGCGCTTTATCAATGAAAACACCAAAATGCAGGCGGCTTCGGTAGCCTTTGAAATCAACCGACTGTTTTCAATGTTGGGTGTGGGGATTGACACATTACGAGCTATCGCTTTGATTATCATTTTAATAGCGGGCGTAAGCGTGTTTGTATCGCTTTACAATTCACTCAAAGAACGCAAATACGAAATGGCGTTGATGCTTTCAATGGGAGCAACCCGTACCAAATTATTCATTATGTTGTTATTGGAAGGTATTATGTTGGCTGTGGTAGGCTACGGGGCGGGCGTCTTGCTGAGTCGTGTAGGATTGTGGCTTTTTAGCCGGGCTGCCGAGTCGGATTACCATTATTCATTTGCAGATTTCAGCTTACTCCCCGAAGAAATTTGGCTGTTTGGCGGAGCTATTTTATTGGGTATTCTGGCTGCCGCTATTCCTTCCTTAGGAATTTACCGTATCAATCTGTCACGGACATTGGCGGAGGAGTAGGATATTCAATAAAAAGGAACGCTGATTAGTATGATTGATTATGTTTTTTATGAAAAATCATACTAATCAGCGTTCTCTTCATCCCCCCAAATCTTGATGCAAGCTCTTCACCTCTTCCCCAAAAAATATCTTAGATGGTAATTATTGGATTAGCTCCCTGATTCTCCCTTTTGTTTTTGATAGATTACTTCGAAGTTCAAGACCTATTTTTTTAAATCCCATTTCCGATAGCCATTTGTTCCATACAGTAGTGAGTATCTCAGATTCATCTAAATTATTATTCTTAGGGGAAATTTCCGTGACAATTATTGAAGTAGCCCAATAGCGTTTTTTTATAGGAATAAGCCCATAATCATTTTCATCTAATTCCTTCCTCCAATCAGCGCTGCGGCGAAGTGAAGCTATGAAATTAGTAGCTGTTGAGCGATTGTTACTGTGTTTAATGTTAGGGTTAGACTCAAAATCAAAATACCCATCTGTCAATATAACAAGTTGATTATCATGGATTTTCATTAGGTCAGTTTCTAACTGTTCGTTAAAGTACTTCCACAAATCACATCCTTGAAAATCAGCAGTTTGTGTTTTATTTTGAGTTGCTTTTTGGTAGAGTTCGCCCAGGGTATTATCAAGGTGGGCTGTAAACACCTCCAATGCCTTCCTTTTTTTCGCTATTGGTATTTGTTCCATGTCTATGAAAAGTTCATTCATAAAAGGAGTTGGGTCGTAAGTTATGCCTTTCTGAGGAGCAATCACGATTCTGAATTTGTCTTTAGAATTAACAATCATGTTTTTGGTACGAACTGTACGCTCAAATGCTTCAAAAACAGTCTTAACGATGGCTTTATCATTGACCACTTGATTAGGTTGTAACAGCCGATCTGATAAATCAAGCAGAATTACATAGTTTTTGGGAGTTGGCAAGTTGGCTTGGAGAGTATCCGAACAGCCGCTGCATGAAGCCAGAATAACCGCTGCAAAGATGATGTATAGTGCATTTTTCATTGTCTTATAATACTAAATAAGAATTAAGGTGTCGTATATTTGCAAATATGGACTATGCATCAGAGATAAAGGAAGATATTGAAATTCTTTTGGAGTTTGAAAAAAAGTGCAGCCTGGCACTGTTGCGTGACCGTGTGCGCTTTATCCGACTCTTAAAAACGGCAGAGGCAGGTACTCAAGCTGCTGCGGGTAAAGTCATTGGCCTCTCAGAGCGTCAAGCTCAACGTCTTTGGCGAGTTT
>Ga0247843_1001387_pt1 | contig 49582 bp, 45 predicted proteins | sample LaCruzMarch2017__FD_192420 | JGI IMG/M metagenome (GOLD analysis project Ga0247843, IMG submission 192420) | Freshwater microbial communities from meromictic Lake La Cruz, Castile-La Mancha, Spain - LaCruzMarch2017_8m | ecosystem: Environmental > Aquatic > Freshwater > Lake | place: Spain...
CTCAAAGTGAACGCAATGCACTGCATTCCAGCGAGTTGCGCGACATTTGCGGCACCGTGTGATTCATTAGGAAACCTGAAGAATGAGGACTAAAGATCCGCGGTCCCGGTGAACAGCCCTTTGAGATCCTGCTTTCCCCGGTTGGTCGGCTTGTCTTTCTTAACGCCATGCTTCGCTTGATTCGTCCCATCGTTCTCGCCGTGCTTGCGGTGGCCACCTCCTTCGGTCAGGAAAAACCGATGACCGAAGATCAAGCGGCGGGATTCGTGAAACTGGCACTGGCGGGGATCGACCGCGAGTATCCGAACAAGACCGGGCACGTCACCACCGGGCCGGACGACCTGAAGACGCCGCGGGCGATGCACCCGGTGTTCTACGGGCACTTCGACTGGCATTCGTCGGTGCACGGCCACTGGATGCTGCTGCGCTTGCTGAAGAAGTTTCCGGACGCGGCGTTTGCTTCCGAGGTGCGGGGCATTCTGAAGCAGCGGCTGACGGCGGAGGGGGTGGCGGCGGAGGCAGCGTATTTCCGAACCAAGGAGAACCGCAGCTTCGAGCGGATGTATGGCTGGGCCTGGGCGCTGCGACTGGCGCTGGAATTGCGGACCTGGGACGACCCCGACGGCCGAGAGTGGGCGAAGAACTTTCTACCATTGGAGAAAGAGATTACCGGTCTCGCCAAGGACTACCTGCCGAAGCTCGATTGGCCGGTGCGCTGCGGCTTCCACCCGGAGACTGCTTTTCCGCTGGGGCAGATGCTCGACTATGCCCGCGGGACCGGTGACCGGGAGTTCGAGGCCCTACTGTTAGAGAAGTCGCGGGCTTTCTACGGCAAGGACCGAAACTACCCGACGGCTTACGAACCTTCGGGCAACGACTTCTTTTCGCCGGGCCTGAATGCCGCCGACCTGATGCGGCGGGTGCTGCCGGCGGAAGAGTTCGGCCGCTGGCTGGGTGAGTATTTTCCGGAGCTGGCGGCCGGGAAAGCGGGCAACCTGCTGACGCCGGTGACGGTGAGCGACCCGACCGATGGCCACTTGATTCACCTCGCCGGACTGAACCTGACGCGGGCCTGGACGATGCGTGGGATCGCGTCGGTGCTGGCGGAGGGCGATGCACGGAAGAAGGTGCTGCTGGAAGCCGCGGCGAAGCACGCCGAGGCGGGTCTCGGGCTGGTGGCGACCGGGCACTATGAGGGCGATCATTGGCTGGGCTCCTTCGCGGTTTACCTTTTGAGCGGGACGGGGAGCTGAAGCGGGAAAAATTCCTAACCGCGAAAGGACGCGAAAACCGCGAAATTTGAGAGGCACCAGACCGGCTGGATTGGCTGTTCCAGATTTGACCGATGAGATGAAGGGGGCCTGTCGGTCCATCTCCGGCTGTGCCTCCGGTTCGCGTTTTTCGCGTCCTTTCGCGGTTGAATGCCTTTCCAGCTCATCTCACCGGAAACGTCCTCGCGATCCGAAAATTCGCCTTTTCCCCGGTCATCATCCCGCCCCACCGTGCCGCCGTGCCCGCCGTTACGAACATCTCCTGCTACCGCTTCGCCCGGATGGACGGGCTCAAGGCCCTGCGCGACGAGCTGATCTCCTTTTGCAAGGAGCGCACCTTGAAGGGGACGATCCTGCTCGCGCCGGAGGGGATCAACTTGTTCGTCGCGGGCAGCGCGGAGGGGGTCGAGGAGCTGTTAGGCGTGCTGCGCGCCTTGCCCGGGCTGGAAGACCTCGCGCCGAAATACAGCCTGAGCGACGAGCAGCCGTTCTCGCGGATGCTGGTGCGGCTGAAGAAGGAGATCATCGCGTTCGGGGTCGAGGGCATCGATCCCGCCGCCTACACCTCGCCGCGGATCGAGGCGCGGACGCTCAAGCAGTGGCTCGACGAAGGCAGGCCGGTGATCCTCTACGACACGCGCAACGACTACGAGGTGAAGCTCGGCACCTTCCGCAACGCGATCCCCGCGGGGATCGACCACTTCCGGCACTTCCCGGAGGCGGTGGCGGCCTTGCCGGAGGAAATGAAGGACGCGCCGGTGGTGACCTTCTGCACCGGCGGGATCCGCTGCGAGAAAGCCGCGCCGTTCATGGAGCGGGCCGGCTTCCGCGAGGTCTATCAGCTCGAGGGCGGCATCCTGAAATACTTCGAGGAAGTCGGTGGCGATCACTACGACGGCGAGTGCTTCGTCTTCGACCAGCGGGTCGGCGTCGATCCGGCGCTGCGCGAAACCGGCTCGGCGGTATGCTTCGTGTGCCAGGCCCCTCTAACAGCGGAAGAGCAGGAGGACCCGCGCCACGTGCCGGAGGTGTCGTGCCCACATTGCCATCGATCCGACGCGGAGAAGATGTCGGAGCGGATCGCGCGGCGGCATGAGGCGCTGAAGCGGGCGACCGATCCCTTGCCGGGCAGCGTGCCCTACGAGAACCGTCGGCCGGTCCGGGTGCCGGAGCGGCTCGACGGTATGACGATCCTGGAGGTGCTGGAAGGCTTGTTCCCGCAGCTTCCGCGGGAGCAATGGCTGGAGCACTTCGCGGCGGGGAACGTGCTCGACCCGCGCGGCGCGGTGGCAGGGCAGGACCAGCCGACGCGGGCCGGGGAAGAGTGGACGCGGGTGTTTCCCGGGACCATCGAGCCGGCGGTGAATGCGGCGATCAAGGTGCTTTACGAAGACGAGGCGATCCTGGTCCTAAACAAGCCAGCGCCGCTGCCAATGCATGCCTGCGGGCGTTTCAACCGGAACACGCTGGGGCATTTCCTCCACGCCGCGTGGCATCCCGAAAAGCCGAAGCCGGCGCACCGCTTGGATGCGAATACCAGCGGCGTGGTGGTCTGTGCGCGGACCCGGCATTTCGCGAAGCTCTTGCAGCCGCAGTTCACGCGGGGCGAGGTGGAGAAGGTCTATCTGGCGCGGGTTCACGGTCATCCGGCGGAGGATGAGTTCACGATCGACGCGCCGATCTCCGATGCACCGACGCGGCTTGGCGCGCGGGAGATCGAGGAGGACGGGCAGGCGGCGGTGACGGTGTTCCGGGTCCTGAAGCGGAATGCAGACGGGACCTCGCTGCTAGAGGCGCGGCCTCTCACCGGCCGGACCAACCAGATCCGGATCCACCTGTGGCACGCGGGCTTTCCGATCGCGGGGGATCCGGTGTATTTGCCGGAGGGAAAGCGCGGCGACACCCAGACTTTGGGGGTGGGGGATCCGGTGATGGGGTTGCATGCGTGGAGGCTGTCGTTCCGGCATCCCTTGAGCGGGGAGAGGGTGAGCTTTGAAGCGAAGGTGCCGGAGTGGGCCGGGGGGGGCGGCTACCTTGGACTGCTGCAGCCTGCTGCCGCTTTCCGACCGCCAGCCTGCTGGCGAGTCGGTGGAATAGATTGGGAAGTCCGGATGGGTCCGTTTCGTTCCTTGCGATGAATGCGGCCGGCCCTTCGGGACGACCCCTTCGCCAGCAGGCTGGCGAAGGGAGAGCGGCAGCGGGCTGCCGCAGTCCATGGAGAAGCCGCTACCCGGTGAAGATCTCTCGAAGGTCGTGGATCACCTGATCAGCCCCGCTGGCATCGAGGCCTCTCCCGCGAAGGCGGAGGGAAGTTGGATCGCCGGCGAAGAGGGCGGTGCGGAAGCCGCTGGCGCTGGCGGGGTCGATGTCGTTCCGGACGTCGTTGCCGATGTAGAGGACCTCGGCGGCGGGGATGCCGCGTCGGGCGAGCTTGTCGCGGACAATCTCAAAAAGATAAGGGTCAGGTTTGGCTCGTCGTTCGAGGTAGGAGAAGCAGCAGAGGTCGGGGTCGATCCCGAGTTCTGTTAGAGTGGCGCCGAGCACTTCCTCGAGGATCGGCACGGTGTAGAACTGGGCGTTCGAAATCAGGCCCAGCGGGATGCCCTTCGCCGCGAGCTGGCGGAGGGTTTCGGCAGCTCCGGGCATCGGGGTGACGGGGTTTGCTTTTCTTTCGTGAACGACGGCGAGGGCTTCGACTTCATCCGGCGCGAGCTCCGGGTGCAGCGCGGCGTGAATTTCGCGGATGTCGATTTCCGGGAAGGGATGCGGCGAGGCGGCGTGGGCCGTGGCGATGAGATCGCGGAGCGCGGGGTCGGGATGGAGTTCGCCGGCGGCGGAACTCAAGAGCGTGCCGTAGATGTCGAAGAGGACGGCGCGCGGGCTCACGTCAGCAGGAAATGGAAAGAGCCGGGCTTGAGGAAGCGGTTGAGGACCTTGTGCTTCGGGACGTAGTCGGGAGTAGTCGGCTTGGCGTTGGTGAGGGCGGCGTAGAGGTTCTTCAAGCGGACGGTGTAGGCCTCGGTCGAGTAGGCGACGAGGTCCTGCGGCCTGGCGGTCGGGGTGGTCAGCTTGAGCGTGCGGCGTAGCCAGAGGCGCAGCGGCACGGTCTCGGCGCGGCTTTCGACGAGGATCTCGTCGCCTTCGCCGCCGGCGAGGATGCGGTGGATCACCTGGCGCTGGAGGTCTTCGGGCAGGTTGCCGAAATCGAGGTGGCCGCGGTGGAGCATCGCGGCGAAGGATCGCTCGACGTGCTCGTTGGACATGACCTGGCCGTAGGTTTCCAAGGTCACGCGCAGGCTGCGGACGAGGCGCTGGCGCAGCGTCTCCAGGCCGACCCAGGCGACCGGGACCAGCAGGCGGTCGTAGAGCCGGCCGGGGACGATGCCGGCTTCGGAAAAGTCGTTGGTGACGTTCGGGAGGTTGCGTCCGAGCAGCGGTTTGCCGAGGGTGACCGGTTCGAGGAAGCCGAGTCCAAAGCCTTCGGCGACGGAGGTGGTGAGGCAGTGGGTCGAGTGGCGCAGCCAGTTGGCATAACTGCGGGAGCCTTTGGGGACCGGTGAAACCTTTCCGACGACATCGAGCATCACCGGCAGTCCGGAGTCCTGGGCGAAGGCGACCCATTCGTCGAAGATCGCCTGCCAGCGGATGTTTTCCGGCGAGAGGGTGAGGGCGTAGCGGGTGCCCTTCGGCGAGAGGGCGGCGAGCAGGAAGAGTTCGCCGAGGTTCTTGCGGCGGATCCCGCGGACGGGGTAGAGGACCAGCGGATGCTCGGGCGGCGTGTCGAGCGGCTTGACGGCGGCGGGCGGGGTGATGGCGTTCGGCAGCAGGATCGAACGCTCGGCGGGCAGCCCGGCGGCGAGGAAGAGCTGGCGGTCGTGGGAGTTGAGGAAGGCCTGGCGAATCCGCGGGGAATGCGGGTAGAGGGTCTCGGTGTCGGCGATGACCGGGTAGTTCTGCGGCCTTCCGTCTTCGGCGAAGTCGTGGAATTGCAGGACCATCGCGTCGCCCGACTCGGCGAGGATCGCGACGGCATCGGCGATGGCCCGGTTGCGGCCGAGCGAGTGGTTGTGGAAATGCCAGACGATTGGCCCGGGGCCGAGCACGCTGGCGGCGGCGGCGCGCATGGCTTGGGAGAGCTGGAGCCCGCTGGGGCCGCCGGGATCGGTGCCGTAGCGGAGACCTTCGACGACTTGGACCGGCAGTTTCGGATCCCGCTCGTCCGGCTCGCCGCTCAGGATGACGTGGGGGATTCCCGCCGACTTCAGGCAGGCGGCGGCGGTGTGGATGACGCGCGTCACCCCGCCGCGGTTGAGGTGGTAGTGGACGATGGCGACGGAGTAGGGCGGGGTGGTCATCAGCGGTCGAGCGGGGCGAGAGGTTTGATGAAGTGGAAGCCGCGGATTTCGTAGCCGAGGCGGTGGTAGAGGCGGTGTGAGGCGTGGTTGGAAGTGTAACTGTCGAGCACGCCGATGTTGCAGTTCTCCTCGACCGCGAGGTGTTCGAGATAGCGCATCAGAGCAGAACCCAGGCCGGACGCGCGGCGGGCGGAGTCGACCACGAGGTTGTCGATCTCCAGGTAGCGGCCGCACCAGATTTTGGTGGCGATCCAGACCCCGGCGACCGCGGCGAGCTGGCCGTCTTCGAAGGCGCCGAAGATCCGGTAGTGCGGGTGCTCGGCGAGGATGGTGGCGAAACGCCGGGCGAGGACTTCCGGCGGGACGTCGGGGTTCAACTGCGCGAACAGGGCGTTCGCGGCGGGATGATCTTCGGCGGCGAGTTCGCGGATCTCCGGAGGTTTCACGCCGGAGTTCTAGCGCGGTCGGCCGCGGCAGGGAAGCGTTCGCGGTAGTCGGACAGCGAAATCATCGGCGGCCGTTCTTCCGGCGCGATCTTGGCGGCGGGATAGCGGGCGAAAAACGCGTCGAGGATCTCTCCTGACATCCGGCCGAGCTGGGCGAGCGAGCGGTTGCGGTGGATCCGCTCGTCGAGGTCGGTCTGGGCGATCGCGGCGATCCCGCAGGTCCGGTGAACGTCTAACAGGTGCGCCGTTTCCACCCCGTAGCCGGTCGGCATCGGGAGCGTCTCCAGGATCTCCCGGCGAGCGGCGTATTCGCCGGCCAGCGGCTGGTGGAGTCCGGCGAGCTCGGGGCAGAAGCGCTGGAACAGCGGGCGGACGAGGATTTCGGTGACCCGTCCGCCGCCGCGGGGATCGACGCCTTCCGCGGCGAGCAGCGGTCGTTCGTAGAAGCCCTTCACGTAGCCGAGTTCCGCGTGGCGGACCAGCGGACCGACGGTGCCGTAGACGAAGCGCGGGTGGATATTGCCGATGTCGCCGTCGACGAAGCAGAGGATGTCGCCGGTGAGGTGATGGACTGCCTTCCACAGGTTCTCGCCCTTGCCACCGCGGTGGCCTTGGAAGGGCAGGATGTCCGCCGCGAGGACGACCTCCGCGCCGGCCTCGGCGGCAAGGGCGCGGGTGCGGTCGGTGGAGCCCGAGTCGATGACCACGAGTTCGTCGAGCAGGCGGTGACGGTCGGAGAGTTCGGTTTTGAGCACCGAAACGACGCGGGCGATGGTGCCTTCCTCGTTCAGCGTCGGAATGCAGAGGGAGATCCGAAGTCCCGCGGCTTCCTTCGCCGCGACGAGTGCGGGGAGGTCGGCGAAGTCGAGGTGGTGGAAGCTGCGGAGCATCGGCTGTTAGATCATGTCCCGCGTCACTTCGTATCGCGCGGCGCAGCGGGGACACTGGACGGTGATGACGTCGGCGCCTTCGAACAGCATGTCGGGCTTTTCGCGCCAGGAGCCGAGGATAGGCAGGATTTTGCCGAGGTCGCAGCCGCAGTGGAAGCGAAAGCGGCGTGTCTCTAACAGCGTGGTCTCCTCGGTTTCCTGGATCCGTTCCGCGCCGTCGGCATCGAGTGCGGCGAGCCATTCCTCGTCGCAGTCGGGCTGGGCGGTGACGAGCGAGAACAGCTCGTCGTCATGGCGGAAGATCCGGGCGGGGCGCTGCTCGGACTGGGCGTAATACTGCTCCACCCAGTGCAACGGATCGCGGTCGTCGACTTCCAGCGTCGAGAGCCGCGGCTCGGCCTGGTGGTTGGCGGTGACCTGGGAGTAGAAGAAGTTCCGGTCGGGCTCGCGGACGTCTTCGGTGAACAGTCGGCCGGTGACGGCTTCGAGCAGCGAGCCGGCAGTGACGAAGACGTTGACCCGCGGGGCGCGGAGGTTGACGGTCCAGGCGATCGTTTCCGCCCAGGGCCGGGCGACGGCGTGGAGGGTGATGCCGGCGAGGAAATCCTTCAGCATCTGGTCGAGTTCGCCGGGGTGGCGGATCCCGTGCTGCATCAGGTGGAGGTAGTAGTCGGTGTAGATCGGCGCGAATTTCGCGCGGAGCACGAGGGCGTTGCGGTGACGAACGAAGATCGACTCGACCTTGATGAACTCTTCCTGGATCTCGACTTGTTCCGGCTGGGGCACGGGGTCAGCCTACGGGCGGAGACCGAGGTAGTGCAACTTTGCAAGTTGCGATGGGGAACGGGTCGCCGCGCCAGGGAGGCTGCGAGGTTTCGGGGTGAAATCTGCCGCATCCCGTCACAACTTGCAAAGTTGTGCTACGTCCGCCGCCGCGGCGGCGACTGGGAAGCCGCGAAGCGCTGCTAAAAGAGCTCCTGGTCCGCGGGCTCAGCGAGACGGGATTTGGCGACGGAGAGGTAATAGTCGTCGAGCTCGATCCCGGTGAACTCCTCGATGCCCTGGCGCTTCGCAGCGACGGCGGAGGTGCCGATGCCGAGGAAGGGATCGAGCAGGCGGGTTTCGGCACCCTTGCCGTGGAGGAGGATGCACTGCTCGACCAGCGCGATCGGGAAGCTGGCCGGGTGGGGGCGTTCCTTTTCCCGCGACAGGATGGTGTCGTAGGGGATGAACCAGGTGTTGCCTCGGCAGCGGCGGTCGACGCCGCCGGTGTGGCCCCAGCGGGCGATGTTCGACTTGTCCTGATAGGGCACGCCAGCCGCGCGGCGGTCGAGCTTCACGGTGCCGGACTTCGTCAGGTGGAAGACGTATTCGTGGCAATCGTTGACGTAGCGCTGCGAGTTGATCGGCTTGAAATGTCCGGCGCTGACCTGCTCGCCGCGGCGGGTTTCGACGGTGATCGACTTGATCCAGTGGAAGGTGTTCTGGAGGGTGAACAGCGCGGCCGGGCCCTCGGTGAAAGCGATCACGATCTGGTGCGGCAGCAGCGGGTTGGACGGGGATGCGCCGACGTTGAGGAAGAACGAGCCGTCATCGGCGAGCACGCGTTTCACTTCGGCGGCCCAGGCGCGGCACCATTCGAGGAACTCGCCGCGGCCGGCGGTGTCGTCGAAGGAGCGGTAGTTGATGCCGAGGTTGTAGGGCGGGGAGGTGACGACCAGGTCGACGGAGCTGTCGGGCAGGGTGGGGAGGACCTGGAGGCAGTCGCCGTGGTGAAGGTGGAAAGAGGGCATGGAACGAATCGCGGAGACGCGGAGGTCGCGGAGGGGACGGGGAGATGAAGGTGGGAGGCTGGGGATCTTCAGCCGTCGTAGCGGAATTCCTTCATGCGGCCTTCGTTGTTCATGAAGTCGGCGATGGCGGACTCCTGGGTCAGTTCTCCACGGGCGATGGCTTGGGGAATAAACACGTCAATGACCCATCGTTCGTAGGTCACGAGGTCCACCGTTGGAGCGGGCGGATGTCCGCTGAGGTCAGGGAGCTCAATGTCGATCATGGGCGATATCGTAGCTTCTCAAAGGCACCCGCGCCAGCATACTTCTGGCACATGGCGCGCAGTTCCAATTCGGGGATTTTCCCGGGATTCCGTTCGATCAGCTCTTGAAGATCCCGCAAGTCCCGCCCTTTGCGGTGCTCGTCGTCTTTGAGCGCGTAGAGCTTCATGGCGATGAGTCCCTCGAAGGTGATCACCCGGACTCCCATCACCTCATCCATCAAACCGCGCATTTGGTTGAAGCTGTCGTCGTTGACCCAGATCAGATCGACGAAGGGAAACGCGAGATCCCGGCCGTATTGGAAACGGGTCGCCATCCCATCCGATCTCGGCTCAAAGCCGAGCTTGGCCATGAAGGCAACGGCGTCCGCTTCGCGGCTTCGCGCGCAGATCCAGTCGAGGTCGATGGTGTTGCGAGAAAATCCGTGGGAAGTGACTGCCCATCCTCCGGCCAGAAGCAAGGGAATGCCCTCTTCCTCGAAGCGGTCGAACATGACCTTGGCGAATTCCTTGAGGGAAATGTTCATGGGGCAGATTCAGGAAGGTGGAGGTGGGCTTGCACGAATCATACGATGTTCCGCGAATCGGTCCGAGCGCTAATTGAAGCGCCGAGCACCGCGATCATGGCGACGGTTTGAGGCTTGATCTTGAAGGGATCGGGATGGGGCTCGCCGACCACGATTTGGAACTCAAATCTCGCACCGTGGATGTTCACCAAGCCGAGCAATTCCCGGAAATGAGGTGAGATGTCGTCTTCGAGATCACCCTCGGCGACGTCCTCCTGGCCTTCGCTGGACCACTGAAGCTCGATGGCCCACTTCCCTCCGCCGCAATCTTCGGTTAGCGTGATCGCCCGGCGAAGCGCTTCGTTGTCGATCACCGAGTCGAAGCTGTCTCCGTCCTGGAGAAGAAACTCGCCTCGAAGAGTGCAGTAGCTTCCCATGGTGAGGCTATGAGGAGATTTTGCGCTGCAGGATCTCCGTCACCTGCTTCGGGTTCGGCTTGCTGGTGGAGGCTTTCATGACTTGGCCGGTGAGCCAGTTGAGGAGCTTGTCGTTGCCTCCTTTGATCTCGGCGACCTTGTCGGGGTTGGCGGCGATGACCTGGTCGCAGAGGGCGTCGAGCTCGCCGGCGTCGGCGGGCTCGAAGCCGAGGTCCTTGGCGACGGCGGCGGGGTCGCGGTCGGGGGAGTCGAGCAGCACGGCGAGGACTTCCTTGGCCTGGCTCAGGGCGAGGGTGCCGGCTTCGACCAGGCCTAACAGCGCGCCGGTCTTGGAGGCGGAAAGCGGGGAGTCGGCGATGGCGACGGAGCGCTCGTTGAGGGTGCCGAGTAGGGTGTTGAGGAGGAAGTTCGCGGCCTTTTTGCCGGGGATGCCGGTGGCGGCGATGGCTTCGAAATACTGTGCCAGCGGAAGGTCGGACGACAGGACGGAGGCATCGTAGGCGCTGACGCCGAAGTCGGCCTCGTAGCGGGCGGAGCGCTCGTGGGGGCGCTCGGTGAGCTGAAGGCGGACCATTTCAAGGATCGGGCCGGTGACGACGGGCAGCAGGTCGGGGCAGGGGAAGTAGCGGTAGTCGTGGGCGTCCTCCTTGGTCCGCATGAGCTGGGTTTCGCCGCGGTCGTCGTCCCAGCGCCGGGTCGACTGGATCTGCGGGATGCCGGCATTCAGTTCCTCGGTCTGGCGCTCGATCTCGTGGTGGATGGCGCGGCGTACGGCGGAGATCGAGTTGAGGTTCTTCAGCTCGACCTTGGCTCCGAGCGGGTCGCTTTGCTGGCGGCGCAGGGAAATGTTCACGTCGCAGCGGAGCTGGCCTTTTTCCATGTCGGCGTCGGAGATCCCGCCCTGCTGGAGGATCATCTGGAGCGAGCGGAGGTAGGCGCCGGCTTCCTCGGCGGATTCGAGGTCGGGCTCGCTGACGATCTCCATCAGCGGGGTGCCGGCGCGGTTGAAGTCGATCAGCGAGGAATTGCCGAGGTGGGTCGATTTCGCGACGTCTTCCTCGAGGTGGATGCGGTTGAGGCGGATCTTCTGGCCCGGGCGGGCGATCGATTTGCGGGCATCGGTCGGGTAGCAGTGGTCGTAGAGCGGGACCTCGCCGCCGATGCAGAGGGGGAAGTCCATCTGGGTCGTCTGGAAATTCTTCGGCATGTCCGGGTAGAAGTAGCTCTTGCGGTCCCAGCGGGAGATTTCCGGCGAGCCGCAATCGAGCAGGAGGCCGGCCAGCAGGGTTTTCTCGATGGCGTGGCGGTTGATGACCGGCAGCGCGCCGGGCAGGCCGAGGCAGACCGGGCAGGTGCGGGTATTCGGTTCCCCGCCGAAGGACGTCTCGCAGGCGCAGAACATCTTGGTGCGGGTTTTGACCTGGCAGTGGACTTCGAGGCCGATGGTGACTAGGAAATGCATTGGGGATGAGGAGATTGGGAGAATTGGGCGATTGGGGAAAGAGTCCGTGGGCGGTCTTTGGCAGTCGCCGCGGGGATTCTTGGCTGTCGAACCCCAATCACTCAATCTCCCAATTCCCCCAATCTCCGATTCAGCCCATGCCTTTCCCCACGCTTGCCATTTCCGGCCGGGCGGTGCATGGCCGGGGGCGGTCGCCCTCCGCACGGGGAGACATTTCTCATGACGCTCGAAATTGGCCTGACCCTGGCGGTGATCGCCCTGACCCTGATCGCGTTCATCCGCGAGTGGGCCGCGCCGGACGTGATCGCGTTAACGGTCCTATGCGGGGTGGTGGCGCTGGGGCTGATCGATCCGTCGAAAATGACGGAAGTTTTCAAGAACGAGGCGCCGCTGGCCATCGCCGCGTTGTTCGTGATTGGCGGGGCGCTGGAGGCCTCGGGTGCGGTCGATCACATCGGCCGGGTGCTGCGCGACCGGATGCCGGGGAAACTGCGCACGGCGATCTTCGGCTTCTCGGTGCTCACCGCATTCTTCAGCGCTTGGATGAACAATACGGCCATCGTGGCGATCCTGCTGCCGGTGGCGCTCGGCTTCGGGCGTTCCAAGGACATCGCGCCTTCCCGATTGCTGATGCCGCTCTCCTACGCGTCGATCCTTGGCGGCTGTTGCACGCTCATCGGGACCTCCACCAACCTGCTAGTCAACGGGACCTTGAAGGACCTCAAGATGGAGCCGATGTCGATGTTCCAGCTCGCGCCGGTGGGCATCCCGCTGGCGATTGCGGGCATTGCCTACCTCACGATTTTCGGCCCGAAGTTGATTCCCGCCCGGACCACGATTTCCGGCAGCCTCGAGATCAAGGATCGCTCGACCCCGCTTTATCACCTCCTGATCGGTGAGAATTCCCCCTTGATCGGCAAGGCGTTGAAAGACACTCCGCTGTTCGACCGCGGCCGCCACGTCCATATCATGGAAGTCCGGCGCAAGGGAGCGCGGGAAATGCACGCGCTCAACACGCTGACCATCGAGAAATACGACCGCTTCCTCGTCGCGCTGCACGGCCGGCGCGCCAAGGCGGGTCGGGCGGAGGACCTGTGCGCGGAGATCGGGGCGAGCCTGCTTTCGACCGTGGACGGAGTGGTGACCGAGCTCGTCATCCGCGATGAATCCTCGCTTGCTGGTCAGACCCTCGCCGCGTCGGATTTCCGCCAGCGCTACAACAGCATGGTCATCGCCGTCCACCGCAACGGGGTGAACATCACGAATCAGCTCGCCGAGATCCCGCTGGAGATCGGCGACACGCTGCTGGTGATCACTGCGCTTAACAATTTGGAAGCGCTCGATGCCACCCGCGACTTCATCCTGACCGACGCCCCGGAAGATTCGCCGGTCCCGCCGGAGAACAAGAAGCCGCCGCATCACGCATGGACCTCGTGGGCGGTGCTGCTCGGCGTGGTGCTGGTCGCCACCCTGAGCGATGTGCTGGGCGGCGCCGGCGGAATCTTGCCGTGGCTGCCGAAGATCCCGATCCACTACAGCGCGATGGTCGGCGCGCTAGTCCTGCTGTGGGCGAAGATCGTCACGCCGCGCGAGGCATACGCGAGCATCGACTGGCAGGTGCTGCTGATGCTTTACGGCTTGTTAGGCCTGGGCATGGCGATGCAATCGACCGGCACGGCCAAGTGGCTGGCGGAAGGAATGGTGACGATGGCGCAGGGCTTTGTGAGTCCGGAATGGATGCCACTGGTGATGCTGTGGCTGGTGTTCCTGCTGACCTTGCTGCTGACCGAAGTGCTGTCTAACAACGCCACTGCGGTGATGATGGTGCCGATCGTGGTCACCCTCGCGGCCAGCCTCGGCGTGAGCCACTGGCCTTTCGTGATGGGCGTCACGATCGCCGCGTCCACTGCTTTCGCGCTGCCGATGGGCTACCAAACGCACATGATGGTCTATGGCCCGGGTGGCTTCAAGTTCTCCGACTTCCTGCGGGTCGGGATCCCGCTGAACATCATCTGTTGGATCATTTCCTGTCTGCTGATTCCGCTGATCTGGCCCTTCCATCCGTGAGGGGAAAGCTTCAGACGACGGTGTGCATCCAGAAGGTCACCGACTCATCGACGTTCGCGATCATCCGGACATGGCTGTCCTGCGAGATGACGAAACCGATCACTTCTGGTTCGACCGAGCACAGCCGGTAGACCGAGCGGTGGCGGGTTCCATCGGCCTGGACATTCCAATCGCTGGTCCGCTCGCCTGACAGGTCGTGGGCCTGGCTGACTTGGAAGACGTTGCGATCAACCCGGATTTCACCGCCGAAGCCGATCACGCGCAGGCGTTGGTCGAGCACCAGCGCGCCGTCGACTTGCATGAGGTCGGAGAAAAAGCGGGCGAGCTCGAAGAACGCCTCTTCCAACCGGTCGAGTTCCGCATCTTCGCTGTGGAGGAAGATATGCCATGACTGCTCCTGGGTCGCACCGGCAGGGCAGAGCTGGCCGACACGGCGGATGATGTCTTGCAGCAAGTGGCGGAAGCGAAGGCCCGCGGCGTCGGGCGCGGCGGAATACTTGCAATCGATCCAGCGCGCGGCGGCCTCGATCCCGGACTCGCCGGCGGGCAACAGGACGAGGCTGCCGCCGTGGCCGCTGGTGCGCACGAGATTCACCAAGCGGCGGACGAACTGCAGCGCGATCAAATGGCAGAGCTCCGCATAGTCATCGATGCCCAAGGTCGGCGGCAGGCAGCACTCCAAGATGTCCTCGACCAGCCCGCGGCGCAGATGGAGGAAGCGGGCATTGAGCAGCGGCGATTGGAAGACATCGAGCCGTGGTCCGTGGAACTCGCGGCCGCGCCATTCGGAGAGGAGATGGTAGCCGTGGTAGAACAGCAGCCAGCCGGGGTCGCGGACGTGGATGACGGGGTGGGGCAGTTCTCCGTTCATCGTCTTGCGGCCCCCGGCGACTCGATTCATCCAGCGGGGGCCGGTGTTGAGGATGCCCCAGATGCGGAAGCCGCGGTCGCGGACCGGCCAGACCGCGACGACCGAGTGGAAGAAGCTGGCGGCCGGGCTGAGGCGCTTGATTTCGTTCGCGCTGAAGGCATGAGGGGTGGTGAAGCGGACCGCGTGGATGCCTTCCGGCGGCCCGTCGTCGGCGGCGAAGGCATCGGGCGGCGCGAGGATCACCCGGGCCCGCACCGGCCGACCCTCCTCCTTCAGCAGGCTGGCGGAATAGAGGACGTTGCAGGCCTCGCGGATCTCGTCGGGCGTCGGGCAGTCCGGCCGGTCGTCGAGCAGCCGGTGGAGCTGGGTGACCATGCCCGCGAGGTCGGACGGGGTGGTGGAGGCGGGGTTCATTCTAAAAACCGAGTTGAGAGTCTATGGTTGATTGTTGATAGTTCAGAATAAGAGGCTTGTGCCGGATTTCTGGCACACCCGGAGAATGAGGTTCCATTCCGACGTATACTCTCCTGTTTCAGCTATCAACCATCCACTCTCAACTCTCAACTTCCCTTTTAGGTTCATCGGCCTGCGGCGGGACGGCTCAGCTTGCCGGATGGAAGGGGAAGTCGGTGTAGCCTTCCGCGGTCGGGGCCGACCAGGTGGTCACATCGGCGGGCGGGTTGAGCTCCCAGTGGTTCGCGAAGCGTTCGACCAGGTCCGGATTGCTCAGGTAGGGCCGGCCGAAGGCGATCAGGTCGGCATGGCCGGCGGCAATCGCCTCCTCGGCGCTGTCCTGGGTGTAGCCGCAATTGCCCATCAGCGGTCCGTCGAACACCGCGCGGAACTCCGCCAGCGTCATCGGCTCGCCTTGCTCGTGGAAGCCGAACGCGAGGCCGTCGACGACGTGGAGGTAGGCCAGTCCGTAGCCGTTCAGTTGCGTCGCGGCGTAAGTGAAGGTCTCGCGGAAGTCCGGCGCGCCCATGTCGTTGAAATTGCCGTTCGGCGAAAGTCGCACGCCGACCCGGTCGGCCGGCCAGACGGTGAGGATGGCTTCGGTGATCTGCTTGAGGAAACGGAAGCGGTTCTCGACGCTGCCGCCGTATTCATCGGTCCGCAGGTTGGTCTTGGAGTCGAGGAACTGGTTGATCAGGTAGCCGTTGGCCGCGTGGATCTCGATGCCGTCGAAGCCTGCGGCTTTCGCCCGTTCGGCGGCGCGGCGGTAGTCCTCGACCACGGCCGCCACTTCGGCGGTTTCCAGCGCGCGCGGCTCCTCGTAGGGCTGCTTGCCGATGGGCGTGTGGATGTAGTCGCCGTTGATCATGACCGCGGAAGCCGACACTGCGGGCTTGCCGCCGTGGAAGCTGCTGTGCGAGGCCCGGCCGCAGTGCCAGAGCTGGAGGAAGAACGGCGTGCCGCGCTCGCGGAGGGCGGAGGTGATTTTCGACCAGCCGGCGACCTGCGCGTCATTGTAGATGCCCGGGGAATCCACCCAGCCGAAGCCCTGCTCCGAGATCGTGGTCGCCTCCGCGATGATCAGTCCGGCCGAGGCGCGCTGGAGGTAATACTCGACCATCAGGTCGTTCGGCACGCGCTCGGTCCCGGCGCGGGCGCGGGTCAGCGGCGCCATCACCACGCGGTTGCGCAGCGGCAAGCCGCGGAGATCGAAGGGAGAAAGAAGGTTCGGGGAGTTGGTGTTGGCGGTCATGGTGGGAAAGACCGCCATTCACGTCGCCCCCGGCCGGGTCCGCAAGTCCGGAAGAATGGCGCTTATTTCACCGGTGCCGCGTTTGCCTTCTGGTCGCGGGCCTGGGCCTGGGTCCGGATGGCCTGCTTGATGGCGTCGAGGCGTGCCGGCCATTTGAAAGTCGGGGCTTTCGAGGGATCGTAGCCGGCGAGGTGGCCGGTCAACCGGGTGGCTGGTTTGGTGTATTTGAACTCGGTGTCGCCGAAGACCTCGCGGCACATCGCGGCGAGGCCGGGGTCGTATTCGAGGAGCTCGGCACGGGTGTCGACGTGATTGTGGTCGTGGTCGTTCTCGCGGTTGTCATCGAACCACGACTGCACGCCTTCAGCGAAGTACTCGTGGTGGTTGATGCTGGCGTATTTGCCTTTCCAAAGACCGGCCTTCATCGCGTCGTGGTAGGCTTTCTTCAGCCGGGGATCGAAGGTCGGATCGACGTTGTTCAGGCCGCGGAGGTGGATGTTGTGGGCGAACTCGTGGATCAGGATGCACTCGCTCTCGTAGGGATCGCCGGGGTAGCCGAGGACGTTTTCTTCGGCGCAGGTGCAGTAGGGATCAGTCTCGCTGCCACCGGTGCCACGGGCGCGGGCGTCCCAGAAGTCCTTGCCGGAGAATGTCTCGAAGCCGGCCATCGGTTCTTTTGCCATGCGGACGAACTCGGGGAGATCGGTCGTGTATTCGTCGTGCGCCATGATGCACAGGCGGGCACCGCTGAGGACCATCGCCTTCAGCACGTCGGGGCGCTTGGCCAGCATCAGGTCGCCGATGAACGCGGCCTCTTTCAAAGCGTAGGGGTTGACCTTGGCGGAGGCCACAATGGGAAATCCGCGGAGGCGTTCGATCTGGGTGTAGAAGGCGGGGATGCCATCCTTGCCCGCCGGATCGAAGCGCAAGGCCTGGTGGAGGACCGCCGCGGTTACGGTGGCTTCGGTCTTGTCCTCGCGGCCGACGACCAGAAAGCGGTGGCCGGGGCTGGTGGTGAAAATCGTGTCTTTGCCGGCGGCGACCGAGCCGTTCGGCACCCGTTCGGTATCGGACTTCAGCCAGAAGATGTCGATAGGCTGGGGGCTGCCGTTCAGGATCTGGAGCCGTGGCCGCTCGTTGGCGGAGGCGGGGGATCCCGCCAAGGCGAGGGCTGCGAGCGGGGCGAAGGAATGAACACGGAGCGAAAGCATGAAGGTTGTGGACAGCGTGAAATAGCGGGGTCGCTGGCAACTGCTTACGGCGCTCCGCTGCCGGAGTTTTCGGGAACCCGCCACGGGACGGGGGAGCGGCGCGGCTGGCAGGCAGTCCACGGACCGGGACCCGACCGGGAAACTTGCAGCCGCGCAGGAGCTTCAGGACGCATGGAGGAAGCGCTTCTCCAAATCGGCGATCGTGAGTTTGGTCAGGTCGCCGGTATCACTCCGGGCGAGCGTCCGGCGGGTCGGCTCCGGAAGTTCTTCGCGCAAGCTGGCGAGGATGGTCGACGGCGCGACGAGCTGCCACGACGGGTAGCCGGCGACCGACACAATCTCGTCGATTTTGCCGGCGATCCGCTTCAGCGCCTCGGTTTCAAGCTGCTCTTCCAGCTCGTATTCGTCGCCGTAGGACATTCCCGAGCCTTGGCCCGGCGGGCCGCCTTGGGTGAAGCGCCCGGCGTGGTCGGTGACCGTTTGATGGATCGATGCCGGCCTCATTTCGACCGGGCTGCCGGGTCCTTCGAGCAGGTGCGCCTTCTCGAGCGGATCATCGCCGTTTTCTTTGAATACTAGGAAGCGGACTCTTCCTGAATTGGCCAGAACCAGTAGTTTTTGCATGGGGTGGAGGGGTTTAACCAATGGGGAGAATGGATGCTTCCATGGCGTGCGGCAAGTGGCGAGTTGCCGCGGAGCAGATTGTGCTCAGCAAAGGGCAGAAGAGGCGCGATTCCCACCGGATGGCGCGGGTATCGCATGGCGGGGGCCACGCCATGCGTGATTTTGCGCAAAAATTGACCCTGAGGTTTTTATTGCCGGTTTCGGAAAGCGGGGTCTATGCTCGCGGCCCGCCGTCGCGTCCTTCCAGCAAGGTGCCGGAAGGACGCGGCGGCGGACTTTTCTGACTTTCGAGCAATGAATCCGGACCGAGCGACGCTCAATTTCCTCAACAGCTTCCCAGAAGAAGCCCGCAAGCGCGGCGAACGCCTCCAAAAGGACGGCGCCGTGACCCAGATTTTCGGCAATCACCTGTTCATCCAGGGCCGCGTCGAGGACGAGACCGGGACTTTCCGCACCAGCCTCCGCCTCCAAGGCAACCGTTGGTTCGGCTCCTGCACCGCCGAAGACGAGATCATCTCCGCCGCCTGCCAGTATGCGACGATGATGGAGCGGATGCACCGCGGGGAGGACCTGCCGGAGTCGCCGAACGAATTCGACGACACCCCGGTGCTCGACATCATCGAGGAGAAACTCGGCCGGGAACTCGACGACAAGGAGGCCGACTTCGTTTCCAAGATCGAGAAGCGCTACCGCCGCTACGTGATCGAAGGCGAGCTGCACGACCACGACATGGTCCGCATCACCCCGCGCTGGGAGATCACCACCTACGAGCCGCTGGAACTGTGGCCGATGCCGCCGGGCGACATTCTCGAGTTCTGGAACTACCTCGCCTACGCCTTTTACAAGAGGAAGCTCCCTTACCCGGAGTTCATGAGCGTGATCACCGATCTGGCCCACGTTCAGAAAAAGATGGCCGACTGGGAGCAGGAGCGCGAGGTGGCCTCCTGGTATGACCGCATCGAGCAGGTCAACGAGCGCCCGCCGCAGGAGCCGCCGATCGAGGTCGCGTTCCGCCTGGTCGCGACGATCAACGAGGCCCGCATCGAGGCCAAGGAAGGCAACGGCCTGTGGACCCAGATCCGCGAGAAGAACGAGATCGAGCGCTTCGTCCAGATGCATCACCAGGCCGCGCTCCGGATGGACGCTCCGAGCCAGGTGCTGTGGGAGCATTTCCTGTCCTACTACCGCGACCAGAACGAGACGACCTTCGACTTCGACGTCGAGGAAGCCTGCCGTTTCATGAACCGCGTCTTCCGCCAGCCCGCACTGAAGGGCTATCTGGTCAACCTCGACGAGCGCGAATTCAAGGTGGTCACCGAGGCCCTCAAGTGGGTCTGCGAGGACGATCCCTACGATCCGGGCAGCTTCGCGCTGCAACTGGTTACCGCCAGCGGCGAGAACGTCTCCCACTCGGTGCGCATGCTTCCGGGGCGCAAGGAACTCTATCAGTCCGACGAAACCGCGTTCCCCGGCCCGCCGCGCTGGCTGGAAGAGACGGAAGTCATGCCGCGCTACCTGATTCCCAAGCGGGTCATCGACTCGCTGGAAGGCGTGGAATTCCTCCGCAAGATCGGTGCCTCGCTGCCCGAGTCGCTGAAGAAGCGTGTGGTCGATCTCGAGCTGAAGCCGAAGTTCGAGCTCAAGCTGGTGGCCGGCCTGACCGCCGCGGAGACCGAGCACCTGGTGATCGACGTCACCGCGATCGAGTCCAAGGAACGCCGCACCGAGCGCCTCACCAAAGAAGGCTGGGAACTCGTCGAGCAGACCCCGCTCAAGGGCAAGCAGCTGCTCCGTTTCGCCCGTGAGGAACTCTATCCGGTCCCGCGCATCCTCGAAGAAATGGGCCTCACCTACGATGAGAAGCTCCTCTCTTTCAAATCCCGCATCACCAAGCAGTTCCCCGAAAAGTTCGCGGAGTGGATCAAGGCGATGCCGGAATCGGTGACGCTGGACATCGACCTGCGCCTGAAGTCGATCCTCTCCGACCCGGTCACCGCCGCGGTCCGCTTCGAGGTCATCAACCAGGAAATCGACTGGTTCGACCTGCGCATCGTCATCGACGTCGAAGGCGTCAACCTCTCCAAAGCCCAGATCCGCCAGCTGGTCGCCGCCCGCGGTGGCTACGTCCGGATGGAAGACGGCTCGTGGATGCGGCTTGAAATCAAGCTCGATGCCGACCAGCGCGAAGCCGTCACCCGGCTCGGTCTCGATCCCTTCGACCTTTCCGGCGAGACCCACCGGATGCACGCCCTCCAGCTCGCCGACCCGAAGGCGGCCGATGTCTTCGACCCGAAGGCATGGAAGCGCATCAAGGACCGCGCCGGCGACATCCAGATCGAGGTGCTGCCCGACGTTCCCGACAAGCTCAACGCGACCCTTCGTCCCTACCAGGTCGACGGCTTCCGTTTCCTCGCCTACCTCGCGACCAACGGCTTCGGCGGCATCCTCGCCGACGACATGGGTCTCGGCAAAACCATCCAGTCGCTGACCTACGTGCTCTGGCTGATGGAGGAGGCCGAGAAGAACAAGGAGGCGCACCGCCCGGTCCTCGTCGTCTGCCCGAAGTCGGTGCTCGATGTGTGGGCCAGCGAAGCCATCAAGTTCGCCCCCGGCGTCCGCGTCAAGGTCCTGCGCAACCGCGAGGACCTCGACGTCAAGGACACCCAGGAGAACATCGACATGCTGGTGCTCAACTACGCCCAGCTCCGTGTCTGCGGTGACCTGCTCAACGAGATCAAGTGGCTCACCACCATCCTCGACGAAGGCCAGCAGATCAAGAACCCGGACTCCAAGGCCGCCAAGTGCGCCCGCGAGCTGGACTCGGCCAACCGCCTGGTCCTTACCGGTACCCCGATCGAGAACCGCCTTCTCGACATGTGGTCGCTGATGGCCTTCGCCATGCCCGGCGTGCTCGGCAGCCGCGCTTACTTCAAGAAGCGCTTCGACAAGCGGAAGGACCCGCTGTCCCAGAACCGCCTGGCCGCCCGCCTGCGTCCCTTCCTGCTCCGCCGCACCAAGTTGCAGGTGGCCCAGGACCTGCCGCCGCGGACGGAGGAGGAGGTCTATTCGAAGATGGAGAACATCCAGATGGAGCTCTACAAGGCAGAGCTCAAGCGGATCCAGAAGGCGCTGCTCGGACTCGATTCGGACGAAGCGGTGAAGAAGAACTCCTTCGCCATCCTTCAAGGCCTGATGCGCCTGCGCCAGATTTGCTGCCACCCCGGCCTGATCGATCCGAAGTATCTCAAGGAAGAGTCGACCAAGATGGAGTCGCTGTTCTACCTCCTGGACCAGCTCCACGAGGAAGGCCACAAAGTACTAGTCTTCTCGCAGTTCGTTTCGATGCTCGACCTGATCAAGGCACGCCTCGAACTCGAAGCGCGGCCCTTCCATTACCTCACCGGTCAGACCAAGGACCGCAAGGGCGAGATCGAGCGCTTCCAGACGACCAAGGAAGCGTCCGTCTTCATGCTCTCGCTCAAGGCCGGTGGCGCCGGTCTGAACCTGACCTCCGCGTCCTACGTCATCCTCTACGATCCCTGGTGGAACCCGGCCGTGGAAAACCAGGCCATCGACCGGACGCACCGTATCGGTCAGAAGAACAAGGTCATCGCGTATCGCCTCCTCACCCGCGACACCGTGGAAGAGAAGATCCGCATCCTGCAGCACCAGAAGACCCAGCTCGTGACGAACGTCCTCGGCGACGAAGGCTTCGCCTCGAATCTCGGTTTGGAGGACCTGCAGTTCATCCTCAACCACGGTGGCGAGGACGAGGAGAACGGGTGATCGAATCCGCGAGTGCTGACCTCTTGGCACGACGAAACGGGCGGCTTCCCTAGTGGGGAGCCGCCCTTCTCATCCCGCGGCGCGCCCGCAGGTCCGTCAGCCCGGTAATGGATCACCCGGACCTTCCCTCCGTCGTTTCGGACGTTTCGCGGCGGGGTCTTGTAGAACTTCGCAGGCCAGTTTCAGATGTGGAAACAAGCGTGGGTCGCGTCGCTTCCGACAGGGGTAACCGGGCCTTCGACTCCCTTCATGCTCGCGATCAAGGCCAGCAGGCCGTAATCGCCTCGAAGTTGTGGTTCTGCGATCAAGGCTGGATCAAAACCGTTTTGAGGCTAATCTCTCGCCGTGAAAAAGCTAATCGCCTTCATCTTCGCACTGGTTTCAGGGCTCTACCTGCTGATTTGGGGACCGATGATCGGCCCGCTGGACCCGATTCCGATCATCGACGAGGCCACCGCGCTGCTAATCTTCGTCAAATCCATGGCAGTGCTCGGGATCGACCTGACCCGCTTCATCCCATTCCTTGGCAAAAAGACGAAAGATGCCAACAAAGCGCCCGGGCCGGTGGTTGACGTTTGATCTTTCAGGCATATCCATCGAAAAATCCGCTCCGCTTCCGCGTAACACACCTGTCCATGACTGAATCTGAATCACCCCGCCGCTCCCTGAAAGGCCCCGTTTTTCTGACCTTGATCGGGTTGGTCGTCATCGCCGCGCTGGCTATCCTGCCATTCTGGGCCGGGCCACCGCCGGAGGAGGGCCTGCCGGACATGGCAAAATTCATCGGCCGCTTCCACCCGGTGTTGCTCCATTTGCCTATCGGCATGCTGCTTTTGGTGCTGGCCTTGGAAACCGGCCGGCTGTTCTCGAAAAGAAAGCCGGGAAGCTCGACCCAGGTCGCGATGTTCTTTGCCGCGGCGTCCGCGGTCGTGGCCGTGCTGCTCGGTTTCGTCCTCTACTACAGCATGCCCGGCGACTACGGCCAAGAGCTGGCGGAGCGTCACCTGAACGGCGGGATCATCTTCGCCTGCGGCACGGTCGCTGCCTTCGTGGTCAAGGTTTGGGTTGATGTCGCGGACGGCCGCGGGGCTTGGTTCTTCTGGTTGCTCCTGCTCGGGAGTTCGGGGGTCATGGGCTACGCCAGTCACGACGGTGCCTCGCTGACTCACGGCGAGGATTATCTCACGAAGTATGCGCCGAACGAGGTCCGCAAGCTGATCGGGCTGCCGATCAAGGAAGAGAAGGGCGACAAGGACGGCGGGGGCAAGCAACCCGCGGTCGCCGCCAAGCCGCCGGCCGAGCAGGTGGTTTACACCGACATCATCGTCCCGATTCTGGAACAGAAGTGTTACTCCTGCCACAACGCCGACAAGCAGAAGGGCAAATACCGGATGGACGAGTACGACCTGCTCGTGAAGGGCGGCAAGGAAGGCGACGGGATTGTCCACGGCAAGGTGGACGACAGCAACATCGTCATCCGCATGGACCTGCCTGAGGACGACGACGAGCACATGCCGCCCGAGGGCAAGAAGGATCTCGCTCCCCATGAGGTGGTGCTGGTGAAGTGGTGGATCGAAAAGGGAGCATCGAAGGATGCGAAACTGGCCGATCTGGAAGCTCCCGACGCGGTGAAAGAGGCTCTGGGCAAGGTGGTGCCGCCCGAGGTAGTGGCGGCGCAGAAGGCCGCCGCGGAGGGCGAGATCAAGAAGAGCGCGGAGAAGCGTGAGTCGGTGAAGGTGGACGTCGAGCGCCTGCGCAAGGAGTTCCCGGCGGCACTGAATTTCGAGTCGCAGGCGTCCAGTGGCGTGACTTTCACCGCGGTGAGCATGCGCAAGGACTTCGGCGACGACGATCTGGCAAAGCTCGCACCCGTATTGCCGGCGATGGTCTCCCTCGACCTCTCTTCCTGCACGGTTACCGACCAGGGGGTGAAGCTGCTGGAAAGCGCCGGTGAGTTGCGCTCGCTGCGTCTTGCGGAAACCGCGCTTACCGACGCGGGGCTCGATGCCTTGGCGAAGCTCTCGAATCTCGAGTCGCTGAATCTTTACGGGACCCAAGTGACCAACCAGGGCGTGCTGAAGCTCGCCGCGCTCCCGAATCTCAAGAAGCTCTACCTATGGCAGACCAAGGTCGATGCGGCTGGTGTCGAGGCTTTGAAGGCGAAGTTGCCAAACTGCGAGATCATCATGGGTCTGTGACTCGCCTTCAGCACTCCCCGTGTCATGTCACGGGTCCCTGAAAACCGGCGGGCACCCGCTGCGTAAGGGGGCATGGTTCTTTCGACCCGTGCCCGCTTCGCCACCCTGTCGTTGTCCTTGATCCCGTGCCTTCGGGCGGCGGAGGTCCCGGCACCGAATGACTTCACACCGCAGCCGCAGGTGCCTTATCTGAGCCCTGCGGAGTTCCTCAAAACGGTGGAGCTGCCGGAGGGTTACTCGCTCGAGCTGGTGCTGAGCGAACCCCAGATCAAGGAGCCGGTGGCGATCGCCTTCGATCCGGACGGGGCGATGTATCTGGCCGAGATGCGGACCTACATGCAGGACATCGACGGCAGCGACGAGATCACGCCGCGCAGCGTGGTCAGCAAGCACGTCAGCAGCAAGGGGGACGGGAACTTCGACCGTCACTCGGTCTATTTGGAGAACGTGTTGCTGCCGCGGATGATCCTGCCGCTGGACGACCGGATCCTTTTGGGAACCACCAACACCCTCGACTTGACCGTGCACCGCGATGCTGACGGCGACGGGAAGGCCGACGAGAGCAAGGTCTGGTTCGAGGGCGGCCCGCGCGGGGGCAACATGGAGCATCAGCCGAGCGGCCTGGTGTGGGGCTTGGACAACTGGATCTACACGACTTACAACGCCTTCCGGCTGCGCTGGAACGGCGAGGGCGGCGCGCCGCTGAAGGAGTCCACGCCCGGCAACGGCGGGCAGTGGGGACTGGCGCAGGACAACTACGGCAAGATGTGGTGGAGCAATGCCGGTGGTGAGAAGGGGTTCTGGAACTACCAGTTCCCCATCGTTTACGGGGCGGTCAACGTCCCGTCGCAGAAGGAGAAAGACTTCGATGTCACTTGGCCGCTGGTTGGAGTCCGCGATTTCCAAGGCGGGCCCGGCAAGTCCCGGGAAGACGGCACGCTCAACCACTTCACCGGCTGTGCGGGACAGACGATCTTCCGCGGTGACCGGTTGCCGGCCGAACTCGTCGGCAACGCCTTCCTGCCCGAGCCGGTCGGCCGGCTGATCCGGCGCGCGGTGGTTTCCGACAAGGAGGGCGTGACCGTGCTTTCCAATCCCCATCCGCAGTCCGAGTTCATCCGCTCCACCGATCTCTGCTTCCGCCCGCTGAACATGACGACCGGGCCGGACGGTTGTCTCTACATCGTCGACATGTATCGCGGCATTATCCAGGAGGGCAACTGGGTGCGCGAGGGCTCCTATCTCCGCAAGGTGGTGGCGCAGCACGGTTTCCAGAACAACGTCGGCCGGGGCCGCGTCTGGCGGCTGGTTCACAAGGATTTCAAGCCGGGTCCGCCGCCGCGGATGTTGCAGGAATCTCCCGCCGCCTGGGTGAAGCACCTGGCGCATCCCAATGGCTGGTGGCGCGATACGGCGCAGCGCCTGCTGATTGTGAAAGGCGACAAGTCGGTGGTGCCCGCGCTGGCGGAGGTCTACCGCAGTCACCCGGATCACCTTGCCCGGATCCACGCGATGTGGACCTTGGAAGGCCTGGGTGCGCTGACTCCGGAGATGGCCCGCGCCGGGATGAAGGATGCCGATGCCCGGATCCGGGTGCAGGCGATCCGCGCGAGCGAGACGCTGCTCAAGGCGGGCGATGCATCATTGGCCGCCGACATCCGGGCCGCGGGTGACGATGCGGAGGTCCAGGTGAAGCTCCAGTCGGTGCTGACGGCCAAACTGCACAAGTTCCCGCAGTGGAAGGAGGACGCGGTCCAGCGGCTGACGTCTTCGGGCTCCGCGGGTTTGCGGGAGCTTGGCAACGCGCTACTGGAGACGGGGCCGGCGCTTTCCAAATCCTTCGCTCCGGCGGAGCGCAAGCAACTCGAGCGGGGCAGGGCCATCTATCAGGAAGTCTGCTTCGCCTGCCACGGGCCGGACGGTCTCGGCACGCCGATCCCCGGGCTGAAGGGCCAGACCCTCGCGCCGCCGATGGCCGGGTCCTCGACCGTCCGGCAGGGCGACTCAATGCTCCGGGTGCTGCTCCACGGTCTTGAGGGACCGATCGAGGGCAAGACTTACGAATCGCAGATGATCCCTCAGGGGAACAACAGCGACGCCTGGCTGGCGGACATCACGAGTTATGTCCGCAACGCTTTCGGCAACAGCGGCGAGTTCGTGACCGCCCGGCAGGTTGCCGCCTTGAGGAAGAAGACGGGCTCCCGGGTGAAGCCGTGGACGATCGAGGAGTTGCGGGCACTGCTGCCGCAGCCGATGGCGGATCGCGCGGGCTGGAAGCTATCGGCGAGCCACAACACCGGAGCGCTTGCAAAGTGCTTCGATGGCGATCCTGTGACCCGCTGGGACACCGCGAAGGAGCAGGGTCCGGGCATGTGGATCCAGATCGAGCTGCCGTCGGTGAGCGAGGTCGCCGGCATCGAACTCGATTGCGCGGCCTCTCCCAATGACACCCCCCCGCGACTACGAGGTCGAGGGCAGTGTCGATGGCAAGAGCTGGACAAAGCTCTCCAAAGGCGAAGGGAAGACTTCAATTACTGCCGTGATGTTCTCCACTCCGGCGAACGTCCGATTCCTGAAGGTCCACCAGAAGGGGCGGAAGCCCGGCAAATACTGGAGCATCCACGAGCTGATGGTGTCGGCGCCGGCCCGGGCGAAATAAACGGGGTGAGATGGATACCGCTGCGCCCCCCGGTCGAACGGGGTGGGGTAGCGGTGATGTTGCGATTCTCGGGGCGCTGGGATTTCGCTCGGGAAGCTACGGCTTGATCTCGGCGAGGAACTTCAAGGTCGTGCGGCCGGTTTGCTCGAGGGCCTTGGCGTCGATGACTTCCATGGTGTCGCCTGGCTGGTGCCAGTAGGGCATGTTCATGAAGTCGCCGATGAGATGGAGGCAGGGGAGGCCGGTGTTCTGGAGCGGCACGTGGTCGTCAATGATCGGGCCGGGAGGACGCTTCAGTTGAAGCCCGGTTTCCGCGGCGACTTTTTCGACCGTGGTGGCGAAGGAGGGCGGGGCTTCGGGGTTGTAGTAAAATCCGTGGCGCGAGTCGCCGACGAGGTCGATTACGATACCGAGCGAGGGCCAGGTGGCACGGTTGGAAATCGCGTAGGCGTAGTACTTGCTGCCGTAGAGGCCGTCGGTCGGAGTGATGTCCTGCAGGAACGCCTCTTCGCCGTCGAAAAGGACGAACTCGACCTTTGCCGCGGCTGCCGGGTCGGTCGAGAGCACCCGGGCGAGTTCGAGGATGACTCCGGTGGAGGAGCCCCCGTCGTTGGCCCCCACGAATTTGAAGCTGTCGATGAGCTTGCTGTCGAGGTGGCCGCCGATGACCACCGGGGTGGAGCGGTTCCAGTCGCGTTCTCCGGCGGAGTGGCGCGCGAGGAGATTGGTAAAGGATTTGGCACCCACGACGGTATCGGCCTTGTTGAAGGTCTGACGGCGGGTGGTCCAGCCGATTTGGGCGAAGGCGGCCTCGAGGTAAACGAGGGATTTCTCATAGCCCTCGCTGCCGGGAGGGCGCGGGCCGAAGTCGACGATGGACTTGACGTGGCCGTATGCTTTTTCGCCGGAGAACTGTCCGGCGAGATCGGCGGAGATGACCTCGAAAGGAACTCGGGTGCCGATTTCCGGCTGCTTGGGTCCACGGGTAAAGAACCAGGTGGCGATCGTTGCCACGACCAGCAGGATCGCAAGGGGGACTCGTTTCACGGGTTGTCCAAAACGGGTGAGGGACGCTTTTCGGGGAAGGGAAAGGCTTGCTTCAGAGATCCTCGACGCCGAGCAGGTCGAGCAGGCGCTGGAGATCGTCGTCGCCGTAATATTCCAGCTCGATGCGGCCCTTCTTTGCGCCGTGATGGATCGAGACGTGGGTGGCGAAGCGGTCGCGCAACTTGTTTTGAAGGGCGCGGAAATGGGCGTCGGGCACGGCCGGGGTGCTGGCGGCACCGCGTGGCTTGCCGTCGTCGGAGCTAGCGGAAGGATCGAAGGTCTGGGCCAACTTTTCGGCCGCGCGGACGTTGAGGCTCTTCTTCAGGATTTGGTCGGAGGCGAGGAGCTGGGCGTCCTTGTCCTTGATTGAAAGGATGGCCTTGCCGTGGCCTACGCTGAGGCGGCCCTGGGCGACGAGGAGCTGGACATCGGGGTGGAGGTCGAGGAGGCGCATCGCGTTGGCGACGCTGGCGCGGGACTTGCCGACGCGGCCGGCAATTTCTTCCTGCTTCATCGAGAATTCCTTCGCGAGGCGCACATAGCCGGCGGCTTCTTCAATGGCGTTGAGGTCCTCGCGCTGGAGGTTCTCGATGAGGGCCATCTCGAGCACGTCGCGGTCGGACGCTTCACGCTCGATGACCGGCACGGTGGCGAGACCGAGTTTTTTCGAAGCGCGCCAGCGGCGTTCGCCGGCGATGAGTTCGTAGTTGCCCTCGACCAGGCGGACGATCAGCGGCTGGATGATGCCATGCTGGCGGATCGACTCGACGAGTTCGTCGAGCGGGGTCTCGATGAAGATGGTGCGGGGCTGGAGCGGACTGGGGACGACGCGGTCGATGGCGACTTCGCGGGCGCGGCCCTGGCCGTCAGCGCTTGCAGCGGCTTCTTGTGCGGGGCTGCCGGGTTGTTTGCGGATCAAGGCGCCGAGTCCTTTACCGAGTGCCTGTTTGGACATGGGGCGCGGAGGTTGGCAAAGGGCCGGGGGGAAGCAAAGCGGATTCACGGATTGGGAATAACGTTTTTTAAAAAGGTTGAAGCAGGCTCCGCAAGTCGGGCGCGCTTGACGCCGGGGGAAGCGCGGGCCATCCATGCGGTGTGAAGCGTATGATCCTTTTGGCAACGATGCTCTCGATGGCGGTGTCCGGGGTGGATGCCCAGGTGGCTGCTCCGGCGGAGGTCACCGCCGCCGCGGTCGCAGCGGTCAAGGCGATGGGCGACCAGGTGGTTCTGGGCAGGCACCAGGAGGCGATCAAACGGATGTATCCGCAGTGGAAGGAAAGCGTGGCGAAGCGCGAGGGCGGGATGGAGAAGCTGGAGGCCAAGCTCGCGGGCATCGTCAAGCAGATGAACGAGCAGGGAGTGCAGGTGCTGTCCTTCCGGCCGGAAGGGGTGCCGACGGCGTATGAGGTCGGGCCGGGGAAGGAAGTGGTGGAAGAGAACGGGAAGAAGGTCGAAAAGATGATCTACAAGCAATGGCTGCTGTTGATTCCGACCGTCACCGAGTACCGGATCACCAAGCCGGGGAAGGGCGGCGAGCTGCCCAAGTTCCTGGTGATCACCAGCAGCGGCTTCCAGGTGGCGATTTCTGACAAGGACAAGAACGATTGGACATTCATCGACGGCTCCGGCGTGACGGTGCCGGAGTTGCGCCGCTTGTTCATCACTCTTCCGGACACGCTGGTGTTGCCGGAAATCAAGCGGGATCACGAGGAAAAGAAGTAATGAGGAACAGCAGCCGGAGCAACATGGGCCATAAATCAAACAAGCATCTGGAAGAGGCCAGCCTGGCCAGGAAACTCAAGAAACTCTGGGCGCGCGGGCAGAGCGACCTGTGCGAAATCCAAGGGTCCCAAATTCACGGACGCGGGGTCTATGCGACCCGCGACATCGCGTCGGGAACCAAGATCATCGAGTATGTCGGTGAACTCATCGACAAGAAGGAGAGCGAGCGCCGCGCCTGGGCCCAGCACGCGAAGGCCCAGAAAAACGGGGACGCCGCGGTTTACATTTTCACGCTGACCGACAAGTGGGACATCGACGGCAACGTGCCATGGAACACGGCGCGCCTGATCAACCACTCGTGCGACCCGAACTGCGAGGCCTGGATCGAAGGCAAGCGTATCTTCATCCACTCTCTAACCGACATCGCCGCCGGTGAAGAGCTCACTTTCGACTACGCTTTCGATGTCGACTGCTACGAGGACCATCCCTGCCTGTGTGGCCGGGACGGCTGTGTCGGCTATATCGTCAGCCGCGAGCAATGGCCGCGGCTGCGCGAAATCCTCGGCGGCAAGAAGGGTGCCTGATCACCAGGCCTTCAAGCTCAGCGAGACGAAGCCGTAGTAGCCTTCGTCGAGATCATCGAGCGTGTTCTTGTACAAGTCCGACCCGTCGGTGTTGGCGATGTTGAGCGAGTTGCCGACGGTCACGCCGCCGCCGTAGGAGAGCCACAGCTTCTCGGTGAGGCGGTGGGACGAGCCGAGTCCGACGCGGAACGAGCTGAACTCGATGTTCCGGGTGCCGCCCGCGGTGTCGATGTTCCAGATGCCGCCGTTGGGCCGGACTTCGAAGCCCAGCCGCCAGGAATCGGTGACCTCCCAGCCGGCACGGAAGTTCGGGCCGTAGAGGGTGAAGTAGAGGTCTTCGGTCGGGCTCCAGGAAAATCCGATGCCCGGGTAAACAGCGGTGTCGCCGGTCAAGTTCAGAGCGCCGATTCCGGCACCCAGGATCAGGGTGTCGCTGACGCGGTAGCCGGCGGCCACGGCGAGATCGAGGAAGAAGTCGTCGCCGGAAACGCTTTCAAAATCGGTGGAGAGCGACGGATTGATCCAGGCACCGGTGATCCATGGCGCCCCGGATTCCATCTTGTAGATGAAGAGCGACAGATCGATCTCGTGGAGATCCTCATCGTCGAGCGGGATACCGGCCGGTATGCCTTCGGGGCGGAGGAAATTCGCCTCGTATTGGAAGTAGGGCAGCATCGAATAGCCCGCGAAGAGTCCGATCGGCTTGGAAAGAAAGGCCGAGAGTTCGAAGCTGTAGGCGTCGACCTCCGCGGCGGAATTGTCGAAGTCCATGCCGAGGCTGCCGATGAACTCGGCCTGGGCGACGCTCACGCCGGTGAAGAAGTTGAGGCCGTCCGGGGCGGCGAGGGCATCCGCTTCACCGGCGAGGGTGCTGGCGGATGAAAGGAGCGGATGGAAGGTGGCGAGACCGGCAAGGAATCGCAGGATCGACGGGTTTGGAAGTTGCACGGCGGTCACTAAGGAGGCCCTCCGACGGGAGCGCAAGGAGGGAAATGCCCGTGGGTCCCGGGTTCCGGATCAGGGCGCGAGTGGATGACCTGGAGGAGCTTCATCAAGTCCAACGGTTTGGGGAAATGATCGTCGAAGCCGGAGGCGAGGCAGCGTTGGCGGTCGCCGTCCTGGGCATAGCCGGAAATGGCGATGAAGAGGGCGTCGGAAAAGGGCGCTTCGGCGCGAAGGATGCGGGCGACCTCATAGCCGTCGAAGCCGGGGAGACCGAGGTCAAGGAGCAGGACTTCCGGGCGGAAGTCCCGGGCGGCCGCCACGCCAGCGGGACCGCTGTGCGCGCGGCGCGCTTCGCAGCCACGCCGCTGCAGGAGGGTTTCGAGCGATTCAGCGGCGTCGATGTGATCGTCCACGATGAGCACACGCACGGGCTTCGGTCGGGCGGTGGCGATGACGTGCGCCGCGGGCTGGCTTTCGGTGGCGGGCCATTCGAGCAGGACCGGCAGGCTCACGGTTGCGGTGGTGCCGGCATTCATGCCGGCGCTTTCGACCCTGACCTGGCCGAGGTGCATTTCGACAAGCGACTTCACGACGTTCAGGCCGATGCCGAGTCCGCCGAGCGCGCGGTCGAGGGTGCTGTCTGCCTGGCGGAAAAGGTCGAAGATGTGGGGCAGGAGTTCGGCGGAAATGCCGGCTCCGTTGTCGGCGATGACAACCATCACCTTGCCGTCTTCATTCCGCGCATGGAGTGAAATGCGTCCGTTGTCCGGCGTGTACTTCACGGCGTTGGTGAGGAGATTCACGAAAACCTGCTCCAGCCGCGGCGCGTCTCCGGTGACGCGGAGCTGGCTTTCGATGTCGCTGGTGAAGGTCTGCCGCCGCCGGTCGAGGAGCGGGCGCACGACAGCGATCGCCTGCTCAAGCACGGGGCCGAGATCCAGCGCCGCGACGCGCAGTTCGATGCGGCCGCGATTGATGCGCGCCACGTCGAGCAGGTCGTCCACCATGCGGGAGAGCTGCTGGCTCTGGCGGTCGATGACACTGGCGGCCCATTGGCAGGCGTCACGGTCGTGAGGCGCCTCGAGGCCGATTTGCACGGCGTTGCGGATGGCGTTGAGCGGGTTGCGCAGTTCATGGCCAAGCATGGCGAGGAACTCGTCCTTCCTCTGCGCTTCCTCGCGGATGGCGCTCTCGGCGTTCGTCCGTGCGGTCACGTCGAGGTTGGTGCCGACCACCCACTCCGCTTTGCCCTCCTCATTGGCGCGGACGGTTTCGACGGCCTGGATCCAGCGGCATTCCCTGTCATCCGCGCGGAGGATACGGAATTCGCGGGTGCTCTTGCCGAGCCGCTGCAAGGTATCGGCGAGCACTTCCTCCTGGTGCGCCAGATCCTCGGGCAGGAAGGCGCGGCGCCGCGTCTCGGAGTTCACAAAGCCGTCCGCAGTCGGCACCACGCCGTAAATCCGGAACATCTGCGCATCCCAGCGGATCGCGTTGGTGAGGACGTTCCATTCCCAGATGCCGACGCCGGTGGCTTCGGCGGCGAGGCGCATGCGCTCTTCGGTCGCCCGCAGCGCCGCCTCGACCTGCTGGCGCTCGGTGATGTCGCGCACGACGCGGGAGGTGCCGATGACTTTGCCTGCCGCATCCTTGACCGGCGAGATGGTGATCGAGGTGGGGAACTCCCGCCCGTCCTTGGCTCGCCGGGTCGCTTCAAATGTGCCTCCGCGCTCCCCGGCGGCGAGTTTCCGCTGAAGTTCATGTTCCTCGTCCTGCCGGGCTTCGGGGATCAGCCGCAGGATGGACGTGCCCATGATCTGGTCCGCGCGGTAGCCGAAGATCTGTTCCGCTCCTGAGTTCCAACTGGTGATAATCCCGTCGAGATCTTCGCTGAAGAGCGCGTCGTGCGACGACTCGACGATCGCCGCCAGCCGTGCCGTGACTTCCTCAGCAAGCTTGCGTCCGGTGATCTCCGTGGACACGCCGATGAGTTGCCGCACCGCTCCCGCGGCGTCGCGCGCGAAGACGGCGTCGTGGCTATGGAACCACCGCCAGCCGCCGGCGCGTTCGCGCATCCGGAACTCGAAGGCTGCGACTTCGCCATCGGCGAGCAGGCGCACCCGGGCTATGTGTTCCTCGAACCCCGGGAGGTCATCCGGGTGCATCAAGCGTCGCACCACCTCCGCACCCATGGCGTGAACTTCTTCCGGTGAATAGCCAAGCAGGGACTCGACGGTGCGATTGATGAACACGTCGCGCTTCTCGATGAGATCGAACACTTGAAGGACACCGGGGGTGACCTGTGCGATCCGCTCAAGGAAGTGGGTCCTATCGCGCAGTTCGCTCTCGATGCGCAGGCGGTCGGTGATGTCCAGCACCACCGCGATCAGGCCGAGGAACTCTCCGGTCGGCGAGCGCAGGGCAGTCACGTTGCTCTGCGCGCTGAGACGTGTGCCATCCTTGCGGCAGTAGAATTTCTCAATCTGGAAATCCGGTCCACCCGCCGCGAGGCGGCCCACTGCCTCGGTGGTCGCTGCGATGCAGGAAGGGTGAGTGATATCCAACACGGTCTTGCCGAGCATTTCCGCCTCGGTGTAGCCGAGCATGTGGCACCAGTGGTCGTTCACGAGTTTCATGCGCCCAGCGGCATCGGTCTCGAGGATTCCCGCTGGCGACTGACTTAAAATGCTGCGCAGCCGCGCCTCGCTCTCGCGCAGTTCCCGCTCGGCATCCTTGCGCCCGGAGATGTCGCGGATCGACCCCACGTAGCCCGTGATCGCGCCGTCGGTGCCGCGCAGCGTGCTGACAACCGTCTCGACGTGCAGTTCGCGGCCGTCGGGCGTGCGGTGGATGAGCTCGCCGCGCCACTCGCCGCACTCGCGCAAGGCTGCCTGCGCGTTTGCTTCGTCCGCCGGGCTGGGCCAGAGGCCGGTGTAAATTTCGCTGAGCTTGCGGCCGAGCGCATCGGTCGCGCGGATTCCGTATTGGCGCTCGGCGGCCGCATTCAGGAGTGTGATGCGATCCTCGGTGTCCATCGCGATCACCGCGTCACTAACCTGTGCGAGCATCTCGCCGCGGAAGCGGTTCTGTTCGGCGTCGAGGCCTTGCAGGGTGAAGATCTGAGGGCCGGCTTCGCCCTCCACCACCAGCGCATCCACCTCCCCGGAGCGAATGGCGCGGAGCATTTCCTCCGCCGCCTCCAACCGCACGCGAAGCTCGGCGTTTTCGGCGCGAAGTCGTTGTTCGGCGGAAGGTTGCGGCGGCATTTTCATGCCCGTTTGGTTCCCGTCTCGCGCAAGTCCAGGCCGAGAAGAATCTTATCCGTGTTCGACATGTCGCCGATGAAGCGGCGCAGGGGCAGCGGTAGTTTTTTGATCAAGGTCGGCGCGGCGATGATCTGCTCGCCCTCGGCCAGCATCGGGTGCCGGGCGATGTCCACGATCTCGAGCTTGTAGCGCCCCCGCAGATGTTCCTCGCAGATCTTGCGGATATTGACGATGGCCCGCGTGGCGTGCGGCGTGGTGCCGATGACGTAAAGACGCAGGACGTAGCGGGCCTCTGCGTGCGCGGCGGCGGCGGCGGCGAAGTCGGCGGAATCGTCCGGGGTTGGCGGGTTCTTATTCATTATCGGCTCACCCCTCCAAGGGTTGCACATCCAGCCCCACGAGCACGCGTTCTTCGTTGGAAAGGTCGCCGATGATCTTCCGGATCGGCTCCGGGAAGCGGCGGACCAGCGTGGGCACGGCGAGGATCTGGTCGCCGGCGGCGAGCGCGGGATTTTTCGTCAGGTCGATGATCTCGATCGAGTATTCCCCGGCCAGGTGGGTTTCGCAGATGCGCTTGAGATTGGCGAAAGCGGCGAGCGATTTCGCGGTCTGGCCGGCGACGTAGAGCCGCAGTTCGAATTTTGCGGGCGGCTCCTTTTTCATCGCTTTCCTTTCGTCCGGCTGGGGCCGCTTTTCACGCCGCCGCGCAAGTCCGACATGGCGTCGGCGTTTTGCTGCGTGGCGCTGGTCTGCAAGGTCTCCTGCGCGATGACAAAGGTCACCTCCGCCTCCTCGACCTCACCCTCGGCCTGGAGCGCGACGATCTGCGCTTCGAGGGCCTTTCGTTTGGCGGCGAGCTGGCGCAGCTTGCGCGCGTGATCCTCCTTGCGCAGCCCGGCGGCGGCGCGTTCCTGCGACTCCTGCGCCACGCGCGCGGTGCCGGTGAGCACGCGATCCTCGCCGACATACACGTCCCGGAGGTCGATGCCCGCGTCGCTCAGCACGAATTCGCGCACCTGATTCGAGTGCGCCATGCCTCGCGATTTCAGCACGTAGATGAGGCGGTTGCGCTCGCCGTTGAATTCCACATTGCGCAGCAGCAGCCACGTGTCCATGAGCGAGGAGACGCCGAGCTGGCTATGCTCCGTCGCGCTCGTCGCGGTGCCGTCGGAGGTGAGGCTGATGAAGACCGAGGTGATCTGCAGCTTCTTCAGGAAATCAATGAGCCGCATCATCGTCGGCTTCACCTCGCGGTCGCTGTCGTCGAGCGTGAGATTGCTGATCGGGTCGATGACCACGACGCCGGGCCGGAACGCCAGCACCAGATCGTGCACCATCACGAGATGCTGCTCCAGCCCGTGCATCGCAGGGCGCGAGCAGTGAATCTGGAGCAGCCCCTTTTTCACCCACGGCGCGAGGTCGATGCCGATGGAGCGCATGTTGCGCAGCAGTTGCTCGGACGATTCCTCATAGGCGAAAAGGAGGGTGCGCTCGCCGCGGCGGCACGCGGTCTCGGCAAACTTCGCGGCGATGCTGCTCTTGCCCGTGCCCGAAGACCCGGTGACGAGCACGCTGCTGCCGCGATACACGCCCTGGCCGCCAAGCATGGCATCGAGCCCCGCGATGCCGGTGGGGATGCGCACCGCGGAGACCCGGTGATCGAGCGAGATGGAAGTGATCGGCAGCACCGAGAGCCCGCGCTCGCCGATGATGAACGGGTATTCGTTCGTGCCGTGCGCGCTGCCGCGATACTTCACCACGCGCAGCCGCCGCGTGCAGATCTGCTCGGTCACGCGGTGGTCGAGCGTGATGACGCAATCGGCCACGTATTCCTCCAGCCCGTAGCGCGTGATCGAGGCCTCGCCCTTCTCACCGGTGATGATGGCGGTCATGCCGCGGTCCTTCAGCCAGCGGAATAGCCGGCGCAGCTCCGCGCGGAGGATGGCGTGATTCGGCAGCCCGGCGAAGAGCGCCTCGACGGTGTCGAGCACCACGCGTTTCGCCCCGATCGAATCAATGGCGTGCCCGAGCCGGAGGAAGAGCCCCCCGAGATCGTATTCGCCGGTCTCCTCGATCTCGCTGCGCTCGACGCGGACGTGATCGAGCCGGATCTTTTTCTTCGCCACGAGCTGGTCCAGGTCGAAGCCGAGTGAGCGCACGTTGTCCGTGAGCTCCCGCGCGTTTTCCTCGAACATCATGAACACCCCCGGTTCGCCGAACTGGGTCGCCCCGCGCACGAGGAACTCCAGGGCGAGCATCGTCTTGCCGCAGCCCGCGCTGCCGCTGACCAGCGTGGGGCGACCGCGCGGCAGCCCGCCGCCGGTGATTTCATCGAGACCGGTGATGCCGGTGGGGGATTTCGGGAGGGTGGCCGGAGTCGGCAGGGGAGGTTTCCTATTCATGGACTGGCAGGAGTTTGCTTTGGGGGGAAGGCTCCTGAAACAGCCGCTGTGCCGGACCGGAGGGCGCTTACAGAAGGCAGGGAAGTCCCTGACTTATGCATTTGGAAACGCTTGGTAGATCGCACCATCGCGGGGCTGTTGCCTTTGTCTACATGTTTCCTCCGCCACTTCGGGGCACCCTGATCAGATCGGCCGGATCGCGGCATCAGGAGGGACCTCGTCGATGCGGGCCGGATGCAGGACTTGACCCCGGTGCCATCCCCGCGTTTCCTCCGGCTCGCGTGGAAAAGATCGATATCCCGAAGAAGGCGATTTACCGCCTGTCGATCTACCACCGTTGCCTCCAGCGTCTTCAGGACAACGGTCAGGAAACGGTGAGTTCGACCGCGCTTGCGAAGGCGGCCGGTGTGAAGCCGGCACAGCTTCGCAAGGACCTTGCGTATTTCGGCCAGTTCGGGACCCGCGGGCTGGGCTATCCGGTGGAGACTCTGGGCTCGATGATCCGCGACCTGCTGGGACGCGAGCGTTTGCAGCCGGTGGTGCTGGTGGGAGCCGGTAACCTGGGCTCGGCCTTGCTGCGTTACCAAGGATTCCAAAAGGAGGGCTTCGAGGTGGTCTGCGCGTTTGACGCCGACCCTGAGGCGGCCAGGAAGCGCGGGATCGGCATCCCGGTGAGGCCCGATCTGGAGATCGAAGATTTCGTGAAGGCCGAGAGCGTGAAGCTGGCGATCCTGTGCGTTCCCGCCGGGTTCGCGCAGGCGGTGGCGAACCGGCTGGTGTCCGCCGGGGTCCAGGGGATCTTGAATTTCTCGCCGGTGGTGCTGGAAGTCCCGGAGGAGGTGATCGTGAACAATGTCGACCTCGCGCTGGAGCTGGAGCACCTGAGTTTCTTCATCCGCTAGCTCTTTCCGCTCCGGAATCCGGAAGATGCCGACTTTTCCCCAAGAAAGCCCGGAGCCGCCCGTTTCTCCCCCGGACACGGCGTCACCAGACGCTCCGATCATGGTGGAAACCCGGGAACAATTCGTCGAAAGGGCACTCGCAGAATACGAGTCTCCGCTCGTCGGCTACGCCTTCGGCTTCGTCAAGGACATCGAGCGCGCCCGTGACATCGTCCAGGACACCTTCATCCGGCTCTGCCAACAGGATGTGGCAAAGGTGCGCGACGGACTGAAGACGTGGCTCTACACCGTTTGCCGGAACCGGGCGCTCGACATCCTGCGCAAGGAATCCCGGCTGACACCGATGGATGAAAAGAAGCTGTTGGCCCGGGAGGGGAACGAGACCGTTCCCGACCGGGCGCTCGATCAGGCCGAGCGACTGGCCGAGGTGATGCGCTTCCTCGACCGGCTTTCTGAAAACCAGCGCACCGTGATCCTGATGAAATTCCGCGACGGCATGAGCTACCACGAAATCTGCGAGCAGACCGGCCTGAGCAGCGGGAATGTCGGCTTCCTGATTCACACCGGTCTCAAGCGGATGCGCGAAATGCTGCCGGCCGACCTGCTCGATTCCAACTCCGGTTCCCGATGAAAATTTCTTCCGATGATCCCCGGCTGAGCGCCTTCCTGCTCGGTGAACTTCCCGCGGCCGAAGCCGCGGCAGTGGAGCATGCCGTGGCGGCTGATCCGGCCTTGCGGCTGTCGCTCGATGAACTGCGGCGGGTCGCCTCGCTGCTGGAAGGGACGCTGTCCACGGCGTCACCGGCGCTGCGCCCCGCGCAGCGTGACGCGGTGCTGCGCGCGGTGCGTCATGCGGATATGGAAGGCAAGGTGGTGGAGCTCGCCTCCGCGCGGCGCGGCTTGCGGCCGTGGCTGACCGTGGTCGGTGCGGCGGCGGCGGTGGTGCTGGCGGTCACCCTGGCATCGAAGATTTCCGGTCCCGGCAAGTCCGGCGGTGAAGGCGCGGCCGGCGCGGTGGAACTGGCGCTGCTGCCGATGCCCGGGCCTCCGGGTCAATCCGGCGATGCCGCGGCAACAGGTGGCGGATCCTCGACGGCCGCGGCCCGGACGACCCAGAGCGATGAGCTGCGGAAGAACCCGGGGGATTTTCTCGACAAGGTTTCGCGGCAACTGACCCGCGATCCATTGCCGGATCCGGCGCGCCTGCCGGCACTCAAGCCGCTGCCGCCGCTGCAATCGTCCGGCGAAATTGATCTGCCGGTGATCATCGGCCAGGCAAGCTACGGCTGGGTCCGCGGTTGGATCCGGGACCGGGCCGCGCTGCCGCCAAAGGATGCGGTGCGGCTGGAGGAGTTGGTCAACACCTTCCCTCTCCCTCCCGCGGAGGATTCCACGGCCGGTCCCGTGATCGAGACGGCGGCCTGTCCTTGGAATGCCGCGTCGGTGCTGGTGGCGGCGACGCTTCGTGGAGCAGCCGGAGCCGACACGGCGGTGAGCTGGTCGTTCGAGCCGGCTGAAGGAGTCCGCGTCCGGATGATCGCGTCACCGGGGTCTTCGGCCGGCCGCTTGCCGGATCGCCTGCCCCGCGGTCGCGCGGCGACGGTGTTGCTGGAGGTGGCTCCGGCCGCCGGTTCCGATCGTCTGGGGGTGCTGAAGCTGGACATGGGCGGCGAATTTTCGGGCCGGATCGTCGAGGGGGCTGCCCGCGAGGCTTCGCCGGCGATGCGGCAGCTGGGGCTGGTGGCGGGCTTCGGGATGTGGCTGCGCGGGGAGGGGATCGATGCCGCCGGGCTGGCCGGGATTCTCAAGGGCGCGGGGACCGATGAAGACCCGGGCCGGGCCGACTTGCGGCGCTTGGCGCGGCAGGCGCTCGATATCGCCGCGGGCGGGCGTTGACGTGAGGCCCTGCCGTGGATTGAGTCGCGCCGTGTCCCGCCTCAGCATTCCCGAATACGCGATGGCGCTGGCTCATGTGGCCAGCATGCGGTCGGAAGATCCGTATCGGAAGGTCGGTGCCTCGGCCTTGGATTTCGACAACCGGGTGATCGGCACCGCCTACAACGGTCTGGCCCCCGGCTTCAATGCGCCGGCCGGATTCTGGGACGACCGTGACGCACGCCAGAAGTTCATGCTGCACGCCGAGGTCAACCTTTGCAGCCTTTTCCGCCGCGGGGAGGCGAAGATCGTGGCCACCACGACGATGCCTTGCACGGCCTGCATGCAGACGCTCTGCGCCTATGGCATCCGGGAAATCTACTACCGTGAAATTTATCACGCCTCCGACGCTCCGGAGATTGCCCGGCTTTATGGTGTCAAGCTGGAGCAGGTCGACTTCAGCCCCTTCGACGGGGGCATCGGGTCTTACTGACCGTCTTCGGCTTCAGGGGAACCGGCTGGGGGCAAGGCGGAGTCCCCGCCGAAGAAGCCCTTGATGTAGCCGAACTCCATCAAGGTATCTTGCCACGGGGAGAGGATGGCCGGGTTCTGGAAAATCCTGCCGCCGCGGGCCATGACGGTTTCCGCCTCGATGTCGCGGCCTTCGGAAAAGTGAATTGCGGCCTCGGCGTAATAGGGGAACGGGGAATCGTCGAGGTAGTCATACTTTGCCGCCAGAGCGGCCGCCTCTTCCTTCTTGCCGAGCTTGATTTTGCAGAGCAGCAGCTTGAATTCCACAAGGCGGCCGAGTTGGAGCATGTTGCCGGTGGGTTCATTGCCAATGATTGCCTGCACTCTCGAGAGTGCGGTTTCGGCAGCCGCCCACTCCTTGGTCACGAAGTGGATTTCGGCAACGTTGAAGAGGATGTCGGCCGTTCCCGGCTTCAGTTCGTCGGCCTTCTTGAAGGAGAGCAGCGCCTTGTCGAAACTGCGGAACTCCACCTCGCAGGCACCGCGGAGATTGAGCAGGTCAGGGATGTCGGCAAAGATGGCCTCGGCCTCGTTTACTTTCTCCATGGCCTCAAAAACCCGCTTCCCGCCGAACAAGCGCTGGGCTTCCAAGAGCTTCTTTTGAAATTCATCGCGCTTTTCCTGTGGCAAGTTGAGAAAAGCCTGTTCGTAGGCCGGGAGCTCTTTCGGGGTCTTGTCCGCATCTTGGGCGCGCAACAGTGCGAGCGGAGCGAGGGAGAGGAGAATGGCGCGGGAAATCGTGTTCATGGCGGAAGCTTCGGACGTGAAATTAGAGGAGTCCTGGAAATCCTGCAAGCAGCGGTTCAAGGATTGTAGAGGCCCCTTTCCCGGATGAAATCCGCCACTTCGGGGGCCAGCCAATCGGGAGGGGAAGCGCCTGCCGCGAGGTCCCGGCGGATCGCGCTGGCGGACGCGGGGTGGGTGCCCGGGAGGTGGTGCATCCGCCAGCCGGGATGCGGCGCGGGTGCTCCGTTACGGGAAAAGACGATGAATTCGACGAGTTCGGCCAGCCGGTCCGGGTTCTTCCACGCTGGCAAGGCGCGCCACTGGTCGGCACCCATGATCCAGAACAGCCGCGCGCCCGGGAAGCGCCGCGCCATTTCCTCCGCAGTGAGGTAGGAGTAGGAGGGCGGCGGCGTGCGGAGGTCGAAGTCGTCGACCATCGCCCACGGCAGCCCGCGGGTGGCGAGGCGGACCATCTCCAGGCGATCATCCGGCGGCGCGCTGGTGACCCCGATTTTGTGGGGCGAAGTTTGGCAAGGCAGGAAGCGGACTTCGTCGAGCGACATCGCCGCGCGGGCCCGGGTCGCGATTTCCAGATGGCCGCGGTGGATCGGGTCGAAGGTGCCACCGAACAATGCGATGCGGCGTGGCGGGTCCGGGTTCATGGCACGGGCCGTTTCTTCACATGATCCCGGTAGGCGGCGGGCGGCATGCCGACCGTGCTGCGGAACTGGCGGGTCAGCGCGGTCTGGTCGCCGTAGCCGCATTCCAGCGCCACCTCGGCGATCGCCATGCGGGTGTCGCGGAGCAGCCGTGCGGCGTTTTCGATCCGCGATTTGCGGACGAACTGGGTGGTGCTGAGCTGGAAGACCCGCCGCATCCTTCGCTCGAGCTGGGTCGGCGTGAGCTTGGCGATCGCCGCGAGTTCGGCGGCGCGCAGCGGCTCGTCGAGGTGCTCCCGGACGTGCTCGGCCACCTTGGCGATTCCCGCCAGCTCGGCGTCGCCCTCGCGGGGGGCCCGCAGGTCGCGGGAGACGGAAGCGAGTCCGATGATCTTGCCGTCGCGGTCGTGCAGCGGGACTTTGGTGGCGAGATACCAGCCTTGGGTCGCGTCACGGTTGGTGGAGAGTTCGAGTTGATCGACGATCTCGTTGCCGCCGCCGAGGACCTGCTCGTCCTGGTCGAGGTAGGCTTCGGCCAGTGCCGGCGGGAAGAAGTCCTCCGCCCGGCGGCCGATCAGGCGGCGCGAGTCCTTGATCCCGGTGCGTTCGGCGAAGGCTTGGTTCAGGGCGCGGTAGCGGCGTTCGGTGTCCTTCAGGCAGAACATCACATCGGGCAAGACGGCGAACAGGCGCTCGCAGAAGCGTGGAGAATCGATCCGCGCGATGAAATCCCCGTCAATGGCCATGGCGGGCGATTAAACCGGGCCGGGCCGCGGGTTCAAGGGCGGATCGATGGGGCCGTCCGCCGTTCCGCGAGCGGCAAAAGAAAAGCCCCCGGACACTAGAGGGGGGAACCGTTCCAGTGTCCGGGGGCCGTATTCCCTTTTTTTGGGGGTCTGTGCAACTATCCCTTACGCCGGGGAAGCTGCAACGGTTCGGGCCGGATGACCAGTACGTAATCGCGTCATTTTGAAGGTCGGCGTCCGCGAGGCCGGCAACCGGCAGGATCAACTTATGGGGAAGATATGACCTGCCCACGGCGCGCTCTTCCAGGCGTCGTCCCGGCGGGTCAGATCGACGATGAAGCGGGCGATCTCGGTGCCGTTGTAGTCGCGATGGTTGCGCTCCCAGCCTTTTTTCGCCACGGCGATCCGCTCGGCGGGATGCGTGGCGAAATGGCGGACCTTTTCGGCGAGGTCGGCGGGCTGGTCGAAATAGACCAGTTCGTCTTCAGCATACAGTTCCTCCAGTCCGGCGCCGCGCGGGGTGAGGGTGAGGATGCCGTTGCCCATCAGCTCCGCGATGCGCGAGGACGAGTAGAGCGGGACATCGGAGCGGCGGGAAAGGTTGAGGGCCATCTTGGAACGGCGGATGACCTGTTCCTTTTCCCAGCCGAAGATGCCCGGCCGGTCGAGGCAGCCGTAGTAGCCGACCCGCAGCTCGGGCAGCAGTGATTTCAGCTCGCGCAGGAACTCCCGGCGGCCGGGTTCGCCTTTGTCGCGGCCGAAGAAGAGCAGGTCATGGAGGATTTCGGAGTCCGGGGTGTCGAAAGCGCGATGGCACTCGATGCCCGCATCGACCGCGCTCGGGATGAAAGCGGCGGGGCAGTCCGGGGTGGCAAGCGACTCTAACAGCGGACCGCCGGTCGAGCAGAAGAGCCCGTCGAGGACGCCGGTCCGATCGCGCAGGTGGCGGATTTCCTCTTCATCCCACAGCGGGTCGACATACCACAGGCCGATGCGGATCTGCGGCAGGATCCGGCGGATCTCGCGCAGGGTATCGGCAGAGATATACTGGGCGTGACCGAGGATCAGCAGGTCGGGATGGACGTTGCGGCAGGTTTCAATCAGCGCCTTGTTGGCGCGGCCCTTGCCGAAGGTCTTGCTCTTGACCGGCGAGAGCATCCGCGCACGATCATTGATCGAGAAAGGATAGACGAAATGCCCCAGCCGAACCAGGCCGTGGTGGATCTTCTGGTCCTGGTTCCACAGGTGCGCCCCGTCCTTGTCGAACTGGAGATTGGCCGCGTGGACGATGCGCATGGGGGAAGTGTGGAGCTCAAGGCTTGAGCTCCAGCACCTCGATGTTGCGGAACTCGTAGGGATGGCTTTCGGACTGGAGGCTGATGTAGCCCTCGGTCAGGTTGTTGTGGCCCTGGGCTTCGATCAGTGCCTTGGCTTCAGCTTCGGCGGGGTTGAGCTTGGTGTCGGTGTATTCGAAGACGACCTTGCCGTTGATCAGGTGCTTCACGACCTTGCCATTGAAGATGGAGGTCCACTTTTCGTCCTGGGCCGGGGCGCAGGAAAGGGAGAAGGCGGCGAGGGCGGTGAAGCGGAGAAGATGGGTCATGGACATCGGTGGCATCGGATGGCGCGAGGATCAAGCTTCGTCGCGGTAGGGTTCCGCGCGGCCTTTCTCGATGCAGGAATTCAGCCAATGGATGAGCTGGTCGATCTCAGGGCTTTCGCGGCGGAGGCCGTCAAGCGCCTGCCAGTCGATGTGCTGGCGGGTGTGCGGGGCGGCGATCCGGTGGATGTCGAGGCGCTCCATCAAGGCCTCGGTCTCGCGCGGGTGGGCATTGAGGATGTTGGCGGCGCGCGGCAGGTCATCGAGCGCCTGGGCGGTCAGGCCGAAGGACATCACGCCGACGCCGAAGGTGGCATTCAGGCGGCGCAGGCCGTCGGCGAGGGCCTCGTCTTCGATCGGTGCGGCGTAGAGCAGTTCACCGCCCTGCGCCCACATCGACGCGGACAGCGCTTGGAAAAAATCTTCGCGGAAACTGCCGAGCGTCGGGAGGATGCGCAGCCGCGCGGCATGAAGGCGGAAGGGCGGCAGGCCGAGACGCTGCTTGAGCGAGAGCATGGTCGGGTCCAGCGCGAGTTCCTCGTCGGGGGCGTCGCCGGTTTCCCAGTCAACCAGCACGGCTTCGGGAAATTTCCAGAGGTTGCTCAGCGGGGCTCCCTGCGCGAAGGCCTGGCGGAAGACGAAGGGGAAGCGGCCGTTGACGTCGAAATGACGCATCACCACCGCGCGGAATTTGCTGAGGCGCTCCAAGGCGAGGTCGACCGCGCCGTTGTCCCCGCCGAAGTCGTCGAAGCGGCCGTGGCTCAGGGCCAGCAGTTCCTGGGCACCGGTCAGGGCGGGCACCGGTGCGGTGCGGCGGTAGTAACCCTGGCCCTTTTCCACCTTGGCGATCGGCGAGGCCGGGTCGCAGGACATGATGGAGAAATGGTAGCGCAGGGAGGCGTCGGAGTAGGCTCCTTCCAGTTGCAGCCGGGCCAAACGGATCAGTTCGGTGCCCTTGATGGACTCCGAGGGATTGCTGGGCAGGAGTGGGGGCAGGATCTCCGTTAGCTGCGTGCGTAGGCTCATGTGGGTCGGGAAAAAGGCGTCGAAAGCGGTGTGAGTGATTCCACTTCGCCGCCTGCTCCGGCATCAAGCTCCAATGGTGGGAATTTGAAAAAACCCGGTCATCGGGTCCGCTCTTTTTTCGAATCCGACCCGGCGCTTGCAAGACACCGTGCGGTGGCCCATCTTACGAATATGAAATTTCTTCCAGCATTCGCCGCGGTTCTCGCCGGCATCGCCCCGCTCCATGCCCAGCAGCCGGATGCCGAGGCGATGATCCGCGGGATCCGGCTGTCGGCCACGCTCCAGCAGATGGATCTGGACGGCAATATCCGGAAGGACGGTCAGAAGGACACGCCGGTGCAGCTTTTCGTCCGGGAGAACAACATGCAGTTCCGGCTCGGCAACGGCGAACGCTTCCACATCCGGATGGGCGACGAGGCAGCCGAGTTGCTGTCGCTGGACGATCAGGGCAAGACCGGGCGCTTTCCGGCATCGCGGCTGGTCCAGCCGATCGGCGGGACCGATGTGACTTACGAAGATCTCACTTTGCGCTTCCTCTACTGGAAGGGCGCGAAGCTGGAGGGCGAGGAGAAGATCGATGGTGAGGATTGCTACAAGGTGCGGCTCAACAACCCGGGGAAAGAGGGGGCCTTCGGTGCGGTCTACGTCTGGATCCACAAGAAATACGGTGCATTCTGGCGGATCAAGGCCTACGGGCGGAACAGCAAGCCGATCAAGCAGTTCCAGGTCAGCGCGGTGATGCAGTTGCCGGACGGCAAGGGCTACACGATCAAGACGATGCGGATCAGTTCATTGAACGAGGACGAGCGGGTGAGGTCGATCACCGACCTGGAGTTCAAGAAGCCGGCGGCGGTAGGGCCGAAGGGGCCGAGGCGGAAGTGATTTCAGCGGTGGGAAGTCGGTGGGAGTCTACCGGACCGCGGACTTCAGTCCGCTCGGGTCCTTGCCTTTCAACCTGCCCTTCGGGATCTTCGGGTTTTCGAGCGGACTAAAGATTTGACCGCCAAGTCTTGTTGAGAAGTCGCGGTCCATCTCCACTTCGCTCCGGTTGCGGTCCAGTACAGCGCAAGTCCAGCGGGTCGTTTTGGAAAATCCGTGCGCGTTCGATCTCCCGGCGCAAGGTCCGGCGCGATGAATCGGCTGCTCTCCCTCCTCACCCTGGTTCTTTCCTCATGCGGGCTGTTGCCTCGTTCCACACAGGCTCCGGTGCCTACGGTTACCGTGGGTATGTCCGCTGGGAGCGAACTGGTCGTGTTCCTGCCGGGTCGCTGGAGCACGGTGGACGAATTCGAGCGCGAGGGGTTTTTCAAGATCGCGGCGGAGCGCTGGCCGGCGGCCCGGCTGGTGGCGGCGGACCTGCATCTCGGCTACTACAAGTCCCGTAGCTCGGCGAAGCGGGTCCACGAGGACATCATCGCGCCGGCCCGGAAGAGCGGGGTGAAGACGGTGCGGGTGGTCGGGGTGTCGATGGGTGGCCTGGGCGCGCTGATCCACGATCTGGAGTATCCGGGGGACATCGACGAGATCTACCTGCTGTCGCCGTTCGTCGGGGAAGAGGAGGTCATCGCGGAGATCGGGGCCGCGGGCGGGGTGCGGAAGTGGCAGGGTGAGCCGAAGAGCGAACGGGATTTTTCGCGCAAGCTGTGGCGCGGGTTGGAGACGAAGTGGCTGGAGCAGGGACGGCGGCCGGTGGTGAAGCTGGCCTGCGGGACGGAGGACCGGCTGGCGGGATCGAACCGGCAGTTCGCGGCGGATTTTTTGAAGAAGGACGAGATACTGTGGCGGCCGGGCAATCACGATTGGCCGGCGTGGCGGGAGTTGTTCCGGGGCATGGTGAAGTAGTGCGACCTCCCCAGGTGAGCTTCGGTCAGGTCGTTCAGGGTGCCGGCGGCATTGCCGGAGCGGAAGGTGGCACCGGGGAAGCACATGGCGAGGGGCTGTCCAAGATGGGGAGGTTCCCGGAGCTGTCCCGCAGGATGGGCGACAGCCTGGCGTCGGGATCCCCAAAGGGCATCGAATGATGGCTGAAAGCAGCAGCGAGAACTCGATCCTAGAACCCGAAGGTCGCGCCGAGATTGAAGGCGTTCATGGTTTCCGCGTCCGAACGGAACTCGGCCCGGTAGCCGAGCCTGACCCGAATCGTGTCCGTCGCCGTCCATGTGACTCCCATCCCCAGGAATAACAGGTCGTTGGCAAGAGGGGTCGCCGTCGCGGCCAGCGGTCTGCCGCCGGCACTCAAGCGGGCGGACAAGCGCTCGGGATCGTCGTTGATCCCCAGGTGGAAGCCGGCCCGCCCGTCAAGAGCGACAGTTTCCGTGACCACCGCCTGTGCCGCCAGGCTGAATTCCGAAACCAAGGAATCGCGCCGTGAACGGTCGACCGCCAGCGCGATCGGCGAACCGGCCGCCGCACCGCCGAACTCGCGGAAAGCGTCGGTGGCGGCCGTGGTGTAGTTGAGGCCGATGGCCGGAATCAGGAGGAAACGGTCGTCGCGCCACGCAACGGCATCGAGCCCGACGAACAGGTCCAGTGCTTCCGATTCGACATCGGTGAAGCCGGCTAGACCCGGCGACCACCCCGCCGCAGTGGCGGAGGCGCTGCCGCGAGTTCCGTCGAAGGTGTAGCTGCCATAGGAGATGCCGCCCGTCAGTCGCAGCGCCCGGGATTTCTCCAGGATGAACTCGCCGATGATGCCTGACACTCCACCGCGGCCGTCGGCATCGATCAGGCTGCCGCGGACCTCGCCGTCGTCACCCGCGAGGTAGGCGGCAATCCGCGCCCGATCGCCGATCGACAGCCGCACGCCGCCGAGCACTCCATGACCGGTCAGCGAGTAGTCCGCCGGGTGGAGCGAGCCGGAGGTTTCACCGTCGAAGTAATCGGTGGCCGCGAAGATTTCCCATGACAGGGAAGGGGACTGGGGTGCGACTGCAAAGCCTTTCGCGTCCTTGCTGCCGGTGGCGGCCGCGGTCGCTCCCCGGGCCAGCGCGGGGGCTTCGAAGGCCGAGCGGCGGTGGGTTCGGGTCGCTTGCACGGCATAGTCGGAGAGTCCGGCATATACCTCGGGCGAAAGCCGGTTCAGCAGGGCCCGGTCCAGGCCGTCCGGCGTGATGCTCGCGCCGAGCGCCCACAGCAGGTCCGGATCCTCGGCGCTGGCGATCCCGCTGGTGACCGTGAATGGCAGGAATTGGACATTGTTCGTCTCGGGATCGACCACGTCGTCATACAGCGCCGCCCAGGTCGAGGCCTGGTTTGGGGTGACGCCGCTCAGGGAAGAGGTGCCGCCGCCGAATTCCAGCCGCGTGATGCTGCCGTCGAGCGGATTGAAGATCACGGTCCCGGCAAGATCCTCGGAGAAGGTGTTGAAATTGCCTGCATGGCCTCCCGCCTGGATGACTTGGATCCGCAGTCCTGCCTCGATCTCATCGGGGCCCAGTTGCTTGAGGTCGAGGGTCCCGCCGAAGGTCGCGACACCGGTCACCGTCAGCAGGTCGATGCCGGCGGTCCCCACATCGAGCGACAGCGTCCCGGCGGGGCGGTTCACGAAGTCTCCTTCCACCCTCAGCGCGCCGATAGCGGCATGGCCGCCGGGTGCCACGGTGGCGGAGTTCGCAAGATTCCCCTGCCAGGTCCCCGCTCCGGCTCCGGAGGTGGTCAACAGCCCGTATTGCTGGGTTCCCCCGGCCACCAGCGTCGCCCCCGAATGGAGGTTCAAGCGGCCCGGCGAGGCATCGAGAATACCGGACTGGGTCAGCACACCGCTTCGCACGTCGATCATCGCCGACTCCAAGCGGCCGTTCAACAGGACAGCCCCATCCGAAGTGATCGATCCGGACCGCAGGCGTCCGGACACCACGGATCCTTCATTCAACTCGGCACTTCCCGTGTCCAGCCAGTTGGCAGATGAGGCCAATTCACCGCCGTTTGACACATAAGTTGATACGGTTTCACCGACATTCAATGTCATGCGACCCGAGTTAGATAGAGCGATGTCGGCGCTCAGGCCCCCGGATTGATTGATCAACTCCGCGCCTGAACCAATCTGGAGTGCTGCGCTGTCCAGGGTGCTGGCGAGCACCAGTCGGCCTGCCGCCACCGTGGTGAGGCCGGTGAAGGTGCTGTCACGCGTCAGCGCCAGTTCACCCGCGCCGGTCTTGAGGAGGCCCGCATTGCCCTCGAGTTGTGAATCGATGGTCAGGGTTCCCGCCTGGACATCGACGAAGGGACGCTCCAGGGCGGGCCCCGCCGCGAGCACGATCGTTCCGGCATTGATCGTGTAGCCGGTTCCCGTCTGGCGGATTCCGGTCGCCTGGACCGTTTCGATCACCGTCACAATCCCGCCGACGGCATCTTGAAAGACCGCGATCTCGTCGATGCCGTCCTGCCAGAAGGTGTTTCCGGCAGCCGGGCCGCCGGCCGTGGTATTCCAGTTCTTCTCGCCCGGGCTGGTGCCCCAGTTGCCATCCCCGCCGGTGCCGTCGGGATTCCAGAACGACTGGGCCGCCGTTGTCGAGATGCCGCCGGGAAAAAGGGAGACGAGTCCGGTGGTTGCCAGGCATACCTGCCGGAAGGAAAACAAGGAGCGGGAGTTCATGGCTGGCGGGGGATCGGGTTCCGGCGGATCGGCCGGATGACATCGACTAGGGGGAGATGCCGGAGAGGAGTCAACGCCAAACGGGGCGATGACTGCGACAGGATCGCCCCATCCTTTTTGATTGTGAGTCCCGGGCTGCCGGGCAAGCTTCACCGCCGGGTTTCCCCCCAACATCCAGTCCCCATGAGAGCCCTCGCACTGTTATCTTCGCTCGCCTTGTTTCAGATTTCAGCCGCGGCGCCGACCATCGGCTTGAATTTCAGCAACAGCACGGTCAGCACGACCATGGCGGGGGGGGCGGCGGACGGCTTCAACGGTTGGACCGACTCGCGGCCCAATGGCAGCACCGCCACCGCCCACTCCCAGACCACGCCGCTGGCGCTCGGCGCCAGCGGCGTGACCGCGACTTGGAGCGC
>Ga0247843_1001389_pt1 | contig 49517 bp, 50 predicted proteins | sample LaCruzMarch2017__FD_192420 | JGI IMG/M metagenome (GOLD analysis project Ga0247843, IMG submission 192420) | Freshwater microbial communities from meromictic Lake La Cruz, Castile-La Mancha, Spain - LaCruzMarch2017_8m | ecosystem: Environmental > Aquatic > Freshwater > Lake | place: Spain...
AATCGGCCGCGCGATGAACCAAGCCTTCGCAGCGGCGGGTCTGAAAAGCCGCTACTGGATCCTAGACGCCACCGACCAAGGCACCCACATCGGCCGCCTACCGGTGTGAGAGTTTCGGGTCGCCGAATACGCCACCTATCCGGGTAACTTCCCGGACGTCAATGAAGATCAATCCGCCGCAGAATCGACTCGTCACTCCGCTTCCTAAGCTCGGAATTCGGCCGACCATTGACGGTCGGTACGGCGGGGTTCGGGAGTCGTTAGAAGAGATCACGACGGCGATGGCGCGTTCGGTGGCCAGCCTCATCAGCGAGACGCTGAAGCACAGCACGGGCGAGCCGGTGGAGTGCGTGATTGCGGACACGTGCATTGGCGGATTCTCCGAGGCGGCGGCTTGCGCGGACAAGTTCCGGCGCGAGGGCGTTGGGCTGACGCTGACCGTCACGCCTTGCTGGTGCTACGGGTCGGAAACGATGGACGATGACCCGACGATGCCGAAGGCGATTTGGGGCTTTAACGGGACGGACCGGCCCGGCGCGGTTTATCTTGCGGCGACTCTCAGCGGGCATGCGCAGTTCGGCGTTCCGAGCTTTGGCATCTATGGCCAAGACGTTCAAGACCTCGGCGATGAGAACGTCCCGACCGACGTCCGCGAGCGGCTGTTCCAGTTCGTCCGCGCGGGAGTTGCCGCTGCCACGATGCGAAACACGGCGTACCTGGCGATGGGCGGCACGAGCATGGGCATTGCCGGAAGCGTGGTAGACGGCGATTTCTTCCGCCGATACCTGGGCATGCGGGTGGAATCGGTCGACATGAGCGAGTTTACCGGGCGAATCCAGAACGGCATCTTCGACCACGAAGAGTACGAAAGAGCCCACACCTGGTGCAAAGAGAACCTGCACGAGGGCGAAGACTTCAACTCGCCCGAGAAGACCCGCACCCGCGAGCACCTGGATTCCGAGTGGGAAACCAGCATCAAGATGACCCTTATCGCGCGGGACCTAATGATCGGCAACCCGCGCCTGGCCGAGTTGGGCTACCCCGAACAAGCGCGGGGCCACAACGCCATCGCCGGAGGATTCCAGGGCCAGCGACAATGGACCGACTACAACCCGAACGGCGACTTCCTGGAAGCGATGCTATGCAGCAGCTTCGATTGGAACGGCATTCGCCAACCGTTCGTTGTCGCCACCGAAAATGACGCCCTGAACGGTGCTTCCATGCTCTTCGGCCACTTGCTCACCGGCACGGCGCAGATGTTCAGCGACGTTCGCACCTACTGGTCGCCCGACGCGGTGGAGCGCGTCACCGGCTGGCGGCCCGAAAGCGGCTTCCTGCACCTCATCAACTCCGGCCCAAGCGCCCTGGACTGGACGGGCGAGGGTGGGCTTCAGCCTTGGTGGAAAATGAACGCCGACGATGCGAAACGATGCGTTGAAGCCACCCGCTTCTGCCCGAGCATCACTGAGTACTTCCCTGGCGGCGGTTGGTCGACCGACTTCACCACCCGTGGCGGCTACCCAGTGACGATGTTCCGAATCAATCTGGTCCACGGGCTTGGCCCGGTGCTCCAGATTGCGGAAGGCGAAACGATCGAGCTTCCAGAAGCGGTTCACAACGCCCTCGACGCACGCACGAACCCAAGCTGGCCGACCACCTGGTTCCGCCTGCGCGTAACCGGACACGGGGCGTTTGCCGACGAGTATCAGGTGATGGCGCATTGGGGAGCGAACCACGGCGCGATCTCCGTTGGCCACATTGGCGCCGACCTGATCACGTTGGCAGCTATGCTCCGAATCCCGGTAGACATGCACAATGTCGAGTCCGCGCAGGTATTCCGCCCAGCGGCGTGGCACCGGTTTGGTTCGGGAATGGAGAGCGTCGGCGCGGATTTCCGCGCTTGCTCCAACTACGGCCCTCTCTACGGATAAGGACTAATGGTCCGGGGTCGGAAACCCTAGCCCCGGACCGACGGTCTCAGTTGCATGCTCAAGGCATTCCGAGAGAAAAATGGTTTCTCCCTTCTTCCGCTGATCGTTGGCGTGCTCTACGGCGCGTCACCCCTGGATCTCATTCCAGACCTGATTCCACTCATCGGCTTTGTGGATGACGGAATCATTGTCGGATTCCTCGGTCTCATCATGGCTTGGCAATGGCTGGGTCGCGGACGACGAGCCCGCAATGCTCAATTGCAGCCCATTCAAGTCCGTTAGGTAAACCTTGCGGGTGAAGCTTAAGTTCGTACTGCCGTGTCTTTTCCTGGTTCAGATGGCCACGGCACAAACCGTGTGCATCGATGCCGGACACCCGAGCGAGGTCGGCATGGGAACCAAGGGCAAGGTTCATACCGAAGTCAGCCTCGCTTGGAAGATTGCCAAAGGCCTGCAGAAAGCACTTGAGGCGGAAGGCGTAACGGTCGTTCTGACGAAATCGGAGGAACTCGAAAAAGTGCTCAACCGACGGCGAGCCGAGATCGCGAACGACGCGAAGGCGGACCTTTTGATTCGCCTCCACTGCGACGCCGCATCTGGGACCGGCTTCGCGGTGTACTACCCCGACCGCACCGGAACCACCAAAGACGGCATCACCGGCCCTAGCAAGGACGTTCTCGAGAAAACCGCCGTTGCCGCCAAAAAGTTTCACGCGATCTATGCCGCTGCGCTGAAAGGCGCGCAGAAAGATAACGGTCTGAAATCTGATCTAAAGACTGCCATCGGAGCCAAACAAGGCGCGCTCACCGGTTCGATTTTCTCCAAAGTCCCGGTTTTGCTCGTCGAGATGTGCGTGCTCACAAACCCCGCCGACGAAGCTTTCATCGGTTCCGCCGAGGGGCAGCAAAAGATCATTTCGGCAATGACGAAAGCAACCCTTGCCGTAGTCAAACCCGCCACCGCGAGCGATAAAGCCCGGTTATAATAACAGTCATTGCGAAGGGTGCCCTGTCGTGGGGCATCTGAAAATTGGGGAAAGTCCGGTGAAATTCCGGCACTGTGCCGCAACGGTAGATCGACCTTGGTCGAAAGTCCGAATGCCCGCTTCGCAGAAAAGAACAGCGAGTGCTGTCACCTACGAGCATGGGTCCCCGGAGCGGCGCAACGTCGCCTCCCTGTCCATTTCTCCGCAACTGACGGCCTCACCTTGTGAGGTTATTCATGAAGAATCGAGCGTTTACTCTCATTGAGCTTCTCGTCGTCATCGCGATCATCGCGATTCTCGCCGCCATCCTCTTCCCAGTCTTCGCCCAAGCAAAGTCGGCAGCAAAGAAGACCCAGTCCCTGAGCAACCTGAAACAAATCGGCCTCGCCTGGCTGCTTTACGGCAACGACTACGACGACACCATGATGCGCGTCGCTATCGGCTCCGCCGCTTCAGGCAAGGTGTTTTACTGGTGGGGCAGCTTCGACGGAGCTACACTTAGAGAAAACGAGGGGCTGCTCTTTCCGTACACCAAGAACAAAGGAATTCAAACCGACCCGGCGTTTCCAGATACCCTTCGAACTACGGTTGGACTCACTGGCTACGGATACAACTACAACTATCTCAGCCCGACGGATTACGTTCCGCCGACCTATAACGAGGTAGCAAAGCCCGTTAACTATGGCGCGGTGGGATCGGTTGCCGACACCGTTGCTTTTGGTACATCTGCGCGGATGAGCTTCGGCCTGCCGCATCAGCTTGAGGGAAACACCTACCTGGAGCCCCCGTCCAGCGAGTACCCAACCTTCCACGGGCGACATCTGAGCACCGGGTTAGTGGCATGGGCCGATGGGCACGCAACAGCATTCCGCCCGAAGCTACGACGCGGAACCTTTGGCTACGGAGGTGCCTACAACGAGTCGGAGTTCAACCCGGTCCAGCTAGGTGAGCTAGACCGAGACGGAGACTTTTCGACCGACGAACTGTTCGATCTCGAATAGGATCAGCGTCGCTCGACCGTGTCGATTCCGAGTTCCCAGAACCACACGGTCGAGTTTGCCGGCACTACCTTTTGGTAGGTTTCGTTCGTGCCCTTGCGGGTGACGCGAATGCTGCAAACTCGATCGTTCGAAGAGGTGTTCACAACGTATGCACGATAGAGCGTGAATGAGGGCTGCACATCGAATCGAAGCTCTTGGATGCTTGGGTTGGAGCACCACTCAGGTTGGGAAGACAAAGTGCATTCCTGACCGGCACCTGGAACGCGATTACTACGCGTGACGACGATTTGCGTGTTTGCCGAATCCGTGGTCGCGAAGTTGAGGGTCGTAGGGACGGCCTGAACAAGCGAAGTGCCACCGCACCCAGATAGGGCCGAGACGGCAATAACTACTGACGTGAGCCAAAGAGGGTGAATGTTCTTCATGTTTTCTCGATTGCGAATGGTACCAATGCGGATTATCTCCGATAGGACGTTGGCACCAGCGTTGCGCTACGTTCAAACCGTCCCCGAGGGTTCACAATCATTGAATGTCCTCCGTTTTCCCCGGCCCGATCTCGCAACGCATGCTCACCGAGCTTTCCGAGTTTGTGATCGCCGAGCCATATCCCTTCGTTCTCGATATCGCGAAGGGGGAAGGGATGTACTTGGAAACGGTGGACGGCCAGCGCCTGTTTGACTGGACCGGATATTACGGCAGCAAGCTCATCGGCCACAACCACCCTGGCTTGTACGAGCCCGAGTACACCAGAAGGCTTGTGGTGGCGGCAAACAATAAAGTCGCCAACCCAGACTTTCTAACGAAAGAATGTCTGGACTATTACCAGCTTCTCTACCGAATCGCCCCGGAGATCATGAAGAGCGACAAGCTTGAAGTCTATGCCGTGAACTCAGGCGCCGAAGCGGTTGAAAACATGATGAAATATCTGGTTGCCAAGTTCAACCAGAAACGAACCAAGAAGGGAGGTCCGAGCGGACACCGCCGATTCCTGTACTTCGACAAAGCCTTTCATGGTCGAACGGTTTTTGCTCTTGGTGTGACGCAGACTATTGACCCGGTCGCAACGAAGGACTTCCTCGGACTCACCACTACCGGAAATATCAAGTTGCCCTTCCCTTCGTACAGCAGCGACTTATCGGAAGAAGAGAACCTGCGCGCCGCTGAACATTCGCTTCAGCAAGTTGAAAGCGCGCTATCGCTCATGAGCGATGAAATTGTTGGAATCATCGTTGAGCCAATTCAAGGCGCGGGCGGTCACCGGGTAGCGATTCCTCAGTTCTTCCAGGGCCTTTCCGAACTCGCCCACAAGTACGACGTGTACCTAGGCTTCGACGAGGTCCAAACTGGGCTTGGGGCAACCGGAAAGATGTGGGCGATAGATCACTTTGATCTCCCATACCCTCCTATGGCCATCGCGACCGGAAAGAAGTTCGGCAACGGCGTGGTTTATATGGTTGAACCACTCGAAGATGTCGGCGTTCTGGATTCAACCTGGGGAGGCTCCTTGGCTGATATGGTGCGTGTTGTTCGTGAATTCGAGATCATTGAACAGGAAGACTTGATTTCTAAAGCGGCAATCAAAGGTGAGCTACTTGCCAAGGGTTTAAGAGAGCTCGTAAGCAAATACTTCCCAATGGTTCGGAACGTGCGCGGCCTTGGCTTATATCAAGGGATATCTTTAGATTCAACGTCCCGAAAAGCGCGACTAATTGACGTCGCATTGACCGAATATCAGACAATTTTACTAGGTGCAGGTTCAAGATCGATCCGCACTCGGCCAAATTTGTCGGTCACCGAAGATGAAATTGCGCACTTCATCACAATTCTTGATCGAGCGATCGCAACGGTTCAGGACAGCTAACCTGCAAAAAATACCGTATTTTGCTACCGTCACAGAACTTTCGGGATTTTCTGACGATCATGGAAATGTATGGTTAGAGAGCTTCTCGCCGCAGCAGTTTGCTGTACACCACTTTTTGCTTTTGCGCAACCGTCTGTTGTATTCCAAGTTGATGCGGAGGTTAGGGCCAACGCAGTAACGAGGACGTTACCGGTTACGACCAGTGATGCGGTTTCTTGGAGCCAGAGGGCTCAAGCATCCGTTTCGTATAATTCAGGTAACGCTTACCTGGACCACGCAGTTCAGATCCTGAGTGCGGATGGCACGCTCTCGATCAAGCGATCCGCCCAAAACGTTTACAATCACGAGCTTCTGGCTCCAAATGTATCCAATACGACCAGCGATCTAGTCCGGGTTAAGGCCTTTGTGCGCGGCGCACCAGGAACGCCTTACTCGTTCTTCATCTCGACAAACTCGTTTGCAACTCCCTCTACTTCCGCTGGTACCAGCACCGCTTCTACCACGGAATCGGCAACCGGTGCTTCCTCGTTCTCCTTCAATGCCGGCCGCAATTCGAGGTACGCCCAAGGCGTGTCGACCTCCGAGACAATCACTCACATGGGTGAAACGTACTCGGCCGTTGATCTTTCTTGCAGCAGTGCCAGCAACACCGCCTACAACTTCTCCAGCGTCAATACGGTTTCCCCGTTCTATGCCAACAGTCGAGTGAGCGGAACCACTACGATCAAGCTGAAGAACTTGGCGGTTGACGACATCATCCTCAACCTGGCGAGAGTTCAAGACACGAACAACCCGGATCGACCCAGCGTCGTCGTTGTGCCCGACATCAACTTGGATGAAATCCAGTACACGATCAACGGGGTCACGTACACCCAAGCCGGACCGTTCGCGGCGAACGTCGGACAGAAGGTGTTGATGCCAGATCTCAACGGCATCGCTCCTGGTGCATACACCGTGGAGTTCACCGGTACACAAGGCGCTTTGACCACGCTAATCGCCGCCACGACGCTCGATACCTCGGCGTTCAGCCAAACTCTAAATGCCACCCTTCAACCAGTCTCTGGCTCTGCCGGCCCCGGGCAGCAAGGTGGAGGCGTGAACTCCTTCGCGGTGACCATCAGCGGATTCCGCCGAGCGTGGGGCCTTCCGGGCACCAGAGTCGATCGAAAGATCACTTCGTACTCGGGAGCCTTGAGTTCCAACTTCTTCGTTGGGCCAACTTTCACGAGTAACTTGCAAGGAATCATCTCTGGTGCGACGTTTGGGGCACCAGCCACCTTTAATGCCGCAGGAACCGGCGGGAACAGTGGCGGACTACTGACGATGACCTATGGCACCCTGTACACCGTCTACGCAAAGTCTGGTAACGCAATCGAGTTCCGGTTGAGCGGAACTCGTAATGGCACCCCCTGGATCTGGAATCCAGGCTCTACCTCGTACGGATCCGTATCCGCTAACATCAACTAACCCACTCGCCTCCTTCGTTGCCTAGGCAATGAAGGAGGCTTTTTCCTCCGGTCTCTAACTGGGTACCGTACTTGCCATGAGCCCATTGAAGATTGGCATCGTCGGGTGCGGAAACATCAGCGGCATTTACTTCGAGAACCTTGGAAAGTACACCGCGACTTCGATTGTTGCCGTGGCAGATTTGGACCTCGATCGAGCCAAGCAAGCGGCGGAAAAGAACGGCGTTCCGCTTGCCCTGAGCCCCGACGAACTGATTGCCCATCCAGACGTGGACCTAGTTTTGAATCTCACGATTCCAAAGGCACACGCCTCCGTTGCCCAGGCCGCCGTCGAAAACGGAAAGCACGTCTACAACGAAAAGCCGCTGACGGTAAACCTGGCTGAAGCGCAGCAGCTTCTTCAAACTGCCAAAGAAAAGGGCGTGCGAGTTGGCGGAGCTCCCGACACGTTCCTTGGCGGCGGACATCAAACCGCACGGGCCGCCATTGATCGCGGCGACATCGGCGAGCCGATTGGCTCTCACGCGTTTATGCTTTGCCACGGTCACGAGTCTTGGCACCCGTCGCCGGAGTTCTATTACGAGCGCGGCGGTGGACCAATGCTAGACATGGGTCCGTACTATCTCACCGCTCTCGCCAACATGATCGGCTCGGTCAAGCGGGTCACCGGTTCAACGCGAATCACCTTCCCGACTCGCACGATCACCAGCCAGCCAAAGCACGGCAAGGTCATCGAAGTCGAAACCCCGACCCACATCGCAGGAATCATGGATTTCCAAAACGGCGCCGTCGGCGAAATCACCACCAGCTTTGATGTTTGGTACAGCAAGGTTCCTAGCATCATCGTTTACGGCACGGAGGGCTCGCTCTTGGTTCCAGACCCGAACGGTTTTGGTGGAGAGGTTCAGATTCGCCAGCGAGGCCAAGCCGAGTGGGAAGTTGTGCCAAACCTACATGGGTTCAACGGCAACTCTCGCGGCGTTGGCGTTCTTGATATGGCTATCGCGATCCGCGATGGTCGCCCTCACCGAGCAAGCGGCGAGCTTGCCGGGCACGTGCTTGAGGTGATGCATGCCTTTGAACAAAGCAGCACGACATCTCAGCACATTCACTTGAGTTCTGAGCTGGTTCGACCGGCGGCGCTCGGCGAAACCGAGCTTCACGAATTCCTTCCCGTTGGATGAATGTAAACTGCCACTACTTTGGCTAGCGCATACACCCCGGGACTAACCGTAAGCGGTGACCTCTTTGTACGTCGCCTTCGACGCCTTCCGATCAAAGGCGACGTACTCGTGAAAGTTGGTGACCACGTGGAACCCGATTCCGTGGTCGCCGTGGCCATGCTTCCGGGCGTGCTGCAAACCATGAAGATGGCCGATAAGCTCGGCATCGAAGCCCGCGATGTCCCGTCGGTCTTCCCCCTGAAGCCTGGAGCTAAGGTGACAAAGGGCGATGTCATCGCCGAGACCAAAGGCCTGATGGGCTTCTTCAAAACGAAGGTTGAAGCCGACTTCACCGGCACCATCGAATCCGTCTCCGAAGTCACCGGAAACGTGCTCATTCGAGAGCCATCGATCCCAGTCGAAATCAATGCCTACATCAAGGGGCGGATCGTTGATGTGCTCCCAGATGAAGGCGCGATTGTCGAAACCCGAGCCGCCATGGTCCAGGGCATCTTCGGTGTTGGCGGCGAGCGCGTTGGAACCATCCGCGTTGCGGCGAACTCTCCTGAAAGCGTTCTAGAGGCCGATCACATCCACGAAAGCGATCGAGGCAAGATTCTCATCGGCGGCGCGGGAATGGCGCTGAGCGCAATTAAGAAAGCCGCCAGCGTTGGTGTTATCGCCCTCGTTGCCGGCGGATTGCGAGACGAGGATCTGATCAATTTCCTTGGCTACGACATCGGCGTAGCGATTACCGGCTCGGAAAACATTCCGCTCACCCTCGTCGTCACCGAAGGATTTGGCTACCTCAACATGGCGCAGCGCACCTTCGACCTCTTCCGATCTTTGGAAGGAAAGGAAGCCAGTGTTAATGGCGCCACTCAGATTCGTGCCGGCGTTATTCGACCGGAGGTCATTGTCCCACTCCCGCTAGATCAGGCGGAGTCGGTCCGCGCCGCGGATGTCTTCGAACTCACGGTCGGAACCCCGATTCGAATGATCCGCGAACCGTACTTTGGCGAACTGGGAACGGTTACCGGACTTCCGGCGACTCTTCAGGTTCTCGAGTCAGGCACCGAAGTCCGCGTTCTCACCGCGAAGTTGCCTTCTGGCGAAGAAGTCACCGTTCCGCGAGCGAACGTCGAAATCATCGCCAGCAACTAAGGCTAGTTTCGGAGCGCCGTCTTGTGTTCGATCATGTGGCGCAATCTGACTTGGCTCAGGTTGCGCTGACATAGATCGAGGAATTCGGACCGCTCCATCCGTAATGCGTTTTCATACGAGTTCGTTTTTGCAAAAATCGCCTTCAGCCGATCCCCGATGACCTCGTCATACTCGGTCAGGTCACCCTTCGCCATTTTCTCTTTCTGCAGTCGGTCAATCATTCCGACCGTCGGCCCAACGACGTCTTTCCATTCCGGCCGCTGCGAAACCGTAACCTCGAGCGCCACTTGTTTCGCCTGCCACAGCAACCGATCTGGGTGGTAGCACGTCACGTCATCTGGGCCAAGGTAACCGAATGACCGGGCCTGATCCGCGTTGATGCTCGTCTTCCCTTCCGTTAAGGTTAAGCAAGCATCGGCGAGAGTTGCCGCGGTCGCTTGGTGTCGCAAGCGCATCAGCGTCACGCCACGTCCGCCAGGCAACAGCCCGACCTTCGATTCGGGTAGCCCAATCTGGGCATCTGCCGCCGCGACAATTCGACTGCAGGATCGAGCGAGTTCAAAGCCCGCGCCAAGACCATAGCCATGAATCGCCGCTACCGTTCGCCGCGCTTCAAGAAGCTCACCGAGGGTCTGCAAATCCTGCAGCGCGACATCGATGCTCGCCCAGTCTTCTTTCTGAATCGCGTCGTGGAAGAAGTTGAGATCAAATCCAACGCTGTACGCCTTTCCGGGCGTGGTGAGCACAAGCGGAGCGTCCGATTGGCTCGTGAGCCATCGCGACAGGCCCTCCACCAGGGCGGGGGTGATCAGCCCAAGCTTGGTTTTCAGGACAACCGCCCGAACGCCATCTCCCAAGTCTTGAACTCGGAAGGTCTCATGCTCTTCGATAACCGGCAAATCGGCGAGGGTCACGTATTCTGGTTGGGCAACCGGTTCGACATATTCCCCGGTGAAGCTCCGAATCTTGCGTTCGGAATAGAACTTGACCGGCTCCACGCCAACCTGCTCTGCCCCGATGGCGTCGATCATCTCGAACGGCCCCATCTCCCAGCCAAAGCCCCACTTCATCACTTGGTCGAAGTCTTGCACTCCGTACGAGACCTCTTCTTTCACCACGTTGGCGTATCGCAGAATCGGTAGCAGGTACATCCGCAGGTACTCGCCGACTTCATCTTTCGCGGCGAGTCCGGAACGAAGTCGCTCGGCCAGTGGCAGTTTGCCGAACTCCGAGATGGATGGCAGTTCGGGCTCCATCCGCTCGCGATAGGTGTTCGTCACGAGATCGAAAGAAAGCAGTTGCTTTCCGTCGCGTCGATAGTAACCCTGCCCGGACTTCTCGCCCAGGAATCCGCGAGCCATCAGGGAGTTGATCGATTCCGGGCGGTGCAAAACGCCTACATGCGCATCGTTAACGCATCGCTGAATCAAGTTGCTCGCGATGTCCTCCATCACGTCCAGCCCGACTAGGTCATTCAAACGGAACGTCCCGCTCTTGGGCCGGCCAATGAATGGTCCGGTAATGGCATCGACCTGCTCAACGGTCAGCCGAAGCTTTTCTGCGACGTGGGTCGCAAGGTACATGCACCACATTCCGTAGCGATTGGCAATGAACCCAGGGGTGTCTTTGGCTGGCACAACCCTTCGCCCGACGGAATCTTCTAGGAACGCGGTCAAAGTCTGAACCACCGCAGGATCGGTCTCGGCGGTCGGAATCAGTTCAAGAAGCTTGAGATATCGTGGCGGATTAAAAAAATGTGTTCCAACAAATCGACGCCGAAAAGAGTCGGATCGGCCTTCGGCAAGGTGGGCGATCTCAAGGCCGCTTGTGTTGGTGGAAATGAATGCATCGTCCCGCAGATAGGGCTCGATCGATGCGTACAACTCCCTCTTGATCTCAAGCTTTTCGGCAACCGCCTCGACCACCCAATCTGCTTCAAGGATCCAGTTCGAGTTAAGGTCAACGCCGCCCAATCGAACCTGATTCGCTCGTTCCGGCAAGAAGAAGTGGGGAGGCTTCGCCATCTTGGCGCGATCAAAGCCGACAACGGCACGCTCCATGGTTTGGTCGAGCAAAGTGACCTTCAATCCAAGGTTGACCAAGTGGGCTGCAATCCCGCTTCCCATGGTTCCCGCACCAATGACGCACACGTTTCGGATGGAGTTGGGTTGGCTCATGCTTCTCTCGATTGTCCTACGTAAGAAGGGCTTTTAGTTGACGAGCCCTCGGGGGCCAGATATACTCGATTCCTGCCGACAATTGGCACGAGGTTACGAACATCCAGAGATTTAGAAGAGACAATCGACCCGATCCGGGTCCTCCCGTCAACGAGCGTGTGCTCCGGTTCCGCGAAATTCGTGTGGTTGATGCTGATAACAAGCAGCTTGGCATCATGCAAAGCCGAGCCGCGCTCACATTGGCCAGAGAACAAGGCCTCGACCTTGTGATGGTTTCCCCAAATGCTGATCCTCCCGTATGCCGAATCATCGACTACGGCAAGCATAAATACTTGGAATCGAAACTGGGAAATAACAAAAAGAAGCCCCAGCAGGAAGTAAAGGGTATAAAGATTAGTCCGCGTATTGCGGAAAACGACATCCAGACGAACGTCACTAAAGCAAGGAAGTTCATTGCTGAAGGCGACAAAGTCAAGGTGACGTGTATGTTCCGGGCCCGTGAGGTCACTCACCCTGAACTCGGGCGGCAAAAGTTGGACAGGTTCGCAGAACTTGTGGCAGATATCGCGATCGTCGAACGCGCTCCTCAAATGGAAGGACGAATGATGACCATGATTCTGCTCGCTAAGCCTTCCACCGGAGGACAGAAGAAGAAAGATGCCAAAGATCAAAACAAACAAGACGGCGGCAAAGCGGTTCAAGATAACGGGAACCGGGAAGATCACCCGGCGGAAGACCCACAACAACCACCAGTTCCAACACAAGCGGAAGTCGGCGAGACGACGGCTTGAGTCGGAACCGGAAGTGTTCCAGGGCGAGCAGAAGCGCATGCGCAGACTGCTCGTTTTGGGTCTGACCAAGAAGTCAAACCGCATTGCGAAAGCCCCCGTCGACAAGGTTGCTCAGTCTAGCGAAGCCCGAGCAACTCTCTTGTCGATGCTTTCAGCGTAATTGACCGAGGAAACTCGGTCCACGATCTCTACCACTACCTCCCGGCCAATGGCTGCAGGATGGGACCCGGTACGCAACCAAAGGAGAAACATTAATATATGGCACGTGTAAAACGCGGCCTTATGCGCCACAAACGGCACAAGAAGGTCATCGAAGCAGCATCCGGCTATTGGGGACGTAAGAAGAACGTCTTCAAGCGCGCTCACGAACAGGTGATGAAGGCGGGGCAATATGCCTTCCGCGACCGTCGCCGCCGTAAGCGAGATTTCCGACGACTCTGGATCGTCCGAATCACCGCCGCCTGCACCCACTGCGACATCAAATACAGCGAATTCATCCACGGACTTACCGTTGGTGGCATTCAAGTCAACCGAAAGATGCTCAGTGAACTGGCGATTGCCGACATGGACGCTTTCAAAGCCGTCGTCGCCCAAGCCAAAGCCGCCCGCGCAAAGGCCTAATTCAAACGCAAAATCGTCCTGCCGCTTTCGCGGCAGGACGATTTTTTGTTTCCTAAGCGTCCTGTTTGCTACTACCTGAGCTGGCAGCGGAGTAGAACGGCGCCAATCAGCTTAGTTCCGTGACGCCGCGTTCTCTTGCTCGGCACTGCGGGCGTCCATGTTCGGCAGATGCTCTGTCGCGAACGAACGCAGGTCCTTCGCGGCAAAGTCGGCTCCTGCCGATAGGAAACGCGCCGGATCCTGATTGACCATCGCGCCACCAACGCCAATCGTATAAGGCTGGCGACGGTCTCGGACTCGAACGAGCTCTTTCAGCAAGGCTTCCGTGTCCGCCGCGCTCTCCTCTGCTGCACAGCTCAACAGAACCAAAGTTGGTCGGTGGTTGCGCACCGTCGTGATGAAGCTCTTAACTGGCACATTGGCGCCGAGGAACAGCGTGCGCCATCCGTGTAGGCGAAGGTAGTCGCCAATCATGCGAAGTCCGATGACGTGCCAGGAGTTCGGCGCGCAGCCAAGAAGGGCCACTCGGCCGTGCCGACGCATTGGTCCCATGATCTGCGAGGTTCGAGCCAACATTCGCTCCGTAACCGCGCTGGCCATGTGCTCCTGGGCCTCGTCAATCGCTTCGACCTTCCACCAGTTCCCAACCATCGTCATGGCGGGGGCCAACAAGTCTTCGTAGATTTCGATCAGTGAGACTTGCGCGCGGAAGGCGGCGTCCATGATCTCGGAGCAAGTCTGCTCATCACCCTGAACCGCGGCTCGGGCGTACTCTTTGGCCAGTTCGCCCAGGTGCACGTCGGCTGCGCGCAACTCAGGCTGCGTGAACACGGAGTTCACAATCGCTTCAATCTCTGGCGTAGCAAGGCTGTAATAGACCTGTCGACCCGATTTGGTGGCTCGAACGATGCCGCGTGCACGCATTCGTGCGAGATGGTTGCTCACGTTCGGCTGCTTCAGATCCGTGGCTTCACAAATTTCCGAGACGTTCCTATGCCCCGCTCGAAGCTCCGCCAGAATTTGGCGACGCGAAGTATCTCCGAGTTCTTCATAGACGTTTATCATATTGACCTTGACATATTACAATACGCGCGACTGATATGTTTCGTCATAAAAAATTACTGAAGAATAAATCTGAGGGTCTAAAGGTAACCATGCCGGTAAAATAGCTGTAAATCCCAGGGAGAGATTCTCTCAAAGGCGAGCTATGTATCTATCCATCCATCCCGAAGAATCAACCTTTCTAGATCGTGTCCGCGAGTTCGTTGCGAATGACGTTCTACCAAACACCCGAAAATGGGAAGAGCAAACAGGTTTCGACGACGAAATCTGGGAGAAGCTCGGCACCGTCGGTCTGCTCAAGATGGGCCTGCCCGTCGATCAAGGCGGCGTCAGCTGTGCCGCATATTGCGAAGCGATTCGTGAACTGGCAAAGGGTGACCCGGCGTTGGCAATGAATGTCGCGGCCATCAATGCTCTCGTCGTCGCTCACATAGTCGCGTTTGGCACCCCGGAGCAGAAAGAAAAGTACTTGGCCGACGTGACCTCCGGCCGCGTGAAGGTCGCCTGGGGACTCACCGAGCCAGACGCCGGATCGGATGCGCGCCGAGTCAAGACCGTCGCCGAGCCGATCGAAGGTCGAGATGGCTTCTACAACATCACCGGGCGAAAGATGTTCATCACGAACGGCGGCAATGCTGATCTGATTGTGATCATCGCGCGAACCAGCGAGAAAGAGCTCAGCGCATTCTTGCTGGAAACGAACCAGCCAGGCTTTACGCTCGAAAAGCGAATCCACACGGTCGGCGTTTCCGCCTCGAACACCGTGCAGTTCGGCTTAAACAACACCGTTGGCTGGCACACGCCATGTAAGTTCGAAGAAGCGATCGGCTTGCTCTACCGGGGCCGACTTGGCATCGCCGGAATGGCGGTCGGAATCGCTGAAAAGGCGCACGAACTGGCTGTCGAGTACTCCAAGCAGCGCGAGCAATTTAATCGCCGTCTTTGCGATATGCAGAGCGTGCAGAACATGCTCGCTGACAGCGAAGTCGAAGTCGAAGCCGCTCGCTTGTTGCTCCAAAAAGGAGCCCAGCTCTTCGACATGGGTCTTCCGATCATCAAGGAAAGCTCTATCGCAAAGCTGTACAGTAGCGAAACCGCAAATCGCGTTACCAACCGAGCGGTCCAGATCCACGGAGGCCGAGGCATGACCCGCGAGTTTCTCGTTGAGAAGCTTTGGCGAGATGCCAAGCTGACCGAAATTGGCGAAGGCTGCTCCGAAATCCAGCGGATGGTCATCGCCAAGCAGATCACGAAGTAATTCTCATCCTGAGCGGTGAGATTTCTGCGGCGATGGCGCAAATGCTAGGCTATCATGTCTGGCATGAGCCCCATCGCCGTTCTTGCTTTTCTGAGCGTATTCCCGTTCCAACAGACTCCGGCCAAACCGGTAACGCTCACCCGAAAGTACATCCTCGGCGAAAAGGCGGCCTACCGAGTGCGTGCGGACATCCAGATTCAAAGCCGCGAGGGTGAACTCCGGACATTCATTCCCGAAGACGAGGGCCTCGAGTACGACTTCACCACCGAAGTCAAGCAACTTAAGCCGGACGGGATTGCCGACATCATCTATCGCCGTCCGACGATCAAAATCATCCAGGGCGAGACCTTTGATTCGGGCATCAAAACAACGACCGAAAAGATCAACTTAAACTATCTCCTGACTCTCTCGCCTATCAACGAGGTCCTGGCGGATAAAGACCTGAATCCACCGAAGAAGGAGAAGGCGGGGCCGGACAAACTGAATCTCGCCAACAAGGAGGCAGTCACGCGAAAAGCGCAGGACTTTTTCGACGGGTTTATCGAAGAGGTTCAGCGCCTTTCCGTTTTCATCGGGTCGCTCGACTCTTCTCTGGACTTCAATCCGAAGTTCCCATTTGATGAAGTCGTCGCCGGAGACACTTGGAAGCGTACCGTTGGGTTCCAACCACAGAAGCTGAAAGGTACCGACGGGAAGCAGGCCGTGCAGCGGCTCGACATCACCTACACCTTCAAAGGCAGCACAAAGCGCGGACCGAAGGACGTCTATCGGATCGAGGCTGACCTGAATCACGAAACGGACTTGAGTCAATTCTTGAATCAGCTTGCCGAAGTAGATTCAGAAATCACGGGAATAAAGCGCTTCCCCCTCCGGTTGAAGGCGAAAGTCACCTACGACATCGATCCAGCAACCGGCCGCACCCTTGGGGCCGTGGCCGAGTCGGAAGGCGGATACGAGGTCGTCCTCACAAGCAATGAGAACGATCCTATTGTCGAAGAAAAACTCAAGGGGCGAACCGTTATGTCGCTACTCAGCGTGACCAACCCGTCGTCAACCAAGAAAGCACCAGCCAAAAAGTCTCCGCCGCCTAAGGGCAAAACCAAGGGCAAATCGAAAGGCTAAGTACACTGCCGAATCGTGAATTCGCCGAAGAAGCTCAACCTGTGGATCGCCATCGGGCTGTTTATCCTCGCCCTTGGCCTCCGCGGCTTTGGCATCGGTTGGGGACTGCAAAACGATCTCCACAATCAGAGCTATCACCCGGATGAACTCCCGATCTTTGCTGCTTCGCAACAGATCGTTCCGACCCAAGGCAAGTTCACGCCCGGGTTTTATAACTACGGAACGCTGTATCTCACTGTGCTTCGGGTTGCGTCGGATGCCGTAACGGCGTACACCGGCGGACCGGTAGAGAACGACGCGAACAGCACCTGGGCTTGGGTGTCACGCATTCACCAAGTGGGTCGATGGCTCAGCGCCCTTTGCGGGGCCGGAACCGTGGTGTTCGTGTTCCTAAAGCTTCGACGATTCGTTGGGCAGTTTGGGGCGGTCTTTGGAGCGCTTGTTCCTCTCGTTGCGCCGGCGTTTGTGGTTCATTCCCGGTTCCAAACCGTGGATGTGCCCGCTACTTTCCTTCTCGCCGCCTCGACCTTCTTTGCCGTTCTTTTGCTACCCACCGAGGACGATCCGGAGCCCAAGAACCTGATGCGCTGGGCGATGCTCAGCGGACTCTTCGCTGGTCTCAGCGCTGGAACCAAGTACACCGGCATCCTCGTGCTTGCGACTCTCGTGATTGCCGCGTTCTTCGGCGCCAGGAAGGATTGGCTAAAGCTCTCCGTCACCGCGATTGGGGTCGCGCTGCTTTCTTTCGTGATCTGCACCCCCGGCGTCGTGCTGGACACCACGGAGTTCCTCACCGACTTCAAATACGAAATGGCTCACACAAGCACCGGACACGGTCTGGTGTTTGTCGGAACCTCGTCCGGGTTCCTGTATCACATCAGCAATCTTCTCGTCGGCGTAGGTCCGCTTCTAACGCTCCTCGGAATTCTGGGTCTGGGAATCGGGGCACGGCAAAAACAGCCTTGGATTTTCGCGATCATCGCTTTTGCGCTGATCTACTTCGTCCTCATCGGTCGTGCAGAGGTGAAGTTCCTTCGCTACACATTCCCTCTTATCGTCGGCCTCGCCGCAGGGTTTGGGGTGTTCATGGATTACTGCGAGAAACAGCCGAACCTCGGTCGTATCGGCGCTGCCCTCGGCATTGCCGGAATCGGCGGAATCGACCCGGGTGGGATGCGCCAGGCGATTAACCTGACCCTTTGGATGACCGGAGACGACCCGCGAGATAGTGCCGTTCAATATTTGCGCACTCAGCAGGGCAACGTCGGGATCGCTAGCCTGCCGTGGTTTTATACGGCGCCCACCTATCGCAACGCAACCCTGGGCCCTCAGGCTTCGCTCAGCTCAAGGCTTGGCGAAATGCAAGAGACCGCAAATCCTCCAACCGTCTTCTTCGCGCAATCACCCGATGACCCGTATGCGTTTAACTTAGGGTTGCTCGAGCAAACAAAACCAGACCGCATCGCGATTAGCTCATTCGAGTACGGCGATCCGCTTCGGATCAAAGCCGCCGGCATCGAACCGAAAGATCCGGTGGAAAAGCTCCTGGTCGACCGAGCCGTGACTTTCATGGAAGCGATCAAAAAGGACTACGAAATCGACAAAGCTTTCGGTATCGATGGGATTCGCATCCATGACTTGGAGTACATCCGTCCAGAGTTGATGGTATGGAAACGAAAGTCGACGAACTGAAGCAAGATGTTGCCTGGTTCCTCGACCATTTGAAGCATGAACGAGGAGCCAGCGAACACACCCTCCTCGCCTATCAGAACGACCTCCACGCCATCGCAATCCACTTCGCCGGTCAAGAACTGCCCCACTGGTCTCAACTGACCACTTCGATGCTTCTGAGCTTCGAGGCCACCCTTGGCGCCCCTATGGCACGTACTAGCTCCCAGAGACGCGTGAGTGCCCTGCGATCATTTCTCAAATTCCTGAAGCGGAACAACGTTGGCCCGACCATCGACCTTCCAAGCACCGGCGGATTTAAGCCGCCCAAAACTCTGCCTAAAGCTCTCACGAAGCCGAAGGTCAACGATCTCCTGGCCGCCGCCGTGCCGGAAGAAGCCGCGACATACCGAGACCGGGCTCTTTTCGAACTCATTTACGGAGCAGGACTGAGAATCTCCGAAGCCGTCGGAATAACCCTGGATGCCGTCCGATTGAACGATCAGGTCATTCGGGTGACCGGAAAGCGCGGCAAGACCCGCGTGGTTCCACTTCCCGATGAAACCGCACGGTGGCTTCGACAATATCTCGATGAAGCGAGACCCAAGCTCCTCAAAAAGCCGATGGAACAACTCATCATCAGCGATACCGGAAAGGTGATGGCACGCCAGACTGCGTACCAGCGCATTCGGCGAATGGCCACCCTCGCGGGCATTGAAGGCCATTTGTCGCCGCACACCTTGCGGCACACCTATGCCGTGCACCTTTTGCAGGGCGGCGCCGACCTCCGGGCCGTGCAGGAATTGCTTGGGCACGAGTCGATCGCCACAACCCAGGTGTACACGCAACTGGAAATGGATGAGATTAGGAAGCGGTACCTCGATGCTCACCCACGCCAATAAATCCCTTTAGGCCGCTTGACTCACATCGGCGTCAATCGAGAACGCCGTTTCGCCGGTCACAAGCATTTTCGTGATGTACGGCCGGCAGGTGCCGCACTTCGTGCCGCAACCAAACCTCTCGCTGGCTTCTTCTAGGGTAGCAACTCCCGCTTCCGATAGCTCCTCAAAGGTTACGTTAAAGCAGACGCAACGTCGGATGGGAGTCGGATCGAAGACCACAATGACAAGTTACGAGACTTAGACCGGATTCGCATCCCAAATGTCCGCATTCGGTAGCGCATCTAGGCTGAAGTCGGATCGCTCGCCTCGCTCGAGGCGCCAAGACCCGGCCAAACCAATCATCGCGGCATTGTCTGTGCAAAGCGAAAACGCTGGCACGGCAAAGGCGATGCCTCGCTTCCGAGCCTCATCTGAGAGTCGCTCGCGAAGGGCAATATTCGCCGCCACGCCACCCACGAGCGAAAGGGCACGCACACCCGTTTCATCGATGGCGAGAAATGTCCGCTTGACCAGCACGCTGACAATCGCCTCCTGAAGGCTCGCAGCCGCGTCGGCAATGTTGATTTGATCCCCTTCGAGCTCGGTGAGCCGAAGCATGGCCGTCTTTAGACCGCTGAAGCTAAAGTCGGTCGTGTCTCCGCGCAAGCCAACTGGAAGCTTGTATCGCTTTGGGTTGCCCACTTTGGCCGCTCGCTGGACGGCAAGCCCACCTGGATAACCAAGCCCCAAAAGTCGCGCCCCCTTGTCGAAGGCTTCACCGGCGGCGTCATCGATCGTCGCGCCGATCAAGCGATATTGGCCCGGCGCCTGAACGTGAACAAGCTCGGTGTGCCCACCCGAAACGACAAGAGCGACATGCTCCGTGGGGAAATCCTCGTGCTCCGCGAAGATGCTGCAAAGGTGTCCTTCGAGGTGATGAACACCTAAGAACGGAATGCCAAGCGACATTGCGAGCGCCTTTGCGGAAGTCACCCCAACGCTCAACGCACCCACCAACCCCGGGCGATTAGTGATCGCAATTCCGCCAACTTCGGAGAGTGCTACTTCAGCCGAATCTAAAGCTTCACGAACAACCGGAATGATCGCCTCGACGTGCGCACGGGACGCCGCCTCCGGGACGACTCCGCCCCACTTAGCGTGGAGTTCGATCTGGCTCGCGATCACGTTGGAGCGAATCTCTCGGCCAACCAACACGGCGGCGCTGGTTTCGTCGCAACTCGACTCGATCGCGAGCAAAGGCTTCGTAAAAAATTTCAGCTCACGAACGAAGCTCACCGGAACGGCGGCTCCCAACTTTTCAGGTCGTACAGCCACATCACGACCGCGTCTTCCTGATTATCGGGATAGTACTTTCGCCGAACGGCGGCCTGTTGAAATCCGAGTCGCTCGTAAAGTCGGATCGCCACGTCGTTTCCAGCTCGTACCTCGAGCGTGCTGCAAAGCATGCCTTGATCTCGGGCCGCCGAGAGCAACTCGATTACGAGTCGTCGTCCGATTCCTTGTCGCTGGACCTCGGGCTTCACCGCCACCGTCGTAATGTGCGCCTCGTCAATCACGAGCCAAACACCTCCGTACCCGACCACCTCACCGTCCTGAATCGCAACTCGAAAAATGCCGTTGTCGTGGTTCAGCTCGTTGCGAAAAGCACGCTCGGACCAAGGTGCGGTGTTCACCGTCGGCTCAATCAACAAAAGAGCCGACAAGTGAGCCTCGTCGAATTTCTCAAGTCGAAGGGTGGATTTAACGGACATGGGGATCCTTACTCGGCGTTATCCGCCCAGATACGCTTCTTTGACCTTTGGATTTGCGAGGAGCGACTTTCCGGTGTCGGAGAGCACGATCTTGCCGGTTTCCAAAACGTAAGCGCGATGGGCAATTTCCAACGCTCGGTTTGCGTTTTGTTCGACCAATAGAATTGTCGTCCCTTCCTTGTTAAGGTCGAGCACGATGTTGAAAATCTCGGTTACGAGGTTGGGGGCCAGGCCGAGACTTGGCTCATCGAGAAGCAAGATTTCTGGGCGAGCCATCAGGGCGCGACCGATGGCGAGCATTTGCTGCTCTCCGCCCGACATCGTCCCCGAGTTCTGCTTGAATCGCTCCCGAAGGCGAGGGAATCGTTTCAGAACGTGCTCCATGTCGTCGGCAACTCCGGCGTCCTTCCGAATGAAAGCGCCAAGTTGCAGGTTCTCGTGAACCGACATGTTTGTAAAAATGCGTCGGCCCTCGGGCGAGTGAGAGATTCCCGCGCGCACGATGTCGTGCGGAGCCATCGTCGTCAGGTCGTTACCCTTGAAGCTCATCGTGCCCGTTCGAGGGCGGAGGAGCCCGCTGATCGTGCGCAACAGGGTGCTCTTTCCGGCACCGTTACTGCCAATAATTGCCACGATTTCGCCAGGTTCAACTTTGACGGTGACGTCTTCTAGCGCATGAATCGCGCCGTAGTAAACGTTGATGTTGCGAATGTCGAGCATCGGGAACCTTTGGTGATACCAGAACCGGGCGTTGGTTCGGCTAAAGCCGGTCCAACCAGCGGGTCAGAAATTGCCGTTCCAGCATATTTTGCGTGCTCGCCAGGGCCAAGTTGAGCGAGTCCCGTGCCTCCATAGGTCGGCCCATCCTCTCCAATAGCCATCCATGGATGGTGTGGGTATGAACGTAACCGACGAGGCTTCGCCGGTCGGCACCTACGACTGCTTCCCATCTCCGTAGGCCTGCGATCGGTCCCTCTGCCATGGCAATCGCGACGCACTCGTTCAGGCAGGCAATGGGTGACGGAAACCGTTCTACGAGATCGCCAAAGTACTGCCGAACTTCCACCCAATCCGTCGCCTCAAAGCTGGCAGCTCGGGCGTGGCAACCGGCGATCGCTGCCTCAATGTGATACCGGCTCAGAATTTCTCCCCTTAACGAAGCTTCCAGGTACCAAAAGCCGGCCGCAATCCGCTCCCGATCCCACAAAGATCGATCCTGATCTGCCAACTGAACGAGGCTGCCATCTTCGGCCACTCGCGCCGGAAACCGGGAACGGTGAAAATGCAGGAGCGCGAGCAATGCATCCGCAGCCGGATCGTCTCCAATTCGGGAAGCCCGAAATCGCTCGACTAACAGGATTGCCTCGTCACAAAGCTCCGAACGCACCAGCTGGCTGCCAGAAGACGCCAAATGCCCCTCGTTAAACATGAGATAGATCGATCTCAGGACCACGTCCTTCGCGCTGAAGAGCTGATCTCCGGTCGGGAGGCTGAAGCTGGCTCCGGACTCTCGTAAGCGTCGCTTTGCTCGGACAATTCGCTGAGAAATCGCTTCGCTAGTGGACAGCAGTCCTGCCGAAATTTCAGCGACGCTCATTCCGCAAAGGGTGTGAAGAATGAGACAAGTCGTCGACGCCTCGTCTAGGCTGCGATGGCAGCACATGAAGAGCATCTGCAACTCCGCGTCCTCCAGCGCATCCGGGTCAAAAGTCGGAGCGGCGAGTTCCTCTGATTCGGGCGCATAAATCTGCTCCCTTCGCAAGCCGTCAATCAAGGCATGCGTTGCGACTACATAAAGCCAAGCCCCGGGGTTCTGAGGAACACCACTCGCGGGCCAGGATTGCGTTGCCTTCACAAAGGCTGACTGGACGGCATCCTCGGCGCGATCCTGATTCCCAATCCCAAATCGTGCCACTAGCCGCGCAAGAATCCTGGAGGATTCGCGGCGAAACGAAACCTCCAGTTCTTTCAATCGACCTCAGTAGCTCATTTGAGCGCGAAGTTCGATGTTTCCGCCGTACTCCAAAGACGGACAGTCCTTGGCAATTGCGGTCGCTTCATCCCAGTCAGCGGCCGTGAAGACATAGTAGCCGCCGATCATCTCTTTGGCTTCGGCGAACGGACCGTCGGTGGCAACCCCTTCTGCTCCGATCCGAACAATCTTAGCATCCAGTCCTTCAGCGTCAACGAACCGCCCCTCTTCTCGAAGTCGAGCCGCAAAAGCCTGGTACTTCTGCAAACCTTCCTGCATCTGGGCGGGCGAAAGCTCGGCCCACTTATCTTCACCTTTGATCAAGATCACGAATTTCATGTTTTTCCTGCGAGCAGATTGGCTCGTCACTAGCTTGCCGAACGGAAGTCTGCAAAACCGACAAGCATTTTCAGATTTTTTCTAGAACGGGCAAAATTTCCTCGACGACCGTTTTTTCGCCGACGCCAAAACTCAGCGTCATCCCCGCTCCACCGATCGCGCCGACCACAAAAACGTTCGGCTCAGGTTTCAGAACGAGATAGGGCTCGGTCGGATGTTTGCCGTATACACCTTCCCATCGTTGGGTGATCGCGAGTTTGTCCGTCGGCAAGAACGAATCGAGGTAGCCGAGAATCATGTCGTCCACGGCTTCGCTGGAATACGGCATGTGGTGCGGGCCGTAATGGTGCGAGTCGCCAATCGTGACCGAGCCATCGGCATGTTGACTCACCAGCACATGAACGCCGTTCTCCAACAGCGGCGCATGATCGGCCTCGAGCCGTGCCCGGAGGTGCGGAAGGGTTGGGCAGTCTCGGAAGCTTTGGTAATGCAGTGAGGTCAGACCAGCACACAGGTGAGTTCCGATCCGATAGCTAGCTTCTTTCGGCGTAGCCCGAAGCATTTGCAAACGAACCTGAACCATGCCGTTCTCGACGAGTAGCGGACCGTAAACACCCGAAACTCCGGCACCGGGACAGACGACAATGGCCCGGGCTGAGATCCGCGCGGAATCGGTGACGACCTCACCTTGATCCACAACGAGCGCCGAGTCGCCAAACCGAAAGTCGACATCGAACTTTGTCGTGAGATACGACGCGATTTCCGCGACCGCAGTCCTCGGATCGACGCAGAGTTCATGCGGTGACCACAAACCGCCTAGGAGGCCTTCCTGACGCAGTTGCGGGGCTCTTTGGAGCGCCGCTTCAGGCGAAAGTACAACTCCGACGTCTTCACCCGCACTGGCCGCGAACTCGTTAAGAACTTGCAGTTCGTCCTCGTGGTAAGCAACGTGGAGCGACCCGCACGCTTCGAACCACATTCCGGCATCCTGGCAAACTTCACGCCACAGCTCTCGGCTTTGTAAAGCTAGGTTCCGCATCGGGCCGAGAGGTTGCCCAATGGGCCAGACCATTCCAAAATTACGCACCGAGGCCGAGGAAGCGAAGGGGTGCCGCTCGATTACCGTGACCCGATGGCCCCGTTTGGCGAGGGCATAGGCATGGGCAAGCCCGACAATTCCCGCGCCTACCACCACCGCATCGGTCTGCTGACGAATCATAAAACGGATTTTACTAAGGCAGATATCGTGAGAACGCAAGGTACAACGCGTGCATGTTCGATTTGGCAGTTTTCGATTTGGCGGGCACAACGGTGATGGATGATCCAAATGGCGTGGCAAAGTGCCTCGTGGATGCGGTCGTTGCCGGCGGGTTTGAGACCAGTTTTGAGCAGGCCAACGAATACATGGGTATCAAAAAGATCGTTGCGATCCGGAAATTAGCTCCCACAGCATCGGAAGAGGCCGTCGAAGCGATGCACGAAGACTTTCGGCAACGAATGCTGACTTACTACCGAACCGAACCTGGCGTCGGTGCCTATGCTGGAATCGAGGTTCTGTTCTCAGAACTCCAATCTTGCGGGGTCAAAATCGGAATCGACACGGGTTTTGATACCGAAACCGTCGACACCATTTTGGACCGCCTCGGATGGCATGACAAGCTTGATGCTCGGTCTGCTAGCGACCGAGTGCCCGAAGGACGTCCGGCCCCGTTCATGATCCAAGACCTCATGGGCCAGGTCGGATGCCAAGACCCAGGTCAGGTGATCAAAATCGGCGACACTCCCAGCGACCTGCACGAAGGCACCAATGCCGGATGCGGCTTGGTGATTGGCGTTACTTACGGTACGCATACTCGGGAGCAATTGCAGCCACATCCCCACACCCACCTTGTGGACAGCGTTGAAGAGCTACATACGCTGCTTTTGATGATGCTCGCGAGTTCACTTCTGGACTTGTGAGCCTGCGACCACGCCCCGAAGATAGCCCACGAGCAGCGCGATATCGGACGGGCGTACACCAGGTACGCGCGACGCTTGTCCAACGGTGACTGGCTTGATGCGCGACAGCTTTTCGCGACTCTCGTAGCTCAGGCCATTCATCGCGTGGTAATCCCATTCCAACGGAATCGGCATATCATCGAGCTTTCTTGACTGGTTCGCCAGCTTCGTTTGCTTGTCGATATAGCCGTCAAACACGGCGGCAAGCTCGATCTGCTCCAGCACATCCCGATCGGTCGAGATGCCGAGGTTTGGGAACATCTGAAGCACTCCGGCGAGGCGAAGTTCCGGTCGCTTAACTAAATCGAAAAGAGATGCTTTGCTCGCCAGCGGATTGCTTCCGAAGGCAGTCAGCATTTCAGAATCAGCCGGGAATACGAAGCGATTTTCGAGCTCGGCGCGACCACGGGCAATCGCCTCTTGCTTCGCCTGGAATCGCCCCCAGCGCATTTCTGAGCACAAGCCAAGCTCCCGCGCCATTGGGGTTAACCGGACATCGGCATTGTCGTTCCTCAAAAGCAGGCGATGCTCGGCGCGAGCCGTGAGCATTCGGTATGGATCGTCAACGCCTTTCGTAACGAGGTCGTCGACCATGACGCCGATGAAGCTGTTATCCCGCGGGAACCACACTGGAGGCTCGCCTTCGGAATACTTGGCCGCGTTGATACCCGCCACGATGCCCTGCCCGCCGGCTTCTTCGTAGCCGCTCGTACCGTTCAACTGCCCTGCCAAAAATAGGCCAGGAACATGCTTCGCCATGAGAGCAGGAGACAGTTGGAGCGGATCGACCATGTCGTACTCAACCGCGTAACCCGGTCGGATCATCTCGACATTCTCAAGCCCACCGATGGTCTTGAGCAGCGCAAGCTGAACATCAGCCGGGAGGCTGGTGGAAACGCCCTGAACGTACACTTCTTCGCCCGTCCAGGTCTCCTGCTCCAGCCAGACCGGGTGGGAATCCTTGTCTGCAAACCGGACAATTTTGTCCTCGATGCTGGGGCAGTATCGCGGTCCAACGCCTTCGATTTGGCCACCGTACATCGCGCTTTGGTGCAGGTTCTCGTGCACGACGTCGTGAGTCGCGAGAGACGTGTGCGTTTGCCAACACGGCAATAGGTCGTGCTTCGGCATGGTGCGAGAGTGCAAGAAGCTGAACGGACCCGCGTCGTCCTCGCTCGGGGTTTCCAGGGTCTTCGTGAAGTCAACGCTCGAAAGCCGAATCCGCGGCGTTGTTCCCGTTTTGAACCGGCGGATATGAAAACCTAAATCGTGCAGCGATGCGGATAGCCCGATGGAGGCCTGATCTCCATGGCGGGCCGCGACGGTTTTCTCTTTACCGAGATGGCAAAGACCGTTCAAAAAAGTTCCGGTCGTCAGAACGACGGCTCTCGCGGAGATCACTGTTCCGTCAGCGAGTTCCACTCCGGTTACCGCTCCATTTTCGGTGACTACCCTCTCCACGCTGGCGGAAATCAGCGTGAGTCCGAGTTGGGTTTCGACCACCTGCCGCATGTACTGCGGATAGAGGTCTTTACAAACGTGCGCACGGATGGTCTGTACGGCCGGCCCGCGTCCGGTTCCAACCCGGCGGATATGGGTCAATGTGTGATCGGTCGTCACGCCCATCTGGCCACCGATCGCATCAATCTCGCGAGCGATGTGGCCCTTTGCCGGCCCGCCGATGCTGCAATTACACGGGAGATATCCGATGCGTTCAAGACGCAGTGTGATGCACGCCACTTTTCGGCCCATCCGGGCGGCGGAAAGTGCGGCTTCGATGCCCGCATGGCCAGCACCAACCACAATGACGTCGAACTCGTTCACTTGGAAAGTGTACTAGGTTGGTTTTAACCGACCGACGTTTCTCGACCTTCAAGGCAAGCCAACATCACCGCCGCCGCGAGTCCGAGCCGACGATCGAACTGACTCGCCGGCACGAGATATCGAACGGTTAGCCGATACGTGAGCGGATTCCAGTTCTGGGAGTACCGCGCAACCTTTTTTCCAGCGATCTTGAGATCGTACTTTTGCGGGATCAAGTTGAAAAGAACTTTTCGAATGAGAGAGAGGAGCAAGCTGTCCTCGCTAAGTTCGCCAATTTCCCGCCCCCAAGCATCGTAAATCCGAAAATCATCGTTGCCGATCTTGTGGATCACGCCGATCTTTTGGTTCGACATAAGGTCAACGATGTCGTGCGGTTGGTAGCCAATCACTTGCGGCGCAGTGAAAGCGCCGAGGACGGGCCGGGTTTGCGCTTCGTCAAGAAAGACTCGGATCGGCGCTTTGATCATGAGCCCTTCCTGCTCAACCGTCAGCACGACTTTGCCGCGCTCCAGGATTCGGAGCTTCTTGCCGAGCAAGCGTACGACCTGTTTCTTCAGGAGAAGTTCAGAGGCGTTGAGGATCGCAGAAAACTGCGCCTCATCTCGGGGTGAAGGAACCAGCGGTGGGTAATTCATTGAAAAGCTCCACCGCTCGCGGATTGACTGTTTAGTTCTGGCGGCCTTCGATGCAGCCGAGCAATAACGCCCCGGCCAGCCCGATCCGCCGGTCGAACTGCTCCGGCGGGACCATGAACTGGATCTTAAGGTTGTAGGTGAACGGGTTGAAAGTCTGCTTCAAGTCGACAGTCCGCGCTCCACCGACGGTCAGATCGAAGTTCTGTGGAACGAGGTTCGAGAGGAATCTTCGGACCAACGCCAGGATCAAATGATCTTCTTTGATCTGCCTAATCTCCCGCTCCCAGGCATCATAGACAATCCAGGTGTCTTGGATGATGCTTTGCCAACCTTTCCGCTCGAATACACCGATGCGCTGGTTCGTTTCCAGGTCGACGACGTCGTACTTTGCGGAGAAGTCGATGATCTGTCGGGCAAAGATTCCGATCACCGGCTTCTTGAGTTGCTCGTCCAGACAGATCCTGATCTCTTCCTTCATCTTGAAGCCCTTCTGCTCTGCAAACAGGACCGCTTGATCGCCAGCGAAGAACCTAAACTTTTTACCAACCAGTTTGAGAATCTGCCTTTTCATGAGCAGCTCTGGCTGGTTGAGGGCCGCGACCAGGTGAGACTGGTTCGCGGACAACGGCTGATTCTGCGAAATAATTTCGGGCTGCATCGCTACTCATCCACGCGGGAGAAGTAGATCACCGTCACCCGATGCTCTGGCGTGATCAGCTCACCGTAGATGCGGCTCATCATTGCAAGAACGTCGTCTCCGGATCGAAACTCTGGGTTCTCTCGCTCAATATCTCGCGGACTGAGTTCCGCAATTGTTTTGACTTCTACCCGATCTAATATTGCACTGTAAAGCTTTTGCCGTCTTCCAAACCTTGGGCCGACCGTAATCCAAACAATCATGCCGGTCTTGTACTTGTCCGACTTGTCGCCAAGTCGAATCGTGACGGTTTTGCGGTTGTTCCGAAGCACGTCACCGTAGAGGTCAGTGTAAAAGTTCAGGGCGTACATAAGACTTTGGTCACAGGCGGACTGTCCGGCGGACTGCCCATTCTGAATGTTTTTTCAGGATATCGCAACCAAATCCCGCAGAAACGGGACCACGCAACGTCTGTTTGAATACGTAGAGTAAAGTCATATCGGTCGGAATACGCACGAAGCTGTGCCCGCCGCTTGTCAAAATAACGGTTCCGAATGCAACGCCGCGTTCAACTGCACACGACATGTGGAAACAAATCGCTCCTTGGCAACTGAAGCAGTTGCAGCGTCTCTCTTCGCTTGATCCCGAGCGATGCGAAACGTTTCTTAACACCCTCTTCCGGCAGGTGCCTGGGTTGTACGAGGATCTTGTGATCATGGCCGTGGATGCGAACGAACTGTCTGCCGAGAAGGCGGGTGAGCTTCTTCAAGTTCCAAGTGCCGAGATTGATGCGCGCCTGCAAGTATTCCGCCGGCTTGAAGCAGTGGCCGAGCAGCAGATCACCCGCGATGGAGAATCGCAAATTGCTCGCTTGCAGTCAGGTGGCGTTGCGATTTGGGAGATTGTTCGCGAGCTGCGAAAGCTTGGATCGGTCGAACGACTCGAATCGAGCTTCCCTTCCCTTTCTCGCGGCGACATCGCGGCTGCCTTGCGCTACGCCCAAAATCACCCCGAGGAAATCGAGTCACAGATTCGACGCTACGAGGACTCGCTGACCTTCCGACGCTCGATGTATCCCAACGTCGTTCACCAATAACCGCGTAGGCCCGAGGCCTTTGGCGGGCAAAAAGGTCGCTGGTACACTCCGCTTTCCATGTTCCCGACGCTCTTTAAGTCCGGCTCGTTTGAGCTACCGAGCTTCGGGCTCTTGATGGTCATCGCGTTTTTCTCGGGTCTGTACATCGCCCAAAAACGCGCACCCCGGTTCGGCTTGACTTCGGAAGATGTGATCGACTCGTTCCTTCCGATGCTCTTCGCAGGCGTCTTGGGGGCAAGAGTTATCTTTATCGCTCAAGAGTGGGGCTACTACAAAGACCACATGAGCGAGCTTCTCACGCTGCGCTTCCAAGGGCTTACTAGTTTCGGCGGAATCCTGTTTGGCCTGATCGCCTGCATGATCTGGTGCAAGCGTAAAGGCTTCAGCTTTCCGCTTTACGGCGATCTCATCGCTCCGGCGTTCTTGCTCGGTCACGCGATCGGTCGCGTTGGCTGCTTCTTGAATGGCTGTTGCTTCGGCGGCGTTTGCCCACCCAATTTTCCGCTTGGAGTCAAGTTCGTCGGTCAGGAGCTGATGCACCACCCGGCCCAGCTTTACGACACGGCGATGAACCTAGCTGGCTTTGCCTTGCTACTCGCGTATGAGAAGCGGCCACATAGCCCGGGGCAGACCTTTGGCTTGATGTTCATCCTTCACGGGACCGCGCGCTTCATCTATGAGTTCTGGCGAGCAGGATCGGTAGAAGACGTTGCGCTCGGAAAGGCGAGTTCGACATACATGGCTTCTTTGCCGATCACGGAAGCCCAAGTGGCAGCCCTCGTGCTAGTGGTCATTGGCGCTGTCCTCATGGCCGTGTTTGGCAGGAAAGGCATGGTTCAGCAAGAGTTGCGCACGGCATGACTTTTCGAGAACTACTCCGATCGTTTGAAGACCGCTCGGTTCTCGTCCTCGGCGACGTAATGCTGGACGAGTACATCTACGGAACCGCCACGCGCATTTCGCCCGAAGCCCCGGTGATGGTCATTCGTCACCGAGAAACCTCAGCAGTTCCGGGCGGAGCCGCCAATGTTGCGCTGAACGTTCTTGCCCTCGGTGGTCATGCAGCGATCATCGGCGTCACGGGGGCGGACGCTGCGGCGAAGGACTTCCAGAACGCCATTTCAAACTCTGGGCTCGGCGGCAACTTTTTGGTCCAAGACCCTTCCCGACCGACCACCAGGAAAACCCGGGTAGTAGCGAACTCCGCGCACCAAGTGCTTCGGATTGATCAAGAAGTCACCGAAGCCATCGATCGTGATGTCGAAGCGGCCCTGCTGGAGCGCTTAGACTCCGCAATCGCTAATCAACGGCCAGATGCGATTTTGGCGTCGGACTACCAAAAGGGGTGCCTCACCGATTTCGTGATCTCAAGCGCAAAGGCGCGAGCGCATGACCTTGGCATTCCGTTTATCGCGAACGCAAAGCCCTCCACCGCGCATCGTTACGCCGGGGCGGCCCTCGTCAGCCTGAATAAGCCCGAGTCGGAGGCCCTGCTCGGACGCGAAATTCATCGTGAAGATGCCGTGCGTGCGGCTGAAGACTTCAAGCAAGTAGTTGGTTGCCATCACGCCCTCGTGACTTTAAGTGGTGACGGTATGGCGACCGAAGAGTTCTTGGTCGATCCGATTTCGGTGAATGTATTTGATCCAGCCGGCGCCGGGGACACCGCGATTGCGACGATTGCGCTAGGACTCGCAGCCGTTGGATTCCAAAAAACCTGCTTCGATCTTGCTGCCCAAACCGCAGGTGCAGTGGTTCAGCGTATCGGAGTCGCCGTTCCAACGTCGGAAGATTTGGAACGAATCGCCTCACGAGGGTATCCTTTCTGATCCAAGTTCAAGGGAACAATTTATGAGAGTTCGAAACAAAGAAATTCGGCAGCGACGACATCGCAAGCTGCAAAAGATCAAGGAATCTATCAAAGAAGCGATCGCAAACAAGGACGAGAAGAAAGCGTCCGCTCCTAAGGCTGCTAAGCCAGCCGCAAAGAAAGCTCCAAAGAAAGCGGAAGCCTGATTCAGATGCTAGACCTCGTCTTGGGTTTAGCGGTTCTGCCCTTTGCTACGGCAAGCTCCCAGACAGAGTCGGCTTCCTTTAGCCGCGCCCAAGATACGCATATCGTTAGCCTCGAGCCGGATGAAAATTTCGGGGGCAGCGCAACACTCAGCGGCGGACCGGATCGAACTATTCTGATCCGGTTCCCCGAGATCTCTACCCTTAACGGAAACAGAGTCAAAGTCAAGTCGGCGACGCTTCGTCTAACCATCGTCGCCGGAGACAAACCCGAGTTTCGCCAGATCGGTGCGGTTAAGTCCCCGTGGTCAGAAGGTCCATTACGGACATTCATCAAGAACTTTCAGGCCAAGCCAAACCTGCCCGTTGGTACCAAGACACCTGCCCCTATCAATGCCGCGACTTGGCGTGAGCGTTTCGGCCAACGAGCGGGCTGGCAACGACCTGGTGCTCAAGGCAACAACGACGCCACTGAAATTCCTAACCTCCAAGTGACATCTTCGGAATCGGAGGTGCTCGTCGGTGGTCTTGGCCCTACCGTCCAGAACTGGATTTCAACTCCAGAGCAGAATTTTGGGATCGCGCTGAAGCTTGCGAACAAATTTGAGTTCGCCAGCGCGCAGTCCACGATCGGTCAGCCCACGCTAATCGTGGAGTTTGAGTCGGCCACGAGCGCGACAGGCCCTGATCTGGCGATTGACTCCGTCGAGTCAGCGGCGGACGGACTAAGCATAACCGTTACGAATCTTGGTACCGAGCCTGCCAAGTTCAGCCTGAGCGCCAACGGCGATGAGCGAACCGGAAGCGAGATTGGTAGCGCCGCTCCACTTGCCCCCGGAAAGAGCGAAACGGTTAAGGTTTCGAAGCCTGCAATATCGAAGCTTGGTGAAGATTTCGCAAAACCCATTCGAATTCAACTGGTCACTGAGGGCGCAGACGCGAATCCGGAGGACAACCATTGGACGTTCTACGACGGCGCGCCGAGCGTACGTGTAGCCCCAGAGCATTGGGCTCAACTCAAGAAGACGACGAGCTTGTTCAACGAGCTTTTGCTACCCATGAGCCGATACTCGTGGTGCCCCTCTGGGACGTCGGCGCGGGTGAATCCTTCACGCTCCGCTGAGGCGACCTTGCTCCCGGACGGGTCAATCAAATCCGTCGCTCTTAGCCTCGGAGCACCAGACTTTTCTGCCACCAACTTCGATCAGACGAAGCCGCCATTCTCGACATCTCGTCGAGGGTCATCAGACTTGGCTCCGGGCTTAACTGGTTACGGCGACACCCGGTTCGAGGGAACGCTACCGGGAACGCTCACGATTCCGTACGAACCCTCATCCAGCCCAATATTCGATGTCACGCCTCTTTCGGTCCAAGCATTGCTACCCGCAACTGACATTGCCTTTATTGACGCGAAGCACAGAGGAAAGGCGGTCGAGTTACCCAAGACCACGATTATTCGAGTGCTTGACCTCGTAGGGCGCCCCATTTCGGGAGCAGATTACATTTTGTTGAACCCAAGCACTGGCGTACCTTTTGCCGAAGGAAAAACGGGAACCGGCAGCGTGGTGCTTCCCGCAACAATGGCTGGAGAACCTGCTGGCATGCGACTCCTTCGCGTTACCAAAAATGGAGTCTCCGACGATTTTTGGATCAAGACCTGGCAACTCGTGGACACAGCGGCTCGCGGAAATCAGGCGGTGGCGTTCCTAGAGGCGAGACTCAACCTGCCTGATCTTTCGATCGAGCAATCCGATCTTGCCAAAGGAAAATCCATTTCCAACTCGGAAAACGATCCTCCAGCAAAGCTTGTTTCCTTGGTTGGGAACGGTGCACCGTCGGGCGTTACTTTCGTCGGTAAGGATCGTGCGTGGGTCGAAATTGATCTCGGGCGAGACAGAACCATCGCGGAGATTGCGCTCTTTTCTGAGGGCGATTTTTGGAAGTCATTCCAGATTCTCGGATACGGCACCGGGCAACGCGTGGACGAAGCTTCGCCCTTCGCCATCGAGGCAGACTTTCGGTGGGCTTTTGCGAACCGAAAGGATGCTGACGGCGCGGTTCGATACCGAGGACCGGCACCACGAGTGCGATTCATCCGCATCATCAATCGTGGCAAGTCAGACGGCCGATTAAACCGAATTGAAATCAAAGCCGCCCAACTGCCCGGCTAATCGCCAAAACTCCGGAATAAAAAAAGTCTTCCTTCAACGGATTACCGGAAGGAAGACTGGTGGGCCCGACAAGACTCGAACCTGTGACCTCACCCTTATCAGGGGTGTGCTCTAACCAACTGAGCTACGAGCCCACGCGATTTCAGAAGATACCTCAAAGTCCGACGCGCTGCAACAGGGGACGGACCCAAATCTTGTAGGTCAGCAAAGGGGGACCATCCCGAAAGCCCACTACAACGCGTGGCAAGCGAAGAGGATCTGCCCCTTCGGGGACCAATCCCTTCGATAACGTGACGCCTCTATCTAGACCGATCCGCTTCGCCACGCGAACCGTGAGATCATTGTGCGAGCCAAATGGGTAGCAAACCGATGTGATTGAAAGGCCCTGGTCAACGAGTGCTTGTTGCGCCAAAAGAAGCTCCTCAAGCACGATTCGTCGGGTTAAGCCGGCCAAGTGCGGGTGCCGATAGGTGTGATTCCCGATTTCGTGCCCGCCCCTTTCAAGCTCCAGGAGTTTTTCCATCGACGCAAGCCTTCTCGCTCGCGTCCCATCCCAAGATGATTCCTCTAACCCGGGGACTGCGTAAAAGGTGGCCGAGAGCCCGTGAGGCTTGAAAATTTCCGGAACGTGATCGGTGGCGCATTGGTATGCGTCATCGAACGTGAAGGCGATTTCTCGAACGTTTGGGGCCAATGCCAAGCCGCTGACGGTGCGGCCCTGAAATCCGCGTCGAAGGAAAAACTTGACGTGCTTGGCCAAAGTTTCGGGCGAGACGTTCAAAAATCGACCTTCGGCCGACTCCGGTCCGACCTTGTGATAACAAAGAATGAGGCTCGGCATCGCTCAAGCGTGACGCGGTGACCGCTTCGCGCGTCCCAAGTATGACTGAGTGTGTCCGGTAGACATCCCGGACGGACTCTGTCTACAATGTACGGGGGAGTTTTCCCCGGAGACGAACGGTTACGATGCGAAAAATGCGCACTTTCACAACCGGCTGTATGGCCCTCTTCGCTACGGTCGCTATGGCCCAACTTGACGGACCGGCACCGCTCGCGTGGCGATGGCTGTACCCAACGACGGTCGCCCCCAGCGGCGCACCGCTGGTGGATGGAGACACCATGTACACCAGCGTTGGTGGTCGAGTCTTTTCGATCGAAAAGGCGTCTGGGAATCTGAAGTGGCGATATCCGCAACTGGATCCAATTGCAGGCGCTTTCCGTTCTGCCCCAGTAAAGGCTGCAGGCATCATCGTCGCGATCGGCGACAACAAGATCGCCTACGGAATTGACCCCGCGAAGGGCGAACCGAAGTGGACCATCAACACGCCAGGCTCACCGATCGGTCAGCCAATCGTTGTTGAAGATAAATACGTTGTCTTCGCCCAGGCAAACAACACGCTGGTCGCACTTGATGCAAACACGGGTGAAACGGCCTGGACGGCACCTTTGGCTGTTCCGGGTGGAATTTCCGGCGGGATTGCTGGCTTTGCAAACAACATCCTTGTTTTCAACACGCAGCAAGAACTGCTTTCGATCAACATCGCGACCCAAAAGGTGAACTGGAAGCAGCGATTTGAGCGAGTTGTTTCCGGTGCGGTTCCAATCGTCGCTGCGGATACGATCTACGCCAACTCGGGCGGCGTTCTGGTCGCACTAAACGCGGCGACCGGCAGCCCGAAATGGCAAGTCGCCACTGGTCTTCAGTTGATCTACTCTCCGGCGGTTTCGTCGTCAGGAATTCTGGTTACCAGTACCGAGGGCATCTGCAAGATTTATGACCTCAACCGAACGCTGATTTCGAAGGTTCCGGTGAACCTGGGCAGCGGTCCTATCGCAACGCCGACTTCATCTGGCAGCAAGTACGTGGTTCTTACCGCGAACGGTGCCGTTAATTTGGTGGACCCGACGCAGAGCAAGCCAATCTGGAGCTACGTGATTCGTCCACTTGAAGAGCCATCTGGCGGTGCGGCCGGTGGTCGTGGACCAGGTGCCGGTGGTCCTGGCGCAGGCGGTCCTGGTGGCGGCTTTGGTGGTGGCGGCGGCGCGGGTGGATTCGGCGGTGCCGGTGGCGCCGGCGGATTCGGCGGTGGCGGTGCTGGCGGCGGCCGAAACGGCGGTGGCGGCCAAGGTGCTGGTGGCGGCGGTCGAAACGGCGGCGGCGGACCTGGTGGTGGCGGCCCAGGTGGCGGCGGTCCTGGCGGACAAGGTCAGAACACCCTTCCTCCAGTGTTCGTGCAAGCATCGGGAGCGGCTACCGTTTCTGGAAACACCCTCTTGGTCCCAGCAAAAGATGGCAGCGTCCTAGCCTTCGACAATCTTCTCGGCGTAGACCTCACGGCTCCGCAAGTCACGATGCTCTTCCCTAACCCGGGAGACCAGGTTTCCGGTCAGCCTCCGCTGTTCCTCGCGTTCAAGATTTCCGATGAGGCATCTGGATGGAACGAGACCACGCTCAAGATTGAAGTTGATGGCCAGAAATTGGATTACACGATTGGCCGAGATGGACTGATTGTCGTACGATTCAGCACCGCTGGAGCCAACCGAGTCCTCACGAATGGTCGCAAGAAGTTCGTGGTCACGGTTCTTGACTGGCTCGGCAACGAAGCAAAGCAAGACTTCGCGCTCACCATCGATAACTCGCTCGCTCCGGTTAAGTTGCCAGGATCGCAGAATAATGGCCAGCCTGGCGGAGCCGGTGGTGGCGGAATCGGCGGCGGTGGTGGCGGCGGCGGTATCGGCGGCTAAGCCCACCTAACATGACGACGGAGTTCATTCAACAACTCCTCGCCAGCGAAGTATCGCCCGCCAAAGCGCGGGCGATACTTGCGTCTGAGGATGATTTTCTCGCTAGCCCTCTCCTAACCGAGGTCGAGCGAAATCGTGCCCGAAACGCGCCCCTAGACGCCCTAGCGGATGCACTTCGAAATGGTGCCGAGCCGATTCGGCCGGCGGAAATGCCGGAGTTACTGCACGAACTCGAGATTCCCCCGCCCGCGCTGTTTGGTTGGGGCGATTTGAGTTGCCTCCATCGACCGACCATTGCCATTGTCGGAACCCGCGGCGCAAGCACCTATGGCAAGGCATGCGCCCAAAAGTTTGCGGAAGCCTTTGCCCAACGCGGAGTGACGGTGGTCAGCGGTGGCGCACTCGGAATTGATGCCGCCGCTCACAAAGGCGCTTTGGCGGTAGAAGGGGCAACCGTTGCTGTCCTCGCGTGCGGTGTGGACGTGACCTACCCGGCTGCCCATGCCGGACTGTTTATGCAAATCCGGGAGCGAGGCGCGATCTTGAGCCAGTTTGCCTGCGGCAGCAAGCCGAACGAATACAAGTTTTTGCAGCGGAATAGCCTCATCGCCGCTCTGAGCCTTGCGGTGTTGGTGGTTGAAGCGCCGGCGAGATCCGGTGCTCTGAGCACGGCTAACATCGCAAACGACATCGGCCGTCCAGTGTTTGTCGTTCCTGCAAACATCAATAATCCGAACTTTCTGGGCTCGTTTGCGCTTATTCGAGACGGCGCTACCCTGGTCGATCATCCCGACCAAGTGCTGGAATCGCTGGATTTGGACACAACTCCATCTTTGTTTGCTGCTAGCAGTTTTGCCCAGACTGATGCAAATTCATTGGCGGGACGAATCCTCGCGGTTCTTACCGTGGAGCCGCAACCGACCGACAAGATTGTCGCCGCAGTCGGCGCAACGGCTTCAGATGTCCTAGGAGAACTCACCATGTTGGAGCTCGATGGCAAAATCCTGCGGGACGGTCCGGGCTACGCTATAAAGCCATGAAGGGCACTTTCCGCGCAATCGGTCCGTCGGGATTTGGGACATACATCGTTGACCTTGATTCCGGAACCTGGACACCCACCGATGCCCAGGATGCGCCGTTAATGGCACCGGGATTTGTTGATATCCACTTTCACGGCGCTTTCGGCATCGACTTCATGACCAGCGATGCGGACCAGCAAACGGAGCTTGCTCAACAACTTGACGCCATTGGCTACGACAAGGTGCTGTTCACCACCGTCACCGCTCTCGTTGAAGACGTGACCCGGGCCATTGAAGGTCTGCCGAGCCATCCGGTCGTCGCCGGTTTTCACTTGGAAGGTCCGTTTATCTCTCCGGTTTTTCCGGGGGCGCAGCCGGCGGCCTTTATCCAAAACCCTGCCGAGCATGGAGACAAGTGGGAAGAAGTTCTCAACCATCCTGGACTCAAGCTGGTCACTCTCGCCCAAGAAATCCCGGGGGGATATGAACTGATCGCGCAACTCACGGAACGGCACGTCGTCTCCAGCCTTGGGCACACGAATGCCACTTTTGAAGAATGCGTAATGGCGGCCGACGCCGGGGCGCGGCACACGACCCACACATTCAACGCAATGCGGCCCTTGCATCACCGAGAAGCGGGAACGGTTGGGTTCGCGTTGCTCGACGACCGAATCCGAACGGAGCTGATCTACGACCGGATCCACGTATCGCCTCCAGCGGCCCGGGTTTTGGTTCGCGCAAAGTCCGACAAGATCATCGCCGTCAGCGACTCGACGATGGCTTCTGGGCTGAAGGAAGGGACAGAACTCTTTATGTGGGGACTTGAGTGCGTCGTAGGAAAGGGCCAGGTGCGACTAAAGAACGGGACACTAGCTGGAAGCGCGATCACGCTAGCAGACGCGTTCCAAAATTTGGCGCAGGACTTTGGACCGGAGCTCGCCATTCGAAGCTGTTGTCTGAATCCGAGATCGGTGGTTGGGAATCCTCCCATCCGGCAGTGGCTGGTCTTTGACGAACAGTTTAAGGTCGTCGATCGGTATCGGCTCGAAGCCTAACCCACCATTCGGTTTAGACGGTCCCAGACCGCGGCCCATTCTGAGGTTCGTGGCGGGGTCTGGATCTCAATCTCGGGCGGGTTCATTTCTTCCATCTGATGCAGGGCGGCGTAGAGTCTCGCCGCGTAGGCTCTTGGCTCTCGGGGCATCGGTATCTGCTTGATCGTCGCGGACAGGATGGTGAGGCCATGCGCTTCCGGCGTAGGGACTTCCACGAGTCGCACGGGAATCTTCGGAGCGTAGTGCCGCTTGAACTGACCAGGAACGCGGACGTCGGCATCTGAATCCACCACCGGGATAAATTGCTCAATATCTGCGCGAGAAATTGAACCGGATCTTAAAATCGCGACCGCATCCGAGCGACGGCAGTCGACGATCGTCGACTCAATGCCAACTTCACACGGCCCCCCATCAAGGATCGCAAACACCTTCTGGGAGATTTCCGAGGAAACGTCCTCGGCACGGGTTGGGGAAAGTCGAGTGAAAACGTTGGCGCTTGGAGCGACGATTGGTTCGCCAACTAGCTCAAGCAGCCGAAGCGCAACCGGATGCGCGGGCATTCGGATTGCAACCGTTCCTAATTCCGAGTCTGTCGGCAGGACGATCGTCAAGGGGCCCGGCCAGAATGCCGCGGTTAGCTTGTCAGCGGAATCAGTCCACGTTGAATCGACATTTTTTGCGTCATCGATGCTGCCGACGTGAACGATGAGAGGGTTATTGGAGGGGCGGCTTTTGACCTCGTAGATTTGGCGATTGGCTGCAGAGCTTCGGGCCAAACCCGCCAAGCCGTACACCGTTTCGGTCGGCATCACTACCAGCTCTTCGCGAAGCAGGGCAGCGGCGCAATGAGCGAGATTTTCTGAAGACGCCTCCAGAATCAAAGTCCAACCGCCCGCCGCATCGGCTCTCGCGGGACGGGCCGTCCAAGCCAGAATTCCATCGCGAGCGCTCCCTGTGCCACCAGCATCGCGCGGCCATCGAGCTTTGAGCGCGATCCGGCAGCAGCCAGAAATGCCGTTGGCTCAGAACTGTACATGAGATCGTAGGCCACTGCCTCGGGGTCTGCCGTGGACCAATCGAGCTCCAGCACGGCTCCAGTTAGGGATGCGCTTGTCGCGTTGATGACGATGTCTGCGTCTGCGACGGTTGGCTCGATTAGGACCACCACTCCTGGGATAACCGCGGCAAGTTCGTGAGCCTTTGCCTCGGTTCGGTTCCAGAGCCGAACCTCGTAACCAGCCGCGGACAATGACAGCACGATGGCTCGGGCAGATCCGCCTGCACCCAGAACGGTGGCGCGTCGGCCGGGAAACTGGCAAATCGTTTCCAAAAAGCCGGGACCGTCCGTGTTAGTTCCTTCTCGCCTTTGAAGGGCAATGGTGTTTACGGCTTCCGCCGCGGAGGCGAACTCAGACACCCTTTCGCACCATTGGCGCGCGGCCGATTTGTTGGGCACGGTCACGTTTATCCCTTCGAATCCGAGTTGAGCTAGATGATCGAGAGCCAGCGAGACCTCGATTTCTGGCACCTGAATTGCCACGTACTCCCCGGGCTCACCAAGTTCGCGCAGAACCGGGTTCTGCATTTTTGGCGACAGCGAATGGCTTACCGGATCTCCGATCACGGCGAAGCGCGCGGCCGGTGCGTCTCGCCAGGGGTACACCAAGTTCATTCTGCCGGAGTTCGGAAGGCGTAATACCGCTGGCCCAGGAAGTTCCAAACCGCAACGATTGCCGCGGCAAGGACGTTCGCCAACAAAACGCTGTCACCAGGCAAAACGTTGTAGAAGAACGAGAATAGGCCGATGTTCAACAGGGCAGCGACCGTCGTGATGACATAGAACTTCCGAACCTGTACGGCTCGCGGTGCCTTGCCAACCGCCTCAAACGTCCACGACCGATTAAAGATCAGACTGTTGAAAGTCGCAATTCCCCACGCGATCAGACCTGCAACGGGTGAGGCCAATTTCAGCGGAGCCGAACTGCGCATGATTTCTTGAACAACCGTGCCTTGCAGCGCTCCACCGATGATCAGGCCGAGACCGGTAAAGCGCATGATCACAAGCTTGACGAAACTGTCGATAACAAACGATGTTCCCCCGACGACAATGAAACGGGTGAGCTGCTTTAGGAGCGTTCGCTCCTGAACTTCCGGACCACCCGTGCCTTCCTTTCCTAGGATTAAGGCCTTGTATATTTGTGTTTTCAAGAATCCCTCTATGGCGCGGTTCACGGCAGTTCCCTTGAACTCCGGGCCTTCCATCTTTTCAACCCAAATTGCATCGATTCCGCTCCGGTTCGCGCCAAAAATATCGGTAACCAGTTGATCGCCGATCATGATTGCCTCTGACGGCGCGCATTGGAACTTAAGTAGGGCGAGCCGAAACATGGCTCGGCTGGGTTTCATTCGGCCCCGCACTACGGCGACATTGAGCGATTCGGACAGTCGCATCAACCTTTCGGGCCGACGCGTGTTGCTGATGAGGCATAACTGGAAGCCCATTTCTTTGGCCTTCGTCAGCCATTCGGACACTCCTGGGGCGGGGGCTTCGCCTTTCCATTCGACCAAGGTGTGGTCAACGTCGAGAAGGATCAGCTTCTTTCCGCGCTCTTTGAGTCGGTCCAGATCGACGTCTTTTAGGCCATGCACGGCCTCAGCGGGTGTGAACTTGCGGAATCCCCGGCCGACGCGGGCATGATCGAATTCGCCGGTTTTCCAAGTTTTCATTCTGTCAAACCTTGTCGAAGTTGCCGCAATGCTCGTTGGGCGGTCTTTCGCGCTCGGAAGTTCACGTTGTGCTGCTCAATCGTCGCCGCGAACCGAGATTCCCCGGTCGGCATGGCAACGTAATACAAGTATGAATGTTGGGCTGGTTTCAGAGCGGCCTGGATACTTTCCACCGTCGGTGAGCAGATTGGGGTTGGCGGGAGTCCGTCGTTGCGGTAGAGGTTGTAGGGCGAGTCGATACTCTTGTATTCGCTACGCAACAGCGGACGCCACTTTTGGATTCCATAGTTGATCGCCGCATCGATTTGCAGGCGCATTCCCTTCGCAAGCCGGTTCTCGATGACGCCAGCGACGATGGGGCGCTCGTTGTCTTCTTTGACTTCGAGCTCGACCAGAGAGGCAACGGTGATGACTCGGTGCAGGTTTTTCGGCTGATCGAGACCTTGCCAAACTCGCTTTTCGAAGTTTGCTAGTTGGCGGATGATCACGCCGCGGGCGCCTAGGAGGGGCGGGAAGTCGTAGGTGTCCGGGTAGAGATAGCCTTCCAGGGACCTTTCTGGAAGCGGGAAGTTGACGACATCCTTAAAGGCGCTCGGATTGTTGACCAGGGCCATGTATTCGGCGGCGGTGCAGACGTTCGCTTTTGCCAGAAGGTTTGCGGAGCGGCGGGCCCAGTTGGTTTCGGGCATGCGGACCATTTGGCGGATTGGCTTTTGGAGGACGCGGAAGATTTCGCCGAGCTCCATTCCGGGGCGGAGTTCGTAGGTTCCGGTTTGGACGGTTTGCGGGGTGCGTTCTAGTCGGGAGAAAAGGTGGGCGGCGAAGGAGTCGGTGACAAAACCTTCGGTTTGCAGTCTTCCTAAGGCTCGCTCCAAGCTCGTTCTGGACTCGAAGCGGATGAGCTTGGGTTCGCCGTTTGGTTTTGGCGCGAGGCGGGTTTTGAACCAGACGCTGACGAGAATGAGGTCAACGGCCAGAAATACGCAGACGATCAGGATGATGCGCGGGCGGCGGTTCAAGATTGCCCCCGGAAGAATCGCTCTAGGATTCGGCAAGCGGCTTCGCCGTCTCGGCGTTTTCGGCGTTCGGCTTCGGTCATATCGAGTCCGGCCATGGCGTCGGTGGCTTCGACGCTGGTGAAGCTTTCGTCGATCATGTGGACTTTGTAGCCTAGGGCTTCAAGGTTTGTCCCGAACTGGCGCATGACCTTTGCCATGCGGCCTTCGGTGCCGTCCAGCTCTACCGGTAGGCCAACGACGATGGCGTCGACTTCTTCAACCTTTGCTTTTGCGGCGACTTGTTCGGCGTCGAGGGTGAGCTTTCCCCGCGCGGTCAATGCCGGGCGGGGCGAGACGACTTGGGGCGAGCTTTCGCCGATCGCCAAGCCGATGCGCTTTGTTCCCAAATCTACGCCGAGCAGTCTCATGCAGCTCGGAACATCTCGACGAGTTCGTCGTGCACGACACCGTTCGTGGCGAGGGCGGCATAGCCTCCCTTGTCGTCGATGGGCGTGTAGCCGTCGGCGCCGTCGGGGGTGGTGAACTTGCCGCCGGCTTCGGTGACGATGAGTCCGACGCTGCTGACGTCCCAGAGGGCCACGCGGGGGTCGATCATGGCTTCGGCTTTGCCCCAGGCGACGAGGGCATAGCCATAGGCATCGCCCCAGGTTCGGACGTCCATGGCGCGCTCGCCGGCTTTTAGGTACGGGTCGAGGCGGTTGAGGCGCTGCATGGTGCGGAGGCTGCCGCAGCAGAGGATGCTGCCGTCGAGTCCTTTTTCGCTGACGTGGATTGGGCGGCCGTTGACGTAGGCGCCTTCTCCGGTTTCGGCGAAGAACATGAGGTCGAGCCCCGGGAAGTAGGCGATGCCTAGGACGGGGCGGCGGTCGACTTCGTAGCTGAGCAGGGTGCTATAGCTTGGAACTCCGGCGACGAAGGCTTTGGTTCCGTCGATCGGGTCGATGACCCAGCGGTCGGCTACGGCGGCGTCGCCGCCTTCTTCTTCACCCAGGATGTGATCGTTCGGGAACTGTTTTTCGATCAGTTCGCGAATGATTCGCTCGGCGCCGCGGTCGGCGGCGGTTACCGGGGTGTCGTCGCTTTTGGTATCCACCATCGTTCCGGTTTGGAACAGGGAGAGGGTGAATTTGCCAGCTTTGTGGGCCGCGTCTAGGGCAAAAGCGAGTCTTGGCGACATGAGCCTCAGTTTGACACCGATCTACTGAACTCTTGGCAAAATGGCCGGTCAATGCTGGCATGCCATTTGTTGCGATTGCCTTGCTGCTTGCCGTTTCGACCGCCGAAGAGAAAGTGTATGACGTTGCCGGAGTTCAGCGGGAAGCGACGATCATCGCGCCTTCGCGAACTACCGCGAATCCTCCGTTGATTTTCGGGTTCCACGGGCATGGCGGGAACCGGCGGAATGCGGCGCGGAGTTTTCGGCTGGAACAGCTTTGGCCGGAAGCGATTGTCGTCTACATGCAGGGCCTTCCGACGCCGGGGATGACCGATCCGAAGGGCGAAAAAAACGGCTGGCAACAGAACGCCGGGGAGCAAGGTGACCGCGATTTAGCCTTCTTCGATACAGTTTTGAAGGATGTCTCCTCCCGATTTCGCGTTGCCCCTGGCCGCACTTTTTCGATGGGGCACAGTAACGGTGGCCGGTTCTCCTACCTGCTTTGGTCGAAACGCGGCGACAAGTTTGCGGCGTTTGGTCCTTCGGCTTCCCCGGTCGGGTTGATGCCAATTGAACCTAAACCCGCCTTCATCATGGCCGGGGAGACGGACACGATCGTTAGCTTCGCCAGCCAGCGAAGATCGATCCTCCGGGTTCTTCGCATCGACGGCCATCGGGGAGACGGCAAGAAGATTGCCGAGTACACGACGCGGTATGACGGCGCGACGCCGGTGATCACTTATGTCCACCCAGATGGGCACCGATTCACTTCGGAAGCGATGCCGATGATGATCACTTTCTTTCGCGAGATCGTGAGTGGTACAATTTGAAATCGGTCGGGGGCATAGCTCAGTTGGTAGAGCATCTGCTTTGCAAGCAGAGGGTCAGGGGTTCGAATCCCCTTGCCTCCACCACTTCTCTTCGGTCCGTTCTGGACCCTCGGGTGGAATTAATTAACGCTCCCCCCCAGGAAGATTAATTAATTACAGCCCTTTTGGGGGCGCTTTGGGTGGCCTTGAATGGCTCTGCGTTGCCTTGCGTGGCGGAGATGCGGGTTCGGATTCGTCCGGATTTGTTCGGGGGTTCGGGTTTGTTTGAACCATTCATGTTCTCCTGATCTTCCCGTCAGTTCCGATGGGCGTCTGGTTCGGATTCGTTCGGGTTTGTTCGGGGGTTCGGATTTGTTTGAACGCGCTTGGTCCGGTCCTTGTGGACGTTTCCTCTGAAGCCGTTCGGTTCCCTTGACGATCCCTCGATTCCGTTGGCCGGTGGGCGGAAAATTTATTTATAAATGCTCCCGCCTTGGGCCCGAAACATAAATTTCTGGTTTTCGTCGCAGCTGGCAGGCATGGCGGGGGGAGGAAAGATTGGGGACACACCCTAAAGCAGCGCGCGGCGGCGTTTGTCAACCATGGATTTTATGGACCCAGAATGTTTTTGGGATCGAAATGTGTGTCCAAGGTTGCATGAAGCACATTCCCGCAGGAAGTGCTTGTAGACTGAGTGATAGCGATCTATGTTAACCGGCGACTTGCGGAATCAAATTGACAAACTGTGGGACTCGTTCTGGTCGGGCGGAATCTCGAACCCGCTGGAGATCATCGAGCAGATTACGTACCTGCTGTTTTTGCGTCGGCTCGATGAACTCGAGCAGCTTGAAGAGACCAAGGCGAACCGCCTGGGAACGCCAATCGAGAAGCGCTTCTTCCCGGAAGGCAAGGACAGCCGGGGCCGAGACTTTGCGGAACTGCGGTGGAGCCGCTTTAAACATATGGCTCCCGCCGAAATGTACGACGTCGTCAGTGAGCACGTCTTCCCTTTCCTACGCACTCTCGGCGGCAACACCGGCCACGCCAAGCACATGAAGGACGCCCGGTTTACGATTCCGACGCCTGCCCTTCTCGCTAAGGTGGTGGACATGGTGGACAAGGTTCCGATGGAGGACCGAGATACCAAGGGCGACATTTATGAGTACATGCTCGGCAAGATCGCGAGCGCGGGCCAGAACGGACAGTTTAGAACCCCGCGCCACATCATCAAATTGATGGTCGAGATGACCGCGCCAAAGCCCGATGACGTGATTTGCGATCCGGCTAGCGGGACCTGCGGGTTCCTCGTGGAAGCGGGTGAGTACCTGCGACAGAACCATCCGGAAGTTTTCCGCGACCCAAAGTTACGCGAGCACTTTCACGCCAAGATGTTCCACGGCTTCGACTTCGACAACACGATGCTTCGAATCGGAAGCATGAACATGATGTTGCACGGGGTGGAAGACCCGGACGTGGTTTACAAGGATTCCCTAGCCGGCGAGCACAGCGGCGATGCGAACAAGTACACGTTGGTGCTGGCAAACCCGCCGTTCGCGGGATCGCTCGACTACGAGAACACCGCTAAAGACCTGCTCCAGATCGTAAAGACGAAAAAGACCGAGCTCCTCTTCCTTGCGCTATTCATCCGCATTATGAAGCCAGGCGGACGTGCGGCAGTTATCGTGCCGGACGGTGTCCTGTTCGGATCCAGCACGGCCCACAAGGCGCTTCGCCAGATGATCGTGGAGGATCACAAACTTGACGCGGTGGTGAGCCTTCCGAGCGGTGCATTCAAGCCTTATGCCGGAGTTTCAACCGCGATCCTGTTCTTCACCAAGACGAACTCAGGTGGAACCGACAATGTCTGGTTCTACGATGTGAAAGCGGACGGCTGGAGCCTCGACGACAAGCGTCAAATGCTTCTCAGCGAGGATAAGCTCGGGCCTGTCGCGGAACTTGCCGACGAGGAGCACATCAAAAACAACTTGCCCGATGTGCTGAAACGATGGGCTAGCCGTGACCTAAGCGAACTCGAACGGGCGAGAACGGACCAGAGCTTCTGTGTACCCAAGTCAGAGATCGCCGACAAAGGATACGACTTGAGCTTGAACCGGTACAAAGAGGTCGAGCACGCCAGAGTTGAGCATCGCGATCCGAAGGACATTCTTGCTGAGCTTTGGAGACTTGAAGATGAGATTCAGCAAGGCATGAAAGACTTGGAGGCAATGCTATGATTTGCAAGGAGCTACCAGATGGGAAGAAGAACAGTTATTGAAAGATGCATATTATGCAAAAAGACTCACTGGGTGTGGGTACCTAATCCGGCGATGCCCGACGGCACCGATGAGTACGGTTATGTTTGCCCCGAGACTGAAGGAAGAGTTTGGGTACGAATGATCGGTGTCGCGGCTGAGGTTAACGTGCTGCCCGAGGAAGGGGACTTAATCGGATATGAAGAGTTGCCTGGTGATGAGAAGTGAGCGAGCTCCGACTCTTCTCGGTTGAGAACGGTAAGGCGCAGGAGTGTCACGCTGCATTCTTTAAGCTCGAACGTGAAATCCAGAATCTCTTTGAAGCCAACCTCGAAGCTCTATTGGGTGTGAGGTTCGTCGCTTCTGAGTTTTCGACGGGCCAAGGCGGTCGAATTGACACACTTGGTATCGACGAGAATGGCTTTCCCGTCGTCATCGAGTACAAGCTCGACAAGAACCGTACGGTCATCAACCAGGGCATGTCATACATGGCTTGGCTTCGCAGCCACAAGACCGATTTTTGGAAGGTTGTCTTTGAGAAACTAGGCAAAGAAGTTGCCGACTCGATTGACCACAGTTCCACCCGTCTGATCTGTATCGCCGCAGACTTCACCCGCGATGATCTGGGCGCGTATGAGCTGATGCCAGGCAACATTGACTTGGTTCGCTACCGGCGATTCGGTAACAGTCAACTTCTGCTGGAGCGGATTACTTCTTCTGAAGCGACCGCTATTCCGACAGGAATTCCAACCTCATCCAAAGCCGGCCCGGATAAAACTATTTCCCAGGTCTTGGAAGAGTCGGAGAAAGCAGCACAAGAGCTTTTCGGTAGCATTCGTTCGGCGATTATTAGTCAAGGCGAGGACGTGACAGAGAAAGCGACCAAACTCTACTTTGCCTTTAAGCGCACCCGTAACTTTGCATCCGTGGTTAACGGGAAGAAAGGCGAGTGGCTCCTTCAGCTTCATGTTGATCCCGCCGGTCTCGCGATGAAAGAAGGATGGCGCGACGTTACGAACATCGGAATCTGGGGCACAGGGCGCCTTCAAATTAAGGTCACCTCCGAACACGATCTGATGGAAGCCCTGCCCTTGATTGCTCAAGCATATGAGGGCCAGTCCTGAGCGTGCGGCTAGACGCGGTCTGCGACATCATCATGGGACAGGCCCCTGCCGGTGATGAATACAACGACAAGGGAGAAGGATTGCCGTTGTTGGCTGGTGCGGGCGACTTCAAGAGTGGACGCCCGGTTGCAAAGAAGTTCACAAGGGTAGTCACCAAACAATGTGTGGAAGGCGATCTGGTGATCGGCATCCGTGCCTCCATAGGGGACATGGTGGTTGCAGACCGCCCCTATTGTTTAGGGCGCGGAGTAGCAGTCATTCGACCAAAGGCCAAGGAGGTGGTTCCTCGATATCTCTGGCATTGGATGGCATCAGTGCGACCTGCACTGGAACAAAAGGCGAAGGGCGCAACCTTCAAGCAAGTGAATCGAGCCGACATTGGCGAATTAAGACTTTCGGTTCCGACAAGGCAAGAGCAGCTGCGGATTGCGGCGATTTTGGATCAGGCCGAGGAACTCCGCGCCAAGCGCCGCGCCGCCATCGCCCTCCTCGATAAGCTGCCCCAAGCTCTTTTCCTCAAGATGTTCGGCGACCCAGTATCGAATCCGATGTGTTGGAACACGAAAACGGTTGACAGTTTATGCAAACTCGTTCGAGGTTCCTCCCCGCGGCCACAGGGCGACTCAAGATACTTCGGAGGTCCAGTTCCGCGCCTCATGATTGCTGATATTACGCGTGACGGCCTCAATGTCACACCAAGAATCGACTCTCTCACACTGGAAGGCGCTAAGAAGAGCCGTCCAGTTCCCGCCGGAACAGTTGCCATGGCAGTCAGCGGCAACATCGGACTTGTCTCAAAACTAACGGTAGACGCTTGTATTCACGACGGCTTTGTTGCCTTTACCGAACTCGATGACGGCAGTGTGAGTGCCGATTTCCTTCTTCACTACTTAAATTCTGCAAAGGCTCTTCATGACCGAAACATGGCCGGTGCTATCTTCATCAATATCAAGACCGACGATATAAAGGCGCTCCAAATTCTTGTTCCCCACTTATCCTTGCAGAATGAGTTTCTGAAGCGTGTGTCAGCACTCGCAAGCGTGAGGACAACTCACCAGATGGCAGTTGACGAAGCTGACGCCCTCATCGCCTCACTCCAGGATGGAGCTTTTGGCAATGGAGGCATTTGATGAAGTCACGCTCGAAATCCCTCCTTGATCGTTCGATTGCAGCCATGATCGCTGCGATAGATATATACAACAAGCCAGACTTCCAGTACAGAGCCGAAAGCTTCACGATTCTATCCCTGAACGCATGGGAGCTACTCCTAAAAGCCAAGTGGCTCTCGGACAATGACAACAAACTGGCGAGCCTTTATGTCCGTGTGGGTGCGGAAGCGAAGGCAAGGTATCGGCGAACGCGGTCGGGAAACCCGATGACAGTCAGCATCGATTTTCTAGGAAAGAAGCTTGTAGAGTCGGGAGTTCTTCAAGAAGCTTGTCGGAAAAATCTGGATGCCCTAACTGAACTGCGAGATACGTCGGTTCACCTCTATCACAAGAATCCTAAGTTCGAAGAGCATTTGCTAGAAATTGGAATGGGGTGTCTCAAGAATTTTGTGGCAGCGGTCCAAGACTGGTTCGGGGCCGATTTGTCGAAACACAACTTCTACCTAATGCCCCTATCATTTGCGACAGCTCCCGCTTCAGTTCAGGCCCTTGCACTCAGTAGAGAGGAGGACGGGTTTGTTCGGTATCTGCGTGGGTTGATTGATCCGGATGCAGACCCTGCCGCACGATACACCGTTGCAATCAATGTTGAAACGAGGTTCGTTAGATCAACTGCCGTAGCGGCGACACCAGTCCGTGCTACCCGGAATGATCCGAACGCCGTCAGTGTTCGACTTACTGAGGAACAGGTTCGAGAACGATATCCATGGTGGCTGGTTCCCCGTAAAATGACCGTCGTGGAGTGTTAGTTTTTCCGTCTCCACTTCAGGAGACGCGCATGAGCAAAGGAAAACGCTACACAGAAGAACAGATCATCAAGGTGCTGAAGGAAAT
>Ga0247843_1001391_pt1 | contig 49510 bp, 43 predicted proteins | sample LaCruzMarch2017__FD_192420 | JGI IMG/M metagenome (GOLD analysis project Ga0247843, IMG submission 192420) | Freshwater microbial communities from meromictic Lake La Cruz, Castile-La Mancha, Spain - LaCruzMarch2017_8m | ecosystem: Environmental > Aquatic > Freshwater > Lake | place: Spain...
ACCTTCATGGTCGGCGGGCCCGAGGCCGCCTTCGCCGCCGCCGAGCCGATCCTGCTGCAGATGGGCCGCGCCGCCATCCGCTGCGGCGATGCGGGGGCGGGCCAGGCGGCCAAGGCCTGCAACAACATGATGCTGGCCGCCAACATGATCGTCACCGCCGAGGCCTTCCTGCTGGCCGAACGGCTGGGCCTGTCGGCCGAGGCGCTGTTCGCGGTGGCGTCGCGCTCCTCCGGCCAATCCTGGGCGCTGACCAGCTATTGCCCGGTGCCTGGCCCGGTGCCGGCCAGCCCGGCCAATCGCGACTATGCGCCCGGGTTTGCCGGCAGCCTGATGCTGAAGGATCTGGGGCTGGCCGTGGATGCGGCCACCGCCGCCGGGCTGGACCTGCCAGTGGGCGGGCTGGCGCACGCGCTTTATGCGCGCTTCGTGGCCGAGGGCGGCGCGGCCACGGATTTCTCCGGCATCATCCGCATGCTGGGTAAATAGCCTGGCATGGGGCTTGCGCTGGGCCAGGCATGCGCTGGCTCCTCCTGCTGCTCACCCTGCTGCTGATCCCCCGCACCGCCGCCGCGGAGCCTGGTCGGCTGTGCCGCGCGGCGATCCAGGCGGCGGAACGCGAAGCCGGCATTCCGGCGCAGTTGCTGATGGCCATCGGCCGCGTCGAGTCGGGCCGGCGCGACCCGGAGAGCGGGGCCTTCCACCCCTGGCCCTGGACCATCAATGCCGAGGGGCGTGGGCAGTTCTTTCCCACCAAGGCGGAGGCGATTGCCGCCGTGCGGTCGGAACAGGCACGCGGCGTGCGCTCGATCGATGTGGGCTGCATGCAGATCAACCTGCGCCACCACCCGGACGCCTTCGCCAGCCTGGACGCCGCCTTCGATCCGGCCAGCAATGCCCGCTACGCGGCCCGCTTCCTGACCTCATTGCGGGCCGAGCGCGGCGACTGGCAGGCCGCCGCCGCCGCCTATCACTCGCGCACGCCGGGATTTGCCGAACCCTATCTGGCCCGGGTGCTGGCCGTCTGGGCCGAGGAGCAGGCCCGCCCCCATCCGCCGGTGGCGCTGGCCTCAGCCCGCGTGCCGCCGCCCGCAGGGGGCGGTGGCGCCATGCTGTCCAATCGCGCCGAGCGGGCGGTGACGCTCCCCGGTGGCGCGGGCGGGCGCGGGCTCGATGCCTATCGCAGCGCGCCGGTCGCCATGGTCGCGCGTCCGCCGGGGTTCACCGCCAGGCTCGCCGCGAGATAAAGGGCGGCCGCCGAGAGCTCGGCCGCCAGGGTCCAGACGCGATGCGGGTCCATCCGCGTCTCGGGATCGTTCAAAAGCCGGTCGAGCTCGGCCAGCTTCACGGCCATCTCGGTCTCGTCCATGCGCGCCCCCGAATACTGCTTAAGCAGCGTAAGCGCTCGGGGGCACCAGGGAAATCGGAATCACGCCGAAGGCATGTCGAATTGTGTCGCGCGACACAGCTAGACGGAGGAGAGGATGGCCGCCGCCAAGGCAGTGTTGCGGGCCTGCGGGTGGTTCGGGTTGCGGAAGCGCAACTCACCGCTCAGCGCCGCGTCCGGCGGGGCGATTCCCAGCAATTCCATGCGGCTGGCGCAGGTCACCGCCACCACCGGCCGTGCCGCGGCGTCGGTCATCCAGCGGCGGGTGGCGCCTTCCAGCTCCATCCTCTCGCGCAGGCCCCGCCATTCCAGCCGGTCCACATCCTCGACGAAGACCGAGAGGATGCCGGGGCGCTCGCCGCTCAGCCGGCTGGGTGCCGCGGCGCTGAGCCGCCGGGTGACCGCGCCGGCGATGCTGTTCTCGCGCCCCGCCCGCGCGGCCATGACGAAGACCGAGCCGCTGCCGGGTGCCGTGGTCACGGCCAGGTGCGCCTCCTCGCCAAACTGGGCGCGGAGGGTGGCCGGCAGGCGCGTGGTACTGACCTGCGCGCCGGCCAGCATGAGCGGATCGAGCTTGAGGACCGCGCAGGCCGCCTGTTCCTGGCGGCGCTGGCCGGCCAGCATGGTGGAGATGCGGCGGTGCAGCTCCGCCACCTGCTCATCGGTCGCCATGCCCTCGGGCAGGGTCATCTTGAGGAGATAGCGGCCCGGATGGGCGGCAAGCCAGGTCTGCAGTTCCGGATTCACCCGGTCGACCAGGGCGCACCAATCGCCGCGATGCACTTCCCGGCCGTCATCAGCGGACAGGGTCTCGCACGCCACCTCGGCGGCCACGCCGTCCCGGGCAATGTCGAGGTCATGCGCGCGGCCGTCCCGCAGCCCGCCGAAGGCAACATCAAAACCCCGCGCGCGATGCAGCGCCGCCGTGCGCAGCAAATGGAAAATGGGCACGAGGTTGGCGTCGCCGGTCAGCGCCGCTTCGATCATGTCCTTGAACTTGCGCCGCGGGGCGGCGGGAAGGCTGGCGGCCAGTTGCACCGCTTCCCGCGCAAGCACGCTGATGCGGCGTTCGGAATGGCTTGCACGGCTCAGGTTGCCGGGGGCGCTGAGCCGCGCCAGCGCCAGCTCCAGCGCCCAGCGCTGCTGCGCTTGCCGGGCACCGAGGCCCTGGCTGCGCGCCGCATCCTGGATCTCGGAAAGGCGGCGGCGCCACAGCGCGGCACCGCACAGGCGGATAAAGTCCAGAATGTCTGCCGGCTCGGCTTGGGGGTCGACAAAGGGCATCGCAGCTTTCCGGCTATGGTCCGTCCGTAACCGCGAAACCGCCCTTCGAGTCAAGCGCGCGATTGTATCAGGCGGCGATTCTGTTGCCTTCATAGAACAACGCCACCGTGTGCGTGGCTTCGGCGAACATCAGCCAGCGCTCCGCCAGCACCGCCACGGCCCCCGCGCACACCGCGAAGACCAGCAGGACGGTGGCCACACCTGCGCTGGCGGGCAGGGCCAGCGCGGCCAGCAGCAACGCCACGCCGAATCCCATCAGCGACAGGCGCCGCAGCCGCTGCCGATGCTGCCGCGCCACGCGGAACCCCATTTCCTTGAGCAGCCAGCTGCGCTCGGTGGCGGGCGGGTCGAGCGGCCGCGTGGCGCCAATCCGCCCGAGGCCGGTCGCCGTCTCCAGCGTCGGGCCGGGCAGCGGCAGGTCCACCTCCGACCAGTAGCGGCGCTTCAGCAGCAGCGCGGCACCGCCCGATAGCAGCGCGGCGGCCGCCGGCGCCTGCGCGGCATCGCGCGTCGCGGCCAGCATCGCCAGCAGCAGCGCCCCGGTGAACAGCGCCAGCACCAGATAGCCGGGCGCCACCAGCGGGTGGTGCCATTCGCGGATCGGCTTCAACGAGGCGTAGATCATGCCGGTGCACCACACCGTCGCCACCGCGCCAACCGCGGCCAACAGGCCAGCGAACGCCGCGGCCAGATCCGCCCCGGCCAGCACCGCCAGGCCGAACAGCCCGGCCGGCACATAGGTGGCCGCGGCCACCACCGCTTCCCGCGACAGCCAGGAGGAACGCCACTGGCTCAGCGCCCGCCAGGCGCGTTCGGGCCGGCCCAGATGGAAGGTGGAGGAGACAAGACCCACCGTGACCAGCGCCAGCGCCAGGGCCAACGCCAGCAGCGCAAAACCCGCCCCGCCCGGCAGCAGGCCCAGCGGCCACAACAGGCCGAGCCAGACCAGCAGCCCATAGCCAGCGCCGGAAGCGGCGGTGAAGACAATGATCGAGGGTGCGGGGTTCATCGCGCGAGCGCCCTGTCCAGCCAGCGAAGCAGCGGGTTCTTGATGTCGAGCGCGGTCGGCGCCGCTTCCTCCAGCGACTCCGCCTTCACGCGCACCTTGTCGCGCGGCGGCAAATAGCGGTTCACCGGCTCATAGCCGAGTTCGGGCATCAGCGCGTAGCCGCCACGCTCGGCGACCAGGACCGACACCTTGCTGTCCGGGTCGCCGAGGTCGCCATAGTGGCGCGCCCCCACCGGGCAGGCGATGACGCAGGCGGGCTGGCGCTGCGGCTCGGGGATCGTCTCATTGTAGATGCGATCGACACAGAGGGTGCACTTCTTCATCACCCCCTCATCCTGGTCCATCTCGCGCGCGCCATAGGGGCAGGCCCAGGCACACAGGCCGCAGCCGATGCAGGCATCGGTGTTGATCAGCACGATGCCATCCTCGGCGCGCTTGTAGCTGGCGCCGGTCGGGCAGACCGAGACGCAGGCGGGCTGTTCGCAATGCAGGCAGGAGCGGGGGAAGTGCACGGTGCGCCCGGCCTCGCCCTCGCCGGCCTCATAGCTGTGGACGCGGTTGAACCAGACGCCGTCCGCGCCGGCGGAATAGGCGTTGAGGTCCGGCAGCGGCCCCAGATGGCCGCCACTGTTCCAGCTCTTGCAGTTGGTGGCGCAGGCCTGGCAGCCGACGCAGGTATCGAGGTCGATGACCAGGCCCAGCTTCTTCCCGCCGGCGGGGGGGATTTCGGTCATCGGCCGGGCTCCCTTGCGGTGGTGGGTGCGGGTGACAGGCCGGGCGGGCGTGGCAGGGCGGGCAGGCCCATGTCGCTGGTGCCCCATTCGGCCGGGGCGCATTTCGTGACGCGCACGCGCAGATCATACCAGGCGGCCTGGCCGGTCACCGGATCGGCATTGGCGTGCCGAAAACCTTCCTGGGCGGGCAGCCATTCGCTGATCGCGTGGTTCAGCAGGAAGCCTTGCGTGGCTTCCGGGCTGTCGGCGTCCAGGTTCCAGGCGCCGGCGCGCTTGCCGATGGCGTTCCAGGTCCAGACCGTGTCCGGGTTCACCCCATCCATCAGCGTCAACTGCCCCTTCACCCGCCCGGACCGGCTTTCGACCCACACCCAATCATCCTGGGCAAGGCCAAGCCGCGCGGCCATGGCATGGTGCATGTACAGTCGGTTGGCGCCATGAATCTGCCGCAGCCAGGCATTCATCGAGCCCCAGGAATGGTACATGGCCATCGGCCGCTGGGTGACGGCCGAGAGCGGGAAGGCCGCCGGATCCTGGCCCTGCTGTTCCAACGGCACCGTCCAGACGGGCAGCGGGTCGCAATGCAGCGCCACGCGGGCGCGCAGATGATCGGGCGGCTGGATCGGGCCATGGCCCTCGGCCGCCAGGCGGAACTTCTGCAAGGGCTCACTGTACATCTGCAGGACGATCTGGTCGGACTTGCCGATCAGGCCCATCGCCTTGGCGCCTTCCAGATAGGCGCGGTTGGAATGCTTGTACCATTGCTGCTCGGCCGGCAGTTCGTGGCGCCAGAAGCAGCCATTGGCGATGTAGCGATCGAGCTGGTTCTGGTTGGGCGCGCCCACACCCGACTTGTCACCCTCCTCGCCCCGCCAGCCGGCCAGCGGCCCCACGCCCGGCATGCGCTGGTGGTTCATGATGTAGTCGGGATAATCCTTGAAGCGCGGGCTGCCATCCTCCTTCACGAAGGCGGGCAGACCCAGGCGCGCGCCCAATTCGATCAGCACCTCCTGGAAGGGCCGCACATTGCGGTCGGGCGCGATCACCGGCTGGCGGATGGCGTCCCCCGGCCCATGGGCGCTGCCGATCGGCCGGTCGAGCAGGCTGATCGCGTCCCAGCGTTCCAGATAGGTGGTGTCGGGCAGGATCAGGTCCGCATAGGGGACCGTCTCGCTGAAATAGGCGTCCGAATAGATCACGTGCGGGATGCGGTGGCTGCCATCCTCCTTGACCTCGGTCAGGATGCGGATGACCTCGCCCGGGTTCATGGCGCTGTTCCAGGCCATGTTGGCCATGAACATGAACAAGGTGTCGATCGGGTACGGGTCCTCGCGCCCGGCATGGCCGATCACCGTGTGCATGGCGCCATGCAGGCCGAGCGGCGCTTCCCAGCTGAAGGCATGGTCGATGCGCAGCGGCGTGCCATCGGCCTCCACCAGCAGATCCTCGGGCCCATGCGGGAAGGCCAGGATGTTGCCGGCCAGCGGCGTATTGGGCTTGGCGCCCTTGCCGGCCGGGCCGGGGCCGGGCGGGATCGGCCGGGGGAAGGGCGATTTGTACCGCCAGGAGCCGGGCGTATCGACGGCGCCGAGCAGCATCTGCAGCAGATGGATAGCGCGGCAGGTGTGGAAGCCGTTGCTGTGCGCCGAAATCCCGCGCATCGCGTGGAAGGCCACCGGCCGGCCGCGCGTGGTGGGGTGGGTGCGGCCGAGCGTATCCGTCCAGGGGATCGGCAGCTCGATCGCCTGGTTGAAGGCCACGTCGGCGATCTCGGCGGCGATGCGGCGGATGCGCGCGGCCTCAATGCCGCAACGCTCGGCCACGGCCTCGGGCGCAAATTCATCGCCCAGATAGCGCGCCGCCATGTGGGCGAAGACCGGCGTGGCGCGGCCCCCATCGGGCAGCGTGATGTCGCCCACGATGGCGGGCTGCATGCCGGCGGTCGCGGCCGGCACCGGGGCCTGCGCCACGCGATCCCAGGCGAGCGGCCGCCCCTCGGCGTCGCGGACGAACAGCCCGTCCTTCGCGGTGCCCGGCGCCACATGCAGCAGCCAGGCGGCGTTGGTGTGTTGCACCAGGAAATCGAGATCCACCCTGTCCGCGCGCAGCAATTCGTGGATCAGCGCCATCACGAACAGCCCGTCGGTGCCGGGGCGGATGCCCACCCAATCATCGGCGATCGCCGAATAGCCGGTGCGCACCGGATTGACGCTGACGAACTTGGCGCCGCGCGCCTTCAGCTTGCCGAGCCCGATCTTGATCGGGTTGCTGTCATGATCCTCGGCAACGCCGAACATCACGAAATACTTGGCGTGCTCGAAATCGGCCTCGCCGAATTCCCAGAAGCTGCCGCCGATGGAATAGAGCCCGCCGGCCGCCATGTTGACCGAGCAGAAGCCGCCATGGGCCGCGAAATTGGGCGTGCCGAACTGCGCCGCCCAGAAGCCGGTCAGGCTTTGCGACTGGTCGCGGCCGGTGAAGAAGGCCAGTTGTCGCGGGTCGCGCGCGCGCACCGCCGAGAGCCAGCCGGTCGCCGTCTCCAGCGCTTCTTCCCAGCTGATTTCCTGGAACTCGCCGGAGCCGCGCGGCCCCACGCGCTTGAGCGGCGAGGTCAGGCGGGCCGGCGCATATTGCGTCATGGCGCCGGCGCTGCCCTTGCCGCAGATGACGCCCTTGTTCACCGGATGGTCGGGATTGCCCTCAATGTAGCGGACCTTGCCATCCTTCAGATGGACTTTGATGCCGCAGCGGCAGGCGCACATGTAGCAGGTGGTGGTCTTTACCGCGTCGCCGACCGGCGTCTGGGTGGCGACCGTCTCGCCAAGGCCGGTCATGCGGTTGGGCAGGTTGGTATCCGGCATCGCTTGCTCCCGATCCTGGCCAATGTGCGGCGGGTCGACGCTGGCGGGAAGGCCCCCCACCAAAGGTCAGTTGCGCGGCAGGCGTGCGCGGCTCGGCGCATCCGGATTCTGGGCCCGGTGGCGCAGCAGATGGTCGGCCAGGACCAGCGCCAGCATCGCCTCTCCGACGGGAACCGCGCGGATGCCGACGCAGGGGTCATGGCGGCCCTTGGTGAGCACCTCCACATCCTGGCCGAACCGGTCCACCGATTGCCGCGGCGTCAGGATGGAGCTTGTGGGCTTCACCGCAAAACGGGTGACGATGGGCTGGCCGGTGGAGATGCCGCCCAGGATGCCGCCCGCATGGTTCGAGCCGAAGATCACCTCGCCCTCGGGGCCCATCCGCATCTCATCGGCATTGCCCTCGCCGGCCAGGGCCGCGGCGGCGAAACCGGCGCCAATCTCCACCCCCTTCACCGCATTGATCGACATGAGCGCGGCGGCGAGATCGGCGTCGAGCTTGCCATAGATCGGCGCGCCGAGGCCGGGCGGCACGCCCTCCGCCACGAGTTCCACCACGGCGCCCAGGCTGCTGCCGGCCTTGCGCGCCTCGGTCAGGCGGGCTTCCCAGCGGGCGGCGGCGGCGGCGTCGGGGCAGAAGAAGGGGTTTTGATCGACCTGCGCCCAATCATGGCGGGCGGGGTCGATCCAATCCCCGCCCATGGCGACCAGCGCGCCGCGGATGGTGACGCCCTCCAGCAGCTTCCGCGCGATGGCGCCGGCGGCCACCCGCATCGCGGTCTCCCGCGCCGAGGATCGGCCGCCACCGCGATAGTCCCGCACGCCATATTTCAGATCATAGGTGAGGTCGGCATGGCCGGGCCGATAGCGATCCTTGATCTCGCCGTAGTCCTTGCTGCGCTGGTCGGTGTTCTCGATGTGCAGCGCGATGGGGGTGCCGGTGGTGACACCCTCGAAGGTGCCGGACAGGATGCGGACCTCATCGGCTTCCTGCCGTTGCGTCACGAATTTGGATTGCCCGGGCCGGCGCTTGTCGAGGTAGGGCTGGATGTCGGCCTCGGTCAGCGCGATGCGCGGCGGGCAGCCATCCACCACGCAGCCAATGGCGGCGCCGTGCGATTCGCCCCAGGTGGTGACACGGAACAGGTGGCCGAAGGAATTGTGGGACACCGTGTTCTAAACCGTCGCGATGTCCGGCGCGTCCGGATTCTTCATGCCGACAATGTGGTAGCCGCAATCCACATGGTGCACCTCGCCGGTGACGCCAGACGACAGGTCGGACAGGAAATACATCCCCGAGCCGCCCACATCCTCGATCGTCACGTTGCGCTCCAGCGGCGCGTTCAGCTGGTTCCACTTCAGGATGTAGCGGAAATCGCCGATGCCACTCGCCGCCAGCGTCTTGATCGGACCGGCGCTGATCGCGTTCACCCGGATGCCCGCCCCGCCGAGATCGGCCGCCATGTAGCGCACGCTGGCCTCCAGCGCCGCCTTGGCGACACCCATGACATTGTAGTGCGGCGTCACCCGCTCGGCGCCCAGATAGCTCAGCGTCAGCAAGCTGCCGCCGCGCTTCATGAAGGGCACCGCGCGCTGCGCGACGCTCACGAAGGAATAGACGCTGATGTCCATCGCCTGCAGGAAGGCGGCGCGCGGCGTATCCATGTACCGGCCGCGCAGATAGGCCTTGTCGGCGAAGCCGATGGCGTGGACCAGGAAGTCGATCCCGCCCCATTCGTGCCCGAGCTGCGCGAACACCGCATCCACGCTGGCATCGTCGGTCACGTCGCAGGGCAGCACCAGGCGGCTGCCGATCCGCTCGGCCAGCGGGCGCACGCGCTTTTCCAGCGCCTCGCCCTGGTAGGTGAAGCAGATCTCGGCGCCCTGCGCGGCGCAGGCCTGGGCGATGCCCCAGGCGATGGAGCGGTCATTGGCGACGCCCATCACCACCCCACGTCGCCCCGCCATCAGGGTGCCCGTGGGCACGGGGGCAGGCAGGGAGGTGGCATCTTGCATGGTTGGACCAGCGTCTGGTTGCGAGCGGGCAATCCGGATGGCACATGCCCACGAACCGGGCAAGGGGCGCCGGCCCCCAAGGAGAGTCGCCGCGTGACCGATACCCAACCCCAGCCCACCAGCCAGGACCCGATCGACCTGTTCGCCGACTGGATGGCGGAGGCGGAAAAGACCGAACCCAATGACCCGAACGCGGTGTGCCTGGCCACCGCCACGGCGGATGGCCGCCCCTCGGCACGCATGGTGCTGCTGAAGGGCCTGGACCCGGCGGGCGCCGACCGGCGCGGCTTTGTCTTCTACACCAACCTCGAAAGCCGCAAGGGCGGCGAGCTGGCGGCCAACCCGCAGGCGGCGCTGTGCTTCCACTGGAAGACGCTGACGCGCAGCGTGCGCGTGGAAGGCCGCGTCGAGCAGGTCTCCGACGCGGAGGCGGATGCCTATTTCGCCTCCCGCGCGCGGGGCAGCCGCATTGGTGCCTGGGCGTCGCGCCAATCGCGCCCCCTGCCCGGCCGCTTCGCGCTGGAGGCGGCGGTGGCGGAAACCACGCTGCGCTTCGGCTTGGGCGAAATCCCCCGCCCTGCCCATTGGTCCGGCTTCCGCCTGGTGCCCGCGCGCATCGAACTGTGGCGCGACATGCCCTTCCGCCTGCATGAGCGCCGGGTCTTCCACCGCGCCGCCACCGGCTGGGAGATGGAGACGCTGTTCCCGTGATCCCCGACGCGCAGCGGGAGGTCGCCTCCTTCCTGGGCGCGTTGACCGGCGCCGCGCCGATCGAGACGCATATCTCGCTGGTCTATGTTGGCGCGCGGGACGCCTTCAAGCTCAAGAAGGCGGTGACCCGCACCTTCCTCGATTTCGCGCCGCTGGCCGCGCGGGAATTCTTCTGCCGCCGCGAATTGGCGCTGAACCAGCCGCATGCGCCGGCGCTGTATCGGGAGGTGCTGCCGGTCACGCGGGCCGAGGATGGCAGCCTGCAGCTCGGTGGCGACGGCCCGGTGCTGGACTGGGTGCTGCGCATGGCGCCGCTGCCGGCCGAGGATTTCCTTAATGTGCGGGCGCTGCGGGAGGAGGGGCTTTCCCCCGCGCTGCTGGATGGGTTGGCCGATGCGGTGGCCGCGCTGCATGCCGCCGCCCCGGCGCGGCAGGATGTGGACAGTGTCGCGCGCATGCGGATCGTGCTGGCGGGAAATGTCGATAGCTGCCAGGCGGCCGGGATCGACCCCTGGCCGGCGACGGCAGCACTCGGCGCCCTGCTGGATCGGGTGGCGCCGGCGATCGCGGCCCGCGCGCCGGTCCGGGTGCGGCGCTGCCATGGCGATCTGCACCTGGGCAACCTGGTGCTGCTGGAGGGCGTGCCGACCCCCTTCGACGCGCTGGAATTCGACGAGGCGATGGCGCTGACCGATACCGGCTACGACATCGCCTTCCTGCTGATGGATCTCGACCTGCTGGCCGGCCGCGCCGCCGCCAACCGGGTGATGAACCGCTATCTGGCCCGCACGCGCGATGATGGGCTGCTGGCCCCCCTGCCCTTCTGGCTGGGTCTTCGGGCCATGGTGCGGGCGCATGTCGAGGCCAAGCGCGGCGGCGATGGCGGGCGCTACCTGGCCGCCGCCATCGCCTATGCCGCGCCGGTACCGCCGCGGCTGGTTGCCGTGGGCGGCCTGCAGGGCACGGGCAAATCCACCCTGGCGCGCGCGCTGGCGCCGGGGCTCGGCGTGGCCCCCGGCGCGCTGCACCTGCGCAGCGATGAGGTGCGCAAGCACCTGGCCGGCGTTTCGCCCGAGGCGCGCCTGCCGCCCGAGGCCTATGGCGCCGCCGCCAGCGCCGCCGTCCATGATCGCTTGTTCGCCCTGGCCCGGGCCGCCCTGGCCGCCGGCCACAGCGTGGTGCTGGACGCGATGTTCCTGGATCCGGCGCTGCGCGCGGGCGCACGCGCGGCGGCTGGGCCCCATCCCTTCACTGGCCTCTGGCTGGAAGCGCCGCTGCACCTTCTGGAAGCGCGCGTCAGCGCGCGGACAGGCGATGCGTCGGATGCCGATGTGGCGGTGCTGCGCCGCGCCGCGACCGCCGATCCCGGGGCGCTCGACTGGCACCGCATCGACGCCGCGGGCGACGCCACGGTCCAGGCACAGAGTCGGCTCGCGCAATAGTTCCTGTCATCAATCAAGGCTTGCGTGGAAGAATGAACCCGCGCTAACCTACAGCGGAGGTGTAACAAATCATTTAACCAGGGAGTCATCGGGTGAGCGGAACAATCTTTCTCGCAGCCACCGAAACTACGATCTCCGAGGTCGGGGGGACAATCCTGATCGAGATCCGGCGGGCGGGCTCGCTGACCGGCGACGTGACGATCCTGTATAATATCCAGGGCGACAGCGCGACGGCGGGCGCCGACTATGCGGGCAGCCCGGGCAGCATCGTGATGGCCGACGGCGTCGAGAGCATCACCGTGCCCATCACCATCCTGGACGATGCGCTGGGCGAGGCGACCGAAATCCTGTCCTTCGCGCTGGTCAGCGCCACCGGTGCCGGCCTGGTGGCGCCCCGCACCCACCGCATCTCCATCCTGGACGACGAAACCCCGGCGCCGCCGCCGCCGGTCGAGCCGCCCCTCGCCTCGCCCTATGAGGTGGTGCGCGATGAGCTGGTCGGCGGGTTAAACCAGCCGGTGCGCTTCGCCTTCCACCCGACCGATCCGGGGCTGGCCTTCGTGGCCGAGAAGGGCGGCATCGTGCGGCTGGCCGACCTGACGAACGGCACGACCTCCGTCCTGCTGGACCTGACGGACCAGGTGAACAGCGCCGGCGATCGCGGCCTGCTGGACGCCGTCCTGCACCCCGACCTGGCCGCCAACCCCTACCTCTACCTGTTCTACGTGGTCGATCCGCCGGAGACCGCCGGCCAGGGCGGCAATGAAGGGCCGGATGGCGGCGGCAACCGCTATTCGCACATCGTGCGCTACACGCTGGATGCGGCGACCGGCCACACCAGCGTGGTGGATGGCAGCGCGGTGGTGCTGCTGGGCGGTGCCGGCAGCTCGGTGGACGATATTTCGGGCGGCGGGGCGCTGGACTTCACCGACCCGGCCTTTGCGACCGAGGTCGCCTCCGACCGGATGACCGGCGCCGGCGATGTGGTGATCGACGGCATCAAGCAGGATTTCCTGAAGGCGGACAGCCTGTCGCACAATGGCGGCAAGATGCTGTTCGGGCCGGATGGCATGCTCTACATCCTGACCGGCGACGCCACCAGCTACAATTACGCCGATCCGCACACCGCCGACGTGCAGTCGCTGCACACGCTCTCGGGCAAGGTGCTGCGCATCGACCCGATCACCGGCCAGGGCCTGGCCGACAATCCCTTCGCCGCCGGCGCCGCCAACCTCGACGCCAACATGGCGAAGGTCTTCCAGCTCGGCCTGCGCAACCCCTTCTCGGCGGCGTTTGACGGTGACGGGCGGCTGTTCATCGCCGATGTCGGCTGGTTCAGCTTTGAGGAAGTGAACAGCGGCGGCCCCGGCGCCAATTTCGGCTGGCCCTGGTATGAGGGTGGCGACGGCCAATTGCTCACCACCCCCGGCTACCGCGACCAGCCGGGCGCGCAGCCCTTCTATGATGCGGTGGCGGCCGGCACGATCATCGTCACCGATCCCTTCCGCGGCTTCGCGCATGATGGCGGCGCGCCCGGCTTCGCGCTGCAATCGGTGACCTCGGGCGGCATCATCGTGACGGGCACCGTCTATCCCGAGGAGCTGCTGGGCCATTTCGTCTTCAGCGACTTCGTCGGCGGCAACGTCTTCCACATCGACACCGCCGACAGCACCGATGTCGGCTATCTGTTCGATTTCGGCGATGCGGGCCCGGTGCACATGGCGCAGGGCGCCGATGGCTACCTCTATTATGCCGACATCCTGACCGGCACGATCGGCCGGCTGGAGATCACGCTGGCGCCGCCGCCAGTGCCGCAGTCGCTGGAGGCGATCGGCAACGCCAACGTCATCGACGCCGCGACCGGCGAGGTGCAGCTGACGCCCAATGCCAACAACCAGGTGGGTGGGCTTGCCTCGACCACGCGGATCGATATTCGGCAGGATGCGCGCTTCCGCTTCGAACTTCTCCTCGACGGGCCGGACAGCAGCGCTGATGGCGCGGCCTTCGCCCTGCACAATGATGCGCGCGGCACGCAGGCGCTCGGCACCTTTGGCGGCGGGCTTGGCGCCGCCGGCATCGCGAACGGCATCGCGGTGGAATATGATGTCTGGCCGAACGCCGAGGACAGCGTCGCCGCCGACCATACCGCGATCATCCTCACCGAGGATTTCAACACGGCCCTGAACCCTGAGGGATTTGTCGATCTCGGCAACATCGAGGGGCCGACCTGGCACCAGGTGGAGGTGCAGTGGGACGCCGAGACGCAGACCCTGGCCACCTATTTCGGCGGTGTGCTGCGCACCACGCTGGTGATCGACCTGGCCAGCACGGTGTTCGGCGGGAACTTCGCGCATTTCCTGTTCTCCGCCGCCACCGGCGGCGTGGGCCTCGACCAGCGCGTGCGCAACATCGTGGCCGACGTCACCTACGAGGATGTGGCGGAGGCGCAGGCCCCGGTGCTGTTCGGCGGCGCCACCCAGCTGCTGCTGCTGCCCGAGAACAGCATCGGCGTCGCCTATCTCCCGACCGCCACGGATGCCGAGGGCGGTGCGCTGACCTGGTCGCTGGCCGGCGCCGATTTGGCAGCCTTCAGCTTCAACGCGGCGACCGGCGAGATCGCGTTCCTGGCCTCGCCAGACTTCGAGCAGCCGACCGATGCGAATGGCGACAATGACTATCAGCTGGTGCTGACCGTCGCCGATGCCGGCGGGCTCTCGGCCAGCCAGGCGCTAACCATCCGCATCGCCGACATCGCCGCCGAGGAAATCATCGGCACCAGCGGCAATGACCTGCTGCTGGGCCGGCCGGGCGACGATGTGCTGCGGCCGCTGGCCGGCGCGGACACGGTGCGCGCGGGCGATGGCGCGGACACCATCCAGGCGCAGGCCGGCGATGGCGATGACAGCCTGCATGGCGGCGCCGGCGCCAACGATTTGTATGATCTCGGCGGCATCGAGGCGGGCGTGGTGGTGAACCTGCTGACCGGTCGTGCCGACAGCGCCGCCACCGGCAGCGACCGGCTGCGCTCGATCGAGGATGTGAACGGCGGCACCGCGGCGGACCTGCTCATCGGCAGCGCCGGCAGCAACCGGCTGGCCGGCGGCGATGGTGCCGACACGCTGCTGGGCGGCGCCGGCGATGATTGGCTGCTGGGCGGCGCGGGGGAGGATTCGCTTAGCGGCGGTCTCGATGCCGACCGGATGCAGGGCGGCGCCGGCAATGACAGCTATGAGGTGGACGAGCCCGACGATGTCATCGTCGAGACGGCGGATGGCGGCATCGACAGCGTCAGCGCCCGCGCCGACTTCGTGCTGGACGCGCATGTCGAGAATCTCCGCCTGATCGGCACTGCCCGGATCGGCACCGGCAATGCCGAGGCCAACCGCATCACCGGCAATGCGCTGGACAATCACCTGGGCGGCGGCGCGGGCAATGACACGCTGACGGCGGGCGCGGGTGCCGACACGCTCACGGGCGGCGACGGGCTGGACCAGTTGATCGGCGGCACGGGCGCCGACGCCTTCCTGTTCACCGCGCTCGGCGCCGGCGAGGATCGGATCTCCGATTTTGGCGCGGGCGACAGGCTGCTGATCTCGGCCGCCGGCTTCGGTGGCGGGCTCACGGCCGGGATGAACCTGCTGGCCGGCGGGCGCTTCGTCGAGAACCTGACCGGTGCGGCGACCAGCGCTGCCGGAATCGGCCAGTTCACCTATGAGACGGACCGGATGATCCTGCGCTTCGACGCCGATGGCACGGGCGGCGCCGCTTCGGTCATCATCGCGCGCTTCACCGCGCCGATCGGGTTCGACGGGACGGACCTGCAGATCATCGCCTGACGACGACCCTGGCCGAGCATCCCTGCTTTGGGGCATAAGGGCTCCCAGGGATGCTCACAGGGACGAAAGGGGGGGGCGCGATGGCCTATCGCCGCCTGTTGCTGCCGCTGACCGGCACCGCCGCCGGGGAAGCCGCCTTGGCCACTGCGATGATGGTGGCCCGCATCTGGGCATCGCACCTGCACTGCATGCATGTGCGCGTCGATGCGCGCGATGTCGCGCCGCTTGCCGGCGAGGGCCTGTCGGGCGCCATGATCGAGGAAATGATGGCCGCGACCGAGCGCGAAAGCGGCGAACGCGCCCTGCGCGTGCGCGGCCTGTTCGATCGCTTCGCCGCCGTGCATGGCGATGTGACGCTGGTCGCCAATGCCGAAGCCGCGCAGAAGGCCGCGGGTGTCACGCTCAGCTTCGATTCGACGCCGGGCCGCGAGGAGGATGTGGTGGCGCAGCAATCGCGCCTGTTCGACATGGCCGTGGTGCCGCACCCCGAGGCGGATGAGGATGTTTCGAGCTCGGATGCGTTGCACGCCGTGCTGTTCGACAGTGGCCGGCCAGTGCTGGTCGCGCCGCGCGCGATACCCACCACAATCGGGCGCCGCGTCGCCGTTGCCTGGAACGGCAGCGCCGAGAGCGCCGCTGCCGTTGCCGCCGCCCTGCCCTGGCTGCACCGGGCGGATGCGGTGCGCGTGCTGCACAGCACCGACTATCAGCGCCGCGGCCCGGGCGCCGAGGGCGTACTGAACTACCTCGCCTGGCACGGCATCAAGGCGGAAGCGGTGGCCTTCAAGCCCGTCACGAAGGAAGTCGGGGCGGGGCTGCTGGGTGCGGCCCGGGATTTCGGCGCCGACCTGATGTGCCAGGGCGCCTACAGCCATTCCCGGCTGCGGCAGCTGATCCTGGGCGGCGTCACCCGCCACGTTCTGGAGAATGCCGAGATCCCGGTCCTGATGTGCCGCTGAAGGGCTTCACGATGGTCAGCGGCCGCTGACGGGCTGCGCGTTGGTCAGCGGCCGCTGACGGGCTTCACGATGGTCAGCAGGCAGCCCGGGCGGGCGGTGTGGATATTCACATGCGCCACGCGCGGGTCATCCAGCGCGCGGCGGAGCGGGGCCTCGGCCGCATCGCCCATCACCACCACGCCCAGATCATACAGGCACAGCCCCGCCGCATCGTAGCTGCGCAGCGACACCAGGCTGTTGGCATCGACGATCGGCGCCATCGCGTCCGCCACGTCGAAGGCCGGGCAATCATGCGCATGGACGAAGATCGGGCTCGGCGTCCAATAGACGCCCTGCGGCTGCGGCAGATTGTAGCTGCCCAGCAGCATCTCCTCACCCGGGCTGCCCAGGCGAAGACAATGGCGACAGGGAAAGCCCGGACCATCGACGCGCCGCCGGTGCAGCGGCTGGCCGCGATCATCAAGGCCCGTGGCGCGCCAGCGGCGGGCGGTTTCGGTAGGAATCGGGGTGCAGAGGAAGCTTGTCATGAAGCCGTTCTGCCGCGGGCCGGGGCCGCGTCGCCATCCGCCCATTGCGCTGGTGCGCGCCATCACCGCGCTGAATATCGCCGATCGGGGCGGGGGCCGGTGCGCAAGGCGCGGCAAGCGCCTATCTGGCGCTTCGAGCAGCGGGCCAATCCCCGCGCGGGAGTGCAGACACGATGATCGACATCCGACCCTTCGCCAGCCTTGGCGGCGCCGACCATGGCTGGCTGAAGGCCCGCCATCACTTCTCCTTCGCCAACTACCATGATCCGGCCCGCATGAGCTGGGGCCGGCTGCGCGTGTGGAACGATGATGAGATCGCGCCCGGCACCGGGTTCGACGCGCATCCGCACCGCGACATGGAAATCATCACCTTCGTGCGCGAAGGCGCCATCACCCACCGCGACAATCTGGGCAATGAGGGCCGGACCGGCGTGGGCGACGTGCAGATCATGTCGGCCGGCACCGGCGTGGTGCACGCCGAATATAATCTGGAGCCGACGGTCACCAAGATCTTCCAGATCTGGATCCAGCCCGACCAACGCGGCGCCAAGCCGAACTGGGGTGCCAAGGAATTCCCGAAGCAGGCCCGCGAAGCCGCCTTCGAGGTGCTGGCCGGCGGCCGGCCCGGGGATGCCGAATCGGGCGCGCTGCCGCTCAACGTCAATGGCGCCGTCATGGCCGCCACGCTGAAGGCCGGCCAGAGCCTGACGCAGACGCTGGCTGCGGACCGCGCCGCCTATCTGGTGCCCGCGCGCGGCCGGGTGGCGGTGAACGGGGTGGAGCTTGGCGCGCGCGACGGCGCGGGCATTGTCGATGAGCCCTCCATTACCATCACCGCCACCGAGGATTCGGAACTGGTGCTGGTCGAGGTCGCAAAGGCCTAGACTGTGATCAACAAGGGTTGATCACAGTCTAGCCTCTGCTGAGAGGCTGATTCACGCCTTTGGTGATTCTACCAAAGACGATCAGGCTCTAGCACCCGCTGCACATCGCCCGCGCGGATGCTATCCTGCGCCGGTGAACATCGTCGCCCCTCCGCGCAGCCGACTGCAGATCGAAATCGTCTTCGATCTGGTCTGCCCCTGGTGCTACCTCGGCATCCGGCGCCTGCGCCGGGCGCTGGCGGCGCGCCCGGACGTAGCGGCCGACCTGATATGGCGACCCTTCCTGCTGAACCCCGACATCGCCCCGGGCGGCGTGCCGCGGCAGGATTATATCCTGCGGAAATTCGGCGCCGAGGACCGGGCGCGGCGCCTGCATGCCAGCATCGCCGAGCTCGGCCGGCCGGAAGGCATCGACTTCCAGTTCGACCGCATCCGGCGCATCCCGGCCTCCCTCGATGCCCATCGGCTGGTGCGACTGGCGGGCCGCGAGGGGCTGGCGGATGCCGCGGTGGAAGCGCTGTTCCACGCCTATTTCACCGATGGCGCCGATATCGGCGACCTTGGCACGCTGGGACTGGTGGCCGACTCTATCGGCCTGCCGCCCGGCCCGACGCGCCGCGCGCTTGCCGCCGGGGTGGAATCGGAACCGGTCCACGCCGAGAACCTGCGCGCCCACCGGCTGGGCATCAATGGCGTGCCCTGCTTCCTGCTCGAGGGCCGCCACGCCATCGCCGGCGCGCAGGAGCCCGAGGTGCTGGACCGCCTGCTGGACGTGGCGCTCGTCGGGGGCTGATCCCGCCCAAGGACACAAAACAGCGAGGTCCGCACCATTCCCGCACAAATGCGTGAGAGTGCGGGCAGCACGGGATGAACATCCGGCAAAGTTGGTGAAATGCTTCCGCCGCGCCCGACTTCGGCGCGCACCGTCGCATCGGGGGCAGAGCCATGCACTTTCGCTATTTCCGCAACCAGTTCATGGGAAGCGACCTGGCCGACAGCATGGGGGCCAGCGAGTTCGACGATCTGATCTTTACGTACCTGGGTGCCGATCTGGTTGATGCCGGGTTCGGCCACGACACCATCGATGGCGGCGATGGCGCCGACACGCTGCGCAGCGGCAATGAGGAAGATCTGCTGATCGGCGGCCTCGGCAATGACAGCCTGGATGCCGGCGCCGACAGCGACACCGCCACGGGCGGCATCGGCGACGACACGGTGCTCGGCGGCATGGGCGACGATCTGCTGTTTGGCGGCAATGGCCTCGATCTCGTCGATGGTGGCCGCAACAATGACAGCGTGGCGGGCAATCTGGGCGCGGACACGCTGCGCGGCGACACGGGCGACGATGCGCTCTATGGCGGCGGCCAGAACGACCTGCTGGAGGGCGGCGACGGCAATGATTCGCTGGCCGGCGGCTTCGGCGAGGACCGGCTGAGCGGCGGGCGCGGCAATGACGTGATCCTGTCGCGCTCCGACGCGGGCGAGCCCGAGATCGCGCAGGATCCCGGCGCGCCGCGCGTCTACCCGGATGATCTGGCGGCCGATGACACGCTCTCCGGCGGCGCGGGCGCCGACCTGTTCCGCTTCGAGCTGGTGGTGGGCGCCCCGGCCGAGGTTGCCGCGGCCCATGCGAACCGCGATGGCTGGATCAATTGGGGCGGCGTCACCGGCGAGAATGACGGCTTCCACGACCATTGGGTGGACGGCATCGGCACCGACATCATCACCGACTTCAACCTGGCCGAGGGCGACCGCATCCAGATCGCCGGCCACACCGTGCACATCCACGTTCATATGGACGATTGCGACGGCGATGGATTCGCGGACGACACCTGCATCGAGCTGTTCTCCGACCAGGGCGCCAATGGCGGTGCGCATCACCTGGATTATCTCGGCCACATCCATGTGCTGAATGCCACGCTGACCGCCGCGCAGATCTCGGTGGACCACCACCGCACCTACGGCGCCTACGACAAGGTCGGCCAGGGGCCACACCGGCTGGAGGATGCGGGGCTGCGGGTGGACAACAACCGCGACTGGCGATTCTCGCAGGAATTCCCGGGGCTGCTGCGCCAGGGCAGCGCCCTTGGCGAATCCCTCTCCGGCGGCAGCATGGACGATTCCCTGTTCGGCGCGGCCGGCGATGATCAGCTGCGCGGCGGCGATGGTCGCGACATCGCCGATGGCGGCCTGGGCAATGATTCGCTGCTCGGTGGCAATGGCGATGATCTGCTGCTGGGCGCGGAGGGGGCGGACACGCTGGATGGCGGCGCACAGGCGGACAAGCTGGCCGGCGGCGCCGGGCGCGACAGCCTGCAGGGCGGCACCGGCGACGACCATCTGATGGGCGGCAGCGAGGCCGACATCCTGGATGGCGGCCGCAACGATGACAGCCTGGCCGGCCAGGAAGGCAATGACGTGCTGCGCGGCTTCAGCGGCCATGACGATCTGTGGGGCGGCGAGGGCAATGACCTGCTCGATGGCGGCGACGGCAATGATTTCCTGGCGGGCGGCTTCGGCGCCGACCGGCTGAACGCCGGCCGCGGCAATGACACGCTGCTCGGCCGCTCGGACGCGGGCGAGCCGGACATCGCGCAGTCGGCGGGCGATGCGCGGATGACCGACGATAACCTGGCCGCCGGCGATACGCTGACCGGCGGGCTCGGCGCCGACCTGTTCCGCTTCGAACTGGTCATCAACGCGCTGCCCGAGGTGGCCGAGACGCATGCCGACGGCAGTGGCTGGATCCGCTGGGGCAATGTCGCCGGCGAGAATGACGGCGCCCACGATCATTGGGTGGATTCCATCGGCATCGACGTGATCGCCGATTTCAGCCTGGCGCAGGGCGACCGGATCGAGATCGCCGGCCATACCGTGCGCGCCCGCCTGGTGGTGGCCGACCTCGATGCCGATGGCGCGCTGGACGATACGCGGATCGAGCTGATCGCCGACCAGGGTACCAATGGCGGCGCGCATCACCGCGACCGTCTGGGCGAGATCCATGTGCTGGATGCACTGCTCGATCCCACAATGGTCAGCGTCAACGACCATGAGACCTACGGCGCCTACGATTATCTGGGCCAAGGCCCGCACCGGTTCGAGGATTCCGGCCGCTGGCAGGATGAGGCGCGCGACTGGGGCTGGCAGCTGGTGGGATAGCGCCACGCCCGGCGATCCCGGGGGGCGTCCCGCTGGCCAGGGCCGCCGCCGCGCACTAAAAGGTCTCGCATGGCGGCGCCCGCACCCTTCTGGCAGACCAAGACGCTGGCTGAGATGAGCCGCGCCGAATGGGAAAGCCTGTGCGATGGCTGCGGCCGCTGCTGCCTGCACAAGCTGCGCGAACCCGGCGGCCGGCTGGTCTGGACCGAGGTGGCCTGCCGGCTGCTCGACCGCGATAGCTGCCAGTGCAGCGACTATGCGAACCGCAAGGCGCGCGTGCCGGATTGCGTGAAACTCACCCCGAAGCGCCTGGCCACCATCGATTGGCTGCCCCCCACCTGCGCCTATCGGCTGCTGGCCGAGGGGCGTGACCTGCCCGGCTGGCATCCGCTGGTCAGCGGCGATCCGGACAGCGTGCGCGCGGCCGGCGTGTCGGTGCGTGGGCGCGCGGTGGCGGAACGCGATGCCGGCGCGCTGGAAGATCACGCCGTTGCCTGGCCCGGCCGCGTGCCGCCCCGCGCCCGCCCCCTGCCCCCCCGCGCGACCTGAAGGAGACTCCCATGCAGAATGCCCTGTTCGGCGGCATCAACGCCGCGGCGCTGACGCCGATGACGCAAGACCTAGCGCCCGACCTCGATCGCTTCGCCGCGCATTGCAACTGGCTGCTGGCGAATGGCTGCAACGGCCTTGGCATCCTTGGCACCACCGGCGAGGCGAACAGCTTCGGCTTCGACGAGCGCCGCGCGATCCTGGAGGGCGTGGTGGCGCGCGGCGTGCCGGCCGCCAGGCTGATGCCGGGCACCGGCTGCGCCAGCCTGGGCGACACGGTGGCGCTGACGCGCCATGCGCGCGATGCGGGCTGCCGCGGCGTGCTGGTGCTGCCGCCCTTCTACTACAAGAACCCTTCCGATGACGGGCTGTTCGCCTGGTTCAGCGAGGTGGTGCAGCGGGTCGGCGGCGGCATCGCGCTCTATCTCTATCACTTCCCGCAGCAATCGGCGGTGCCCTTCTCGCTCGCGCTGATCGGCCGGCTGCTGCGCGCCTACCCCGGCGTGATCAAGGGCGTGAAGGACAGTTCCGGCGACTATGGGAACATGAAGGCGATGATCGATGCCTTCGCCGCGGACGGGTTCGAAGTCTATTCGGGCAGCGACGAATATGTGCAGCGGATCCTGGCGGAGGGCGGCGCGGGCTGCATCACGGCGGCGTCGAACGTGAATTGCCGCTTCGGCGCCATCGTCTATCGCGAGCGCAGCGGCGCCGCCGCCGATGCGGCGCAGACCGTGCTGAACGCCACGCGCAAGGCCGCCACCAGCGTGCCGCTCATCTCCGGCCTGCGGGAGGTTTTTGCGCGCGCGACCGGCGAGGATGGGTGGCGCACCATCCGCCCGCCGCATTTGCCGCTGGACGCGGCGCAGGCCGATGCCGTGTGGGCCGCGATGAATGCCGCGGGCGCCTTGCCGCTGCCCGGCCTCGGCCTGGCCAAGGCGGCGGAATGACCAACGGTCCGCTGCGCTGCCGCGCGCCGGCCATCGGCACGATCCAGCGGGATGATGCGCATCTGCGCGTGACGCGCTGGGATTTCGCGCCGGGGGCCGAGACCGGCTGGCACCGCCACGGCTTTGGTTATGTGGTGGTGCCGATCAATGATGGGACGCTGCTGCTGGAACTGCCGGGCGGTGGCACCATGACGGCCGCGCTGACCGCCGGCGTCAGCTATGCGCGCGATGCCGGCGTGGAGCATAATGTGGTGAATGCCGGCACCGCGCCGCTGAGCTTCGTCGAGGTGGAGATCAAGCAGCTTTCGGGCTGACCTTGGCGCTGGTCACCAGCACCAGCCCGGCGAAGATCAGCGCGATGGCGGGCAGCGCGAGCCAGCCCGGCACCTCGTTGAAGATCAGATAGCCATAGGTCAGGCCACCCAGCGTGATCGTCATGCTGGTCTGGCTGGTCACCACGCCGCCCGCGCCGGTCAGCAGCCGGAAATAGACCAGGTAGCCCAGCGCATTCGTTGCCCCATGCGCCAGCAGCACCAGCGCCGTCCTGGAATCGGCCGGCCAGGCAAGATGGCCGAGCAGCGCCGCCACGACGAAGGCGCTGAGCGCCGCCCCCAGCACCGTGCCCGCCGCTTGCGCCAGCGGTGAACTTCCCGGCACGGCCAGCTTCACGCTGAGCAGATTGGCCGCCGCATAACAGAGCGGCGTCAGCAGCATCAGCGCCGCCCAGGGCAGCATCGCCGCATCCGGCAGCACCGCCCCCGGTGAGATCGCGAGCATCACGCCGCCAAGGCCCACGGCCGTGCCCAGCGCACGCCGCGGCGTGACGCGATCGAGCCCGGCAAGCGCGAAGAAGATCACGCTGAACACGGCGGCCAGGGGCACCAGCACGGCGAACAGGCCCGCCGGCGCGTGCTGCAGCGCGGTGAAGGCAAACAAGTTCGCCAGCGTCAGGCCGATCAGCCCGCCTGCCAGATAGTGGCGCCAGTGCGCCATGGTGAATCGGGGCAGGTCGCGCTTCGCCGCGGCCACGGTCAGCAGGATGGTGGCGCCGATGCTGGCCGCGACGGTCGCAATGCCGAGCGGCCGCATGCCGCCCGCAAGCGCCAGTTTCGCCAGCGATGGCGTCAGCCCCCAACAGGCGCCCAACACCAGAAGCGCGAGCACCACCGTCAGGCCTTTCGACATGCCCGCACCAACAGGCTTCACCATGACGCTGTCAAGCGGTTGATGCGACGCGTGCGCTTGCGCCATATGGAGCCATGCGGTTTCCCGAGACGCAGCGCGTCATTCTTCCCGCGCCGCGTGACGCGCTGGCGCCACCCATGGATTTCCTGGTGCGCTGGAATCCATCGACACGCGCGCGGCGCGTCAGCTTGCGGATCTGCCTGCGCGAGGGTGCGGTGATCATCACGCTGCCACCGGGCGAGACGCGCCGCGAAGGCATCGCGCTGCTGAAGGCGCATGGCGCATGGGCGATGGAACATGTCGCCGCGCTGGCGCCCGCAATTCCCTTCGCACCCGGCAGCATCGTGCCGATCGGCGACGTGGCGCATCGGCTGCGCCACGCGCCGCGCTTGCGCACGCCCCCTTTCCTCGATGGGCGTGAGCTGGTGGTCTCCGGCGCGCTCCGCCACCTGGCCGTGCGGACCACGGGCTTCCTGCGGGAGGAAGCGAAGCGGCGCGTCGCGGCACGCCTGCCCGCGCACACCGCGCAGCTTGGCGTCGTGCCGCGCCGCATCCGCATCAAGGATACGCGCAGCCGCTGGGGCAGTTGCGCGCCGGACGGCACGCTCGGCTTCTCCTGGCGGCTCGTCATGGCGCCGGGCTGGGTGCTGGATTACGTCGTCGCGCATGAGGTCGCGCATCTGCGCGAGCTGAACCATTCGCCGCGCTTCTGGGCGCATGTCGCGCGTCTCTCGCCGGATCGTGACGCGGCGGTGGATTGGCTGCGCCGCCATGGGCCGCGGCTGCTCAGGATCGGCTGAACGATCAGCCGCCGAGCGCGTCGAGCTCGCCCTTCACCAGCGCGGGAATGGCGGCGATGACGCGATCGAGCGGCCAGTCCCACCAGGACAGCGCCAGCAGGCGCGCGACCGTGGCATCGTCGAAGCGCCGCCGCACGATGCGCGCTGGATTGCCCGCCGCCACCGCATAGGCGGGCACGTCGCGCGTCACCACCGCGCGGGCACCGATGACGGCGCCATGGCCGATCGCGACACCCGGCAGCACCAGCGCGCCCGTGCCGATCCACACATCATGGCCGATGCGCGTGTCGCCGGCCGGCCGCCAGGGATAGTCGGACAATGGCATCGCGTCCGCGAAGGCCCCACCCAGCACGCCGAACGGATAGGTGGAAAGGCCCGCCATCGCGTGGTTCGCCTCGGGCATCATGAAGTGCACATCGGTGGCGAAGGCGCAGAAGCGGCCGATCTCCAGCCGTGCGCCGGTGTTGCGGAAATTGTAGCGGAGGTTGCGCGTGAAGAACGCCAGAGCATGGTCGGGATCGTCATAGTAGGTGAACTCGCCAACCGAAACATTGCCCGGCGCAGCCTCGCCCAGGCTGGCCAGCAGCGGCTTCAGATAGACCACGCGGCGCAGCGATGGCATCGGGTGGAGCTGCGTCGGATCGCTCACGCGGCGAAGCTCTGCGTGCGCACCAGCCGCGCATAGAGACTATCCGCCGCCATCAGCTGCGCATGCGTGCCCTGTTCGGCCACGCGCCCTTCCTCCATCACCAGGATCAAATCGGCATCCTTCACGGTCGCCAGCCGATGCGCGATGACGATGGTGGTGCGCCCGGCGCGCAGCCGCGCCAGCGCCTGCTGCACCAGCGCCTCATTCTCGGCATCCAGCGCGCTGGTCGCCTCGTCCAGCAGCAGCACGCGCGGGTTGCGCAGCAGGGCGCGCGCCAGGCTCACGCGCTGGCGCTGACCACCGGACAGGCGCGACCCGCCGGTGCCGAGCGGCGTCGCATAGCCCTGCGGGAGTGCGGCCAGGAAATCATGCGCGGCGGCGGCGCGGGCGGCCTCCTCGACCTCGGCCGCGCTGGCGCCGGGGCGGCCGCAGGCGATGTTGGCGAAGGCCGTATCGTCGAACAGGCTCGCCTCCTGCCCGACATAGGCGATGGCGTCGCGCAGGCTGGCCAGCGTGACGGCGCGCACATCGGCGCCATCCAGCCGCACCGCCCCCGCCGTCACGTCGTACAAGCGCGGCAGCAAGGCGATGGCGGTGGATTTCCCCGCTCCCGAGGGACCGACCAGCGCCAATGTGCGCCCGGGCTCCGCCACGAAGCTGAGGCCCCGCAGCGCCGGCGCATCGGCCGCATAGGCGAAGCCGACACCGGCATATTCCACGCGCCCCGGCCCCGCCGGCAGCGCCACCGCGCCCGGCGCATCGAGGATGCTGCGCGGCGCATCCACTGCGGCAAAGACGCGCGCGAGGCCGGCCAGCCCCTCCTGCAAGGCCGCGTTCAGGCTGCCGAGCGAGCGCACCGGGCGGCTCGCGATCAGCAGCGCCGCGACGAAGCCGGTGAAATCGCCGATCGAGCCGCCCCCGGCGGAGACGCGCCAGCCGACGAAGCCCAGCACGCCCGCCACCGCCAGCCCGCCCAGCGCCTCCAGCACCGGATCCAGCCGGGCGCGGGTGCGGGCGATGTTGAGCAGGCTCTCGCGCAGCGCCAGGAAGGCACCATCGGCGCGCCGTTCCTCCTCTGCTTCCAGCCGGTAGCTGCGCACCAGCCGCGCCGCGCCGAAGCTTTCGGCCAGCAGCGCGCTGGTCTCCCCCACCCGGTCCTGCATGCCGGAGGACGCCCGGCGGATGCGCTTGCCGATCGCGAGAATCGGCCAGGCGGCGACCGGGTAGAGCAGCGCCGCCAGCAGCGCCATCTGCCAATCCATCCAGAGCATGGAGCCGACCAGCCCGAACACGGTCAGCACGTCCGACACGCCGGAGATGGATTTCCCCATCGCCTCGCGCACCATGGCCGCGTCGGTGGTGAAGCGGGCCGCCTGGCGCGCAGGTGCCTCGGCGGCGACGGCTGCCAGGTCGGCGCGGGTCAGGGCGCGGAACAGCCTTCGTTGCAGCCCCTCAATGGTGCGGAACACCAGGTTCTGCGTGGCGATCGCCTGGCCATACATGAAGATGGCGCGCATCGAGGTGGCGGCGATGATCACCGGCGGCAGCAGCCAGGCCACGTCCGGATCGCCGGCGGCAAAGCGGTTGAAGGCCTGCTGGATGATGATCGGATAGAGCGCCGTCACGCAGGAGACGCCAACGGCCGAACCCGCCGCCAGCAGCAGCCAAAGCCGGAGCGGCAGCAGATGCTCCCGGGCAAGGCGCCGGACCAGCGGCAGGGAGGCAGCGAGATCGGGCGTGCGGCGCATGCCGCAGCCTTACATCAGGTCAGGAAATCGCGCACGGCCTGCGCCTGCGTGGCCTCACGCGTCATGCGCCGGACGAAGCCCGGATCGGGCAGGCCGCCGGGGGCCAGGCCCGCACGCTGCGCGGCCAGGGTGGCGCGCACCGCCTCCAGCGCCGCCATGATCGGCAGATGGCCTTGCAGGGCGAGCCGCACCCGATGCCGGGCCAGGGTTGGCGCATCCGCCAGCCCCTTCGGCGTGCCGCCCAGGATCAGCGGCAGGCGGGTCGCGGCCTCGATTGCGCGAAGCTGATCGAGGTCGGCGAGGCCGGTGAAGAACAAGGCCTCCGCCCCCGCATGCTCCATGGCCTGGGCGCGCGCGATGGCGTCCGGCACGCCCGTGACCGACAGGGCGGCGGTGCGGCCGACCACCGTGATCTCGCGCGCGGCACTGCGGGCGGCGCTGATCTTGCCGACCAGCTCGGGCAGCGGGATCAGGCGGGCCTCGGTTTCGCCGAAGGGGCGCGGCAGGACGGTATCCTCGATGGTGGCGCCGCCAGCCCCGGCTGCCTCCAGTTCCTCCATGGTGCGCATCACGTTCAGCGCATTGCCATAGCCATGGTCGGCATCGACCAGCAGTGGCGGCGCGCCGGCGCGGGTGATGCGGCGCGTCAGGTCCGCCAATTCGGTCAGCGTCAGCAGGATGAGATCGGGCGCGCCCAGCACCGCCAGCGAGGCCGCCGAGCCGCCCAGGATCGCGCTTTCATAGCCAAGGTCGGCCGCCACGCGTGCGGTCAGCGGATCATGCACCGACGCCGGGTGCAGGCAGGCATCGCCCGCCAGCAAGGGTCGCAGGCGGCTCATTCGGCGGCCTGCGCGGTGGCATCGGGGCGGCGCACGCGCAGCTTGCGGATGCGGCGCGGATCGGCCTCCAGCACGCGGAATTCCAGGCCGGAGGGGTGGCTGATCAGCTCGCCCCGGGCCGGCACGCGGCCGGCCAGGGTGAAGACCAGCCCGCCGACCGTGTCGATATCGGCCGCGCGTTCCTCATCCGTCAGCACCGCGCCGAGCTTCTGCTCGAAGGCCTCGACCGTGGTGCGCGCATCGATGTCGAGCGTGCCGTCCGGCCGGTCGATCATCGTGTTGGTGATGATCTCGTCATGCTCGTCGCTGATGTCGCCAACGATGGTCTCCACCAGATCCTCGATGGTGATCAGCCCGTCGATGCCGCCATATTCATCGATCACCAGCGCCATGTGCATGCGCGCGGCGCGCATCTGCAGCAGCAGGTCCAGCACCGGGACGGTGGGAACCACCAGCAGCGGCTTGCGGAGGATGGCCTTCATGGAAAAGCCGGCCGGGTCGCGCCCGACGGCGGCGATCACATCCTTGATGTGCACCATCCCGACCACGTCGTCGAGGTTCTCCCGATAGACGGGGAAGCGGCTATGGCCTTCGCGCTGGATCAGCCGGATCGCCTGGTCCAGCGTCAGATCCTCATGCATCGCGAGGATGTCGGCGCGCGGCACCATCACGTCATAGGCGGTCTTGTCGCGCAGGCGCAGCACGTTGCGCAGCAGCACGCGTTCATGCAGGTCGAGCCCGGTGGTGGCGTCCAGCAGGTTGGGCTCGCCGGCCACCGTGCTGCGGCCTTCCAGCAATTCCTCGATGCGGTCGCGCTGGCTTTCGGCCTCGCGCCGGCGGAGAAGGCCCTGGAGCTTCCAGAACAGGCCGCGCCGCTCGCTGTTGCTGGAACTCATGTGGTGCGCGCCCAGGGGTTGGGGCGGCCCAGCCGGCGCATGATCCGCGCCTCGGCCTGCTCCATGCGGCGCGCCGCGCCGGCTTCGGCATGGTCGTGGCCGGCCAGGTGCAGCGCGCCATGCGCCACCAGATGCGCCAGATGGTCGGCGGGCTTCCGGCCGGCGGCGCGCGCTTCCCGCCGCACCACGCCAAGCGCCACCGCCACATCGCCCAGGTTCCCCGGCACGCCGGCCGGGAAGGACAGGACGTTGGTCGGCTTGGCGCGGGCGCGATGGGTGCCGTTCAGCCGCTTCACGGCGCGGTCATCGGCCAGCAGCACGGTGACGGCGCCCGATGCGCCCGCTTCAGCGAGCGCCGCCGCGGCCGCTTCATGCGCCACGCGATCGGGGCGCGACATGGCGGCCCGCCAGCCGCGGGCCGCGCACAGGACGGTGATCTCCGCCCCTGGTTGCCTGGTCCCGGCCCTTCGGCCGGGACGACTACTTTCCGGTTCCATCATTCTCCAGACCCTGGGCCCGGCCACGCCCGCCCTGCCTTGCCGCTTCGGCGCGGCCATAGGCGGTGACGATGCGGCCCACCAGCGGGTGCCTTACCACATCGCTGTCGGCAAAGCGCGCCACAGCAATCCCCTCCACTCCTTGCAGGATCGACAGCGCCTCGACAAGGCCCGATTTCTGGCCGGGCGGCAGATCCACCTGGCTGGGATCGCCGGTGATCACCATCCGGCTGCCCTCGCCCATGCGCGTGAGGAACATCTTCATCTGGGCCGGGGTGGTGTTCTGTGCCTCGTCCAGGATGGCGTAGCAATGCGCCAGCGTGCGACCGCGCATGAAGGCCAGCGGCGCCACCTCGATCTCGCCGGCTTCCATGCGCCGTTTCACCTGCTCGGTCGGCATCATGTCGTGCAGCGCGTCATAGAGCGGGCGCAGATAGGGATCGACCTTCTCCTTCATGTCGCCCGGCAGGAAGCCCAGCCGTTCGCCCGCTTCCACCGCCGGGCGCGACAGCACGATGCGATCGACCCGCCCGGCCTGGAGCAGGGCCACCCCCTGCGCCACCGCCAGATAGGTCTTGCCGGTGCCGGCCGGGCCCACGCCGAACACCATCTCATGGCGCGCCAGCGCCTCGATATAGGCGGATTGGGCGTGGCTGCGGGCGGCGATGGCGCCTTTGCGGGTGCGGATCGCCGGCTGGTCCTGCAGCGGCAGGCGGGGGTCGCCCTCCGGCGCGCCTTCGGCCATGCGCATCGCCGCTTCTACGTCCGCACTTCCCACCATCTCGCCCTTCTGAAGACGCCGCCACAGCGCCGAGAGCGCGGCTTCCGCCACATCCGTCCGTTCCGGCGCGCCGGTAATGGTCAGCCGGTTACCCCGGCTGCCGAGCCTGACGCCAAGCTTCACCTCGATCCGCGCCAGGTTCCGGTCATGCTCCCCGTAGAGGAGCGGGAGCAGCTGGTTGTCGTCGAACTGCAAGGTGACGACGCGCTGCGCGGCCGGTGGAGGAGCGGGCGCGCGGGGGGCCGAGAGATCGGCGCCTCGCGGGCTGGGGCGGAAGGCGATGCTGGCGGTGGTGCTCAAGCGGCCTGTTGCTCCTGACGGGGCTCCGATGGGTGGGTGGGCTCCGACGCCGCGCTCCCCTCGCGGACGACGGACAGGGAATTGGGCAGGGCGGCCGCGACACGGGCCTGGAACAGGGTGCCGGCCGGCACCTCGCCCGCGCCATGCACGGGCTGCAACCAGGGCGAGCGGCCGGCGAACTGGCCGGGATGCCGCCCGGCGCCGGTGGCCAGCACCTGGATGGTCCGGCCAACCAGCGCAGCGTTGAACGCCGTCTGCTGGGCGCGCAGCAGCGCCTGGATTTCCTGAAGGCGGCGATCCTTCACCGCCTCGGGCACCTGCAGATCGGCGCTGGCGGCCGGGGTGCCGGGGCGGGGCGAGTATTTGAAGCTGAAGGCCATGGCGAAGCCGACCTGCTCGATCAGCGCCAGCGTCGCCGCATGATCGGCCTCGGTCTCGCCCGGATGGCCGGCGATGAAGTCCGAGGACAGGGCCATGTCGGGCCGCGCCGCGCGCAGCGCATCGGCGATGCGGCGGTAAGCATCGGCGCCATGGCCGCGATTCATCGCCTTCAGCATCCGGTCCGACCCGGACTGCACGGGCAAATGCAGGAAGGGCATCAGGGCGGGAATGTCGCGGTGCGCGGCGATCAGCGCGGCATCCATGTCGCGCGGATGGCTGGTGGTGTAGCGCAGCCGCGCGAGCCCCGGGATCTCGGCCATCGCATGCAGCAGGCGGGCCAGGTCCCAGGCGCGGCCCTCGGGGCCCTCGCCATGATAGGCATTCACATTCTGGCCGAGCAACGCCACCTCGCGCGCGCCCTGCGCCACCAGGCGCCGCGCCTCGGCCAGCACGGCGGCAGCGGGCCGGGAATATTCGGCGCCGCGCGTGTAGGGCACCACGCAGAAGGAGCAGAATTTGTCGCAACCCTCCTGGATGGTCAGGAAGGCGGTCACGCCCTGTGGCGCCGCGACTTCGGGCAGATGGTCGAACTTGTCCTCGGTGGGGAAGTCGGTCTCGATCACCGCGCCGGCGGCGCGATGGGCACGGGCGACCATTTCCGGCAGCCGGTGATAGCTTTGCGGGCCCAGCACGATGTCCACATAGGGGGCGCGGGCGATGATCTCGGCGCCCTCGGCCTGGGCGACGCAGCCGGCGACGGCCAGGATCATGCGCTGGCCCTGCTCGGCGCGGGCCTGTTGGAGCAGGCGCAGCCGGCCGAGTTCGGAGAACAGCTTCTCGCTGGCCTTTTCGCGGATGTGGCAGGTGTTCAGCAGCACCATGTCGGCGCCGTCGGGCACCTCGGTGGGCGCATAGCCCAGGGGCGCCAGCACATCCGCCATGCGGGCGCTGTCATAGACGTTCATCTGGCAGCCCCAGGTGCGGAGGAACAGCCGCTTGGGCGCTGCGGGAAGGTCAGTCATCGGGGTGACGTCTCCGCGGCCCCCGCCGGCAGTCCGGCGAGGGAAAGCGGGGAAATGCGGACGGGCCGCGCCCCGGTCAAGCGTCAGGCCGCCGACCCAGGGAAGGTGCCGCGAATCGATGTTGTGTCGCCATGCGGGCAGGCTGCTGGTTGCGGGGCCGCCGGGTCAAGCTTCGCGCGATGACAGGTTGGCGGCGGTCGGCCGGGGGGCGGGCGGCAGCGGCGCGGGCTGCGGCGTCGCGGCGCGATTCTGGCGGAGCACGGCGCAGCTATCCGCCACGACCTGCGCGCAAGCCGCGGCCAGCGCCTTGCGATCATTCCATTCGGCCGGGTCCAGCGGGGCGTGCAGCACGATGGTGGCGCGCGCATTGGACCGGCGGGCCAGACGCCAGAAATGGGTGAAGATGTCGGTATCGCCATACCAGGCGAAGAGCGGCCGGTCCCGCCGGCAGGCGGGCAGCCCGCCGAGCCGGTCGAACACCACCGACACGGGCTGCACGCGCGTGGCGCTGTCGGCGACCGAGAGGAAGGCGCTGCGGAAGGGCAGCACGCGGCCGCCATCGCTGGTGGTGCCCTCGGGGAACAGGATCAGGTTGTCGCCCGCACGCAACCGCTCGCGGATGGCATCCGCCTCGCCGCGCGTGCCGGTGCGGGTCCGGCTGACGAATACCGAGCGGCCGAGCCGTGCCACGGTGCGGATGATCGGCCAGGTGCCGACCTCATGCTTGGCCACGAAGCTTGCATCCAGCGTGGCGCCCAGCACCAGCACATCCAGCCAGGAGGAATGGTTGGACACGAACAGCACCGGCCGGTCACGGCAGGCCTCGCCAACCACCTGGATGCGCAGGCCGATCAGCCAGCACAGCGTGCGGTGGTAGGCGCGGGCGAAATTGGCGTGGGCCCGCCCGGGCAGCAGCAGCAGCAGCGCCTGGATCGGGATCGCCAGCAGGGTCCAGATCACCACGGCCACCAGGCGGCGCGCGGCCCGGGTGCGGCCGCCCAGCGGACGTTCGCCCAGCACGTCGCCCCACAGCCCCTCCGGATCGGCGGAGGAGAAGCGAATGGGCTTGCGCCGCATCAGGCGACGCGGACGCAGGTTTTGGGGGTTAAGGACTCGTGCACGAACGGGCATGCGCCTCAATAATTCGACACAAGGCGACGCGGCAATGAATGAATGGCGACAGAACCGTGAAACCCGCGCAGGCATGGACGCATGGCACCGCTTTCGGCAGTGTGTGGCGGTGCAGCACGCCCTTTCCTTACCATGACCCAGTTGCTGGTGCTTGGCGCCGGCGCGGTGGGCACCGCGGCGGCGGCCCTGGCGGTGCGCCGCGGCCATCCGGTGACGCTGTGGTCCCCGCGTGGCGGTGGCACCCATGGCATCGGCGCGGGGTTGCGTGTCAGCGGGTTGCTGACCGGCCGCGCGCAGGTGGGCATTGCCGTGGATGTCGGCCGGGCGCTGCGGGGCGCGGAAGCCGCCTTGCTGGCGGTGCCGCCGGCGGCGCTCGGCGTGGTGATCCGCCGGATTGCGCCGATGCTGCCGCCCGGCTTACCCGTGCTGTTGATGCCAAGCCAATCGCTGGCGCCCCTGCTGCTGGCCCGGCTGACCGAGGGGCGCAACCCCGTGGCGGCGCTGGGCGCCCCACCATTCGAGGCACGGCGCATCGCGCCCGATGAAATCGCCGTGACGGCGCTGGCCGCCGAGGCCGACCTTGCCAGCGTGCCCGCTGCCGCCGCGCCGGCGCTGGCCGCCCTGGCCGCGGACCTGCTGGGCGTGCCGGTTCGCCCCTGCCCCGGCCTGATGGCCATCCTGCTCGGCCGGGCCGACAATGTACGCATGGCCAGCCTGGCCCTGCTCAGCCTGACCCGGATCGAGCGCGGCGAGACATGGGATGAGGCGCAGCACGCAACGGCCGCCACTTGCCGCCTGATGGAAGCGCTGGATGCCGAACGGCTGGCGCTGGCGGCCGTGGCAGGCTTCGTCCTGCCGAGCCTGGCGCAATCCCTGGCCGCCCTGCACGGGCTGCCGGCCGGCCCGCTGCCGAGCATGATGGCGGCCCTTGCCGCGCGCGGACCGCGGCCGGGCGCACGGGCGCTGGCCGGCGCCGCGCTGGCCGGCGCGGTGGCGCATGGGCTGGCGCTTTGGGTGAAGCTCGGGGCCTTGCGGGGCGTGCCCATGCCGGTGACCGAGGCGAGCGTGAAGCTGCTCAGTCTTTTGTGGCAGGGGGCCTTGCCGCCGGATGATCTGGCGGCGCCCGTGGATCTGGCCGCGCTGCGCTGAACAGGCGTCGCAATTCGACGGCGAGATCCTGTTGCTCGGTGAAGCCGACCTCGCGCCGCAGGCGCCCGGTATCGGCCACCATGCTTGGGACCTCGCCCGGGCGATCGGGCAGCGCACCCACGCGCAGCAGGTCGGGCCGGCCGAGTGCCGCCGCCACCGCCTCGGCCAGGGCACGGATGGCGATGGGCTGGCCGGTGGCGACATTCACCGGCCCCGTGACGGGCGACAGGGCCAGCGCCGCCAGGGCGCGGCCGAGCCAAGGTGTCGCGGCAAAATCCCGCACCGGGCGGCCGGAGGCGATCGGGGCCGGCTGCCCCTCGCGGATCGCGAGCGCGATGGAGGATACCAGCCGGCCCGGCGCCTCGCCCGGCCCGAACAGATGGAACAGCCGCGCCCAGCCGGTGGCGATCGGCAGCGCTGACAAGGACGCCGCGACGCGCGCCTTGGCCCTGCCATAGGGGGTGGCGGGGTCGATCGGGCGACGCTCGGGCCAGGGGTCGGCGCTGTCCGGGCTGGTGGCATATTCGGCGCAGGTGCCGAGCCCGACAAAGCGCCGCACGCCCAGCGCCGCGGCCTGGCGCGCGAAGGCGATGCTGGCCTCGGCCCAGGGTTCGTTGCTGGGCGACGTCCAGAAGGCGCCATGCGTCACGTCCCAGGCGGCGTGCAGCACGATGTCCGGCTGTGCCGCGCGCAGCAGCGCCGCCTGCGCGCCCTCATCCAGCAGGTCGCAACCCAAAAGGCCCGGCGCATCGCGCCGTGCCGTCGCGATCACCGTCGCACGGGCCTTGAGCGGCGCCAGCACCTGCCGCGCCACGAAGCCCGAAGCGCCGGTGACCAGCACGCGCATGCTACAAGGGGTGCCAGGCCAGGTCGCGCGCCGAGATCACGGCGGGCGCCGCCGGCCAGGGGATGGCAAGGCGCGGATCGTCGAAGCGCGCGCCGCGCGCGAGGTCCGGGGTGTGCGGCGCGTCGATCAGATATTCGACCAGCGCATCATCGGTCAGCGTCAGGAAGCCGTGCGCGCAGCCGGGCGGGATCAACAGCGCCTCGGCGCTGGCCGGGTCCAGCTGGCACGCCAGATGGGCAAAACAGGTCGGGCTGTCGGGCCGCAGATCCACCGCCACGTCCAGGATCGCCCCGGCCAGGCAGCGCACCAGCTTGGTCTCGGCCGCTGGCGCCGCCTGCCAATGCAGGCCGCGCAGCGTGTGGCGCCGCGCATTCTCGGAAAGGCTCGCCTGGATCGGGCGGAAATCCAGCCCGGCCGCGGCAAAGCTCTCGGCGCACCAGCTGCGCAGGAAGCCGCCGCGTTCGTCGCCGTGGCGCGTGGTGGTCACGCGGAGCACGCCCGCGATGGCCGTCGGCGAAAGCTTCACGGCCAGCCCCGCATGGCGGGCACGGCGGTGAACAGCCCGCCGGCAAAGCCCGCGCGGCGCAGCTGCGCCGTGACCTCGGCGCCGATGTTCCAGGGCAGGATCAGGATATCGTCCGGCGCCAGGGCCAGCAGCGCCTCGGGCGTCACCACCGGGATATGGCTGCCCGGCAGCAGGCGCCCCTGCTTGGCCGGGCTGCGATCCGCCACGGCCAGGATGTCGGCCGCCGTCACGCCGGCGGCGTTCAGCAGGGTATTGCCCTTGGCCGCGGCGCCATAGGCGGCAACCCGCCGCCCGGCCGCACGCTGCTCGGCCAGCCAGGCGCGCAGCCCTTCCAGCACCTCGGTGACGCGCGGCTGGAAGCCCTGGAACAGCTCCGGCCCGCGCGCCGCTTCCTCGGCCAGCACCTCAGCGGCCGCATCGTCCGGCAGGGCGCCGGCGCGCGCCAGCACGCGGAGCGACCCGCCATGGGTGGCCAGCTTCTCGACGCTGGCGATGCCGAGACCATGGCGCGCGAACAGCGCCGCCATGCTGGACAGCGACCAATAGGCGTAATGTTCGTGGTAGATCGTGTCGAACTGCACGCCATCCACCAGCGCGAGCAGATGCGGCGCCTCGATCGAGACGGTGCCGCCGAGGCCCGCCAGATGCGCCAGCCCGGCCGCGAAATCGTTGATGTCGGGCACATGCGCCAGCACATTGTTGGCGACAACCAGGTCCGCATGGCCGCGCGCCGCCACGATGTCCTGCGCGGTGGCCAGGCCGAAGAAGCGCGCCTCGGTCGGCACGCCGGCCGCGACCGCGACGGCGGCCACATTCGCCGCCGGCTCGATGCCCAGGCAGGGGATGCCGGCGGCCACGAGGTTGCGCAGCAGGTAGCCGTCATTCGACGCCACCTCGACCACGAAGCTGCCGCGCGTCAGGCCCAGCCGCGCGGTGATGGCATTGGTGAAGGCAGCCGCATGGGCCAGCCAGGAATCTGAGGCCGAGGAGAAATAGGCATAGTCGGTGAAGATGCCCGCGGCATCCACCACCGTGTCCAGCTGCACCAGCGCGCAGCCGGTGCAGACTCGCGCGCACAATGGGAAGCGCGGCTCCTCCGCCGCGAGGGACAGATCGGGCAGGTAGGAATTGGCCACCGGCTGGCGGCCGAGATCGCAGAAGACCGCGCCGAGCGGCGCGCCACAGGCACGGCAGGCCGAAATTCCGTGCGCGGCGCTCATGCGGCCATCTCCTTCCCGGCCATGTCTTTCCCCGCCAGCCAATCGGCGTACCAGCGCGCCGTCTCGGCCACCGCGGCCGGCGTGTCCAGCGCCGGGTGCCAGCCCAGCACGCGCCCGGCCAGCGAACTGTCGAGCGCGAGGCGGGACGCCTCCTCCATGGGCGGCGCCGGCAGCGCCTCCCACACGACGGGCCGGCCGGTGGCGCGGCCCCACAGATCCAGCAGCGCGCGCACCGAAAGCTCGCCATCCGCCGGGCCGAAATTCATGGCAGGCGGGCAGGCGGGATCGCGGGCGGCGCGCTCGGCCAGCAGCAGATAGCCGCGATTGACGTCGGTCACATGCTGGAAGGGGCGCGTGGCGTCGGGGCGGCGGAGTTGCAGCGCCTCCCCCTCGCGCAGCGCGCGCACCAGGTCGGGCACCAGCCGATGCGCGCCGAAATCGCCGCCGCCGATCACATTGCCGGCGCGCGCCGTGACGATCGGCGGCAGTTCACCCGCGAAGCTGGCCCGCCAGGAAGCAACCGCGATCTCGCAGGCCGCCTTGCTGGCCGAATAGGGATCATGGCCGCCGAGCGGATCGGCCTCGGTGAAAGGCCGGCCCAACCCTTCATTGCGATAGACCTTGTCGCTGGTGACGATCACCGCGCAGCGCAGCCCTTGCAGGCCGCGCAACGCTTCCAGCAGGTGGATGGTGCCGCCGACATTGGTCGCGAAGGTGCCGACCGGGTCGCGATAGCCTTCCGCCACCAGCGCCTGCGCCGCCAGGTGCAGCACCACCTCCGGCGCCGCCGCGCGAACCAGGGCGGCCAGCGGCGCGGCGTCCCGCAGGTCCATCCGGTGATCGGCGACCAGCCGCCGACGGATGCCCAACGACGCATGGGCCGAGGGGGCCTCGGGCGGCAGGCCGATGCCGGTCACCAGCGCGCCAAGCTCGGCCAGCATGCGCACCAGCCAGGCGCCCTTGAAGCCGGTATGGCCGGTGACCAGCACCCGCGTGCCGCGCCAGAAGGCGGGATCGGGGGTTACCAGCGGCGCCATGGTGCCTCGCCCCCCTGCCACAGCCGCTCCAGCGTGTCGCGGTCGCGCAGCGTGTCCATGGGCTGCCAGAAACCATCATGGTCGAAGGCCATCAACTGCCCGTCCGCGGCCAGGGATTGCAGCGGCGCCTCCTCCCACACTGTGGTGTCGCCCGGCACGCGATCCAACACCTGCGGCGACAGCACGAAGAAGCCGCCATTGATCCGCCCGCCATCGCCGCGCGGCTTTTCGGTGAAGGCGGTGACGGCCGCGCCATCGCGCTCCAGCGCGCCGAAGCGCCCCGGCGGCGCCACCGCGGTGACGCTGGCCTGCCGGCCATGCGCGCGGTGGAAGTCGATCAGCGCGCCGATATCCACATCGCCCACGCCATCGCCATAGGTCATGCAGAAGGCATCCTCGCCCGCCAGATAGGGCGCGATGCGCTTCAGGCGCCCGCCGGTCTGCGTGGCCTCGCCGGTATCGACCAGCGTCACGCGCCAATCCTCGGCCGGCGGGTGCAGCATCTCGACGGCGTCGGTTGCCAGATCAACGCGAATATCCCCCGATAACCGCCGGTAATCCAGGAAGAAATCCTTAATCATCCAGCCCTTGTAGCCAAGGCAGATGATGAACTCGCGCACGCCATGCGCCGCGTAGATCTTCATGATGTGCCACAGGATCGGCCGCCCGCCGATCTCGACCATCGGCTTCGGACGCAGCGCGGTTTCCTCGGCCAGGCGCGTGCCGCGGCCACCGGCCAGGATCACGGCCTTCACGCGGCCTCCTTCGCGCAGCGCGCGTAGAAATGCTGGACGAAACGGCTGGGTTGGCCCAGCGGATTGGCGCGGATCATGGCGCGCAGCCCCTGGCGCAGCAGGCGACGGCGCAACCGATCCTCGGCCAGCGCGGCGGCCTTCTGCACATATTCCTCGACGCTGAAGGCGGCCAGGTCGCCGATGCCGGCATTGGCCAGGTTGGAATAGGCCAGCCTTTCGGCGAAGCCCGCGCCCACCAGCGTGATGGTTGGCACGCCCATCCACAGCGCCTCGCAGGTGGTGGTGCCGCCCACATGCGGCAGGCTGTCGAGCGCGATGTCGATGCTGTTGTAGTGCGGCAGATGCTTGCCGCGGATGCCGACAAAGTCGATCCGCGCCGGGTCCACGTCGCGCGCGGCGAATTCCAGCTTCGCATTCGCCACGAAGGAAACGCCGGCGGCTTCGGGGCGCACGAACATGAAGCGGCTGCCGGGGACGGCGCGCAGCACCGCGCCCCAGGCATCCAGGCAGCGCGGGGTGAACTTGTAGGGGTTGTTCGCCGTGCCGAAGGTCAGCGCGCCGCGCCGTTCCTCCGGCAGGCTGTCCAGGATCGGCTCCTCATGGAAGCCGAGCCGCGACAGGCACACCCAGCTTTCCGGCATCTCGAAGGGGCGTTCGATCAGCAGGCGCGGATCCTCGGGCTTGATGTAGGGATCGACCAGGATCAGGTCGATCTCCTCCAGCCCCGCCGAATGCGGATAGCCGAGCCAGGAGGCGCCGAGCCGCGCCGGCCGGCGGGCCATCACCTCCAGCTTGTTCATCGCGGTCGAGCCGCCGAGTTCGAACAGGATGTCGATCTCGTCGGCGGCGATGCCCTCGGCCACCTGGTCGTCGGGCTTCTTCGGCCACCAGCGGAAGCCATCCACCTTGGATTCCAGCAATTCCTGCACCCGGTCGCGTTGGCCTTCGTAGAAGCTGTAGCAGAAGACCTGCACCTGGTCGCGGTCGAAGCCCTCCAGCAGCGGCAGGGCGAAGTAGGTCACCGGATGGTTGCGCAGATCCGACGACATGAAGCCCACGCGCAGCTTGCGCGGCACCGCGATGGCGGGTTGCGCCAGCGGCGGCGGGCGGGAGACGCGCTGGAGGCTGGCGGCCACGCGCCGGCCCCAGGCGCGGTGCCATTCGACGATGGCGATCCGGTCTTCCTGTGTCTCCACCTGGCCGAGTTCGTAATGCACGGCGGCGTGGCGGCCCTGCGCCGCCCAGACCGGCAGCAGATCATGCAGCCCGCCGGTGGCGGCCAGGCGGGGCAGGTCCAGCACGCGCTGGAAGACGGTGCGCAGGCTGCGTGCGGCCGGGCGCACGCGCTGCGGATGGCGTTCCATCAGCTGGATCGCCAGCCGATAGGCTTCCTCCAGATGCGCGGCCTCATCATCGTAGCGGCTGCGGGCCAGGCTATCGATCAGGTTTTCCAGCGGCTCCGGCGCGTCCGGATTGGCGGCCACGGCGCGCTTCAGCGCCTCATTGGCGGTGCGCCGGTCGCCATCGCCGGCGATCGCGGCGCGCAGCAGGTTGGCCGAGAGGTCGCCGGCCGACTCGCCCAGCCGCGCATCCAGCTTGGCCGTCGCCTCGCTGACGCGGCCAAGGCGCAGCAGGATGCGCGATTCCAGCACGCTGGCCTCGGGGCCCGCCAGCCGGCGCAGGGCCGCCAGCGCTTCCTCCTGCCGGCCGAGATCCAGCAGCGTGGTCACCAGCAGCGTCGGCACGTCGCGGTTGCGCGGGTCGAAGGTGGCGGCCTTCTCGAAGCTGGCGGCCGCGGCCTCCAGCCGGCCGAGCGCGCGTTCGCAGCGGCCCTTCAGGCGCCACACCTCGCCATTGCGCGGCTCAAGCTTCAGGCCGGCCTCGAAGGCGGCGGCGGCGGCGGCCAGGTCGCCGCGAAGTTCCTGCACATTGCCCATATTCTGCAAGGGCGAGAGGTTGCGCGGCTCCAGCCGGTGCGCCAATTGCAGCACGGACAGCGCCTCATCCAGCCGGCCGGCGCGCTTCAGCAGCACGCCGTGCAGATTGGCCAGGGCGAAATCCTTGGGCCGGCGCGCCTGCTGCGGCGCAATCAGCGCCACCGCCTCGGCATGCTGGCCGAGCGCCGACAGCGCCAGCGCATAGGGCACGCAAAAGCTCGCGATCGGCTGGCCGGCGGCGGCGGCCGCGGCGAATTGCGTCACCGCCTCGGGCAGGCGCTTGGTCTCGGCGAGAAGTTGGGCCAGTTGCAGCAGCGCCGGTCCGTCCGTCGGGCGTTCGGCCAGGCGGGCGCGCAGCGCAGCCTCGGCGCGCGCCGGATCCATCTTCGGGGCGGTTTGGGCAGCGGGCCGGCGGGCCGGCGGTCTTGGCGGCGGCATGAGAGGCGCAATTCTCCCGGTTGACCCCATCGCGCCGACAGGCGAGGCAAGGGAATGCAGTTTGCCACCCCCGCGCCAGAACCAAAAGCGCCCCCCTTCGATCCCGCCATCTGGCTGGCACGCCTGCCGGCCGATGCCGGTCGCATCCTGCTGGTCGGGCCCGATGTTGCGGCGCTCGGCCGGGCGCTGAGTGCCCGCGCGCCAGCCGCGCTGGTGCGCCAGGCGGCCGAATTGCCCCGGGCCGGAAGCTTCGACGCGGTGGCGCTGGTGGATGCCTGGGCGCGGGCGCGCGATTCGGAAGCCTGCCTGGCCGCCGCCGCCGCGCTGTTGGCCGAGGGGGGCGTGCTGCTGGCCGATGTGCCGAACGCCGAGCATTGGCGCTTCGCCGAACGGCTGCTGGCCGGCGGATGGACCCCGGCCGACGGGCCGAATGGCCCGGGCGAGCTTCGCCTGTTCGTGCTGGCCGCCACACGGGAAGCGCTGGCGGCAGCCGGGCTCACCCCGATCGATGCGCAGCCGCTGGAGGTCGACCTGGCCGGCGCGCGGGATTTCGCGGCACGGATCGGGCCCGGCCTGGCGGCCTATGGCCGGACGCCGGATGAGTATCTGCGCCGCGCCGCGCCGCGGCGGCTGCTGTGGCGGGCGATGCGCGGCAGGCCCGCGCGGCTGCTGGTGGCGGCGCAGGTGCTGAAGCCGGTCGGCGGCGTGAATGATGTGCGCATCCACCTGCCGCTGGCCACGCTGGCGACCGCCCCCGGGATCACGGTGAGCATCGCCGAAGGCGCGCCCCCCGCCGCACCGCCCGAGGAGGTGCCGCGGGTGATGATCCTGCAGCGCCGCCTGCTGGACAGCCCGCTGGCACCGGCCTTTGTCGCCCGGCTGCGGGCGCAGGGTTACGTCATCGTGCAGGAATTCGACGATGATCCGGCGCATTGGCCCTCGATTGCCGCATCCGACCATTTCGCCTTCCGCGGCGTGCATGCCGTGCAGACCTCCACCCCCGCCCTGGCCGAGCTGCTGCGCGGCTTCAACCCAGAGCTTGCGATCTTCCCGAACAGCGTGGATGCGCTGCCGGAATTGGCCAATTTCCAGGATACGCGACGGCTGCGCCTGTTCCTGGGCGCGCTGCGGCGGGAGGAGGATTTCGCGCCGCTGCTGCCGGCGCTGAACCGGCTGCTGGCAGCGGCGGGCGAGCGGCTGTTCCTGGAAGTGGTGTTCGACCAGGCGACCCATGCCGCCCTGGCCACGCCGCACAAGCGCTTCCACCCGCTGCTGGCCTACCCTGCCTATCGCACGCTGCTCGGCAGTTGCGACGTGGCGCTGCTGCCGCTGAACGACACGCGCTTCAACCGCTTCAAGTCGGACCTCAAATACATCGAATGCGCCGCGCATGGGCTGGCGGTGATCGCGAGCCCGGTTGTCTACGGCGCCAGCATCGCCGACGGGCGGACCGGCGTGATCGCCCGGACGCCGGAAGCCTTTGCGGAAGCCCTGGCTGGCTTCCTCGAGGATCCGGCCCGGGCGCGCCGGCTTGGCCTGGCGGCGCGGGCCGAGGTCGCGGCGATGCGGATGATGGCAACCCAGATGCCGGCCCGGCGCGCTTGGTATCGCAGCCTGTGGGATCGGCGGGAGGCGCTGGATCAGGCGCTGCTGGCGCGCGCGCCCTCCATCGGTGCCGTGACGTTATAGGCCTCTATGGCGGCACGGCGCGTGCGGGGTCAGCCGGATGGTGCCGGCGCGGCCGCCTTCCGCAGGCGGATTTCGATCGCGAACGGTGCCATCGGGTCGCGCTTCGCCATCTTCGGGTGCGGGTGGCGAAAGTCGACGCGCCGCCACTCGCGCAGTTGCACCAAAGCGAGGCCCGCCGCGTCCGACGCGGCGCGATAATCCTCAAGCCGATGCGGGAAGCTCGGCATGGTGACGATGACGTTCCCGGCTTCGAAATGCGCGCCCACACCCTGTGTCGCGAGATCGGGGTGAATCTCGATCGCGAGCACCATGCCGCCGGGCCGCAGCACGCGATGCGCTTCCCGATGGGCGTGCGCGAGCGAGGGAAGATGTTCCAGCGTCAGGCTGAACAGGACCAGGTCGGCGCTTGCATCCGGCATGGGCCAGGGATCCGTGGCACTGGCATGGTGAAGCGGCACGCCCGGCAAGCGGGCACGCGCCTGATCCAGCATGCCCGCGGACAGGTCCATGCCGACCACCAGGCGGGCGCCCGCGTCGCGCAAGGAAGCCAGGTTCGCGCCGGTGCCGCAGCCCACCTCAAGACAATCCTTGCCCGCCGCATCGGGCGCGAAGCGAAGCAGGATGTCACGCGCGGCCGCGACCATCGGATTGTCGTAGACATCATAAATCGCCGACCACCGATCATAGGCCGCCGACACGGAGAGGTGCTGCGTCGGTCGCGTCAAGGCGTCAGCCCCGGCCAACGCCCCTGGCAGGCTGGCAGGCCGTTCAGCGACCCAAGGATTTCCTGCGACATCACCATGCCATGCTCCCGGCGAGAGGCCGTCTCGCATCCCGGGGCCAGTCGCTTTCCGGACTTCGGCCCTTCAGCGCTGCCAGCCCACGAAAAGGCTAGACTGTGTTCAACAAAGGTTGATCACAGTCTAGCCTTTGCCGAGAGGCTGATTCACGCCTTTGGTGATTCCACCAAAGGCGATCAGGCTCTAGGCGCGCGTCAGCCGCCACGTCAATCCGATCCGCGGGGAGCCAGGCCCCCCTCCCCGTCCTTGTCGGACGCAGGCCGTCCGGCGCAGGCGCAGGCGGATGGCCACGGCACGCGGCCGTGCGGTTGGTAAACCCAGACGCCGAAGGAAATTGGGTTTACCGTGCGCTGGATTGGCTGGCGGCGACGCGCCAGGCAACACCGAAACCCAGCTTCCGAAGGAAGCTGAGTTTATCCGGTAAGGAGCTTTCGCTTTCTGGCGTGGATGCTCACCGCGAGCAACGCCGCCGCGACCAGGACCACGACGGTCAGGATGGCGAGTTGCGACGGGATGTTGGCGAACACGCCATAGTAGACGTCCCCGGAAAACAGGAACACATAGCCCACCAGCGCGACGCCAAGGATCGTCACAGCCTGCGCGCGCCGGAGCAGAAGCGCGACCGAGCCGATGAGGCCGCCCAGCACGCCGACCCCAAACGCCACGGCGATCCAAGCCGGCAGCGACAGGTAAAGCTCGGCTTGTGACGCCGTCATGCCGCCGGCCATCAGGCTGGCCTCGGTCTGCGAGAACGAGCCGATGAACTGATAAAGACCATAGGCATTCCACAGAACGCCGAGGCCGCCGGCCAGCCAAAGCCAAAGTGGAACTTTCGCGTCATTTGTAACCGTTGTCATTGCGCCTTTCCTGTCGATCGTCGACGGAAGTCCGCAGCCCGAACCTGCTTCGTGGCTTGGCTTCCGATGCCAATGACACGTGAGCGGCCGGTGATTCGACATCAGCGCCAGAAATATGGGCGCCAAAAAAAAGCGGCGCGGCGGGATGCCGCAGCGTGGGACGACACAGGCAGCGCGTCAGGGCCCCAGAGCCTTGTTTTTGCGAACATGTCGTCGGGAATGGCGCACCCGGAGGGATTCGAACCCCCGACCTACGGAGTAGAAATCCGATGCTCTATCCAGCTGAGCTACGGGTGCCCAAAGCCACTCAATGCGACCAATTATCGGTCCGGCCAAAGCGGAAATTGTCGGCATAAGCCTTCGGCTTGATGGCGGGCGCCGCCGCTTCCTCGGCCACCTCGAACACCAGTCCCTGCGCCTGCGCATAGGCCATCGCGGCCTCCTTCGACGGGAAGTCCAGCCGCACCTGGGCCCGCGTATCGCCCGAACCCGCCCAGCCCGTCAGCGGGTCCAGCCGCTGGGCCGCGGGTTCGAACTCCAATCGCCAACCCTGGCCAGCCGGGCCGGATTGCATGGCCGATTTCGGCCGGCGGAAAATGCGCGCGCGCTGGATCATGGGCGAACCTCGTGAGAAGGCGCGAAGTTTAGCCCAGGCTTGCGGCGGGCGGAACCGGCGGTTCGGCAACCCAGGCGCCGGCGCCGGCATGGCGCCACGCGATCCTGCCATCCTCCAGCGCAAACAAGTGCATCCAGCCCTGGTCGAACAGCGCCGCCACGCCCGGATGCCGGGCCAGAATGTCGCCAATCGCCGCGCGCGGCGCCTCCACCAGCACGGAAAGCCGCAACGGTTCATGCTGGCAGCCCATGCCATCCCGCACCGATTGCAGCGGCAGGCCGGCGCGCAGCAGCCCGCCATTGCCCTCGACGACGCCGATCCCGCCGGTGACATTGTGCAGCAGCTTGTCGCCGCCCCCGAAGCTGCCGGGCGCCACCACCGAGCCGAAATATTGCAGGCTGATCCAGCTGGCCACCACCACGGGCGCCGTCAGGATCAGCTCCAGCACGCCAAAGCCCCGATCGGCCCGCCAATCATAATCGTGCAGGAAGGCGCGCCCGGCCAGGTCCCGCCCGGCGGTCGCGGCGCGCGGCGCGGCGATGAAGGCGTGGCAGCCGGCCAGGCCCCATTCGGGCCGGACCTCCGCCCAATCATCGCCGCGCGCCGTGGTGCTGGCGCGGGCGGGCAGCCGCTGGGACCGCTCGGCCTGGGCCAGCAGCTGCGCCTGGGCCAGCCAACGCCGCGCCTCGGCCAGCGCGGCGGCGTGCGCGGGCGCCGGATGGTCGGCGGCGTAAAGCCGCACCGCGTCCGAGACCGTGTCATGCAGCGCCGCCACGAACAGCGTGTCCGCCGGGATCGTGATGCCCCGTGCCACCAGCCCCTCGCGCACCGGCGCCTCGTTCAGCAGGGCGGCCAGCATCCGGGCGCTGACATCGCCCTGGAAGCCGCCGCAGGCGCCGCAATGCAGCGCGCTGGCGTGGGGGTTGTTCACCAATTCGGCGCCATGGCCGGCGAGCAGCACCAGGGGCGCAAAGCCATCGGTCAGCGACATGGCGCGCAGCACCGTCTCGGCGGTGGCGATGCGGGTCTCGATCGGCACCGCGCTGGCGGGCCGCGGCGGCGGCTCCTCGGCGGGCTTGCTCGACGGGCGGCCGAGCGCATCGCGCAGCAGCTTCCAGCCATGGAGCAGCCCCGCCGATTCAACGAAGGCGAAGGAGGAGACGGCCGCCTGGCTGAAGCGCCCCCAGGCGCGGCGCGTGCGGGCCGCGATGCGGGCCTGCTGCGCGTCGCCCGGGGCGGGTTCGACCGTGCAGCTCATCAGTTGCGGGCGCAGCAGCACCGGCAGGCGGGGTTCCAGCGTGTCGGACCCGAAGCGCCGATGCGCCACGGGCAGGCCGAAGAAGCCGGCAAAGCCCTTGGTGCGGATCGCGGGGTCGAGGGATTCCAGCGCGCGGCGCAGCACCTCGGACCGCACATCGATGCAGAAGGCCGCCTGCAAGCGCGGCCGACCAGGCGCTGCGGCGGCCGGGCCGGACAGGGTGGCGGCCAGTCGGCGCTGCGCACCGCGCTCGGCGGCCGCCTGCAGGATGGCGTCGATGGCCTGGTCGGCGTCGGGCACGACCGGCTCGGCATGGGCGGCCAGCACGGCGGGCCAGCTTCCGGCCAGCGCCGCTTCATGGCGGACGAACAGCGCTTCCTCCCACACCAGCCGCACGGCCAGCAGCTCGGCCAGCGTCGGGTCGGTCCCGCCGGCCAGTTCCGCGACGAAGCCCCGCTGGCGGGCCAGCTGCGCCCAGCCGCCCAGGCTCATCAGCAGCCGGTGCGCCAGCGTCTCGACCGCCGCGGCGGGCACGCCGAGGCAGGCCAGCGCCCGGTCGGTGGCGATGACAGGGTCCGGCGGGGCGGCGGCCACGCGGGTGCAGAAGCCGGGCAGGCCCAGGATCTCGGGCGTCAGGTCGCGCAGCGCGCTGGCCTGCCACGATGCATAGAGCCCGCCCCGGTCCGGCACCGGCCACAGCGCTTGGCCCTCATCGAACCAGGCGGCGGCGAAGGCGCCGATGCGCTCGGCGATGATGCCGGGCCAGTCGATGCCGGTGGCCTCGGCCGCCAGGTCGGCGATGGTGGGCAGCGCGCGCGGCGGGGCGGGCCTGCGCTCCAGCGCGGCCAGCAACTGGGCCAGGTCGGCCGGGCGATGCAGCGACGGGGCGGCCAGGCGGGCGGCTTCCAGGTCGGCATCGGTGATGCGGCCATCGGCGCGTTCGGCGGCGAAGTGGGCGCGCGGCAGCGTCACCGCCTCGCCGGCCACGCGGGCCAGCCGGGCGCCGGCGGTCGCCAGATCCTCGGCCGCCTGGCCGAGGAAGGGGTTCACGGCCACCGTCGCCGCCAGCGGCCAGGCGGGCGGAATGGCGGCGAGCGCGCGGGCAAGGCCGGCAGCGGGCGCCGAATTGATCGTGTCGAGGGGCATGGGTCTGGCCTCAGCGCGGGTCGCGGATGGACCAGCCGCGCAGCAGCCGGTCGGTCAGGGCGTTGATGTAGAGCCCGTTCGAGAGATGCACGCGCAGCCCCGCCGCCGCCGGATGCTGCGCCCAGAGCGGGAAGGTGGCCTGCGCATAGGCGGTCAGGCCGAAGCCCAGCACCGCCAGCACCATCAGCACCCATTCCAGCGCCCCGGGCGGCGGGGTGGCCGGCAGCAGCCCGGCGGTGAGCCATTCGGCGGCCCGCTGCAGCCCGAAATAGCCGATCGCGGCGGCGGCCGAAGCCAATGAGGTGCGCAGCGCCAGCGGCCCGGGCGCCGCATCGGCAAAACCCTGCGCCAGCAGATAGGCCACGCCGAACACCAGGATCGCCCCCAGCGCCAGCGCCTGCGGTGACTTCTCGGCGAAGCCGAAGCCCGCGCCGATCAGCGCATAAAGCCCGAGTGCGGCGATGAAGGCGCGCCCCACGGCCCGCCCATCGGGCACCGCCACGGGGCCAGGCCGGCGGATGGCGGCCACCTTTTCCACCGCGCCGCCGGCGGCCAGGAAGGCGTGCGCCTTGTAGAGCGAATGGGCGATGATGTGCAGCAGCGCCAACGGGAACAGCGCCAGCCCGCATTGCAGCATCATGAAGCCCATCTGCGCGATGGTGGACCAGGCGAGCGCGGTCTTCACCGCCGGCTGCGTCAGCATCACCAGGCCCGCGAACAGCGCGGTGAAGCCGCCCACCAGGGCCAAAGCCGCCAGCACGCCCGGTGCCGCCAGCATCACGTCGGCGAAGCGGATCAGCAGGAAGCCGCCGGCATTGATCAGCCCGGCATGCAGCAGGGCGGAGACGGGGGTGGGGGTTTCCATCACCTCGGTCAGCCAGCCATGGGTCGGGAACTGCGCCGATTTCAGCAGCGCGGCGATGGCCAGCAGCCCGGCGGCCGAGGCCGTGGCAACCGGCGCGGCACCGGTGCGGGCGCCTTCCAGGATGGCGCCGATCTCGACCGTGCCATGCGCGAAGCCCAGCAGCAGGCCAGCGCCGAGCAGCGCGGCATCGCCGATGCGCGAGAAGATTTCCTTCTTGCGGGCGGCGCGCCGGGCGCCCGGGCGGTCGGCATGGAACAGCAGCAGCCGGTGCAGGCCAAAGCCCGCCATGCCCCAGGCCAGCACCAGCACCGGCAGGCTGCCCGCCTGCACCAGCAGCAGCGCCGCCGCCAGCGTGGCCAGCAGCCAGCCCATGAAGGGGCCCTGCCGCGCTTCCCCATCCAGATAGGTGGCGGCGTAGCGCACCACCACCCAGCCGACGAAGGCCACCAGCAGGCCCATGGCGGCCGACAGCGCATCGAGGCGCGACAGCGCCATCGGCGCCGTGCCAGACCCTTGCGCGATCAGCAGGCCGAGGCTGGCGACGGCCACCGCCAGCGCGGAAGCGGCCGCCAGGCCAGCCAGGCGCAGGGTCGCGGCCGGCCGGAAGGCGGGGCCCCGAAAGGCGGCCAGGGCGGCCAGCGTCAGGGCCAGCGGGGCCAGCAGCGGGAGGAGGTAGGCGATCATGCAACAGGGTCCGGCGCGGTCAGGTGCGGCGGGGTAGCAGCGCCATCCATGCGAAGAAATGACATTGTTTGGGCGATATCGTTCACCTAAACAGAATGCCATGCCCGAATTGAACTACCACCACCTTCGCTACTTCCATGCCGTCGCCGAGGCCGGGAACCTGACCCGCGCCGCCGAGGCGCTGAACCTGGCCCCCTCGGCCCTGTCGGCGCAGATCCGCGCGCTGGAGGCGCGGCTGGGTCAGCCGCTCTTCGCCCGCGACGGCCGCCGCCTGGCGCTGACCGAGGCCGGGCGGATCGCCCTGGCCCATGCGCAGACCATCTTCGGCGCCGGCGAGGAGCTGATGGCGACCCTGGCCGCCAAGGCCGCGCCACGGCGGCTGGCGGTCGGCGCGCTGGCCACCCTGTCGCGCAACTTCCAGCTGGCCTTCCTGCGGCCCGTGCTCGGCCGGCCGGGGGTGGATGTGGTGCTGCGCTCGGGCGGCATGGCGGAGCTGCTGCGCGGGCTGGAAGCGCTGACGCTGGATGTGGTGCTGACCAGCGACCCGCCGGCCGGCCCCGGGTTCCGCGCGCATCGGCTGGCGGAGGAGCCGGTGAGCCTGATCGGCCGCCCCCATCTTCTGGCCGGCCATGCGGACCTGGCCGCCCGGCTCGGCGCCGCGCCGCTGATCCTGCCCGGCCCGGAATCCGGCCTGCGCGCGGGGTTCGAGGCGCTGCGCGCCCGGCTTGGCCTGCGGCTTACCATCGCCGCCGAGGTGGACGACATGGCAATGATGCGCCTGCTGGCACGCGAGGGGGTGGGCATTGCCGTGCTGCCCCCGATCGTGGTGCGCGACGAGCTTGCCTCCAGCGAATTGCTGGAGGCGGAGCGGCTGCCCGGCCTGGTGCAGGCCTTCCACGCGGTGACCCTGCCGCGCCGCTTCCCCAACCCGCTGCTGGCGGACCTTTTGAGAGGCTAGACTGTGATCAACAAAGGTTGATCACAGTCTAGCCTTTGCCGAGAGGCTGATTCACGCCTTTGGTGAATCCACCAAAGGCGATCAGGCTCTAGGACCTGTTGAGAATTGGGATTCGCAAGGCGTTGGATTTGTGATTCAAGCTCTGGATGGAACGATTCGTACTGACGGATGCCCAATGGGCGAAGATGGCGCCG